>Ga0315293_10000314_pt1 | contig 43674 bp, 53 predicted proteins | sample YL17G13_20_MG_FD_203071 | JGI IMG/M metagenome (GOLD analysis project Ga0315293, IMG submission 203071) | Sediment microbial communities from Yellowstone Lake, YNP, Wyoming, USA - YL17G13_20 | ecosystem: Environmental > Aquatic > Freshwater > Lake > Sediment | place: USA: Wyoming | collected... | reverse complement strand
TCATTTTTCAATTCCCGGCAGTACCTGATCACGGAAGGCAGCGGGAGCTTCAGGGTTTTCTCGATGTTCCTTACCCTTAATTTTGCTTCTGGATTGGCGAAGAAGTATTCCTTCACCATCCCCTTGATGCCGGCATTTCTTCTTCTCATTTGATAATTAATAATATCAATTGATATTTAAAGTTATCGTTCATGTGCGGCCTGTTCTGAGCCTAGTGCAGCTAAGCCCTGGCACACGAGGACGAGGGAAAGGCCATCCGCAAGTCCCGCAAGAACACCGCAGCCCTGCGCCTTTACAGGTAATACCTCGGGGCCTTCGGCTCAGAAAAAGCCCACAGGCTCCTGCACACGAAATACTCAAGGAAAGAATACGTATAGCAGTTCTGCCTTCGGCCTGGCCTTATTTCAGGCCTTTTCTTAATCATGGTGTCGAAAGTTATCAAAAATGATAACTTTATATACTTTAAATAAGAAAATATGTATATGGCGGGTGCTGCATGAAAACCATAGAGCTTCTGGAAAAGCTGAAGGGAAAAGCAGTCTTCAAGGTCCAGGATGTGGAAAGGATAGCATCCTGCGACAGGGAATACGCGAAACTGCTCCTGAACAGGCTTAAGAAGAAAGGTTACGTGAAAAGTATCGTGAAGAACACGTACACGATCAAAGAAGATACCTTCGTGGTGGCCAGCAACATAACCTCGCCCTCCTACATTTCGTTCTGGTCGGCCTCCCGTTTCCTCGGATACACGGAGCAGATATTGAATACCGTATACATCGCGACAACAAGGAGATTCAGGCCCGTCAGATTCGAAGGGTACAGAATAGAATTCGTGCCCATGAAGCACTTCTTCGGCTACAGGAAGATGACGACGAATGAAGGCGAGCTGTTCATAGCGGAGGATGAAAAGCTTCTCATAGACGCATTCCTGAGGCCCAGGAAATGCGGCAATTTCGACGAGATAAAAAAAATATTCGAAAACGCGAACGTGGAGGAAGGCAGACTAATCTCCTATCTGGAAAGAACTGGAAGCCAGACCGTGATAAAAAGGGCCGGATTCATGCTGGAGAAGACGAGGGGCATCGACCTGTCGCGGCATTTCAGGCTGGACAGGAATTATGTGCCTCTTGACCCGTTCTCGGGCAGAGGGGATAAAGCAGACGCGAAGTGGAGGGTAAGGGTATGATAACGAGAGATGAGCTGAAGGAATACGCAAGGAAGACGTTGCTGGCGAACCTTGGCCAGGCGGAAAAGGACTATTTCCAGAACGTTGTCCTGTTCATCCTCTACCAGAGCTACGGAAAGGGCATCGTCTTCAAGGGAGGGACAGCTCTGAAAAAGGTGTACGGCCTGGACAGGTTCTCCGAAGACCTGGACTTCACCTGCACGGAAAAGGTGGATGCAGGCAAGCTTGAAGCCGGCCTCGGAAGATTCAGGATAGAGTACGAAAAGGACGTGGAAGAATATGATGACGGGCTTAAGGTCACCCTGAGGATAAAAGGTCCTCTCTACACCGGAATAAGGCAGAGCCTTTGCAAACTGATTATCGATTTCAGCCTCAGGGAAAGCGTGCTGCTCAGGCCGGAAATAAGGACCATAGGGAGGTTCCTCGAGGAGATACCCTCGTTCGACGTGCTGGCCATGCAGGAAATGGAAATCCTCGCGGAGAAAGTCAGGGCGGTGATGACGAGAGCCAAGGCGAGGGACGTGTACGACATATGGTTCCTGCTGAGGAAGGGCGTGGAGTTAAACGTGGACCTTGCCAGGCGGAAGCTGGAGTTCTACGGAAAGGAGTGGGACCCGGAGGATTTCGCGAGAAAGCTCGGCCTCAAGGAATCCATATGGAAATCGGAGCTCGAGCCCGTAGTCCCACGCCTACCCGATTTCAGGGAAGTGAGGAAACTCATCCTGGAAAAGACAAAGGCCAGGTAATCCGTCCATGCCGGCGGCCTCTACCAGGTTTCTCCCGAAACCGGAATCAAAATTGCCGCGACGCCGGGAGGACGAGATCAAGAGCATCAGGAAGTCCCACAAGAACACCGCAGCCCTGCGCCTTTACAGGGAATACCTCGGCGAATTCGGCTCGGAGAAAGCCCACAGGCTTCTCCACACAAAGTACTCAAGAAAAGACTACGTATGATGGCTCTTGATGGGCTATGTTCTTATGAAGATGTCTATGGAGATTTATAATGGGTGTGGGTTGGGTGGGATTTTTTATACACCAAACCAATAGTGGATTGAATGACTCACCTATATGGTAACCCACAGACTGAGAAGGAAGTTATCAGAAAAATCGGAATGGGTATTCAAAAACTAGAAGACGTTAACGTATTATTGGATAATCTCAAAAAGACATTAATCCTTAAGGAAAAGGACTTTTTTAAGAATTTACCAAATATTATAAAACGAGAGAAAAAGAAGCTATCCGATTATTATACTGAAATAAAGGATATCGAATCCAACTGGAACAATAAAATCAACGCATTAAGAAGATCTTTAAAGCAGAAAAAATTTTGTATTATTAAGAACTGGAAATTGTATTACATCTTCTCGCTGCCGTTCTTATACTCTGCTATTATTATCGAAAAAAACTTGTTAAAGCCAATCGCTTTATCCGGAGTAAAAAACAAAATATCTAAACAGAAAATTGTTATAGAGAGATATGAAAAAGAACCTAAAATTATTTTTCAAGAGCTTGAGACAGAATTATTCGATAATATCAAAAACATTGAAGATGTATTATCAAGCAGCGAATATAGTGGAGCTTGCGGTGAGGCGAAGGTACTAAACGAACTTAAGAAATTGAATAACAACTATCATGTTTTCTGCGACTTGAGAATCAATATGCCACATTATATAACCTATAATGGTGAAAAAAATCTGCAGTCAGCTCAAATCGATTTTGTTGTAGTCGGAAGGTCTGGCGTATTTGTAATAGAAGTAAAGAATTGGAGTTCAAAATTCATACATGATGGCCCTAGAAAATTTACACCTCATGAACAGGTTGACAGGGAAGGACTTCTCATGTACATTCTACTGAAAAACTTATTGAATAATAAGCCTCGAGTAACAAAAATATTAGTTTCGCTTCAGAGTAACATATCCTATTTACAAGAATATAAATATGTATTCGTGAAAAACGTAATGAACCTCAATTATTTTATTCAAAAACAACAAGAATATTATTCTAGTGAGGATGTGAATAAAATTATATCCTTTTTCAAATCTGATTATGTAGAGACATAACCCTATACCATCAAGCCTTCTAACTTAGAAATTACTATAATCTTCCCCATTGCCTCCCCATTTCGCGTAAATGCTGGCGGGGCTATGTTCATATAGAGATATCCTTGCCATTTATAGTGTCTTCCATGCCCCCGGCTACTTGTTTGATACTTATAAACGTATGTATGCTCGAATGGCCTACTCCATATGGTTATTCTCATTAAGTCTAATGTTTTGAGAACGCCTTCACCAAAAAAGCCACCACAACGATTACAATTATTATCACGGCCCCAAATATGTACCCGTTACCAGCATCTTCAAGCCCTTTAGCAAAATTTCCGACATAATTCATGGAAGTCCCAATTACAAGCAATATGGCAATTATTCCAATGATTGCTCCGCCAATGGTTCCGAAGCTGATAATCGGATTACCTAGTCCTTTCATATCAATACCTCCTTGCAGAAATAATGGTGCCGGGATATATCAAAAGTTGGCTTCCAAAACGCAGGAAGCTGACTTCTTTTCTAGGGAAGTCAACTTCTCATTTCCTGAGACTTTCAAGTATGGCCCTGATGAATATTAGGCTTCTGGTCTGGATTTTGATTTTTTCCTTATACTTGTCTTTAATTTTAATGTCTCCGTAATCCATGTCAATCTCTATTTTATTCAAAGTGACATCCTTATCTTCAGAGTAGTCCAGAACGTTCATTTTCGACCATCGTTTCAGAATGTCCTCAATACCCTTTGTTGTACACCCTATTTTTTCCTTCAGGTCGTTTCTGTGAACCTTTTTTGACTGGGATAATATTATTGTCCCTAAAACCAACCAGAAATTAGGTTCAAATTTCAATTTCAGGTCAAATATCTCTTTCAAAACATTTTCCATTTTATACGATTTTAACATGGTACGATAATATTTTACGCTCATTAACCATGAAGATGTGATACCCACCAATAAACCGACAAAATAGAAATAATTAACAATCGAGTATAACATCGAAATATTGGTCAAACTCAAGAGGGAAACCGGTAAAACGACAATTAAAAACGTATATATGAAAATTTTTATTATCAGGAAAGAATGCATGGTCCTGAGAAGAAATTTGGGTCTTTTCTTTGATTTTGCGACCTTTTCCCATTCAGAATAAATCCAGTTTATATCGGAAGCATCTGAAAATTGTACTTTATCATTCTCTACAGAATAGATACCATATTTTATCAAAAGTCCGAATGGTATCTTAATATTCCACACTTTCTCCTTTTTTTCAACTACGTCCATATTGAGATTCGGCGGATTGCTTTAAAACATTTCTATATTCCCCCCTGCCTCCCCATACGCGGAAATTTCGGTCGGGGCTATATATTTACAATATTTAAGAAATATGTAAGAAGTAAAAACACCAGGAACACAAGGAGATGACTATATGTCAGACAAGGTCCATTGCGCCCACATACTCGTAAAGACGCAGCAGGAAGCAGCCGACATACTAGCGAGGATAAACAGGGGCGAAAGCTTCTCAAAGCTCGCCTCCGAGAAGTCGCTCTGCCCCTCGGGCAAGCGGGGCGGCGACCTCGGCACCTTCGGGAGGGGAAGGATGGTGAGGGAGTTCGAGAGCGCAGCATTCGCACTCGAGAAGGGCAGCGTCTCACCCCAGCCCGTGAAGACGCAGTTCGGCTGGCACATAATCAAGAGGTTAGAGTGAATTTAGGTTTCTTTATAGCCGTTTAAACGCAAGGGATTTTAAAAGCGAACCAATAATTAATTAAACTATGGAACCTGCTTCCGACATCAGTGCTAACAAGGCTGCGGCTAAGGAAAAGATAAGAAAGCTGGTCGAAGAGTTCTCCAAGCGCTCCCGCGAAGAGCTTGACAGCAAGCCCGAGGAGCAGATAAAATGGCATTTTATTGAACCGCTACTTGGAGCCCTCGGCTGGGAGAAGCAGGATATTGACAAGGAATCGAGGGTCCTGCATGGCAGGGCTGACTATGTCCTGAAGTCGGGAAATCAGGACCTTCTTGTAGTCGAGGCGAAAAAGACCAGTGTATCCCTGTCCGAGGAAGAGGGAAGGCAGGCTGTCTCATATGCTTACCATAGGAAAATCAAGTTCGCAGTTCTGACCAATTTCAAGCAGATAAGGGTTTACCACGCCCTCTCGAACATTAAGAACATAAACAAGAACCTTATCAGGGACGGCAAAGGATACCTCTACATCGACTTTCAGGACTTTGACACGGAATTTGACAGGCTTTGGCTGCTTTCCAAGGAGAGCCTCCTAAATGGGGAATTGTTGAAATGCCTGCCCAAGAAGGAAGAAAGGGTCTCCAAGCCCATAGATGAAAGCATACTTGAGGACCTGCTCCAATATAGGGAGTGGCTTTCCAAGGACCTAAAGAGCCACAGGGTACACCTATCGAACGAGCAGATAGACGAAATAGTGCAGATTTTGATTGACAGGCTCATCTTCATCCGTTCAGTGGAGGATAGGGGACTCGAAGACAAGGATATTCTTCTGAAGGTCGTCACGGATTATAGGCAGGGCAGGAACAGCCGAAGGGTCTGGGACACGCTGCTATCGATGTTCAGGGAATTCGATGGCAAGTATAACTCCAAGCTATTCTCCGAGGGTCTTCTGGAAAAGGAAGGCTTCTTCAGCGAAGAAGGCTCGTTGCTTAAGGTCATTGCGGGGCTTTACTATGGAACCACTGGCAATAGGGACAGGTATATGTTCGATGTCATCCCGGGGGACCTTCTGGGCAACATTTACGAGCAGTACCTTGGTGTGATTCTAAAGGGTAGTGAAAAGAGGGTCAAGCTGGAGGGCGGTACAGGAAAAAGGAAAAGCATGGGCATCTACTACACCCCCGCATATATCGTGGACTACATCGTGAAAAACACCGTCGGAGAGTACATCAAGGGCAAGACCATCGATGAGATACTTGAAGTCAAGATACTCGACCCAGCCTGCGGCTCTGGAAGCTTCCTGATAAGGGCTTTCCAAGAGGTCTGCAACGCTGTTGAAGATAGGCTGAAGAGGGGTGAGACTTCGAACAAATGGAAAGTCTTTAACAGCTACAAAGACAGGCTCATTCTTGGTCAGAAGATACAGATACTGACTAAATGCATCTTTGGTGTTGACCTTGACGAGAAGGCGGTGGAGCTTGCGCAGCTCAACCTGCTACTCAAGCTGCTGGAAGATGAGGAAGCACTGGCGAAGAAGCATCTGCTTCCCAGTATGAAGGACAACATCAAATGCGGGAACTCTCTTATCGACGACCCAGAAATCGCTGGCGACAAGGCGTTCAACTGGCATGCGCAGTTCTCGGAAATCAATAGGAACGGTGGCTTTAATGTTATCATTGGGAATCCGCCTTATGTCAGAAATGACACTCTACCAAAAGAGGAAAAACAATATTATATGACATCTTACAAATCAGCTTCAGGAAAATTCGATTTATATCTGGTATTTATCGAAAAAGCAATTTCTTTACTGAATGATGATGGGATTAAGGGTTTTATTATTCCATCAAAGTTTATGGCTGCAGATTATGGATTCAAGTTGAGAAGACTTATTCTTGAGAAATGTAGTATTAAGCAGATTATTGATGTTTCCCAACTTCCTGTTTTTAAAAATGTGGCAACGTATCCCTGTATCATAATTTTACAGAAAAATTCGAAAGAAGACACTAATAACAAAATAAAAATAGTAAAAGGGATTACTTCAAAAGAGGATTTCGAACAATTACATTATAAATCCGTTTTAGTTTTGCAAAAGGACTTCAAAAACACCAACAATTACTTATTTGTTCTATCGACTGATAAAAAAAGTAATGAATTAATGACGCGGCTCTCTGAAAATCAAAAGTTGGCACATTTTTGTGAAATAAAAGCAGGAATTCACAATGGCAACATAAGGAATAAACTGATTAAAAATAGAAATGAAAACTCTTATTGTAAACGATTACTTGTTGGAAGTGATGTACACAGATATTCCAAAATTTGGAGTGGATTATATATCGACTACAATCCGAATATTGCCGATAAAAATAAAGGTGAATATTGTTCACTAAGAGAAGAAAGGATATTCAAAGCTAGAGAAAAAATATTGATTAGGGATGTTGGAAAGAGATTGCCAGCTACATATGACAATGAACAATTGTATTGCATGGACTCTTTATATATAGTTTTATTGAGAAACGAATTTCAGAAAACGATAAACTTGAAATATATACTAGGCACTCTCAACTCAAATTTAATTGATTTCTATTTCAGGAAGATGTATGGGACTGTTCATGTCGGCAGTAATTATCAAAGATATAAGAGACAATTTCTGGTCGATTTACCAATAAAAATAGTTAGTAACAATGACCAAAATTGTCTAGTAGCAATGGTCGACAAAATGCTCTCATTTCAGAAAAAACACGCCGAAGAGAGTCTCACAGGAAACGAGAAAGAACGCCTTGAGCAGCAGATACGCAACATCGACTACGAGATTGACCAAGAGGTGTACAAGTTTTACGGCATAACCAAGGAAGAGCAGAAGATAATCGAGGAGGGTCTGAAAAAATGAAATTAAGAGGGATTGCAACACCCTTCTTAAAAATATCAGTGAGGTAATTATGCCACCATTTGCAATCAAGACTGTTCGGGACCTCATATACTGGCAATATGCGAAGATAATCTCAGACTCAGCAGGCTTCGGAAAGAAGAACTACGGCTTCGTCATGGAAAGGTTCAAGAAATTGCAGCAGGGAGAGATATTCTGGAATGAGATAAGGGAGTATATCAAGGAACGTGAAAAAAACGACGAGTGCATCTTCTGCGGCTGCAAAGACAAACTGACATTGGAGCACCTGTTCCCGAAATCTCTCGGCGGCCCAAACAGCGAAAAGAACCTAGTCATGGTGTGTAAAAAGTGCAATTCTTCAAAAGGCAGCAACAGGCTTTATGAATGCTGGACCAAGAAACAAGGCTTGGATGGGGCAAAGTATGACGTTCCAAGGATAGCGGAGGGGAAATACCTTAAGCTCCTGTATGAACTCCTTAAGGAAAATGACAAGCTCTCTTACACCATAGAGGATATCAGAAGCGACGTTTGCCCACGCTGTGACATAAAGAGATTATGCATTAAGGAAAAATCTGAAGAAAAGCTGTCCCCCCTTTGCTTGGACGGCATTGCGACTTTATGTTTTGAGGGCGTTCCAGATGGCTGAAGAAAAACTTACCAATTGTCCATTCTGCAAGAAGCTTACTATTAAGATTATCCATCAGCCTTTCGTGGTACGAAGGGGGCTGACCAAATCGCGTCTTGGTTCTGGAGGCCCTATCTATACCAGAGAGAAGAGCGATGTGATGTCTGGCTGCCAAGCCTGCGGCAAGTCATTGAAAGAAGTGGAAGAAATACTAAATGATGAAGGTAAGGGTAAATCCCACGAAGAACGCCTCAAACGCCTCCAGGAGTCCGGGCTGCCGACTAAGATTGTGAGTTCTAAAAGTTGAAAAATCAGCAAAATTCGTTACAGACCCCATTCTCAGACCCGCAATATTCATTTTCTCTTCTTCCTGTCAATCCTTTCGACCGCGTTCTTGATGTGCTGCCCCTCGGTTTTGAATCCATATTCCTTGCTTATCTTGCTCATTCTGATCGCACCAATGAAAAGCAGGACGTATGTCAGGGCCACAAAAGCGTATTCCGGGAGTTCGATGACCGGTCCGTATGTGGTCTTGAGGTCAAAGGCTTCCCTCACGGTATGCCAGAACGAGTACGACAGCAAGAATATCATGCCGATGATTATCAGATTCAGATATTTTGTGATATCCCTGTTGCTTATCCTCCTTTTCGATTCAAGGGTTATGAAAACCGAAATAACCCCGACGATTATCACCGCTATCCCGCTTAAAATCTCAAAATCGAATAACAACATGTCACGCACCTCCCATTTTGACTAATTTATCCGACAATGGAATTATCTGGTTCAAAATATCATTACTAGCATCGGTTTCCAATGCTATTATTATCCCGCAAACGTTCATGAGCCTCATCTTGGAAATAAGGAAATGCGCGAATTTTGCAACGGACACCGGAGAATTATGCACCGATAAAATCGACAGCGAATCGAGCACTACGTACTTTTCAATCTGCCCCAGGGACGATATCGCCTCAATCGTGGCAATGCTTATGCCGGTCAGGTCTTGCGGACTTCCCACACAAAAGCAGTATTCCTTCTTCTTCGGTTCATTGGCGGCAAGGCTTGTGATTGCGTCAATGAAGATGATCTTACGTAAATCAATGCCTTTCTTTTCGAATTCCTCCTTGACCGATTTGTACGGCTTGCTCACCGTGACATATATCCCCGGCAGACCTTTTCGCTGATTAAGAAAACTCATCAGTTCAGACAGCACCTCCTGATAATTCTCACTGCCCAAACGGAGAAAAAAGATATGATGATCCAGATCGGTGAAATCCCTGTTTATCTGCTTTGAGACCTCACTCATCAGGATACTTGTCCTGCGTTATATAAATAGCGCAATTGGCACCGATATCGTTTTCACATACGTATTCATCATTATATAGGATACGAATGTGTCAGGAACCACTCCTGAATAACAAAACATGCAGTATTCCATTATTAAAGACTGAAGTTAAATATATGGTACTATTGTTCAATTTCTGTGGAAAATCGGAAAACGAATTGAAATTAATGCAAACGAATGGAAAATGAATGATATGCAGTTAATCATGATTAGGAGGGGAGAGTATGTCAATCTTTCTTGGTGAAAGGAAGCTAGTATTCAAGCCAAAGGAGACGTTCACGGTCAATCTGAAGAATATGGACCGGCAGGATAAAATAAACAAGATCAACTCTTTTTCGCAGCACGACTGTTACCGGGTGAACTGCAAGGATGGGTTCATCCAGCTGCTGGACAGCATAATGGTCGAAAAGGGTGAATGGGTAGACGTTTACGCCGAATGAGAGCGAGAATGAATGAGGGCTTCGCAGGCTTGCTTGCGGGCTTATCTCAGCTTATTTCAATTTGATATCATTGAAAATTGAAAAATCATTGGAAAACTTTTTATCCATGAAGGATAATTAAGTATATGAGATGCGAAATGCTGTTCGCGGCGGTCCTTGTTCTGGTGATAATCGCTAGCGGATGCGTGGCACCGGGAGGGACCGGGGCATCGGATAAGGAGCAGAAATGCACCAGCTCCGGGGGGCAGGTCACAAATGCTTCGTGCTGCACTTCATCGGCGGATTTCCCCGACAGCTGCCTCATAGGGGCATGCGGATGCTCACCGAGCGACAGCCACCAGATCAGGACCTGCGATTGCGGCGAAGGCAAGTGCTTCGACGGCGATTCCTGCGTAGCCATAGGCTAGATATCAAGCGAATAAGCAAGCCAATAAAATAGGCAAAATGCAGGTGCAGGAGAACTGTTCTTTTCAGGATTCAGTATCTGATTTCCACTATCAGCGTTTCGCTATCGGCGAAGCTGTGAATCCCATGGCAGGGCCGGCAGACGGGCCTGCTCATTCCCCTTTAAAAGATTTTGCCTGATATCTTCCTTATGGGAACCAGGCAAAAGCCGCCGCTCGTCCAGCGTTATCCATTAGTGATGCCGCTGTTCCATGAGCTGGCCGCGGACGCAAAGGGGGACCTCCTGGAACTGGCCCCCAGGATGCTCCAGCTGACGGAACAGGAAAGGGAGAGCGGGATAATGGGAGGATGCGAAAGAAGGGTTAAAAGGTTCGCAGGACGCTTCATGAAAAGTTACCCGGATGATGATGCCAGGATACTGTTCCTGCACGATTCATCAAAGATCCAGCTGCTTAGCCCCAGGGCGTCAAACGCTGTCTGGTCCTATCATTTATCCTTCCGCGGGGGCGATGCCGTGTTCGATTTCTCGCACGGCGAGCCTATGGAAGCCCGCAGATATCCACGGTCGGCCTTTCACAACAAAAGGATAACGGTCACCGAAGTCGAGCCGGAAAGGTTCGATAAGATGTACCAGTCCCTGATACTCAGCATGTATACATAGGATTTGGTACCATTTTGAGAACCATGTCATTGACCTGTGCTCACCCCTTTCATAGCCTGACCCCGCCCACAAGTACAATGCCGTTGCATAAATTTTCTTTCAAATTCTTGTGTATCTTTTCAAATGATTCATAGAAATTAATGTTTATCTTTCTTTCAAGCGATTTTTCAAATTCGGTTAAATCGGCTTCTTTGTCTTTCCTGCCGATTACTGCAATGTCTATGTCTGAATTGAATATGTCCTCCCCTCTTGAATAGCTCCCGAACAGGATTATTGTTGCGCCCGCAAACTCTTTTTCAAGAAAATCTGCAAGCCCCGTTTCGTAGACCAGCTTCAGATTGTCTGCCCTTTTAAGCTGCATCACCTTGTGATGGTCTCTGTTCAATTCTATCGACCATCTTTTCGTTTCTTTGTCCTGCTGTATTTTGATTAAGCTTTCTTCTTCCAAACCCGGCAGGGCTTTCATTACTGCCGGCTGCGATACATCCAAAAAGTTTGCTATCTGCCTCTGGTTTAATGATATCCCTGCCTTTACGAATAACAATCTTAAAATCCCCTGCTGGAGATTAGTTAACTTCAGTTTATATGTATTTACCATAGTTAATATGTATTAACCTAAGTTTATATATCTTACGGTCTGGGTGCTGTGCAGTCAATGAGAATATTCAAATTTGTAGCCACATTGCCTTTTGCGGAATGCTGATTTTAAACAATCAGCAGCGCCCTCGCCACCAGCATTGCCGCCGCGATTATCCTCTTTTCGAACGGGCTCTCTTTGAAATGGTTCTCTTGATGCCCTTATCGGCCAGTATTACAGCGGCCCCGCCAATCGCAGCCGTGTACAGCTGGAAGAAGCCCATCGTTGCGAGGACCGGAGGGGGGAGGACCTTGAGGAAGACGAGGAAGGAGGCTGCGGTGGCCATGAATGCCGTCTTCGCGATGGCTCCTGCCGCAGTGCCCAGTATCCTGTCGACCTTCATCCTGATGAACAAGACAAGTATGGCGTTCCCTATCCATGCGAGCAGGACGACAATTGGCAGGAACGGCGCCATGGGCCCGAAGACGATGCCCCTCGCCAAGACTCCTATTCCTGGTAATATTATTACCGGTATAATTCTAATCTTGTCTAGTTTTATTGCTCCCAGCACAAGGACGGCATTTACGATGATGCCGACAGCTTCTGCCGGGTGGCCTATGAGAAGGGGCGTGATGAAGGCGATGACTGCAAGAATCAGCAGTCCCGCATACTCTTTCATATTCCTGGATTTCTTAGATTTCATACCTATCATAAGATCAGCAGCGCCCCGATGACAAGCATCGCCGTGGCGATGATGCGGCGCTTCAGGTTGCCCTCGCGGAAGAGCCTGCCGCCGATGACGACCGCGAAGAAGACCGAGGTGCGCTTTACCGCAAGGGCCAGGGCCACCGAGTGGGAGAGCTTCACGCCTAGGATGTAGGCATACCTGTAGGTGATGGTGACCGCGGCCAGGGCGATTATGATCTTCCCTGAGTTCCTGAACACGGGCCCAAGGCTCTTCGCCTTCCCGCCGAGCATGAAGAAGGCGACGGGGATCGCCACGGCGTAGAAGACGTTCTCGAAGACCATGAACGCCACCGGCTCCATGTTGAAGCTGCCCAGCACCACCTTGTCCAGGACGGCGGTGACCGTGAAGAGCGAGAGGGCCGCCAGGACGTACCTGTGCCCCTTCGCGTAGAAGAAGGCCTTGAAAGGGCCGAGGAGCTTCTGCCCGGCTCCGATGCCGTGCATGTAAACGCCTGCAAGAAGCAGCAGCAGGCCGGCCGCTTCATAGATCGAGAGCGCCTCGCCAAGCCCTAGGAATGCGAAGATTGCGACGAAGCCCGGCGTCAGGGCAAGCAGGGGGAGCGCCTCCGAGAGCTCCATGTTCTTTATGGCGTACATCACGCACAGGAAGGCCATGGCATTGATGATGGTCTTGAAGAAGACCACCTCATAGGTGAGCGGGGGGATCTTCGAGAGGTTAACCAGCGGGAAGAACATGGCCGCGAGGGCGGCATTGAAGAGCGTCAGCACCACGGTGAACTCGAAGGCCTTCTCGGTCTTGAGGATCTTCTTCTCCATTATGGCGGCCAGGGCGGAGAACAGAGCTGAGGCGAAGGAGAAGTAAAACCAGTCCATCCATATTATTTTCCCGGGTGCTTAATAAATTATAACTGTGTTATTTCGTGCCGCCATTATGCCAATCATCGTGCCGATAATATGCCAATGGCAGGGCTTTAATGAAGGCTTTTATAACATGGGAACCATTAGTTAAGCGTGCCGTTATGTGCCTGACTCTTGAGGGACGGGTCGTGGAGGTATCGGGGAAGAAGGCAGTCGTCGATTTCGGCGGGGTGAGAAGGGACGTGAACGCCGCGTTCCTGAAGCCAAAGCCGGGCGACAAGGTGACGGTCTTCAACGGCTTCATACTCGATATAGTGAGATAGAGGCTGGATGCCATGGAGTTCAGAACCCTTCCGATAAGGAACAAGGAGCTTTTCCTGAAGTACGCCATACCCTGCGGCGAGGTGCTCGTATGCAGGGGCGAGCTGAAGAGGGAGCTGCTGGATAAGCTGAGGGAAGCCACGGCCAGCGGGCAGGAGGCTGACGTGCCCGTCGAGGAGGTCTTCAAGGTCGCGGCGAGGATGTGCACCATCATCGCGAAGCGGATGGGAAAGAAAGCGATTGACGACGAGGTCATCAGGAGATATTTCCTCATAGAGCACGAAAAGGCCATACGCTGGAGGAAGAAGATATACCCGGACCTGAGTGTCAGGGACTGCAAGGTCTATCCGGGAAGGGTGCTGAAGATAGACGAGGACGGGGCGCTGGTCAGGACGCCCATAGGCGAGAGGAAGCTGAGGACGGATTTTTCAGGGGATCTTAAGAAAGGCGACAGGGTGAGCGCGCACTACGACTACGTGGCGGAGAAGATAAAGCCATGGCATATGCAGAAAACGATGAAAAAGCGTCCAAGTTATGAATGAGAGGATTTTTTAATCGAGATCAGGATGCAGGCCCAGGGCTTTCTCGAATCGGAAGGCATAACCTTTCAAAGCCGGGCAGCTACGGGCCAGGGTGACCCTGTCTGCATCAAAGCCCATCCTGCCACTTCCTATATCATCGGGCTTTATTCCTTCCCGGCCGCATACGCCCATTATGTGCGTAGCCAGGCTTGTCGGTTCGGGGAAATTGAACCTGTAAATGTCGCCCCTTGCCGCAATCCGGAACGTTGCCATGGAAGTGGTAATCCGGCCGGTGTCTCTGTCGCCTTCCCTGTAATTCTCCGCCAGATGACCCCCGACCACTATCGGGCTGGGTCTCGGGGTACTTCTGAATTCATCCATTGTCATCACATCCGGAAGTTTTGTTTTCGCGGCAATCTCGCATGCCATCGCCCTCTGCAAAGCCAGCGACATGGCAAGCGCATGATGGAATGCCGCCGGCTTCCCGCGGTAACATTCCGGTATATTTCTTGGCTTGTTGTCATTCGGGTATGGCCCGAAACCGTCCATATATGCCGGTTCTATTGCGGGATTGCCGGCCATTACGCCATGAAGGACCTTGGAATCGAAAGGAACGTCATTTGGGATGTCGCCAAACCCCTGCTCCCTGTATCTTTGGATATATCTGTCCCGCATCTGGCCTCCGCGGAACAGCGCAGTTCTCACCTGCTCCCCATCAACTCCGGCGTTCTGAAGCACGCCCTTCTCCTGCAGCCTCGGCTCCAGGTAGAACTCCCTGCGGAGTGCCATTATGACGTCCCATGTGCCGGATGATACCCCAACGCCGTTTTCAAAACCGAGCAAATCCAAAAGCTTGACGAAGAGGGATGAATCGTGGCCTCCCACGACAACAACGGCATCTTTGCCGAAGCCATACTTTTCTGCAACATCCGGGTCGATGCGCCCCAAAACTTCGTAAGAGCTTTTGAAAGGGGGGAACAGGCCCTGAATTCCTGTACATCGGATGACGCTGCTGAAACTTCCGTCGCTGCTCTCGCCGTATCCGTGGCACCGGGTTTGCGTATGGTCGGATGCAGGATTAGTCCCGGATGCGCAGATCTTGAGACCCGCATACACGTTGAAAGGAACGACGCTTCTGACCCCGGCCCATTCTCTTGGATGATGTTTTTTCTGGTGAAATAGGAGCTTGGCCCAGTTCAGAGCATTGGGGAAATCAGGGGTGCCTGTCTCCACATAAAGCCTTGAAGGATTGCCGCACGCGGCATAAAAAGCCTCTGCGTCAGCGTCTGTAAGAGGATGATCATACGAGACTGTTCCGAACACAGGCTTGCCCCGCTCATCCAGGCAGACCGTATTCGCCGCTCCGTGCGTTGAGAAGGAAAAAACACCGACCCTTTTTCTCACTCCCGGTTCCACTTCATCATGCACCCGGCCAAGAAGCTCTTCGGTTGCAGGACCAATATCTTCACAGACATAGCCATGCGGACCCTCGGATCTCGTTGTGTCACGTTTGGCCTGATAAATAAAATCAGGCGATACAAGACCGCCGGGCCTTTGCTCTCTCAGAAAAATCCTCGAGCTTGTGGCTCCCAGATCAACCGAAGCAACCACATACGGAGCGTCTGACATATTTTTAATTAATGCTAAATTTTTTATTTCTATCCCTATTATAGACCGAATTGAAGATATTTTGAATGTTTTTTAAGAAATCAGACTGAGCAGGTGGTTTCCGAGCACGGGGGGTTGTACAGGTAGTGTATGAACAGCACGAAGAGGTAGATGGAGATTATGGTCGAGACGACGGCGACGGCCGTGAGCGTGATGCTGAAGTTCCTTTCGTTGTGGATGAACCTGCCGGCCCTGACCATTTTGTGCCTTATCAGCCATCCGCTGAATGCCAGCCTCATCCTGTTGTCGAATGAGACCGAGCACTTCTTCCTTCTCAGCTTGTCCATGAAGCAGCGCCATCCCTCCCTGAGGTAGACCCTGTACTTCGGGAAGAAAATGCCCGCTATCCCGAAATACGCAACGAGTGCCAGGCAGGGGATGCAAAACAGTACCATTTTATCCCTTTAGATTTCGCTTCCTTATATTTTTATTGCACGATCTGGACGGCCGTGGAGTTGCTGGACGTCAGGTTCCCGTAGGACGCCTCGCAGCTCATCACGTAGGTGCCCGCGCTTATGCCGCCGCAGACGTTGCACCTCGGGAGGGCGTAGGTGAATGAGACGATGTTTTCCCCTTCGGAGAGGTTGACCGTCTGCTCAAGGTTCATCCTCCCGTTTATGCCGGTAGCCCTGACCTTCGCGTTCTCCACCCTTGAGTTCGACCAGACGACGGCGCTGAGGTTCATGACCCCCGCCGAATGGTAGAGGCCCTTGTCCGCGGATACATTTATCACGGAGATCTCGATGATTTTTTCAACAGCCGGGGGCTGGCTGCCGGGGATGCTGGCATTCATGCTATCAGGGAATGCCACCCTTCCATTGCTTACGCAACCTGAAGCCAGAACAACGGCTGCGATGAGCAAGGCGATGAAAAAAGCAGATCTCATTTCTTTCCCTTCTTGGAAGCTTTATCCCCGGCCTTCGGCCTGGCGGCATTCAGCTCCTTCAGCAGGCCGTTGAGGTCGATGCCGTAGACCTTCGCCACCTCGCCTATCTTCAGCGTTCCCATCTCATAGGCCGCCATCGGGCAGTGCATGCACGGGGTGTTGAATTTCTCCAGTATCCTGTCTGCGCCCGGCTTCTTCAGTATCTCTGCAAGCTTCGTGTCTTTCGTCACGGCTGCCATGTTCCCACCTCATCCAATCTTATTTCTTCCTGTCGCTGCCTTTTATTGGTTTATGTTTTCGTCCGGCTTTCTTATAATAATCCTTTATCGCCGCGCGCAGGGCGTCTGCGGCGAGGTTGGAGCAGTGCATCTTTATCGGAGGCAGGCCCTTCAGGGCCGAGGCGACGTCATTCCTCGTTATCTTCATGGCATCCTCGAGGGTCCTGCCCCTGGCCAGCTCGGTCGTCATGGAGGACGTGGCGATGGCCGCGACGCAGCCGAAGGTCTGGAACCTTATGTCCGCTATCCTTTCCTCCCCGTTTTCCTTCCTTACCTTGATGAACATCTTCATGACGTCCCCGCATATGGGGTTGCCCACCATCCCGACCCCGTCCGGGTCCTCCATCTCCCCCATGTTCTTCGGGTTCCTGAAGTTATCCATGACCTCCTGGCTGTACATGCTTCCATTCATATCATCACCACCTCTTCTTGAACGGGCTTATCTTCCTCAGCGTGCCCACCGCTTCCTTCAGGGCATCGAGCGTGTATGCTATCTCCTCACTGGTATTATCCTTCCCCAGGCTGAAGCGCACGCTGCCGTGGGCCTCCTCCGGCTTGAGCCCTATGGCCGTGAGCACGTGGCTCGGCTCCAGTGACTTCGAGGAGCATGCTGAGCCGGTCGAGCTGGAGATGCCCTTCAGGTCAAGATGAATTATCAGCGACTCCCCTTCTATGTATTTGAATGTGAAGTGCGCGTTGTTGCAGAGCCTGTCCTTCCTTGGGCCGTTCAGCCAGGAGTCCTCGATCCTCAGGGCGCCGTCCATGAGCATGTCCCTCAGTTTCGCCATGTTTTCGATGTGCCTGTCCTTCGTTATCTCCGCGGCCTTCGCGAAGCCGACAATCCCTGCGACGTTGTCGGTCCCGCTCCTCAGGCCGAATTCGTGGCCGCCGCCGTGCATCAGCGGGTCTATCTTCACGCCCTCCCTGATGAACAGCCCGCCCACGCCCTTCGGGCCGTATATCTTGTGCGAGTTTATGGTGACTAGGTCTATCTTCTGCTTGTCCAGATTCAGCGGGACCTTGGTGAAGCTCTGGCACGCATCCGTGTGTAGATAGACGCCGTGGTCCGAGCATATCTTGCCGATCTCAGTTATCGGCTCTATGGTCCCAATCTCGTTGTTGGCGTGTATCACCGATGCGATGATGGTGTCCTTCCTTATGGCCTCCTGAAGCTTATCCGGGCTGACGAAACCCTCCCTGTCAACGGGCAGATATGTGACGTCGAAGCCCTGCTTCTGGAGCCACTTGCAGCTGTTAAGCACGCAGTCGTGCTCTATCCTCGTCGTGATTATGTGCTTCCCCCTGTCCCTGTTGGCGAAGGCGACGCCCTTGAGCGCGAAGTTGTTTGACTCCGTGCCGCCGCTGGTGAAAATCAGCCTGTGCCTCTTCGCATTGGCCCTCTTCATTATCACCTTCCTGGCATCGGAGACCGCCCTCTCGGCCTCCCTGCCAAAGGAATGGAGGCTGGAGGCGTTGCCGAACTTCTCGGTGAAGTAGGGCATCATGGCATTGAGCACTTCCTGGTCGACCCTGGTGGTCGCCGCATTGTCCAAGTATATCTTTTCAAAGCTCATTCCCGCACCTCCCCATTACGCAGTTCCTTTTCACATGGCTCTCCACTATCCTGAGCATAGGCGTGACGGTCTCGTTGTTGAGCGAATATATCCTCTGCTTGCCATCCTTCCTGACGTTCAGTATGTGGCAGCAGCTCAGCTTTTTCAGGTTATGGGAGACTCCGCTCTGCTCCCCGCCCACCTTTTTGACTATGTCGGAGACGCTCATGGGCTTCTCCCTCAGCGCCATGATTATGTCGAATCTCCCCCTGTTGGCGAAGTTCATGAAGAACTTGTTATATGAATTATTTTTCATATGATTAATAGTTCATGGGTATATAAAAAGATTCCGGTCATCGAAATGGCGGCTTTGCACTTTTGATTCGCTTTTTACCAGATATGAAGAGGTATTTTATATCAACCTAAGTAATATATTATTGTGAAGCTATTGTGAAGCGAAAACTTGCTTTTGGCGTTGTGGTAGTAATAATCGCCATCGGGATAACCTATCTGCTCCAGTCTGGAGTCAATGTCGGCTCCAAGGAGCCGGTTTATTCTGGAATGATCATACAAAAACCTGCCATTTCTGCAAACCCGCCTGCTTACAGTTTTTCGCCGCAGGCATACAGCAACCCGGAATACACCTTGCCGCTCGCCGAAATGCCAGAAAACTATCAGAGGGATTTCGAGGGTAGCTTCGCCAAGGTCCTTTCTGACGACCAGAAATCCACGCTTCTGAACAACGGGGTTGTCATAATCAATGGTGACAGATACCAGAAATTCTCTGATGCATATACAAAATTAAGTGGCTCAGGATGGGATAGAAAGAACAATGTTCCCATATTCATCACCACCGATTCCACCCTTCACCTCTTCCATATAGAGTTCAATGAAATTCTGAAGAACCTTGAGGTCAAGGAGCTTTCGCCAAGGATGAAGGCGTTCCTTGATGCTGCCATAATCGAATCCACAAGGCAATACAACGGCTTGAAGGACGCTGGATTGAAAGAGCTTGCGAGAAGAAATATAGCGTATCTTGCAACAGCAAGGAAGCTGCTGGACCCAAGCTACGGTGTTCCCTTTTCAGTTTCCAGCGATGTCAATGAAGAGATAAGCAAGATAGAAGCGCACAAGGGCCTTTTCAGAAGCCATGCATTCAGCAAGGATTGTGACGCCACATGCTCTGACCTTGCATTCAATCCAGACGGTTCATGCAGCCAGGCGGTCAAGGGCATGCAGATACAGTATCAGGGCAAGGCATGGGACAGCATGGACCTCTACAGGGATGTCTGCTCAAAAGTATGCTATTGTGAAGATTATTCACAGTATGTGCCGAGAGGGCATTACACATCCTCCGAAGAACTCAAACAATACTTCAAATCAATGATGTGGCTTGGCAGGATGACATTCAAAGCAAAGGGAGAAGGATGGACCAAACAGGCAATCCTGCTGACTGATGCCGTGAAGTCAGCTAAGGCGCAGTACAATGGCACAGAGATCCCTGCCTATCAGCTTTGGGACAAAGTATACTCAGTCACCGGCTTCTTTGCTGGGTCAAGTGATGATCTGAGCTTCTATGATTACGACAATGCAGTCAATTCTCTTTTCGGCAGCGGATTTGATGAAACAGACAAGCTGGGCAATGATGTCGCAGAGCAGATAAGCGGCAGGATAAGGGAGCAGAGAGGACCCAGGATACTGGGAGGGTTCGAGATAGACCTTGTCGGCAACCTCAGCGATGCCACCCAAGGAATGAGGCTGATGGGACAGCGATACGCCTTGGATTCGCAGATTCTTGGCGACCTTGTATACAAGAATGTCGGTCCAAACACTGCTTCAGGCAGCTACAGCGAAGTTCTGGATTATTGCGTGGCCACAAGCTGCAATGGCATCCCTGTATGCTCAAAACCTAAAGAGTTCTACACATCCTGCGACAGCATGAATGAGAACGCCACAAAATACTGGAATGAGGTCTGTGATGCTGCGATAGAACTATATTGCGGCTGCGGAGGTTGCAGCAACAGCATGCCGCCGGAGAATGTGGCAAAGGTATATTCAGTTTGCAGATTCATGCCAAGCGGCCTTGATGTGATGAACGCGCTCGGTTCAGGCGAGGCGGATGATATGCTGCTCAAATATTATGAGAACGGCTTTTGCAATTACACCCAGAAGATGGCAGACCTGAGAGGATTGGTAGGCAGCTACTCAACATCAAACTGGACCCAGAACCTGTATAACACATGGCTGTGGATGTTGCAGCCAATCTTGCAGGAGAAGCCGATTGGCTATCCCATATGGATGAGAAGTGATGTCTGGAAGACAAAGGATTTGATAACCTCCCTCTCGTCCTGGGCAGAACTCAGGCACGATACCATATTATATGTTAAGCAGAGCTATACTTGGGCTGTTGGCATGACGATGGGTAGTGCTGGACCCATGGAAGCCAGATATTATGGCTATGTCGAACCTAACCCAGAGCTATTTACAAGGGCGAAATTCGCTGTCGACTTCCTGAAGCAAGGGCTTGATGAGCAGGGTGTAATGACAACGGATGTTGAGACTGCGCTGAAGCAAAGTTCAGATATGATGTCAAGGCTGAAGGCAATATCGGAGAAGGAGCTGAATGGAGAAGAGCTTACCGAGGGCGATTACAATTATATACAAGACATAAGCCCTGTATTCGACGACATACTTGAAAAGCTGGCATCTGCAACAACCGTGACCAGCGGAAGTGGCAATGAGGTGCACACTTCGCTTGAGGGAAAGGATGAGGCCTTCAAAACATCTCTCATAGCTGATGTCCACACCGATGTGAATTCCAAGAGGGTTCTGGAGGCAGGGACAGGCAACATCGACTGGGTTGTCGTGGCCCACAAGGCAAAGGATGGGCGGATAGGTATTGCGATAGGTCCCATATTCAGCTATTATGAGTTCACCTGGCCAATGAAGGACAGACTGACTGACGAGAAGTGGCGCTCAGCTGTTCTGGGAACAATGAAAAGACCGGTTTGGTATGATGAACTTGGAATCAGTGGAACATCCGACAAAGCGTATATCATTGCTCCTGATTGAAAATGGATTCCTATAAACTAGGGGAAACCTGCGTTAGATGCCTAATTGCGCCAGACTTCGAATCCGACCGGGCCTGCCGGCCTGTACATGCCCACCCTGTCCACGCCCCAGAAGTCCCCGCCGTAAAGCCTTGAAAGAAACTGGGCAGGGAATTCAAGAACGGCTTCAAAACATCTGAAATTCACTTCGCACCGGTCCAATTTCGATGCGGCCCTTCTTTGCCCTTCCAGCACGTCATCTACCAGCCTATAATCATCAGCCGTTTGTTTCAGCGCCCGCCACATTCTTGATATATAGGAACAGGTGTGTTCCATAAGAATATTTTGCGGAACGGATTTAAAAGCGGCCGTAACAATGCGATCAGGGGAAAATAGGGAAAATTAGGGGATTCTTCACCATCTATTTCCAATCCTATATGTCAAAGAATAGAAAAGTTTAAAAGGGGAAGAAAAAATAAATTGTATTTGGAAGACATAATTAAACACAATATGTTGTGGTTTACCACCCTCCAGTGCACATTCGGTAGACTTTGAAGGTACTATGAAATGTCCGTACTGCCTCAACGCAAAGACGAAGGTCGTGGACAAGAGGGACATCCCCGAGCTTGACTCCACCAGGCGCAGAAGGGAATGCCTGAAGTGCGGGAAAAGGTTCACGACCTATGAGAGGCTGGAGCTGGTGAGCCTGACCATCATCAAGAAGGACGGCAGGAGGGAAAGCTTCGACCGGGACAAGCTGCTCAACGGGATACTGAAGTCCTGCGAGAAGCGGCCGATACCCAGGGAGAGGATTGAGAAGCTTGTCAACGAAGTGGAAGCAGAGCTCATGAACTACAGCGGGAAGGAAGTCCCCAGCAGCCAGATAGGGGAGTTCGTGATGGAGAAGCTCAAGGGCATCGACAAGGTGGCGTACATAAGGTTCGCATCCGTCTACAGGGAGTTCACGGACCTGAGGTCTTTCGAGAGGGAGTTCAAGAGGCTGAGGAAGGCCATCGGGTTCGGGGGCAAGAGGAAGGAAAGAAAACCGGGAGGTTAGCTGATGAGGAAGGCTATCATCAAGAGCATAAAGAAGAGGGATGGCAGGATCGTACCCTTCGACCAGGAGAAGATCGCCAGTGCCATCTGGGCAGCGGCCCAGGCGGTTGGCGGGAAGGACAGGGCGATGGCGGAGAAGCTTTCCGATGATGTGGTCAGGTTTCTTGAAAGGAGGTACGGGACCGAGGGCACGCCTTCGGTCGAGCACGTCCAGGACATAGTCGAGAAGGTCCTCATCGAGAACGGGCACGCCAAGACCGCGAAGGCCTACATACTCTACAGGGAGCAGCACAAGAACATAAGGGAGGTCACCAAGCTCCTCAGGGACATCACCATAGTCGACGATTATCTTGAAGAGCTGGACTGGATGGTCAGGGAGAACAGCAACATGACCTACTCCCTCCAGGGGCTTAACGTCCACATAACGCACAAGGTCATAAGCAACTACTGGCTCAACAGCATATACCCCAGGGAGATAAGGGAAGCCCACGTGAACGGCGAGTTCCACGTGCACGACCTGGGGACGCTCGGCCCGTACTGCGTCGGCTGGGACCTGGAGGACCTTATCAGGGTCGGCTTCAGGGGCGTGAGGGGCAAGATAGAGAGCAACCCGGCGAAGCACTTCGACGTGGCCCTGATGCAGGTAGTCAACTTCATGTACACGCTGCAGGGCGAGGCCGCCGGGGCGCAGGCGCTGTCGAACTTCGATACCCTGCTGGCTCCTTTCATCTACTACGACAAGCTCGAATACAAGGATGTCAAGCAGTCCGTCCAGAAGTTCCTCTTCAACATGAACGTCCCGACGCGGGTGGGCTTCCAGTGCCTATCAGAGGACACGGAAATACTCACACCGGAAGGATGGAAAGATCACACAAGGATCAAAAAAGGCGACGTCATAAAGACGTTCAACCTGAAAAAGCGGGCCATCGAGAATAGCGTGGTTAAGAATCTGTTCAGCAAGAAATATTCAGGGCCGATGTACAACCTGGCCAACAGGATACAGGACCAACTCGTTTCTCCAGGCCACCGGATAGTCAGAAAGAAATTCAACACAGGCACCTACTGCCTTGAGGAAATCGAAAAGGCAGCCATGCTCAAATCCCAGATTATCGTACCGGTATCGGCAAATAACAACAACAAGGAAGCGCCCTTATCAGACGAGCAGATAAGGCTCATGGCATGGATCATATCAGAGGGCACAATCGAGAAAAAGAAAAAACGCAGGGTTTGTCACAGGGTCACCATATACCAGTCAAGATTCAGGAACAGGAAAAACTTCGAGGAGATAATCAAGCTCCTCGACTATTTCAAATTCTGTTACGGCGTCAGGGATTCGAAACCTGCTCTCGGAAAATCCGTCAAAATGATACGGATCAATGCATCAGGCTCCAAAAAGATCCACGGCTGGTTCGGAACGAATGATTCCATAAAATTTATTCCCTCCGCTTTGCTGAAGATGAGCCAGAGGCAGAGCAGGCTTTTCCTGGAGACATATATCAAGGGCGACGGCTTTGAGAACTCGAAGATAAGCACGGCAGACGCGGATCTGCTCGGGCATCTGCAGCACATGGTCGTGAATGCCGGATACGGCTTCACGGTCATGAAGAGAAAGCCGACCATCGGCAAGAAAGACATATTCGTGCTCAGGGTGATATACCACACCGACACTTACATAAGCAAAATAAGGAAAGTGAATTACAGCGGCATCATATGGTGTCCGAATACGGAAAACGAGACCGTTATCGCCAGAAGGAACGGGAAGGCGTTCATAACCGGAAATACGCCTTTCACCAACATAACGCTCGACCTTGTCGTCCCGGAGTTCATGCAGAAGCAGCCGGCAATATTCGGCGGCCAAATCATGGACAAGGCCTACGGCGAGTTCGGGAAGGAGATGGGCATGATAAACAGGGCATTCGCCGAGACCATGCTAGCCGGCGACGCAACGGGCAGGCCGTTCACATTCCCGATACCGACCTACAACATAACGAAGGACTTCCCCTGGGACGACAGGAACCTCGACGCGATGTGGGAGATGACCGCCAAGTACGGCGTCCCCTACTTCGCCAACTTCGTGAACTCGGACATGAAGCCGGACGATGTCAGGAGTATGTGTTGCAGGTTGCGTCTTAGTAAAAAAGAACTCCAAAAAAGAGGCGGGGGGCTGTTCGGCTCCAACCCGCTCACGGGCTCCATAGGCGTGGTGACGCTGAACCTGCCGAGGATAGCCTACGAGGCTAGGGATGAGAAGGAATTCTTCGAGATACTTGAAAGGAGGATGGAGCTTGCGAAGGAGAGCCTGCTGATAAAGAGGGCGGTGCTGGAGAAGTTCACGGAGAGGGGCCTCTACCCCTACAGCAGGTTCTACCTGAGGGACATAAAGAAAGGCTATGGCAAGTACTGGAAGAACCATTTCTCCACCATAGGCATAGTGGGCATGAACGACGCGCTGCTCAACTTCTCCGGCCGCAGCATGGCGGACCCCGAGGGGATAGAGTTCGCGACGAAGGTGCTCGACTTCATGAGGGAGAAGCTCGCGCAGTTCCAGCAGGAGCAGGGGGAGATCTTCAACCTGGAGGCGACCCCCGCGGAGGGGACGTCCTACAGGCTGGCCATGATAGACAAGAAGAAGTTCCCCGACATAAAGGTCTTCAATCAGGAGAAATACGGAGGCAAGAAGGCGAGGCCGTACTACACCAACAGCACCCAGCTCCCGGTGGGCTTCACTAACGACATATTCGAGGCGCTGAAGCTCCAGGACCATCTCCAGACAAGGTACACCGGCGGCACGGTGCTCCACGGCTTCATCGGCGAGAGGATGCCCGGCATAGAGGCGACGAAGGCCCTCGTGAAGGCGATAGCCGAGAACTTCAGGCTCCCATATTTCACGCTGACGCCGACGTTCAGCATATGCCCGAAGCATGGCTATCTGCCCGGCGAGCACGAATACTGCCCGAAGTGCGACGAGGATCTGGGCATCATGGTTGAAAAGGAAAGGAGTGGTATGCATGGAAAGGACTAAATGCGAGATATGGTCAAGGTCAGTGGGCTACCTGCGCCCGGTCGAGCAGTGGAACGACGGCAAGCAGGAGGAGTTCAAGGACAGGAAGACGTTCGACAAGCAGCTCAAGGCCCAGACCATCCCGAAGGACGGCTAGGAAAGCATCCGGGGCTGCAAAGATTTTTAATATATATAATCTCTATAAAGGATATGTCCAAAAGGCCGGAGAAGATTGACTATTACCTGAACATAGCCGGAGAGGTCAGCAGGCGCTCCACCTGCCTCCGCAGGCGCTTCGGGGCCGTCATAGTCAAGGACGACCAGATAATATCGACGGGCTACGTCGGCGCCCCGAGGGGAACGCCGAACTGCCTCGATATCGGGAAGTGCGCCAGGGAGGAGCTCAAGGTCCCGCCCGGGGAGCGCTACGAGCTCTGCAGGAGCGTCCACGCCGAGGCCAACGCGATCATCAACGCAGCAAGGGCCGGCGTGAGCCTGATCGGCGGCACACTCTATCTGTTCGGCGAGAACGTGAAGGACGACAGCATCGCCGAGGCGAGGCCGTGCAAGATGTGCAAGAGGATGATAATAAACTCCGGGATAAAGAGCGTCATAGTCAAGACGCCGGATGGGAAGAAGATGTACAGCGCCGAGGACTGGGTGGTCAACGACAACGGCCTCTATGCGCAGCACGACCTGGAAGGGTATTAAGCACGGGCCTCATTTCTCATTATGATGTTATTCAAGGGATGGCAGAAGACTTCGCTGATAGAGTACCCCGGGAAGGTATCAACGGTCCTCTTTACGCCCGGATGCAACTTCAGGTGCCCCTTCTGCTACAACACGGACCTTGTCCTCAGGCCGGAGAAGCTGCCCGACATAACCGGCGAATCCGTCCTCAGGTACCTTAAGGAGAACAGGAAGCTCTACCAGGCCGTCATGGTATCCGGCGGCGAACCTACCATCCACCCCGGGCTTGAGGATTTCCTTGGGAAGGTCAAGGGGATGGGATTCCTCGTCGGCATCGAGACCAACGGGACGAATCCGGATATGCTCGGAAGGCTTCTGGAGGGCAGGACTGTGGACTTCGTCGGGATGGACATCAAGGCGCCGCTCACATGGGAGAGGTACAGGAAGGCTGCGCGCATCAGGGACAGGAGTCTTTTCCTCAATGTGAAGAAGAGCGTGAGGATCCTCCTGAAGAGCAGGATCGAATATGAATTCAGGACGACTGTGGTTCCGGCGGTTCACAAGAAGGAGGACGTGATCCAGATCGCAAAGCAAATAAAGGGGGCCAAAAGATACGTCCTGCAGAAGTTCGTGCCCGGGAGGACGCTTGACAAGAGGTTCGCCAAAAGGAAGCCCTACACCAGCGGGGAGATGCTGGAGCTGAAGAACAGGATCGAGGGATACTTCGGTTCCTGCGAAGCAAGGAACGTCTGAAAAGGAAAGAATCCATGGCCCTAGCACTGCACCGAAGCATTGTAGCGCCTGCCGCCAAGGACGATATCGTAGTCGTATTTTACCCCGGCTGAGGAAGCCAGGCTGAACTGCGCCATCGCGGAAATCAGCAGCTCATCGATCTTCAATGCGCCTGAGAAATCCTTCCATGTCACCGGGATCTCCGCGCCGGTTTTTGCATCGAGGACCCTGAGCTCTTCGGTGAGATTGATCTTCTCAGTGCCGGTGTTCCTTATGTAGACGACCACCTTTTGCCCGCCTACGCAGTAGTTCTCCAGCACCGTTATCTGCCTGGCATTTTGTGCCCCGCCCGCACCGACTCCCTCGAAGCTGTAGATCTCGGCGAGCTTGTCTTTCAGGCCTCCCCTGCATCTGCCGAGCATGCCCTTCAGCCCGTCCATGTCAAGCGTCAGGTTGGATTCGGCCCTGCACGTCATCCTCTCGTTGTAGATCGAGACCAGAAGGTACACCAGCCTGTCGGGGAGCTCTGTGATGTTGCCTGTCATCTCGAGGTCTTCCAGGCCGATGTCCACGGCGCAGTAATCGCCGTCTTTTCCCAGTATCGTGGCATTCATCGAATACCTTGTGCTGAGGTTCGTGATGGTCGCCAGCTTCTCAAGGGTAGTGATGGTAGCCGGCGAGCAGGATCCGAGCGCGCTCCTGAAGCATGATTCAAGGTTGCCGCATTCAGTCGTCTGGCGGCTGACGCACCCGCTGGCCATTACCAATGCTACGAATATCAGGACAAAGGCAGGCAGGATACTTTTCATGGTCATATAGTCCATAATACCGAGCCTTCTTAAAAATTTTCCATCTTCATCCGCTTTTCTATCCAAGGCAGGCCTTCGAAGCGGCAGTCCGTGGAATCATCCGAAGATCCCGCCCAGATGCAGAAAAACCGACGGGTGGCTCCTTTTGAATGCTTCAGCCCCTTCCTGAAGCCTCTCCGGTGTCATTCTTCTGGGGCTGTAGACCACGTGCCGGAGGTCATAATTATCCCATCCATCATCGATTATGCGCCCCTCTGCCGAAAGGCGATCATGCAGCCTTGTTCCCGGATAGGGGGTTAGTATGCTTGCGGCAGCGTAGTCGAGCCCTGCATGTTCCACCCATCTGGCAGTCTCACCAAAGACTTCAGGGCCGTCATCATCAAAGCCAAAGACGAAGTTGCCGTCTATCCTTATCCCCCCGGCGTGCAGATTTTCGGCTATCCGCTTCCATTGCCTAGGGGGCACGTATTTCCGGTTCCCGCGGAGATTTGATGCATTCACCGATTCGAAGCCTATGATGACAAGCCTCGTCCCAGCCTTTGCCAGCTCTTTTGCAGCCGCCGGGTCAAGAGCTTTCTTGGCATCGATCTGGGCCCAGTATCTTTTCCCATAGCGTCCCATCACATCCATCATTTCCAGGGAATATGCCGGATCGACCAGGAAGTTGTCATCAAAGAACCCGACGTTGGGGCTTCTTGTCCTTGCGATATCCTCGCCTACCCTTTCCGGCCTGCGTCTCCTCAAAACCGTCCCGTACGCCAAGGACGCCGAACAGAATTCGCAATCGTGGGGGCAGCCCCTCGAAGCAGAGACGCCGTCCACGATCATCCGGACATCCGGATATTCGAGCGCCTCCCTGTCGGGAAGGGGGATCTGGTCAAGACTGACGGGCGCACCGCTGCGATATGAACGCTTCAGCCGCCCTCCGGCGAAATCCCGGAGCAATCCTGGCCATGCCAGCTCGCCTTCGCCGCGGACCGTGCTGTCAACCAGTCCATTGCCCGACTGGTCAACTGCGGTGGGATGTATTCCGCCCCAGACGATTGACGCGCCCCTGGCCCTGTATTCCCTTGAGATTTCCTCTGCCCTGCGGACCTGGGAGGTCATCACAGAAATGCCAACCAGGTCAGCGCCCCATCTGTAATCCGCCCTTCTGGAATTCTCATCCGTCAGCTTCAGCTCAACGGATTCGCCCCCTATTTCCCGGGGTGTCACAGCAGCCAGCTGCGTGAGCGTCTCCGGGACCACGTAGCATCCCAGGTCTACCATCCTGCCCTCGTCTTTCCTGGGCAGTATGAGCTCGACTTTCATCTATCTATTTGGATAATTATTTTTTAAAGCCAATCCGTTCAGGCATGCCGGGCAGGGAGCTTCATGCTTCACTTCAACGGAGAGCGGACGAAGAACACGGAACGAACTTGCTGCTCATTTTTTCTTGACCGGGCATATGGGAAGGAACGTCTTGCCGTAGGCCTCGTTGAGGACCTCGGCCATGGCCAGGTAGACTGCCGAAAGGCCGCATACTATGCCCTCGTATCCGGCAACCGTCTTTATGGCTGCGATGCCGGTGAACTCGCCTGCCGCAAGCAGGAAGAACAGGATGACCAGCGAGCCGAAGATGAACTGGAGCGCCCTGTTCTTGGTCAGCGTGCCGAAGAACATGAAAAGCGTGAAGATGCCCCACATGAACAGGTAGTAGCCCATGGCTGCGGCCGAGGAAGCGCTGCCCCACCCGAGCCCTGGCATGACTATCAGGAAGACCAGCGATATCCAGAAGAGGCCGTAGGATGTGAAGGCGGTCAGCCCGAAGGTGTTGCCATTCCTGAACTCCAGGATGCCGGCTATCACCTGCGCTATGCCACCGTAGAATATGCCCATCGCGAGTATCATGGAGCCCAGCGCAAAGAAGCCTGCATTGTGCAGATTCAGCAGCACGGTCGTCATGCCGAATCCCATAAGCCCAAGCGGTGCAGGGTTTGCCATCTTGCCATCCATAGGAACGCTCCTTCATCTTTGAAGGGATTTATTTAATTGGGGCGAATGGTTTAAAAGCTTGACGCCTGCCTGATGGTGAGGAAAGGCGGCCCCGGGGTGATCATACAGACATAACAGTTCTCTCGTCATTATACATTTATACTATTTTCACGAAAAAATTTTATCCCAAAATATCAAACACTACCGAGCCTATGGGAGGGGCGGTGATGTGAAAATGGAAAATAGGGGCTCCTAATTTTTATACATTCATACTATAGAATTTCCTGAGAAACCGGGGGCATCCTTAAGCCTTTTTCTTGTCCTTCTTTATCTCATTCTTGAGCTTGGAAAGCTTCATGAGGGAGCCGCACTTCGAGCATTTGACGGAGAATGGCCTCTTCCATTCCAGTTCCATGTGCCCGCCGAAGAGGCATTCCGGGCAGGTGTAATCCACCTCCGCTGTGTCGGACCCTTGCTTGACGATGACCCTGATCCTGCCCTTATCCTCCCCTGCGCTGTTCTTCATCGTCCTGTTGGTGACGTATCTGAATTGTCCCATAAGGTTTTTTTTGCAATCCCTGCTTAAAAAAACAATCAGCCGTCTGGCAGAAAAAGCGCACCGGGTATTCAGATGAAAATCCCGGCAAGGAATGCCGCGAGGCCGATGGCCATCCCGGCCTTTATCAGCCTGCTGACCAGGGCGTATCTCCTGCCCCTTATGAGTATGTACGAGGCGGCTATGAAGACGGCATCCGTAGGTATCAGGAGCGCCAGGTAGCTCAGGCCGAGGATGTTCCAGACATAAGGCAGCGTCGATATCACCACGGCCATCCAGAGGCTGAAGACGGCAAAAAGGATGGCATACACGGTCCTGTATCTCAGCTTGATCCTCCCGTCCTTTCCCATGCGGAACCTTTCGGCGAAGGCCCCCCTGACCTTTGAGGCGGCCCTCTTCATGAAGGAGACCTTGTCCCCCTCCAGGTCCTCCAGGTCCTTGACGACCTCCCTGGCGAAATTGGCCAGGAATGCCAGCACAGCGAGCATCAGTGGCAGGACGATGTCATTCAGGGCAGCCCCCCCGAAGAGGAACACCGAGCCGACGATGTAGGATACCACCAGGTTGCCTATGAGTATCTTGTGCTGCAGGTTGAACGAGTACACGACGAGCAGCACCGAGTTGACGATGGCCAGGATGAAGCACAGCCAGCTCACCCAGGCCGCCAGCAGTATGCCGGCGCCGAAGAGCGCCAGCGTCAGGCCGGCCGCGAGATTCTTCGACATCCTGCCTGAAGGTATGGGCCTCCTTGGCCTGTTTATCCTGTCGGACTCCACGTCGAAGACGTCATTGACAGAATTGCCTGCGCCGGCTATGAGGAAAGCGGCCGCCGCGGCAATGAGAAGGGGCAGGCTCAGCGTTTCTGCGACCAGGACCCCGCCAACGAGCACTCCGACGGAGGACATCGCGCAATTAAGTGGTCTTAGCATCTCAAGCCACGAGAACATGCAATCCCAGCCTCAGACTTTATGTTCCTTATGTATGGGTCTCAGTTGCTTCATCCTGCACTTCCTGCATTTGACCTTCTTTGCCCTGACCTTGCTCAGGTCGGTGCGTGTCTTGGCCCCGCAGTTCATACACACGAACACCCTGTTGAACAGCCTGTTGTCGGCTTCCGGGAATCTCTGCTTCGCCATCAAATCACTTCTTTATTTCTTTTGTCACAGCCTTTTAAATATATCTATACCTGGAACGCCCTGAGCGCATGGAAGGACTTCAGGGAGGCGGGGCTCTCCTTTGCTATCTTCTCCGGGTCCATGGCCGTGACCATGATGTTCGCATGCCCGAAGCCGGTCGAGCCCAAGTTCATCTTCATCCTCACCAGCATGAACATGTTGTTGTTTATCAGCGTGCCGAAGAGCCTCGGCTCGCCGATGTACCCGTCCTTGTCGATGATGATCTCTATCCCCGGCTTTTCATTGGTGTCCAGGTCCATCAGCCCGGCACTGGTAATGAAAGAATGCAGCCCCATCCCCCTGAACAGGGCCGAAAGCTCCTTCCTGACCCCGGCCGTGTCGTCGGTGAAGATTATGAAGCCGCCGGGATATGCCAGCTTTATCCCGTACTGGAACTCCTTCATCATGGATTCCTTCAGCGTCCTGATGGACACCACGTCAAGGTTGGCGTAGACGAAATCGCTCGGGTTGTCCCTCATGTAATCGTCCCACTTCCCGCAGAACATCGACCTGCACCCGGGCGGCCTGTAGCTGAAGACGAGGCACTCATTCCTAAAGCGCCCCCTGAAGAACTTCTTGGTGGTCAGGTTGCCCAGGGCGTCCATCTTCCCTTTTTTGTAGAGCCTCAGCCTCAGCCCCCTGTCCTGCTGGATCCCCTTTTTCACGAGGCCCATGTCGGCGAAGCACTCCTCCCTGCTCTTTGCGCAGCAGTAGTCCTTCTTCAGGTCGAACCACGTGTTGCACTTCCTGCATGTCTTGTCCATGTGCTTCAGGTAGCTTTCAATCCTCATATCATTAATAAGGATTTCCTGAAAATTAAATAGTATGATGGGAACCGCCATTCAAAAGTCAATAATACTGATAGACAAGCCGAAGGGCCCGACGTCCTTCGACGTGGTGGAGCGCGTCTCCCGCATCCTTGGGGTCAGGAAGGCCGGCCATTCCGGAACCCTTGACCCCAACGCCACCGGCCTGATGCTTATAGCCCTCGGCGAGGCGAGGAAGGCCATGCCCGTGCTTATGGGTCTCGACAAGGAGTACGAAGGCGTCATGAGGGTGCACAGGGAGGTGGATTCCGGCAGCCTGGAAAGCGTGATGAAATCCTTCGTCGGGGAGATAGTCCAGACGCCACCTGTGAGGTCGGCGGTGGCAAGAAGGCCGAGGAAAAGGCAGGTCCATGAAATCGTGATAATCGGGACAAGGGGGAAGGATGTGAGCTTCAGGGTGCTGTGCCAGGCGGGGACTTACATAAGGAAGATAGCCCATGACGCAGGGGAGAGCATGGGGACCGGGGCCCACCTGCTCGAGCTGAGGAGGACCAGGATCGGCCCGTTCGGGATCAGCGAGGCAGTCACATTACGGGACCTTGATGGGATCACAGACGAGAAGCTGCATAGGATCCTGATACCCCTGGAGACGGCGCTGGAAAGGCTGAAGCTGCCGAAGGTGGTCATCAAGGACGAGTATGAGGCCAGCATCAGGAACGGCTCGCCGGTCAGGAGGGAGTTCCTAAGCAAGGGCGTCGAAGGGCTCGGCGAGAACGCCTATCTGGGGGTTTTCAACGAAGCCGGGAGCATAGTATGCCTCGCGAGGTTCGTTGGCATCGGCGGCACCGTGGCGAAGACGGACAGGGTATTCCTAGTCTGAGCTGCTGGCACCGTTGGGTTTCTGCAAAGCCGCCATTTTTATACCCCCGGGAGAAAAAATAATGCATGCCAGTGCCCAAAGAGCTGCTTAAAATCTTGGCATGCCCCAAGTGCAAGGGGGATGTCCAGGAAAGCGGCATGTTCATAGTGTGCAGGAAGTGCAGCCTTGCCTATCCGGTCCTCGACAGGAAGGTCCCGGACATGCTCATCGAGGACGCCTGGCCGCTGGAGAAGGCGAGCAAGGCCGGCTTCAGGCACAAGCTCACGCTCTGAAAGGATGAAAACCTGAAATTCTGCGTTGTGTACGATACAAAGGATTAAAAGCAACTCAACGAATTAATATAGAAGTGCCGGGGTGGCGGAACCTGGCTAACGCGCCAGACTTGAGACCAGAAATTAAGATCGGGCCTTCGGGCCTGAGATGATTTAATGGCTTGACTCCGATCAAACCTTCCGGCGGTATCCGTCCGGAAGGAGCGGCGGAAATGAGGAGCGAGATATCTGGTGGGCCTCGTGCCCGTGCAGGTTCAAAGCACAGCTCTTTACGGGAGCTGACGCTTCCACCAAGAGCTGTGGAGCAGAAATGAAAAATCCGAGATAAAATCAAGGGGTTTTCGCCAACCCTTCCGGGGTTTCGCAGGGAACCGCTGAAGGGGTTTTCGCTCCACCGCCTTTTGGCAGAAGTCGGCAGACTCTAAAAGGCGGTGTGATAATCCTGCCCCCGGCGCTTTATTTTTTTGTGTGCACGTACAGTTTATAAAATTTGTCTCCAATAGGTTTTTGGTTATCATGTCCATTACCGGCCGGACGCTCGCATTGGCTTTGAGGGACAGCCAAAGACCTACCGATGCTGAACTTAGGGATGCCCTTGGCATGATCCCCCCTCAACCTGACGGTTTTGACCAAAAACTAGTGGCGGAGGTATGCTTTCTGCTGGCAGGCAGGGATTCTGTCCCTTTGGGAGACAGGAGGAATTACGCAGTCCGGGCTTTTGCAGCATACGCTGCCCTGGGCCTTGATGAAGCTTATAGGAGATTAGCGGACGCCGCCGCAAGTGAGGAGCAGCCCGGCATCCCGGGCACTCCGTACGTACCTCAGGCAGGTGGGTGTACGGATGAACAATCATCCCAGCCTATGCCGGAACTTGCAGGTTTGGAGGCTTACGCGCCCGTTCTTGCAGGGGTTGAGGGAATACCCGACCTCATGCATGAAGGCGTTGTAGCTTATCGGGTCGGCAGGAAACTCGGTCTAGGCCATCAGGGATCCGGTGATCCGCCATGACCGGAAAAACCTCTTACTTGGACAGGACGCTCGGCCTGCTGAAGCCGGAGGCGCTGCTGGTGCATGCTGCCGACGGGAGGCCCGTCGGCGAGCACATAAAGGAGAGAATTGAAGACACAGGCCTAGTCATAGCTGCCCGCAACAGGCTCCTGATTCCTCAGGAAAAAGCCAGGAAGCTCTACGATGAACTGGAGGCCAGGCTCGGGCCAGAGGTATTCCGGATGCTTGTCGGGCAGATGACATCCGGAGAGGCCGAGGCCCTGCTTGTTTACGGGCCGAACGCGCCCTGGATGCTCAGGAAGATGGCCGGCGAGAGCGCCGACCCGCAGAGATGTTCACCCGGGACTATCAGGTTCGATTTTTCCGCGGCATGCTCGATGGAGCTGGCCATGCAGCACAAGTACTCCGTAAGGAACATGTTCCATGCTGCCAATCCCGACCCGGACCCGGCAAGGGTTGACTATGAGCTGGGCCTGTTTTTCACGCCCGGTGAAATGGACCGGGAGGCATTCAGGCCGCCGGAGAGCTGGAGATACAGGTTCCCCGGCGCATTCCGCTATGGCGCCACGGAAGGAACTGATAAGTGAATCGGCGGATTTCCGGAAGTGTTCTCATTTTTAAATTTGGGGTATATTCTAATCTTATGGCCAGGAGGAGAGAGGACAGCGACGTGAGCCCGGAGGTCGTGGAGAAGTTCAGGGGGTTCCTCCAGGAAGAATACGGGAAGGAGCTCTACAAGGCCGCCGAGGAGGAGGCATCCCTCGCCATCGATTTCGAAAGGATGGACAAGGCCGCCGAAGACCTCTCCAGGATGCTTCTTGACAAGCCCGACGAATTCATGCAGGTCGCACATGAGGCGGTCAACGGCATAGACCTTCCGGGCCCTGTAAGGATAAGGTTCTTCAAACTGCCGGATACGCTGACCGTCAACGTCAGGGACCTCAGGTCGAAGCACATCGGAAGGTTCATCTCCATCGAGGGGACTGTCAGAAGAGCATCGGAGATAAGGCCGGAGATAGTGGCCATAGACTGGAAATGCGCGGATTGCGATGCGGTCGTCAGGCACCCGGTCAAGACATTCGTCTCCAGGCCTTTCAGGTGCACGGGTGTGGTGGACGGGAAAGCATGCGATGGCAAGAGGTTCATCGAGCTCGATAAGGTGATGATAGATTCCAGGTGGATTACCATCGAAGAGCCCTTCGAGCTCACGGAAGGCGAGAAGCCGTCCCAGGTGAACATCTGGCTCACCGAGGACCTCGTCTCCCAGGAGGGCAGGAGGATGTCGGACCCCGGCAACAGGCTGAAGATAACGGGCGTCCTCAGGGAGATACCCAAAGGCAAGGAAGGCACCTCAAAGCTCGACTTCTTCCTCGAGGCGAACCACGTTGAGCCCACGGAGACAAGCTGGGAGAGGCTCAAGATAACGAAGGAGGATGAGGAGGCCATAAAGAAGCTGGCCGCCGACCCGCTCGTATACGACAAGCTGGTGGATTCACTCGCCACTTCGCTCTTCGGCTTAAGGTCAATCAAGGAGTCCATAATACTTCAGTTGTTCGGCGGCGTGCCCAGGAAGCTTCCGGACGGCACCCACTTCAGGGGCGACATACACATCCTCATCATAGGCGACCCTGCCTCAGGAAAGTCGCAGCTGCTTAAATTGGTGCCCGAGATAGTCCCCCGCGGCAGGTATGTTTCAGGCAAGGGCGTGACAGGGGCAGGCCTCACGGCCACCGTCACGAAGGACGAGCAGTTCATGGGCGGCTGGGTGCTCGAGGCCGGCGCCCTCGTCCTGACCAACAAGGGCCTCCTTGCCATAGACGAGTTCGAGAAGATGAGCCCGGAGGACCAGGTGGCGATGCACGAGGCCCTCGAGCAGGGCACCATCTCCATCGCGAAGGCGAGCATCGTCGCAACGCTGCCCGCCAAGACTTCAGTCCTTGCCGGCGGGAACCCGAAGTTCAGCAGGTTCGACCCGATGCGTTCCATCCACGAGCAGGTCAACATCCCGCCCACCCTTCTCAGCAGGTTCGACCTCAAGTTCACCCTCAGGGACATACCCAATGCCAAGGAGGACAAGAAGATAGTGGAGCACGTGCTGAAGAGCCGCCATGAGGCGGATACCATCACGCCCGTGATATCGCGGGAGATAGTCAGGAAGTACATAGCATACGCAAAGGAAAAGTGCAAGCCCAACCTGACGCCGGATGTCAGCAAGCTCCTTAAGAACTTCTACGTAAAGACAAGGGGCAGGGCGGAAGGCGGCAGGTCGCCGGTCCCCATCACGCTGAGGCAGTTCGAGGGCCTCATGAGGCTGTCAGAGGCTTCGGCGAAGATACAGCTCTCTGACATCATAAGGAAGGAGGACGCGGAAAGGGCCATAAGGCTCATGGAGGTCAGCCTGAGGGACCTGGGCTCGGACATGGAGACAGGCGAGATAGACGTGGACAAAAGCGAGGGCGGCACAACGTTCAGCGAGAGGTCGAAGATAGCGAAGATACTTACGCTTTTAGACGAGCTGTCAGGGGAGAAGAGGGACATAGTCCTCATCGCGAAGCTCAAGGAAGTGGCGGCCAGGGACAAGATATCGGAGACCGAAGTCGATGACATCATAGACAGGCTCAAGAGGGAGGGCATACTTTTCGAGCCCAACCCCGGATATGTCCAGAGGCCATAACCCTTTTCTGTCCGGATGCTCAAAAGCGTTAACGGAAGAACCCTTTTCGGTTTGGATGCTCAAAAGCGTTCACGGAAAATGTGAAATGCTCCTGTTTTTTTGCTTAAGCTTTTCCTAAAAGCTTAGCGTTAGCGGAAAATAACCCCTTTCTGGCCGAGACAGGAGAAAGCTGGCCATGGGAATACGAATCGTTTACAGGCACAGATTATTCTGATTTTTAAACCGGAAGAGACAATAAATTCTTATGTACTGCCCAAAGTGCGGCGGCGGGGCTTTCGTCTCGGATGAGGAGCTTCTGAAGGTGATGGAAACCCTCAAGCCCATGAAGATGATTCTCAAGCAGACCTTCGTCTGCAGGGCGTGCACGGAAAGGTTCAGCAGGGTCGTCTGGGACGACCTGGAATCCAGGAGAAAGGGTGCGGACTCGAATGCACCGCCTCCAAGCGGCATGGAGATGTTCTCTGTCGCGGAGAAAGGCAGCGCCAAGCCCTCGGATGATGATGAGGAAGAGGCAGGCGCAGGGATAAAGTTCCTGGACAAGATATGAGGCAATGCCCCTGAATCCTGGCTATTGATTATCTCATACGAATGAGAGACAATGATGATTCTCTGAGAATAATAATCCGTTTGGGTTTTCCTTACTTAAGCCGCAGCGCTTCCAGGTTCTTCGGTGCGGCCGTCTCGCATTTGAATATCTTGTGCAGGTCCCTCGCCAGCTCCTGGCACTTGTAGTTGTCTCCGTGGTTGGTTATTATCCTTTCCAGCTTGCCGGGCATCTTGTAGACGTAGCTTATGAGCTGCTTCCTGTCCGAGTGGCCCGAAAGCCCCGAGACGGTCTGGACCTCCATCTCCATGCCCAGGGACTTCGTCCTTCCGCCTTCCCTCGACAGGGGTATGTCCTTCCAGCCGCGCTGTATCCTCCTGCCCATGGTCCCCTCGGCCTGGTATCCGATGAAGATCAGCGTGTTCCTCTTGTCGGGCGCCAGCGCCTTCAGGTATTCCACCGCGGGGCCTCCTATCAGCATGCCTGAGGTCGCGATGATGACGCCGGGGTCCCTGGAGTCCATTATGGCATTCCTTTCCTTCGGGACGACGCGCTTGAATATGTCGGAGATGAACGGGTTTATGCCCCTGTGGAATATGTCCTTCTGCACGTATTTCGAAAGGTATTCCGGATAGGCGGTGTATATGGCCGTGGAGTCCCAGAGCATGCCCTCCATCCAGACCGGGTGCTGGAAATTGTTGGCGGCGATTATCGCCATGACCTCCTGCGCCCTTTCGACGGCGAAGGTCGGTATGAGGACCTTGCCTCCCCTCTCCATGGTCCTGTTGATTATGTCCATGACCTCCTTCTCCGACTCCATCCTCCCGGGCATAATGTCGTCGGGGCCGCCGTAGGTGGACTCGATTATCAGTGTCTCGACCCTCTGGAAATGCGTGGAAGCCGGCTCGAAGAGCCTGCTGGGCCCGAACCTCATGTCGCCGGTGTAAAGGACATTGTGGAGCCCGTCGCCTATGTGCAGGTGCACGAGGGATGCCCCGAGAAGATGACCTGAAGGCTCAAGCGTAAGGCGCACGTCGGGCGTTATGTCGCTGACCTCGCCGTACTCCAATGCGACCGTGTGCTTCACGACCTTCTCTACGGACTTCTTCGTGTACCACACCTTCTTCCCTTCCCTCTGGCAGACGTCGACGTAGTCCAGGCAGAGCAGGACCATGAGGTCCCTCGTCGGGGCGGTGCAGTAAAGCGGCCCGCTGTAGCCATTCTCATAAAGCCATGGTATGAAGCCGCAGTGGTCCAGGTGGCTGTGGCTGAGCACGACGGCATCGATCTTCTCTATATTGAAATCCGGCGAGTCTATGTAGGGCGATGCTTCCGTGCCCACGTCAACGCCGAAATCCAGGAGTATGTTGGAGTTGGATGTCTGCAGCAGAAGGCTGCTCCTGCCCACCTGCCTGGCGCCGCCAAGGAACGATATCCTGACCCATTCCTTCTCCTTCGGGATCTTCGGCGGAGAGTTTATCTGCTGGCCTATCTTGTTGAGGAAGACCTTCCTGTAGTCTATTTCGCTGTGCAGCAGGTTCCTCACGGCCCTGACGATGTCGGACTCGATGGCGGGCGCCCTCTCTATCTTGGGCAGCCAGAGCGTCTCGCTCTTTATCTTCCTGTAGGTCTCGCCGCCCTTGCCTATCACCAGCCCCGGCTTCGAGGACTCTATCACGACCTTCCCCAGCTCCGGCTCGAAATATATCGCCTGTATCTTCGCCTCTGGGGGGACTATCTCCTCGATGAGCTTCTTGGCCTTCTCCGGCTCCATGCTTATGGACGAGTCCGGCCTGATCTCTATCCTCTTCTTCAGGTTGGAGACTATGGTCCTTACGACGTCCTCGCAGTTCCTGAAGAACTCCTTGTTCTTGGTGTAGAGAATCATCTCGGAGCCTTCGAACTTAGCCTCAGAAATCTGCGCGTCCGCCGGCAGATTTGCCTGCAATTCCTTGAGTAAACTCATGCTGTTTCCACCTTGTCAAAAAATGTGTGAAAAAATTACCCGCCTGCAAAATTAACCCTTCATTCGGCTAGCTTTCTTACTTCCTCGTCGTTGACCTTCTTGTAGCCGGCCTTCGTGATTATCACTGCGTCTATGCCGCTCCCGCCGGATGCTATGTCCCTCTTGGTAGCGGCCCTGACAGCCCTGACCGCAAGGCGCTTGGCCTTCTCTAGATCCATGTTTTCCTTGAACTCGTTCTCCAGGACGCCGAAGGCGATTGGAGAGCCAGAACCGGTCGAGAAGAACTTCTCTTCGATTACCGAGCCGTCCGGTGAGAGCGTGTAAAGGCGCGCCTTCGTGTCGTATCCGGCCACGACGAGCTGGACGATGTACGGGTAGAATCTCCTCGAGTAAAGTATGTTCGCTATGAGCGTGGAAGTGGCATCGATGGACATGTTCTTCTCTTCCCTCATCTCGTAGATTCTCAGCTCCGCCCTGATGTACCTTATCAGGGTCTGGGCATCACCGACCAGCCCCGCTATCGTGACCCCCATGGTCTCGCTTATCTGGTGTATCTTCTGGGCGTTCTCGCTGGCTACCAGATAGCCCATGGTGGCCTTTCTTTCCGCGGCTAGCACGACGCCGTCCTTTGCTACTATACCGACGGTTGTCGTTCCCGTCTTGATGCTTGTCTGAACTTCTTCCATCATGAGAATCCGTCTCGCTTTGGCGCTGATTAATTATTTTATCAAGTGGTTATTTATAAAGGTTTCTTAGGAAGCGGCATATTCATGTATCGATTGCTATCACGCCGGAGCTGGCCATGGCGAACTTGTGGATGAGCTCCGAGATGGAGTTGAGTATGCCCTGTGCCTGCCCCATATCCAGCTTTATCTGGCCGGGTTCAAGTATCTCTATGCTCGAAGGGGCGTAGTTCATGACCATGAAGACAAGGTCCTCGAACCTCCTGGCCACCAGCTCCACCTCGACGACCTTGGAGTAGGCCTTCCCGCCCTTCTTGAACGGGTTATCTGCCCTGTCGGACTTCTTGAACTCCTTCCTGTATATGATGGCGGCGTCCTCCTTCTCCATCCTCTCGACATGCTTCTTGAGGCTGGTCTCGGCAGCACCCTCCGTCACCGCAAGGACCTCTATGGCCATCCATGCCTTGATCCAGCCATCCTTCACCTTATTCTTGACGATCTCCGCCATGTCTTTCGCCATAAAAATCACTATCAGTCCTGATTTAAATTCTTGATATGATATATTTGATTGAAAACCATGGCGGACATAATTACCATTGACAGGTATGCACCCGTGCTGGACTTCGTCGTTCCCGTAGCGGAAAGTCTGGCATGCACTGGCGAGGCAGTCATCGAGACGAGCGCGCAGCCGAAGTTCGTCGGCCACGCTGCCGACCTACAGAAGGTCTGCTACATGCTTTACCCATTTACGGATACACATGTTTCCGTGGATGGCGGTGTGCAGCAGCTCAGGTTGCATGGCAATAAGGGTTCAGGTGCCGATCGTTTCAGGCTGAATGTTACTTTCAGAAACAGCTGGCGCTTTGATGAAACGCCCGTTCCTTCAGCCAACCACAACTGCCTGATAAAGACTCACAGCGGGAAGGGAACGGTCGCGGTCACGGGGAAAAGCGATGCGAAACGGGAAATGAACTTGTTTTCTGTAGTTATCGGTAACAGGCTGGGCCTTGCCGCCAGGCCGGCGGACAAAATGGCGATTTCGTTCAATTATATGCATCTGGACCTCTATGTGAGCACGCCGTTCCAGGATTTTGAACCGCTGCTGGGCTTCAGAAATTCGCGAGGCCGTGAGGGGCAAAATTACCCTGTCTCCGAGAGGGCAGAATACACGCTTACAGACAGAGGCAGGAATTTTTTCGGCGAGCCGCTGTACTGGAATGCGAGGGGCAAGTACTATGCGGCTCTTCTGGAAGGGATATCAGGCAAGAAACCTCTGGAAGACTATATCAGCTGGTACAAGATAGATGCGGAAAAGTTCGGGGAAATTGAGCCGTCGTGCCACGAGCTGATCGAGCTGGCTGTGGAGGCTGCGAAGCGCGGTGAAAGGGCGGATTTGGATCCGTTTTGCCGCAACCTTCGGTGCCCGCCTTCATACCAGGGAATCTTTCTGAAACCTGCTCTCGCGACTTTGAGATACTTCATGAGTCATTGGAATATGGATGACCCGGCCAAGCGCGGATACGCCCAAGCCATCGTTGACAGGTATAATGAATGCTACGCCAGGCCGAAAGGCAGGCCAGACATCACCATAGGGGAATTCTGCAGCGTCCCGGCTATACTATAATTTAATAATAAAATGTAAGAATAATACTTATGAAAAAACTCCTGTTGCCGCTGCTTCTGTGCCTGTTGCTGGCTTTCGCGGCAACCGCCTCTGCCCAGAGCTTCCCTGATTTCCAGAACGCCTACGTCAACGATTTCGCAGGGATATTTTCAGCGGACCAGGTATCCCATCTGCGCTCGCTCCTGGCCGGGGTCAGGCAGGACACCACGGCAGAGGTCGTCATGGTCACGGTCGAAACCATAGCGCCGCTGACGCCTTCCGAATACGGCACCCAGCTGTTCACAAGATGGGGCATAGGCAATCAGGAGAAGGACAACGGCCTGCTGCTGCTCTATGCCAGGAAGGAGAACAAGTTCCAGGTCGTGACCGGCTATGGCATGGAGGGCATCCTGCCGGATTCCAGGATAGGGAGGATGCTGGACGACTTTTACGTGCCCTACAGGGACAGCGGCAACGTGACCGCGGGCATAATCCTCTTCGCGGAGGAGGTATCAAAGGTGATAGAAGATAATAGGGACGAGGTGATTGCGGGAAGGCAGGGGAGCGGCGGAGACCTGTTTCCCACTTCGCTGTTCGATTCCATATTCATGTTCGTCCCGGTCATCTTCGCCGCCGCAATCATCATATCCATAATATCCTCCATACTGTTTTCAAGAGTATTGACTCCGAAGTGCGACAATGACGGCACCAGGATGAAATACGTTGGCTATGAGGGAAGATTCATAGTATATGAATGCCCCGTCTGCCACAGAAAGAAAAAAAAGAAGCGCCTATACCATAGCTATGCCGCCGGCGGTTTCGCAGCAGGCGGCTTCGGGGGTGGCGGTGGCTTCGGTGGCGGCGGCACAGGCGGCGGAGGAGCCGGGAGATAAACTTTTAAGGAAAGGATTGTGATAATTATCATGGCATTGTCAAAACTCCAGATGGCGCTGATTGCAATCGTCGCAGTAATCCTGGTCATCGCTCTGACGGTAGTTGGCCTATACAATAACTTCGTGGTCCTTGACCAGAACGTGGCAAGCAAGTGGAGCGAAGTGGAGAACCAGTACCAGAGGCAGGCTGACCTCATCCCTAACCTGGTTTCTGTGGTCTCCAGCTCAGTGACCGTGGAGACGAAGTACGTGACGGATGTCACCCAGGCGAGGTCCAAGTGGCAGGAGTCGACGACAGTCTTCGACAGGGACAAGGCCGGCGTCGACATGGCCAATGGCATCGCCGCGCTCGTTAACGCCGTGGCCACCGCGGAGAACTACCCCGTCCTGCAGGCCAACAGGCAGTATGTCGCCCTGACTGACGAGCTCTCGGGCACCCAGAACAGGATAGCCGTCGCGAGGGGCAGATACATAGAGGGCATCCAGGGCTTCAACACGGCGATCAAGACATTCCCCGGGAACGTATTCTCAGGCATGTTCGGCTTCGTGGCAAAGGACTACTACCAGGCTGAGCTCAGCGCCATGAAGACCCCGGTCCTGGGGGCAGGGACGCTTCCATAGAGAATCTCAATCCTTGACCCATTTCTTGCCGGCTATCGGGACCTTTATCCCGCATTCAGGGCACTTCTCCATCTGCAGCATTATGCTA
>Ga0315293_10000313_pt1 | contig 43721 bp, 38 predicted proteins | sample YL17G13_20_MG_FD_203071 | JGI IMG/M metagenome (GOLD analysis project Ga0315293, IMG submission 203071) | Sediment microbial communities from Yellowstone Lake, YNP, Wyoming, USA - YL17G13_20 | ecosystem: Environmental > Aquatic > Freshwater > Lake > Sediment | place: USA: Wyoming | collected... | reverse complement strand
GCTCAGGGGCGCCGCGGCGTACGCCACGTTGGCGCTACCGTGGGCGCGCTGCAGCTGGCTCAGGGGCGCCGCGGCGTACGTCACGTTGGCGCTACCGTGGGCGCGCTGCAGCTGGCTCAGGGGCGCCGCGGCGTACGTCACGTTGGCGCTACCGTGGGCGCGCTGCAGCTGCGTCAACGGCTGCGCTGCTTGGGCGATCGAGACCAGAAGGACGAACACTGCCAGCGTCATCAGAACCATGCCGCCCGAGGCAGCGATCCATCTTTGCGATGTACTTGTCATGATGTCACCTCCGGACGCCGGCCATGCCGTCCCGGCAGTGCCAACGCCCTCCTAGTGGACGGGTCAGATCCCGTCCGCATAAACGACACATGGCCCCGGATCCTGCAGGATAAACCTGTCACCATAGTGAAAACTATGGGTCGCGCGTCGGCAGGCTCGCAGAACGCGCCTCCGATGCGCAATCTCGAGGGTCGACCACCCGGCGTGGGTCGACCCCTTCGGTCAGACGCGTGCCTCGTGGGCGCCGCGGGTGAGCGAGACGGCGGCGCCGGCGAGCGCCAGGACGGCGCCGGTGATCATGGCGTAGCGGTAGCCCTGCGCATAGCCGCTCACGGCCTGCGCCGCGAGTCCGGCGGCTCCCCCATCACGCCCGTGCGAGAAGAGCAGACGCCCGCCCAGGCGCCCCAGCTGGCTCGCGGCGATGCCGCCGAGCAGGGCCACGCTGAGCGCCATTCCCGCGGTGCGCATGGTGCCGAGGAACGCGCTCGCCACGCTGAGCTGGTCGCGACGTACGCTGCCCATGATGGCCGACGTGTTGGGGGCGCTGAAGGCCGCCATCCCCAGCCCCACCACCGCGAGGTCCGCCGCCACCTGCCAAACCTGGGCGATGGTCGGCATGGCGGCCAGCAGCACCATCCCGAGAGCGACGGTGACCATGCCGCCCGTGGCCAGCACGCGCGAACCGACCCTGTCGCTCAGGTGTCCCGCGAACGGGCTGAGGACGGCCATGAGGAGCGGCTGGCTGAGCATCAGCCAGCCCGTCAGGGCCGCCGAACGGCCCTGGACGATCTCGAGGAAGATGGCGGTGAGCAGACCGATCCCGTACAGCGCCATGTAGTTCAGCAGCGCCGCCGTGTTGGCGGCCGCGAACAGCCGGTTGTGCGTCAGCAGGTCGAGGTCCAGCACCGGCACGTCGACGCGTCGCTCCACGACCACGAACGCGGCCAGCGATGCGACCGCCAGCGTCAGCAGCGCCAGCGTGAGCGGCGCCGCCCACCCCCATTCGGGCGCGAACGTGAGCGGCACCAGCAGGCTGATGAGGAACGTGCCGAGCAGCGCCGCGCCGGCGAAGTCGACGCGCGGCGCATCCTGTGCACGCTCGCTGCGCGGCAGCATCATCCAGCCCCACACCAGCACGACGAGGCCGATGGGCAGGTTGATGAGGAAGATGGAGCGCCACCCCAGGGTGTCCGCAAGGATGCCGCCGAGCGGCGGCCCGATGCTGAGGCCGATGTACACGGCCATGACGTTGATGCCCAGGGCGCGCCCGCGCTCCTGCGGCGGGAAGACGGCGGTGACGATGGCCGCGGACGTGGCGACCATGAGGGCCGCGCCCCCTCCCTGGATGACGCGGCTCAGGATGAGCCAGGCGCCGTTCATGCTGAGCGCGGCCAGCAGCGAGCCGGCGGTGAACACGGCGACGCCGATGAGGTAGAAGCGCACGCGGCCGTGCTGGTCGGCGAGCCGCCCCAGAGGGATGAGCAGCACGGCCGTGGCCAGCAGGTACGCCGCCTGGACCCACATCGAGGCGGCGAAGCTCAGATGCAGGTCGGGGCTCATGACCGGCAAGGCCACGGAGACGATCGACCCGTCGAGCGGGGCCATGAAGGCGCCGATCGAGGTCAGCGCCAGCAGCTCCCAGCGACGCCGGTGCGCGTCCTCGGCGGTGATACGTTGCAACAGCGGCACGGTTCAGCCGGGCGGGCCTACGACACCCAGGTGACGAACTCGTCGAGGTCGGCGCGCGAGCGCGCGAAGGTGTTGGCCGGCGAGTCGGCCACTGGAGAGCCGAGCGTGACCGAGACCGCGAAGCGCTTGCCCTCGGCGCCGGGCAACAGCCGGCGCAGGATGTCAGGGTAGCGGACGACGGTGGCGACGATGCAGGTGCCGAGGCCGCGGTCGTAGGCGGCGAGGCAGACGTTCTGCACGAACGCGCCTGTGTCGAAGCCGGCGTAGGCCTCAGCGAGACAGTCGTCGAAGCCGAGCACGAGCAGGCAGGGCGCGCCGAAGAGGTCGGCCATGCGCGCCAGAGCGGCCGCGGGGCCCGAAGGCTCGCCCGCGGCCTCCAGGGTCGCCGCCCGGCTCTTCATGGTGGCGGCGATGCGGGCCGAGCAGGCCTGCGGCCACTCGGCCGTCGCCGGCAGGTCGAGCGCCGCGGGGTCGTCGCGCTCCACCGCGGCGCGGAACTCGGCCTTGTAGCGCTGCAGCGCGTCGCCGGTCAACACCCAGACGTTCCACGCCTGCGTATTGCGCCATGACGGCGCCCAGCGCGCCGCGTCGAGGATCTCGCGGATGACGCCCTCGGGCACAGGCTCGGGCTCGTAGGCGCGGATGCTCCGCCGGCCGCGGATGACGCTGTCGAATGCCATGGGTCGCTCTCCCGGTACGCTGTTTCCACGAGGGGTGAGCCTACAACGATGCCCCCTATCACACGAGCGCGCCCTGCATCGTCGCGCGGGCGTGACCGGCCCAATGTCGTCGAGAGCTTGACACCCCCGTCTCTCTGCCCTACGGTTCCCAGACCGCTTGCCGAAACGGCAGGCAGGTGATGATGTTGGGCCGACGTGTTCGCCGGAGGTGTCACATGACTGGCCCGTGGCAAAGGACATACGGGTCCACCCGCAGCTAGTCGAGGCGCGCCGCCTCGCACTGGCGCATAACGTCCTGCCCGTCACTCACTCGTTCGTCTCCGACCTCGAGACCCCCGTTTCAGCGTTTCTCAAGCTCGGCGCGCCGCGGCGCGCCTTCCTGCTCGAGAGCGCCGAGCAGGGTCAGCACCTGGGGCGCTACTCGTTTCTCGGCGTCGGCGCCCGCGCCCTCGTGACCTACGCGGACGGGCGCCTCACAGTGCAGGAGAACGGCGACCGCCTGGAGGTAGAACATCCCGATCCCTTCGCGGCCGCCGCCGAGCTGATCGCCGGCTACCGGCCGCCGGCGAGCGGCGCCGCCCTGCCTCCGCTCGCCGGCGGCCTCGTCGGCTACTTCGGCTACGACCTCGTGCGGCGCCTCGAAGACCTCCCCGACGCGCCTCCCGACGACCTCGGCCTCCCCGAGATGGCCTTCCTGCTGGCCGACACCGTCCTCGTCTTCGACCACCTCAAGCACACGATCACGGTGGTCGCCAACGCTTTCGTGGAGGGCCGCGATGTGGACGGCCCGTACGAGCGGGCCGTGGCGCGCATCGCGGCCGTGAAGCAGAAGCTGCAGGCGCCGCTGCCGGCCAGCGCCTACGGCCTCGCCGAGGCGGACGAGGTGGAGCCAGGCGCGGGAGGGGCCGCCGCCGAAGGCCCGCGGCCCGTCACTTCGTCCATGACCCGCGAGCAGTACGAGAGCGGCGTCGCCCGTATCCGCGACTACATCTACGCCGGCGACGCCTTTCAGGTCGTCCTCAGCCAGCGCTTCAGCACCCCCGTCGACGTATCGCCGTTCGCGGTCTACCGTGGGCTGAGAGCCGTGAACCCGAGCCCCTACATGTACTACATCGCCTTTGACGACTTCACCCTCTGCGGCTCCAGCCCGGAGCCGCTGATCACCGTGCAGGGCGACAACGTCGAGACGCGCCCCATCGCCGGCACACGCAAGCGTGGCACCGACGCCGCCGAAGACCGGCGCCTCATGGCCGAACTGCGCGCCGACGAGAAGGAGCGCGCCGAGCACGTGATGCTCGTCGACCTCGGGCGCAACGACCTGGGGCGCGTGTGCGCCCCCGGCACCGTGCACGTCGACGAGTTCATGGGCATGGAGCTCTACTCGCACGTCATCCACATGGTCTCGAGCGTGCGCGGCACGCTGGCCGCCGGCGCGACCCCGACCGACGCCCTCAAGGCCGGCTTCCCCGCCGGCACCGTCAGCGGCGCCCCCAAAGTGCGGGCCATGCAGATCGTCGACGAGCTCGAGACGGTGCGCCGCGGCCCGTACGCCGGCGCCATCGGCTACCTCAGCTACGGCGGCGACCTCGACACCTGCATCTGCATCCGCACCGTCGTCGTGAAGGACGGCGTCGCCCACGTGCAGGCGGGCGCCGGCATCGTCGCCGACAGCGACCCGGCGCGGGAGTACGAAGAGACGCAGCACAAGGCCGCGGCGCTGCTTCGCGCCATCGAGCTCGCCCACGAGGAGTTCTCTCAATGACCATGCCCGTCGACCTCGACCCGGCTGCGCGCGAGCCCATCGTCCCCGCTCCGCGCGTGTTCATGATCGACAACTACGACTCGTTCACCTACAACCTGGTGCAGTACCTGGGCGAGCTCGGCGCCGAGATCACCGTGAAGCGCAACGACCGCGTGACGCTGGACGAGATCGCCGCGGCGCAGCCGACCCATCTCGTCGTCTCTCCCGGCCCCTGCACGCCCAACGAGGCGGGGATCAGCATGGACGCCATCGCGCGCTTCGGCGCCGAGCGCCTGCCGGTGCTCGGCGTCTGCCTCGGGCACCAGGCCATCGGCCAGGTGTACGGGGGCGTGGTGCGCCGCGCCGGCGCCCCCGTGCACGGCAAGACGGACGAGATCGGCCACGACGGCCGCGGCGTGTTCGCCGGGCTGCCCGACCCATTCACGGCGACGCGCTACCACTCGCTGGTGGTGGACGAGGCGCTGCCCGACGTTCTCGAACTCTGCGCCTGGAACGCGGAGGGCGTGGTGATGGGCGTACGCCACCGCGAGCTGCCGGTCCACGGCGTGCAGTTCCACCCCGAGAGCGTGCTCACGACCGCCGGCCTCGACCTCCTGCGTAACTTCCTGTTGATGTCGCCGGATGCGGAGGCGCGCGGTGCCGAATGACGTGCTGAGCGCGGCGCTGCAGCGCCTGGCGGCGGGCCGCGACCTCGCGGAGGACGAGGCCCGCGACGTGCTGCTCGAGATCATGGGCGGCCGTACCAGCGAAGCCCAGACGGCCGCCTTCCTCAGCGCCCTGCGCGTCAAGGGCGAGACTGCCGCGGAGATCGTCGGCATGGCGCGCGCCATGAGCGCGCTGGCCGAGAAGGTTGAGGTGGACGCCGACGTGATCCTCGACACCTGCGGCACCGGCGGCGACGGCGCCAACACGTTCAACATCTCCACGGCGGCCGCCCTCGTGGCCGCCGGCGCCGGCGTGACCGTGGCCAAGCACGGCAACCGCTCCGCCACGAGCAGGTGCGGCAGCGCCGACGTCCTCGAGGCGCTGGGCGTGGCCATCGACATCGCCCCGGCGCAGGTGGGCCGCTGCATCGCCGTAGCCGGGATCGGCTTCATGTTCGCGCCGCGCCACCACCTGGCCATGAAGCACGTGGCGCCGGTGCGGCGTGAGATGGGCATGGCCACGACGTTCAACCTTATCGGGCCGCTCACCAACCCGGCAGGGGCGCGGCATCAGCTCATCGGCGTGGCCGACGCGACCTACGTGGGGCGCATCGCCCAGGCCGTGCGTCTCATGGGCTCGGAACGGAACCTGATCGTCCACAGCGACGATGGGCTCGACGAGGTCTCGACGACTTGCCCGACGGCCGTCGTCGAGGTGTTCGCCGGCCAGGGCTTCGACGTGCGCTACGAGGTCGCGCCAGAGGAGTTCGGGATGCGGCGCGCGCGGCTTGAAGAATTGCGCGGCGGTGACGCCGCCGAGAACGCCGGCCACGTACGCGAGGTCCTCGACGGCGTCGAAGGGCCGCGCCTGGACATCGTCCTGCTGAACGCCGGCGCGGCCCTCTACATCGCCGAGGCCGCGGCGAGCATCGCCGAGGGCGTCGACAAGGCGCGGGCGGCCGTCGCCTGCGGCGCCGCCCGCGCCAAGCTCGACGCCCTCGTGCGCACGACGAACCGCCTCCTGCGGGAGGACGTCGTGTGAGCGACTTCCTGATGGAGATGATCGTGAGCTCGGCGCGGCGCGCGGAGGCCGCGCGCGAGCGCACGCCTCTTGTGCGGCCGCAGACCGCCGGGCCGCACGGCCGGCTGCGCGCGGCGCTGGCTGCGCCGGGCGCCGCCCCGCGCGATGCGGGCGAGCCGGCGTCCCTGGCCGTGATCGCCGAGATCAAGCGGCGCTCGCCGAGCAAGGGCGACATCGCCTCGGACCTCGACGCCGTGGAGCAGGCGCGAGCCTACGAGGCCGCCGGCGCCGAGGCGATCTCGGTGCTGACCGAGCCCGACCGTTTCGGCGGGTCGCTCGACGACCTGCGCGCCGTCGCCGCGGCCGTGGACGTCCCCGTCCTTCGCAAGGACTTCATCATCGACCCCTACCAGGTGTGGGAGGCGGCCGACGCCGGCGCCGCCGCCGTGCTGCTCATCGCGGCGGCGCTGCCGTCGGGCTCACTGGGCGCGCTCCTCGACGAATGTCACGACTGCGGCCTCGACGCGCTCGTCGAGATCCACGACGCCGACGACCTCGAGCGCGCCTACGCGGTCGGCGCCTCGATGATGGGCGTCAACAACCGCGACCTGCACACCCTCGAGGTCGACTTGGCCGTGAGCGAGTACCTCGGCGCCCTCATCGGAGCCTGCGTGCTGTTCGTCAGCGAGAGCGGCATCGGCGCCCCGCGCGACGCCCGGCGCGTGCGCGCCGCCGGCGCCCAGGCGATCCTCGTCGGGGAGGCGCTTCTCGCTACTCCGCACGCCCACCTCGCCGCGGCCATCGCCGCACTCCGCGGCGACGGACCAGCGGACGGAGGCGGGCGATGACGCGCCTCAAGATCTGCGGACTCACCGCCGGGAAGGACGTCAAGCTCGCCGCGGGCTACCGCGCCTGGGCCTGCGGGTTCGTGCTCTCGGAGAGCCCCCGACGCGTGAGCGCTGCGCGGGCCGCCGAGCTCACGCGTCTGTGCGGCGACAGCCTGGCGGTGGCCGTCGTCACCACCGAGGAGCCGGCGTGGATCGCCGGCGCCGTGGCCGCAGGCGGCTTCCGCGCCGTCCAGCTCTCGGCCGGCGCCGACGGGGCGAGCGTGGCGGCCGTGCGGGCGGCGGCGCTGAGCCGCGGCCTGCGGCCGCTCGTCATCGCCGCCGCAGACACGGAGGACGCCGACAAGGCCGACCTGGTGCTGCTGGACGCCCGCACGCCGGACGCCTACGGCGGCACGGGCCGCCGGCTCGACTGGAAGGCGCTCGCGGCCGCCAAGCTGCCGCGCGAGCGCCTGGTGCTGGCCGGCGGCCTGCTCCCGTCCAACGTCGACGGCGCCATCAAGCTCGTCCGTCCGTTCGCCGTCGACGTCTCGAGCGGCATCGAGCGCACTCCCGGCATCAAGGATCCCAGACTCATGCGTGCGTTCTTCGGCGTCGTCGCCGGCGCCGATCTGTCCGGAGGTACCGTGACGTGACCATCGAGACCCGTTTCGGCCCGTACGGCGGGCGCTACGTCCCCGAGACGCTCATCCCGGCGCTCGACGAGCTGACGGCGGCCTACGAGGAGGCGGGCGCCGACCCGGCCTTTCAGGCCGAGCTCGCGCGCCTCCTCGCCGACTACGCCGGCCGCCCCACGCCGCTGTACCATGCGGCCCGCCTCAGCGAACGCTGCGGAGCCACCATCCTGCTCAAGCGCGAGGACCTCTGCCACACCGGCGCCCACAAGATCAACAACGTGCTCGGGCAGGCGCTTCTCGCCAAGCGCATGGGCAAGACCCGCGTGATCGCCGAGACCGGCGCCGGCCAGCACGGGGTGGCCGCGGCCACGGCCTGCGCCCTGCTCGACCTCGAGTGCGCCGTGTACATGGGCAGCGAAGACGTGCGCCGCCAGGAGCTCAACGTGGTGCGCATGCGCCTGCTGGGCGCCACCGTGATCCCCGTGGAGAGCGGTTCGCGCACCCTCAAGGACGCGATGAACGAGGCCCTGCGTGACTGGGTCGCCAACGTCGGCCACACCTTCTACGCCATCGGTTCCGTGGCCGGGCCGGCTCCGTACCCGGCGATGGTCCGCGACTTCCAGGCGGTGATCGGCGCCGAGGCCATCGCCCAGGTGCGCGAGCGCCACGGCCACCTGCCCGACGAGGTCGTCGCCTGCGTCGGCGGCGGCTCCAACGCCATGGGGCTCTTCCACGCCTTTCGCGACGTGCCCGTGCGGCTCACAGGCGTCGAGGCGGCCGGCGAGGGCCTCGACGCCCGCCACGGCGCGCCGCTGGCAGCAGGCTCGCCCGGTGTGCTCCACGGCTCCTACAGCTACCTGCTGCAGGACGCCTGGGGCCAGGTCGCCGAGGCGCACTCGGTGTCGGCCGGGCTCGACTACCCGGGCGTCGGGCCCGAGCACGCGTGGCTGAAGGACTCGGGCCGGGCCAAGTACGCGGCCGCCACAGATGCGGAGGCCCTGGCGGCCTTTCGCACGCTCGCCGAGCTGGAAGGCATCATCCCCGCGCTCGAGAGCGCCCACGCCATCGCCTACGTGCTCCGCGGGCCGAGCCCCGCGGCGGCCACCTCACCGTCACCCTCGGCCACCGGCCGCTTCACCATCGACGACGAGGCCGTCCCCTTCGACCCGGCGGGCACCCGCTTCGCCGTCGGAGACCTCGTGATCGTCAACCTGTCGGGCCGCGGCGACAAGGACGTCCACGAGGCGGCGCGCCTTCTGGACGACCCGGCATGAGCGGCGAGCAGCGGGCGCCCGAGGCGCGACCGCTCGCACCGCGCCTCGCGCGGGCGTTCGCGGCGCCGCGCGCGCGGCGCGCGGCGCTCATCCCTTACGTGACCGGCGGCCACCCGGACCTCGAGACGAGCTCCCGGGTCATCGGGACGCTCATCGACGCCGGCGCCGACATCGTCGAACTGGGCATCCCGTTCTCGGACCCCATCGCCGACGGGCCCGTCGTGCAGCGCTCCACGCACGACGCGCTGCTCGCCGGCGTGACCCCCGACGACGTCCTGCAGCTCGCGGCGGCGCGCAGTGGCAGCGCGCCGTTCGTGCTCCTGACCTACGTGAACACGGTGCTGGCCTTCGGGCCCGAGCGGTTCTTCGCGCGCGCCGCCGCCGCGGGCGTGGAGGCGCTGGTGATCCCGGACCTGCCGCTGGACGAGGCCGCCGGAGGCGCGTCGGCTCTCGCCGACGAGGCCGGCGGCCTCACCGCGCTGGCCGCCGCCAACGGCGTCAGCCTCGTCCCCATGGCCACGCCCACCAGCACCGACGCTCGTCTCGACATGGTGGCGGAGGCGGCGACGAGCTTCATCTACTGCGTCGCCGTCACCGGCGTCACGGGGGCGCGGCGGGAGGTGGGCGCGGACCTGCCCGACCTCGTCGGGCGCCTCCGCGCCCGCACGGCCGCGCCCATCGCCGTGGGCTTCGGCATCTCGACGCCGGAGCAGGCGGCCCGCGTAGCGGGCCTCGCCGACGGCGTCATCATCGGCAGCGCCCTCATCGACCTGATCGCGCGCAGCGCCGACGCCGACGGCGCCTGCGGCGCCGTCGGCGACCTGTTGCGTGCCGCCAGCGCCACGATCGCCGAGGGCTGACGCCGCCCCTGCGCGACGACCGAGGCCCTACGCGACAGGCGAGGTCGCAAGCAGCCTGACGCAAGCCTCTGTGTCACTATGTTGACACAGACGAGTTCAGGCCATAGTATCTCTGTACCAAGTCATCGACACAGGAGGCCGGTATGGCAGTCATACCTCTGCTCATCATCGTGGTCGCTGCCGCGATGATGGCAGTTGCGGCGGTGGCACTGGTCCGGCTCATCTCAGGACGCCGAGGGCTCCCGGACGCGCGCGGGTTGCTGTGGCAGCTCGCGGGACTGGTCGTCGGGTTCTCGCTGTGCGCGGCGGTCGGACTCCTCGATGGGCCTCGGTATCGCCTTATCCTGAGCTTGCCTGCTCTCGCCGGCATTTGCTGGCCGCTGGGCCTAGTCGCGGCCGAGCGCACACGACCGCGAGGCCAGAACGGCAGCATCCGACTGGCTGGCCTGGTTCCGCGCACGCCTGGTCGCTATGCCGCGCGCTGGGCATACATGAGCATGCGGACGTCGTTTCTCCTCGCGGCCGTCCTCGCCCTCGCGGCGTCTGCGCTGGGTTCTCCCACCGACTCGACGCAGGTTTCGGCGACCGCTATGGATGGATTCACCAGGAGCTACGGCCCCTGGCCGGGTTGGTACTACAGCGTGCCGGCTCTCATCGGGCTTGCCTGCGGCTGGGCCATGACTGAGTGGGCGATCCGCACGGTCGTCAGGCGCCCCCCGGTGGCGACCGACCCAGATGCAGACGGACGGACGCGTGCACAGTCGGCGCGCGTGGCGCTCACTGCTGCATGTCTGATGGCGTTGCCCGTAGTTGGGGCGCTTCTCCTCACGATGGGGGCCGGCTTGGCACATGTCTCACCGTCAGCATCGGTGCACGCTATCGCTTGGGCGATGGGAGTGTGCGGTAGCGTCGTACTTCTCGCCTCCGCGGCGGCCTGGCTCTACGCCTTGGTCAGCGGCGGCCGCGCCGTGGTCCCGAGAGTCGTCGAGCCGTGAACATCACCATCGATACCAGCTCGCCGGTGCCGCCTTTCGAGCAGATCCGGGCCGGCATTGCTGAGCTCATCGCTCTCGGTGTCCTTGAGGCGGAGACGCCTTTGCCCTCAGTACGCCAGCTTGCCACCGACCTCGGGCTTGCTCCCGGGACCGTGCAGCACGCCTACACGGAGCTACGCACGGCGGGGCTGGTAAGCGCCCGATCTCGCCAGCGCGTCGTCGTCGCAGCGGCGCCCCACCCGATCGCGGTTGTCGGCGCGAGGCATCGCGAGCTGACGACAGCCGCGCGGCGATATGTGGAGCGATGCCGGCGCCTGGGTGCAGACGATGTCGAGATTCGTCGCGCCCTCCTGGACAGCCTTGGCGCAGGAACGAGCTGACGCCGCGCTGCGTTTGATGGCAAGCGTCGTCAGCGCGCCGTTCCCGCCATGCTGCTCAGGCGATCACTGAGATCGACTCAGTACCAACGGGGAGGCAGGCGAAGCCGGCCTGGGGTGACAAACGGCGCAGAATGCTTGCCTCCCGGCGCCACGCGGCTATACTTTGAGCAGAGGTCGGGAACTGCGAAGCGGGTCCCGACCTTACTCTTTGGGGAGAACCACCAGCCCCGCTCCCATGTACTCGCCGTCTCGGCGCCTGAGCTTCTCGCGGACGACCTCGAAGTCCTCTCGCGGCGGCAGCCCGGCAACGAAGCGACCGATCGGCGACACGACCAGGTCGGCCAGCTCGAGCCCCGCGATCCTGCCCTTCTTGTCGCTGAGGTGCAGACCGGCGATGCGCTCCATGATGACCGACGGTGGCAGGTAGGCCGTGCCACCGACCTCCATCGCCGCCCAGGCCAGCTTCAGGGCGGCATCGAAAGTCCGGCCTCTGCTCTCGGCGACAATGTGGCCGCGAGTGTCGCCAGTGTCGGCGATCTCGAAACAGAAGCGCTCAACCAGGATGCTCATGCTCAGCATGTAGGGGTCGAGCGCTGCCGGACCGTACGCCGCCACATGCGCGTCCTTCCTGATGGCGCACGCGACGACCTTGTAGTCCAGCTCACGCATGATGTGGTTCAGAGCAGCGTAGAACCGTTGCCGACGCTTGACATCCTTGAGCGTCTCGAACGCCCCGCGCGTGCGAATGATGTCCGCGGTGTGCAGCGTCACGTCAGACGTCCCCGGCACGTCGAGCTTGAACCGCTCCAGCCTTCGCGTCAGCTCGCCGACCGCGTAGTCCGCATCGACGACGACCCCGCCGAGCACGAAGACAGGGTATTGGGAGTCGATGCGCGTGAGGCTGTGGTCGCCGGACTCGTCGAGGAAGAGGTACTTCATCGCCCCACTCTAGGGTGAGACGGGAAGCCGCTGAAGCCGTCGGGCGCGGCGACAGGATGACATTGGCTGCGGCGGTGGGTTGACGCCCTGACCGGCGGCTGTGGCCTGGCGCGGCACTCTCCCCTGAGCGCTTCCGCCGAGTGCCAGTCGAGCAGCACCTGACCAGGCTGATCAGTCAGCACACGCGGGACGGCGATGGCCCGGCCCGCGACCTCCTGCGCGCCGCAAGCGCCGCGATCGCCGGGGGCTGAGCCGCAGCGCTTGACCACGATCAAGCATCCGCGGTCTGCGCGGCGGGTACCTTCCCATCGAGCAAGCAACGTGAGGAGACCCCATGCAGACCATCACCGCGGACCAGATCCCGGTAGCCGACAACCCCCACGGCGTGGACGTGCGGCACCTCTACAAGACCGACGACGTCGTCGTGTCGCAGATCACGCTCCAGCCGGGCGAAGTGGTGAAGCCGCACAAGGCGCCCGTGGACGCCTTCTTCTACGTGCTCGAGGGCGCTCCACAGATCGAGATCGAGGGCGAGACGCTCGCGGCCGCGCCCGGCACCCTGATCCCCAGCAGCGCCGGCCACCTGCACAGCATCCGCAACGAGAGCGACGGCCTGGTGCGTTTCCTCGTCGTCAAGACGCCGAACCCGGCCGCCTGACCGACGGCGTAGGGGCCTGCCGGGCGGGCGCCGTTCGGCAGGTCGCTACGCGTCCTTTGCCCCCGCATGGTGCCGGTAGGTGACGAGCTTCGCCTGCTCCACGGTCACCATGCCCTCGGCCATCATCTCGTCGAGGATCGGCAAGACGTCCTCGTCTTCTCCAGCGCGTCCACGATCTCGACCACGATGGGAAGGTCTTCCGACAGGCGCAGGATCCTGGCCGTGTGGATGCGCCTGTGGGCGCCGTAGCCGAGGTAGCCACGCAGGACGGTCGCACCGGCGGCGAAGCAGCCCACCAGGTTCAGGACCAGGGTGCCCCACGGGAAGCGGGCGCCGAGCCCGCTCCGCACGAGGCCGGCCACCGTCCCGGCGACCAGGGTTCTAGCGGTAGGCCGGCGGGAGAAGCTGCAGAGAGTGGCACAGCGCCTCGTCGACGCGCAGCATCACATCCACACCGGCAACCCCCATCATGCGCCCCAAGCGCTCCTTGTCGACGGTGTAGATCTGCGAGCAGTTCGCGAACGACACCTTGGGTAGAGAGGTGCCCACAAGCTCCACCATGAACGGATAGGGCTTCTTGGGCTTGCTCGACGTCACAGCCACGACAATGGTCGTAGGCGACGCGGAGTTGCCGATGTCGTTCTGGACGACGAGAGCGGGACGAATGCCCGCTTGCTCACTGCCCCGGGATGGGTTCCAGTTCACCTCGAAGATCTCGCCGCGATGCGGCGCCGCTACCATTCGGGCAGAGTCTCAGCCGCGGCCGAGAGACTGCCCTCGGCCAGGGTGCGGGCCTCCTGGGCCATCTCGCGGTACCCTTCTTCCATGAGCATCGCCGACTCGTGATCGCGCAGACACGCGACAGCTTCCACCACGATCTGCGTCTTGGACTCTTGGCGCTCCTCGGCTTTGCGCTCAAGGAAATCGAGAACCCACTGAGGGAGTCGAAAGCTGGCGGGCTTACTCGGCATGACAGTGGCCACGTCCTACCTCCTCGGGATTGACGCGACGTAGTGTATCATGTATGCCACAGATGCAACACAAGACGTAGTATCCCTCGGCATCACGCCATGCCAACTTGAACGCGGGCCGCGCGAGGCGCCGCCAGGACCTTCGGAACGTTGCTGAAAATCGAGCGGTCTTGCGTGGTGGGCGACGTTGGAATTGAACCAACGACCTCCTGCTTGTCGAGCAGGCGCTCTCCCAACTGAGCTAGTCGCCCACGCAGAAGCGGCAGTATAACAAAGGGGGCGGCGGGCGTCAGCCCGCCGCCCCCTTGCGCGTCTGCCTGCGTCAGTGAGACGAAGCGCGGCGTGGCGGCTTGCGGCGGATGCCGCGCGAAGCCGAGCGCTTGGCGCCGCCGTTCCACACCAGCTTGCCCGGGCGGGACTGCACCTGGTGGGACTCGGGGATGACGCGCTTGTCGTAGTCGAAGTTGGGCAGGTCGTGGCGCTCGAGCGTGCTGCCGATGAGCTTCTCGATGGCCTTGAGCTCGTGGACCTCTTCCCCGGTGAGCAGGCTCACGGCGATGCCGCTGGCACCGGCGCGGGCGGTGCGCCCGATGCGGTGCACGTAGTCCTCGGGGTTGGTGGGGATGTCGAAGTTGATGACGTGGGAGATGTTGTCCACGTCGATGCCGCGCGCCACGACGTCGGTGGCCACGAGCACGGCGATCTTGCCCTGTTTGAAGCCGTCGAGCGCCTGCTGGCGCTGGCCCTGCGTGCGGTCGCCGTGGATGGCCTCGCAGGTGATGCCGGCCTTGTTGAGCGTGCGCGACAGGCGCTCGGCGCGGCGCCGGGTGCGCGTGAAGACCAGGGTGCGGTCGGGGTCGTGATGGCGGAAGTACTCCACCAGCAGGTCGACCTTCTGGTCGTGGTTGACCGGCATGACCCTCTGCTCGACGGTGTCCACCGGCTGCGCCCTGCCGCCGAGCTCGATGAACACCGGCTGGTGCAGTGTGTCCTCGATGATGCCGAGCACCTGCTTGCTCATGGTGGCGCTGAAGAAGAGGTTCTGGCGCTTGGCCGGGATGGCGTTGATGATGCGCTTTACGTCGGGCCAGAAGCCCATGTCGAGCATGCGGTCGGCCTCGTCGAGCACCAGCGTGTCTACCTTGTCGAGCAGGATGTGACCCTGGCGCAGCATGTCCAGCAGGCGGCCTGGCGTGGCGACCAGCAGGTCGACGCCCTTGCCGACCTTCTTGGCCTGCGGATCGTAGGGGACGCCACCGAACACGGCCACGACCGTGCGGCCGCTGTAGGTGCTGAGCGTCTCGCCGACCTCTTCGATCTGCCCGCAGAGCTCGCGGGTGGGGGTCACGACGAGGGCGGAGGGGTGGGCGGTGCGGCCGTCGGCGACGGTCGGGCCTGTCATGCGCTGCAAGATGGGCAGGACGAAAGCGGCCGTCTTGCCGGTACCGGTCTGCGCACAGCCCACCACGTCGCGCCCTGCGAGGACGCGCGGGATGGCCTGTTCCTGAATGGGAGTAGGCGTGTCGTAACCCGCGGCGGCCACGCCGGCGAGCAGCTCGCCGGTGAGGCCGAGCTCGGCGAACTTGGGCAGGTCGACCTCGGGCACGGGGCCGGCGGGGCGCTCCGCGTGCGTGCGCTCCTTGTAGCTCTCGTCGACGCCCGGGCCGCGGCCGTCGCGCTCGCGGCGCGGGCCGCGGCCTCTGTCGCTGTCGCGGCCGGAGCCGGAGCCGCCGAGGCGGCCGTGGCGCTCGTGCTGGCCCTGTCGAGGCTGGCGCTCAGACTGCTCGTCTGTGCGCTGCTCGGTGGTGGGCTCGGCCACGTCGGCGCTGCGGCCGCGGCCGCCGCGCTTGCGGCGGCGCTTCTGGCCCTCGCCGCTCTGCGACTGCTCGCTGCGTGCCATGGTGGGATCGCTGACTGGGTTCACGGACTCTCTCTTCCTCGACGACTCCTCACGCGGCAGCACGTCGCGATCCGCGGACAGGCGTGACGGCTCGCCGGCGGGCATCGGGGTGCGCGTGGGTTCGTCTTGTGGGGGATCGCCCTCAGGGCGACCAAACGGCGTGCGGACGGGTGTTCCTTTCGCGTCAGAACACTGCCCGGTAGTCACAGAGTCTGGGGTCTGAGTGGGAGGAAAGCCCGGCGCTTGATGCGCGGGGCGAGAAACCGGCTCCCGTAACGACGAAACACACCCTAGCAGGTCTGGATTGCGCTGGCAAGCGCGCAGGCTGCCTGCCGAAGCCCAAGAGACGTCAGACGCGACCCCGATACCACTCCAGCGTCGTGCGCAGCGCGTCCTCGTGCGGCGTTACGGCGAACGGCCCGAACGCCGCCTCGAACTTGCCCGCGTCCATCACGAACGGCCGCTCGTACTGGTACATGAGCTCCGGGAACTCGCGGAGGACGGGCATGAAGAGGCCGACCATCCGCACCATGCCCGGACCGAGCACCGCCGGCTTCGCCGGCGTGCCGGCGGCGCGCGCCGCCAGCTCGATGTACCGGCGGCCCGTCAGCGCTTCCGCCGCAGGCGTGTGCCACACCTGCCCGTCGGCCTCCGGGCGCTCACCCAGGACCACGAAGGCGCGCGCCATGTCGGGCAGATAGCTCATGGTGTGCGGCTGGTCGAGATCCACGAACCACTGGGTCTTCTTGCCGGCCAGAAGCGCCTTGAAGAAGCGCTCGCCGAGGGTGGACACGAGTCCGCCGGGGCCGAAGTAGTCGGAGGATCGTCCGATGACCACGCGCAGCCGGCCCTTGCGATCCGCCTCGAGGAGCTCGGCCGCCATGGCGGCGCGCACCTTGCCCTTCTTCGTCTGCGCGACGGGCGGCGACTCCTCCGTCATGGGACCGTCGACCGAGCCGTACATGTACAGGTTGTCGGCGAACACGAGCTTGGCGCCGGCTGCGGCGGTGGCCGCCAGGATGCCCCGGTTCATGGCCGGGAACTCCTGTGGCCAGCGCGTATAGGCAGGCTGGGCGCAGTGGTAGACCACGGCCGCGCCCTCGAGCGCGCGGCGCAGCTGCTCGCGCTCGGTCACGTCGGCGGCGACGTCCTCGAAGGAGGCCGGAGGCAGCGTGCCGTAGCTCGCGGCGGCGTTGCCGCCGCGCGTTACGGCGCGCACCCGCCGGCCCTGCCCCACAAGCTCGCGCACGATGGCGCCGCCGGTGCCGCCGCCCGCACCCAAGACCACGTGCAGCCTGCCTGCGTCCATGTCTCTGACCTCACTCATCGTGTTTCCAGCGGTGCTCATCCGTGTCTCCCTACCCACTCGCCGGCGAACTCAGACGAGCCGGTCGCGCCCGCCCAGTCGAAGGCCTCGCCGAGCAGTCGTAGCCGGGCTTTCGTGGCGTCGTCGCAGAAGACGCCGCCGAGGGCGTGCTCGAACATGCCCCGCGGCGTGTGACCGAGGCTCACGGCGGCCGCGCCGTCGCGGCTCAGGCTGGTGCCCATGAGCACCGGGTCGTCCGACGAGATCGAGCACCTGACGCCCGCGGCCAGCAGGCGCGGCAGCGGGTGCTCGGCCAGCGACGGCACGACTCCGAGGAGCACGTTGCTCGTCGGCGTCACGTCGCAGACGACGCCGCGCGCGGCGATCTCGGCGAGCAACGCGGGGTCCTCGACGGCGCGCACGCCGTGCCGCAGGCGGTCGGCGTGCAACACGTCGAGGGCGCCGCGCACGGAGGCCGGCCCGGCGACCTCGCCGGCGTGTGGCGCGGCCCTGAGCCCGCCCTCACGGGCGCGGGCGAACGGCCGCGCGAAGAGCTCGGGCGGGTACCTGTGCTCGCTGCCGCCCAAGCTGATGCCGACCACGCCGCGTTCGCGGTACCTCACCGCCCAGCCGACCAGGTGCTCGGCCGCCTCCACGGGAAAATCACGGGTGATGTCGGGGGTGAAGCGGAGGTCGACGCCGTGGACCTCTCGTGCCTCATCGGCGCCGCTGCAGTATCCCTCGAAGGACTCCTGCCAGGGCGTGCCCCGCACCATGGGCTCCGAGGGCGAGAACAGGGCCTCGGCGTAGAAGCAGCCCTGGGCCGCCAAGTCGGCGGCGTAGTCGACCACGATCTGGTGGAAGTCGCGCTCGTGACGCAGCGCCTTCGTGGTCTTGATCCAGACGCGGATGAAGTGGTCGAAGTCCTTGAAGCGGCAGAACCTGGCCAGGCCGGCCTCCGTCTTTGCCGGGAGGCGCACGTCGTTGCGACGCGCGATCTCGAGCAGGCGCGCGGGGCGCACCGTGGCCTCGAGGTGCACGTGGAGCTCGATCTTGGGGTACGGCGCCGCGTCCGCAACGGCGGGCCCCGGGGAGGCCCCTGCGCCGCCGTTCACGAGGCGCCTCCCTCGACGCCGTCCAAGAACGCTCCCACCGCCTCGCGAAAGCGCTCCGGCCCCGCGAGCGGCTCGAAGTAGTCGTGCGGCACGCCCGGACCGCCGTTCAGGAGGATCAGCGGCAGCTTGCCGGCGGCCCCGCGGTCGCCGACCACGCGGGACCACGTGCGGTGGCCGCGGAAGGAGACGAAGCCCTCGCTGATCGGCGGATCGGCGCTCATCGCGACCATCGTACCCCACGTCGCCGCGGCCGGGCAGCGGCCGCCCGCGGGCCTGGGCACGCTCCGCCCCGCCGCGCCGGCCCCTGACTGACGTTGACCGCCGCCTGCCGGCCGTGTACAAGCAGGCCAAGAACCCACACCCGTACCTCGATCGAGGGGAGTCACATGAACCGCAAGGGACTTGCCGCGCTGGTGCTCGCGCTCTTGGCGATCGGCCTCGCGCTCGGCCTTCCGGCCCTGCAGACGGAGTCGTCCCGCGCCGCCTCCGGCGACCTGCCCGGCGCGGCTCCGGCGGCCGCCACCAGCGCCTACGAGTACATGGCGGAGCTCTCCGACGAGATCGGCCCGCGCGTGGCCGGCACACCGGCTGAGGGGCGGGCCGCCGACCGCGTTTCGCAGTGGTTCTCGCAGCTTGGCTACGAGCCCGCCGTCCAGGACTTCTCCTTCGCGGCCGGCGGCGCCTCACGCGCCTCCGCCAACGTGGTCGCCACGAAGATCGGCAGCAGCCCCAGACAGATCGTCATCGGCGCTCACTACGACTCGGTGTCGGTGGGTCGCGGAGCCTTCGACAACGCCAGCGGCGTCGCTCTGATGATGCAGCTCGCCGAAGCGCTGCGCGCCGAGGAGACGCCGTACACTCTCATGTTCGTGGCCTTCGGCGCCGAGGAGGCCGGGCTCAAGGGCTCCAAGGCCTACTTCGAAAGCATGACCGCCGCGCAGAAGGCCGACACCGTCCTGATGATCAACTTCGACTCTGTCGCCACCGGCGACCAGGTGTACTGCTATAGCAGCGCCGATCAAGCCTGGCCGCAACTCACGCTGCGCAGCATGGCGCGGCAGATGGGCGCCACCATCCTCACGAGTCCGGGTCTCAACAAGGACTACCCGTACGGGACCACCGGCGACTGGAGCGACCACGCGGTGTTCGCCAAGAACGGGATCCCCTACCTGTACCTCGAGGCCACCAACTGGCTGCTGGGCGACAAGGACGGCTACATCAACAGCGCGAAGTACGGCGAGATCTGGCACAGCAAGAAGGACACGATCAGCTACGTCGAGCAGCAGCTCCCCGGCCGCATGGAGTCTCAGCTCGAGCTGGAGTTCGCGGCGCTGGCGGAGTTCCTCACAACGTATTCCCGCTGAGGCTCACCCGCGCACGAACTCGGCGGCCAGCAGCTCCATGAGGAGCGCGTCGCGCCGGCTGCCGTCGGCGACGCGCTCGTACTGCCGCAGCACACCCACGGGCCGGAAGCCCAGCTTCTCGTACACGTGGATGGCGCGCGCGTTGAGCGCCGCCGGGTCGACCGTCAGGCGCTGGTGGCCGCGCACGTCGATGAGCCAGGCGAGGAGCGTGCGCATGGCGTCGCTGCCCACGCCGCGCCCGTGCACGGCCGCCGAGACGAAGATATCGAGGGCGGCCGAGAAGTAGTCGGGGTCGGTCTCCTCGTTGTACTGGATGCAGCCCACCACGGCGCCGTCCAGCACGATCGCGAAGGTGACGGCGTCGCTCTCGTCCAGACGCTCCCACTCGTCGCGGCGCCACCACTCTGCGACCTCAGGCTGGCCGAGGATGGCCAGCAGCGCCGGGGCGTCGGCGTCCACGGCCGGCCGCAGCGTGACGAGTCGTCCCCGCAGGGCGGAGCGTCCGGCGCGCTGCGAGCTCTCGCCGCGCAGCGCGTCGCCTCCCCGAACGCACGAGTCACGATCATCCATGAGCGCAGGGCCCGGTCCGCCTCACTCCTCCACTGCGCGTCCGCGCCCCCGGCGCCGCAGCAGGACGACGGCCGCCGCCGCCACAAGACCCGCGACCGCCACGGCCGCGATGAGCCAGGTTGTGCTCCCCGACTCGGCGGTCGCAGCCGCGACCGTCTTGGGCCGCAGATTCAGATAGCTGTCCATGTTGAACTGGGAGTAGAAGGCCGGCCCGCCCATGAATCGCGTCCAGCCGTCCCACTTGGCCGTGTTGACCGCCTCCAGGGTGTCCGGGTAGTCGATCACCACGTACGGCGCCTCCACGTAGAAGATCTGCTGCATGCGGTACAGCAGGTCGAGACGCTTCTGCGTGTCCAGCTCGCTGTACTGCTCGTCGGCGAGCCGGTCGAACTCGGCGTTCGACCAGCAGGGGTCGTTCCACGTCCAGATCTGGTCGGTGATGAAGCTCGACAGCGTGTCGCCCGGATCTATGTAGCCGCCCCAGTCCCACAGGTACATGTCGTAGTCGGGAGCGTAGGTGTTTCCGCCGTCGGTGGTCGCGTACAACAGGTCGGACAGCGCGCCCGGGTCGATCACCGCGAAGTCGATCGACAAGCCGATATCCCTGAACCAGCCGGTGATCAGCTTGCCCTGGATCTGGCTCGCCTGGGAGTCGGAGCGCGCGTTCAGCCGCAGCCGGATGGGCTTGCCCTTGTACTCGCGCACGCCATCGCCATCGGTGTCGCGACAGCCTGCCTCGTCCAGGAGCCGTCGCGCCTTGTCCAGGTCGAAACCGAAGGTCTCCTCGGCCGTGGGCTCGTAGTGGGCGTCGAAGTCGTCCGGCCACTGGCCGGGAGTGATGATCGTGGTCCCCGGCTGCGCGTACCCCCCGTAGCCGAGATCGGCGCATTTCTGCCGGTCGACCGCCCACGCCAGCGCCTGACGGAACTTCACGTCGCGCAGCACGGGGTGGCCCTTCGAGGCCGGGTCGGCGTAGCAGTTGAAGCACAGGTAGTCCCAGGAGAGGACGTTGTACGGTATCCCCTCGAGGTTCGGATCGTCTTCCATCGCCGGGAACGTCGCCGCCGGCAGCCCCTCGGCGCCGTCCAGGCGCCCGCTGCGCAGATCCTGGGCCATGACGTCCGGGTTCGTGAAGAACTCGAAGATGATCTCGTCGACGTGAGGGGCGCCCTTCCAGTAGTCCTCGTTGGCCTCCATGCGCACGTACTGGCCCTTCTTCCACTCCACGCACTGGAAGGGGCCGCTGCCGATGAGCGGCGGTGAGTTCCTGTAGGAGACCTCGACAATCTTCGCGTCGACCTTCCTCCAGATGTGCTCCGGCAGGACGTACACGTACATGCGCAGCATGTTGGCCTTGGGCTTGGAGCAGACCACCCGCACCGTGTACTCGTCCAGGACCTCGGCGCGCTTGATCAGCTTCGTGTAGGTGGCGTACGAGGCGAGCTGGTTCTTGACGATGTAGTTGAGGCTGAAGGCCACGTCCTTGGCGGTCAGGGGCTCGCCGTCCTGCCACTTCACGCCCCGCCTGATGTGGAAGGTCCACACCTTCCCGTCGGGTGATGTCTCCCAGCTCTCGGCGATCTCCGGCCGGGAGGAACCATCCTCGGCGTTGTAGCCGACCAGGAAGTCGTAGTTGAGGCACCAGACCTCGTATGACGACCCATAGCCGATGAACGGGTTGAGATTCTCCACGTCCACCGTCCAGCCCAGCCTTAGTGTGACCTTGCCGGCGTCCGGCGATGGGCTCTCCGCGGCGGCGAGAGCGCTCCAGACGCCGCCCGCGAGCCCCAGGCTCAGCAGAACGAAGAGCGCAAGGAAGAACGGTACGCGAACGTGGATGCGTGACGTTGGGCCCGCCATCGGACTCCCCCGAGTCGAACGGTTGCACGAAATCACTGTCGAACGGCACTGCGTCGCATCATGTACCAGCCGGCGGTGGATGCACAAGGGCGACCAGGGCGCCTGCCGTGCTCCTGGAGCGCCGACGAGTGGCCGGCGCGCGCCAGCGACCGTGTCAGGGCAGCGGCGTCTGCACCCCCGACGACAGCTCGAGACAGGTGCGATACCCGGCCTGCCGCGCGAGGGCCACGGCAGCGTCGAACTCCCAGCCCACCTGGTCCACCTCGTGAGCATCCGAGCCGAACACCAACGGGATGCCCAGCCGGCACGCGCGTGCCAGCAGGTCGGGCGCCGGGTGCATGAGGCCGGCCGGCTCCAGCGTGCCCGTGGTGTTGACCTCGATGGCGACGCCGTGGGCAGCCATCGCGGCGAGCGCCTCGTCCTCGGCCGCCGAGATGTCGGCGTCCGTGCGGCGCCCCCACAACATGACGTAGTCGAGGTGCGCCACGACGTCGAAGAGCCCGGAGGCCGCGGCGCGGCTCACCAGAGCGTAGTACCGCCGGTACAGTGACGCGGCGTCGTCCCATCGCCGGTCGTCGCGGTTCGGCGGGTCGTCGAAGGAGAAACCATCGACGTAGTGCAGGCCACCGATGACATAGTCGAAGGGGTAAGCGCCGAGCAGCCCGGCGAGCTCGTCCTCGGCGCCCGGCACGTAGTCGGCCTCGACGCCCAGCAGCACCGTGATCTCGGGGTAGCGCGCGCCGGCGTCGCGAACCGCGCCGACATACTCGCCGAGGCATTCGTGGCCGATGCTCCAGTCGCCCTCGCCCCCCACGACCGACGGCGTGAGATGGTCGGTGATGCCGATCTCCGGAAGCCCCAGCGCCAGGGCTCTCTCCACGCACTGCGCCGGTTCGCCTTCCCCGTCGGAGAAACGCGTGTGGACGTGGTAGTCGCCGGGTGGCGGGGAGGGCACGGCTACTTGCGCGGCGCGCTGCCGCCGGCCCGCCACACGAGGTACTCGTGCACGAACCCGTCGAGGTCGCCGTCGAGAGCGCCCTGGGCGTTGCCGACTTCGTAGCCGGTGCGCAGGTCCTTCACCATCTGGTAGGGGTGCAGCACGTAGCTGCGGATCTGGCTGCCGAAGTCGACGTTGCGCACCTCGCCACGCTCCTTGGCGAGCTCGGCGGCGAGCCTGTTCTCCTCGCGATCCACCAGCTTGGACTTGAGCATGCGCATGGCCACGGCCTTGTTCTGCAGCTGCGAGCGCTCGTTCTGGCACTGCACCACGATATTGGTGGGGAGATGCGTGATGCGCACGGCGGAGCTGGTCTTGTTCACGTGTTGCCCGCCGGCGCCGCTCGAGCGATAGGTGTCGATGCGCAGGTCGTCGTCGTCGATCTCGATGTCGACGTCGTCGCTCACCAGCGGCGAGGCGTCGACCGAGACGAAGCTGGTGTGGCGCCGATTGGCGGAGTCGAACGGGCTGAGGCGCACGAGACGGTGGACCCCGCGCTCGGCTTGGAGCAGCCCGTACACGTTCTCGCCCTCCACCGTGAGCGTCGCGCTCTTGAGGCCCGCTTCGTCGCCTTCCTGCGAGTCGTTCACTTCGACCTTGAACCTACGGCGCTCGAACCAGCGCAGGTACATGCGCAGCAACATCTCGGCCCAGTCCTGCGATTCGGTGCCGCCGGCGCCGGGATGGATGGTCATGATCGCGCCGCCCTCGTCGTACTTGCCGCTGAAGAAGCGCAGCTCCTCCCCACGCTGGAGGTCGGCCTCGAGCTCGGCGGCGCCGTGCACGAGCTCCTCGAGGAGCTCGTCGTCGACGGCGTCGCCGCCGGCCTCCTCGCGCAGCAGCTCTTCGGTGGATTCGAGGTCGCCGAACCGGCCCTCGAGCTCAGCGAAGTCCTCGAGGCGGCGCTTGACGCGGCTGTACTCGGCGGAGACCTTGGAGGCGGCAGCCTGGTCGTCCCAGAAGTCGCTCGCGCGCATGCGCTCCTCGAGGGCTTCGAGGTCGGCTGTCAGCCTGGGGGGGTCAAAGATAGCTCCGCAGCCATCCCAGGCGCCCGGAGGCTTCCTTGAGACGCTCACGGAGCGAGTCGAGCTGTACGAGTGCTTCTGAGGCGGCGGGGCTCATGACCGCCGTAGTGTACCCCAAACGCGGTCTCGCTTCAGCCGGGACCCTGTCGCGTCGGCGCTCTCCCCGCGGCGATCCGCTCCGCAGGCGACGAGTGGTCACGGTGAGCTTGAGTCGCGCAGCGACTCACGCACCGTGGCACTTCTTGTACTTCTTCCCGCTGCCGCACGGGCACGGGTCGTTGCGTCCGACCTTGTCGTACACGACCCGTTGCTGCACCGCCACGGGGCCCGTGCTGGTGGTGGCGCCGCCGTGCTTGCCGCCTCCGGCGGCCACGTTGCGCGGCGGCGCGTCCGCGAAGCCGTCTTCGGCCGGCGCCCCGCGCTCGCCGGCGGCCAGCGCCGCGCCGGTAAACGAGGTCTGCGTGATGAGGTCGTCGCCGCTCGTGTAGTTCAGGCTCATGAGCGGCTCCTCGAGAGTCACGGCCGTGAACACGGCAAGATCCTCGGGGCTGTTCTTCATGAGCGTCGTGACGGTGCTCGACTTGACGCCCTCCATCATGTCCTGGAAAAGATCGAACCCCTCGCCCTTGTACTCGACCAGCGGGTCGCGCTGGCCGAGGGCGCGCAGGTGGATGCCCTCCTGCAGGTAGTCCATGTCGAGCAGGTGGTCCTTCCAGCGCGTGTCGATAACCTGCAGCATCACGGCGCGCTCGACGCTGCGCATCTGCTCCTCCCCGATGAGGCGCTCGCGCTCGTCGTACTGGGCGAGCGCGTCGTCGACGGCGAGGTCGATGACTTCCTCCAGCGTCGCCGCGCCGAGATTGATGTCGCCTTTCTTGAAGGCCGGGTCGTAGATCTGCCGCAGACCGACGAAGAGGGAGTCGAGGTCCCACTCCTCGGAGAACTGCTCGCCCTCGAGGTGCACGCGCACCGCGCCCTCCACGATTTCGCTGAACATCTCGCGGACCTGCTCGCCGAAGTCCTCGCCCATGAGGATGCGCTGCCGCTGGTCGTAGACCACACGCCGCTGCTCGTTCATGACCTCGTCGTACTTGAGCACGTTCTTGCGGCGCAGGAAGTTGAGCTCCTCGACCTTGACCTGCGCCTTCTCGACCACGCCGCTCAGCATCTTGGCCTCGAGCGGCTCTCCCTCCTTGGGCCCCAGACGGCTGAGGATGCGGTACATGCGGTCGCCGGCGAACAGGCGGATGAGCTCGTCCTCGGCGGAGAGATAGAAACGGGTGTCGCCGGGGTCGCCCTGCCGGCCGGAACGGCCGCGCAGCTGGTTGTCGATGCGCCGGCTCTCGTGGCGCTCGGTGCCGAGCACGTAGAGGCCGCCAGCCTCGACGACACCCTCGCCGAGCTTGATGTCGACGCCGCGGCCGGCCATGTTGGTCGCGATCGTGATCGCGCCCTTCTGGCCGGCGTCCTTGATGATCTCGGCCTCGCGCTCGTGCTGCTTGGCGTTCAGCACGTTGTGCTGCACGCCGTGCCGTTCAAGGAGACGCGAGAGCATCTCGCTGACCTCCACCGAGACCGTGCCGACGAGCACCGGCTGACCCTTCTCGTAGCGCGCGACGAGATCGTCGACGACGGCCGCGAACTTCTCTTTGGCCGTCGTGAAGATGAAGTCGTTCTCGTCGCTGCGGACCATCGGCGCGTTGGTGGGGATCTGCACCACGTCGAGGCCGTAGATCTGGCGGAACTCGTCCTCTTCGGTCTTGGCCGTGCCGGTCATCCCGGCGAGCACGTCGTACATGCGGAAGTAGTTCTGCAGCGTGATGGTGGCGAGGGTCTGGTTCTCCTCGCGGATCGGCACCTTCTCTTTGGCCTCGATAGCCTGGTGGAGACCCTCGGAGTAGCGACGCCCATCGAGGATGCGGCCGGTGAACTCGTCGACGATGAGCACCTCGCCGTTCTGCACCACGTATTCGACGTCCTTATGGTAGAGCGCTTCGGCGCGCAGGGCCTGGATGAAGTGGTTGACCAGCCCGCCGTTGGTGTCTTTGTAGAGGTTGTCGATGTCGAGGGCGCGCTCGACCTTGGCCACGCCGCTCTCGGTGACGGCCACGGTGCGCTGCTTCTCGTCGATCTCGTAGTCTTCGACGGGGTGCAGGCGAGGCACGACGCGGGCAAACTGGCGATAGGTATCGGCGGCCGTCTCGGGGGCGCCGCTGATGATGAGCGGCGTGCGCGCCTCGTCGATGAGGATGGAGTCGACTTCGTCGACGATGCAGAAGTGATGGCCGCGCTGCACCATGTGCTCGCGCCGCATCGTCATGTTGTCGCGCAGGTAGTCGAAGCCGAACTCGGAGTTGGTGCCGTAGGTGACGTCGGCGTTGTACTGCGCGCGGCGCTCCTCAGGCGTCATGTTGGCCTGGATGACGCCGACCTCGAGGCCGAGGAAGTGGTAGACCTCGCCCATCCACTCGGCGTCGCGCTTGGCCAGGTAGTCGTTGACGGTGACGAGATGGGCGCCGTGGCCGGCCACCGCGTTGAGGTACATGGGCATGGTGGCCACGAGCGTCTTGCCTTCGCCGGTCTTCATCTCGGCGATGTCGCCGTCGTAGAGCACGATGGCGCCCAGCACCTGGACGTCGAAGGGCCGCATGTCGAGCGCCCGTTTGGCCGCCTCGCGGGCGACGGCGAAGGTCTCGTAGAGCAGCTCGTCGAGCGGTTCGCCGTTGTCGTGGCGCTGTCTGAACTCAGCCGTCTTGGCGCGCAGCTCCTCGTCGCTGAGAACGGCCACCTCGGGCTCGCGCTCGCTGACCCTGGCGCTCTGCTCCCCGAGGGCCTTGAGGCGCCGGCCCTCGCCGGCACGCAGCAGCTTGTCGACGATCTTGATCACGGACGCGGCACTCCCGGTTCGCTCGTTGGCGCTCAGCAGTCATTGTCGCACACCGCGCGGCCGGCGTCGCACCGCCGCGCGGACGAAGAGGTTCGCGGGCACGTGGGCCGGCCGCGCAGCGGCCGGCCTCAGTTCTCGGTCGGCTCGATGAGGCCGTAGTGGCCGTCGTTGCGCCGGTACACCACGTTGGTGCGATTGGACTCGGCGTTGGTGAACACGAAGAAGTCGTGCCCCACCAGCTCGAGCTGCAAGGTGGCCTCGTTGACCGTCATGGGCTTGAGCGCGAACTGCTTGGTCTTGACGATGCGGCCGTTGTCGCCGGCGTGCGCGGTCTCACCGGCGAGCTCGTCGGCCAGGGCGGCCGCAGCGGCCACCGGCGCGAGCTCGGCAGCCGGTTCGACCGCGACGGCGGGCTTGTCGTGCCCGTGCCGCGTCTTGCCGTGCATCTTGTCGTGATACTTCTTCACGCGTCGCGTGAGCTTGTCGGTGACCAGATCGATGGCCGCGTACATGTCGGTCGACGCTTCACACGCGCGGATCACCGGGCCGCGTGTGAACACCGTCGCCTCCGCTATGCACGGCTCCGGGATGCTGGGGTTCTTCTCGACCCTGAGCTCGAGCTCTACCCGCGTCACCTCGTCGATCTTGCGCTGCTGCAGGAGCTTGTGGACGTGCGCGATCTTCTCGTTGGCGTAGTCCTGCAGGGCATCGGTCACGGTGACGTTGCGACCCTTGATCTGGGTTCTCATGGACATCGCTCCTTCTGTACGGCATGGTCTAGCGATGCTTGGGAAGGCGTCGCGCGAACGGTGCGCGCGAATGTGAAGACGTGGGGTTCAAGACCTGCGTGAGCGAGCACTTGTGCACAATGATCCAACGTTTCACCTGTGGTGTAGACGTCGTCAACAATGATCACTCGCTTGAGCTTTCTTAGTACCCCGCTAACATCCTCCCGCAACGCGAAAGCATCACGAACATTCGCCGCTCGCCCGGCGCGGTCGAGCCCGCTCTGGCGGGCCCCGTGGCGGACACGGCGCAGCAGGGGAGCATAGGGGACCCCGGCGCGGCGTGCAAACCCGCGCCCCAGCAGCTCGGCCTGGTTGAAGCCGCGCTCCATCTGATGGTCGCGGTGGCCGGGCACCCACGTGACGAGGTCGACGTTCGCGGCGGCGGCGAACGCCGGCGAGGCCCGCCCCACCATGTCGTCGGCCAGCGAGCGCAGGGCGCGGAACTTGCAGGCGGTTATCAGCGCCTTGGCCGGCCCCTCGTACGTGAAGGCGGCCGCAGCCGTGCGGAACGCGAGGTCGCGGCCGCCGCACTCGGGGCAGCGGCGGCCGGCGCGGTGACGCTGTCCGGGCGCCGCCCACGGGCCGGGGGCGCTGCAACGCGGGCAATGCTGCGCCGGCAGAGGGCGGAGGTCGCCGGCGCACGGCTCGCAGAGCCATGCGCCGGCCAACCCGCACTGCACGCAGCGCCTGGGGAACACGAGGTCGAGCAGACCGTCCACGATGCCGGTCATGCGCGGCCTGCCCTCAGGTGTGCTGAGAGTCGCGGCGGTAGCCGTCGGGGCCGACCCACGAATGTGGTTCGATGCGCGCCCCCGGCGACACCAGCGCGTGGGGCGCGACCTCGGTGCGGTCGCCGATCACCGCGTCCTCGTGCACGACCGCCTCGTGATGCACCACCACGTTGCGACCGAGGATGCTGCCCGCCAGGCGGGAACCGCGCCCCGTCTTGACGCCGTCCCAGCTGATCATGCCCTCGAGCACAGCGCCACGCTCGATGACGCAGCCGTCGCCGACGATCAGCGGGCCGATGAGCTCCGCCTCGGACTCGACGAGGCAACCCGCGCCGATGAGCACGGGCGCCTCGATGCGCACGCCCGGGTCGATCTGCGTCCCCTGGCCGACCCACACGCGGGGCTGGATCTGGCGTCCCGGCACGTCGAGCTTGACGCGGCCGAGCAGCGCGTCGAAGTTGCTGAGCCTGTACTGTTCGATGTTGCCGACGTCGTTCCAGTAGCTCTCGAGCCGCCAGCAGTGGAACGGGACGTCGGCGGCCAACAGAGCCGGGAAGACGTCCCTCGCCCAGTCGACGAAGACGCCGGCGGGCACGTAGTCGAAGATCGCCGGCTCGAAGGCGTAGATGCCGCAGTTGCAGAGATCGGAGAGCGCATCGCCGGCAACGGGCTTCTCTTGGAAGCTCGTGATACGGCAGGCGTCGTCGTGCACGACGACGCCGTAGAGCGACGGGTCGTCGACCTGCTTCACGGCCAGCGACGCGATGCCCCCGTTGCGCCGGTGAGCCGCCACGAAGGCGGTGAGGTCGATGTCGGTGAGCCCGTCGCCGCTGCCCACGACGAAGGTGCCGCCGCCGAGGAACTCGCGGAAGGCGCTGGCGCCGCCGGCAGTACCCAGCAGTTCCCGCTCGAGGTTGAAGCGCAGGTCGACGCCGAAGGCGGAGCCGTCGCCGAAGTAGGTGCGGATCCTGTCCGGGTGATAGTGCAGGTTGGCGGCGGCCTCGCGGATGCCGTGCCGGTGGAGAAGGTTCAGCAGATGCTCCATCACCGGGCGGTTGAGGATGGGCACCATGGGCTTGGACGTAAGTCCCGTGAGCGGATAGAGCCGCGTGCCCAGACCGGCGGCCATGATGTAGGCGCGGAGCGGGGCGGCGGGCGCGGCGCCTGCTGCCGGCCGCGCGGCGCTCACGACCCGCCCTCCCCGATGACACAGGCCGCGGCCAGCGACTGCGCGAACGGCGCGCGCAGCACCCCCGCCTCGGTGACGATGGCGGCGATGTTGGCCGCCGGCGTCACGTCGAAGGCCGGGTGGTAGGCGCGCGCCCCGTCCGGCGCCACCTGGTGGCCGCGGAACGATGTGACCTCGGCCTCGGCGCGCTCCTCGATCGGCATGCCGGCGCCGCTGCCCAATGTGAGGTCGACGGTGGAGAGCGGCGCGGCGACGTAGAACGGGACGCCGTGCTCTTTGGCCAGCACCGAGACGGTGTAGGTGCCGATCTTGTTGGCCGTGTCGCCGTTGGCGGCGATGCGGTCGGCGCCGACGACCACGCCGTCCACGGCGCCGCGCTGGATGAAGTGCCCGGCCATGTTGTCGCTGATGAGGCGGTACGGGATGCCCTCGACGCCGAGCTCCCAGGCCGTCAGCCGGGCGCCCTGCAGCCAGGGGCGCGTCTCGTCGACGAGGACCGAGATGCCGCCGTGCCGGGCGAAAGCCGCGCGGACGACGCCCAGGGCGGTGCCGTAGCCGGCCGTCGCCAGGGCGCCGGCGTTGCAGTGCGTGAGGATGGTGTCGCCGGCCTTGAAGAGCGCGGACCCATGCGCGCCGATGCGCAGGCAGCGCTCGATGTCGTCCTCGAGGATCGCCTGCGCGCGAGCGAGCAGCAGGGCCGCGCAGGCGGCCGGAGGCTCGTCGCAGGCAGTCCAGACGAGCCGCATCTCGTCCACCGCCCAGCGCAGATTGACGGCGGTGGGCCGCGTGGCCAGCAGGCCGCTCGCGGCCTGCTCGAGCGCGGCCCGAAAGGTGTCCGGGTCGGCGGGACTCGCGGCGGCCGCTGCGGCGGCCGCGAGCGCCAGCCCGCCGGCCGCCGTGACGCCGATCGCGGGGGCGCCGCGCACCGTCATGTCGGTGATGCGCGCGGCGACCTCCTGCCAGGTGCAGCAGCGCACGTAGCGCTCCTCGTGAGGGAGCGCGCGCTGGTCGATCAGCACGACCTCGCCGAGCAGGATCTCGACGGTGCGCACGCGCAAGCGCGAAACGTCCTCCGGCACCCCGCCGCTGCCCAGTGGTTCAGCCATGCCGCCGGGGGCTCAGGTGCCCTGGTCCCAGGAGGCGAGGTACTTGGCCTGCTCCTCGGTGAGCGTGTCGCACTCGATGTTCATGGTCTCGAGCTTGACGCGGGCGATCTCGTCGTCGATGTCTTTGGGCACCACGTAGACCTTGTTCTCGAGAGTGGCGTGGTTCTTGACCATGTACTCGGCGGAGAGCGACTGGTTGGCGAAGCTCATGTCCATGACGGCCGCCGGGTGGCCCTCGGCCGCCGACAGGTTGACCAGCCGGCCTTCGGCCAGCAGGTAGAGCCGGCGGCCGTCGGCCATGGTGTACTCCTCGACGAACTCGCGCACGGTGCGCTGCTTCACGGAGAGTTTCTCGAGGGCCGGGATGTCGATCTCGACGTTGAAGTGGCCGGTGTTGGCGATGATGGTGCCGTCCTGCATGACCGCGAAGTGCTCGCCGCGGAGCACGTGGATGTCGCCGGTCGCGGTGACGAACAGCTTGGCCGCCTTGGCGGCCTCGGCGACGGGCATGACACGGTAGCCGTCCATGACCGCCTCGAGGGCGCGCAGCGGGTCGACCTCGAGCACGATGACGTCGGCGCCGTGGCCCTTCATGCGCAGCGCGAGGCCGCGACCGCACCAGCCGTAGCCGGCCACGCACACGGTGCTGCCGGCGATGAGGATGTTGGTGGCGCGGATGACCCCGTCGAGGGTGCTCTGGCCGGTGCCGTAGCGGTTGTCGAACATGTGCTTGGTGTTGGCCTCGTTGACGGCCACGATGGGGAACATGAGCCGGCCCTCGGCCTCGAGCGCCTTGAGGCGGATGACGCCGGTGGTGGTCTCTTCGGTGCCGCCGATGATGTCGGCGGCCATGTCGGGACGGGTGCCGTGCAGCACGCCGATGACGTCGGCGCCGTCGTCCATGGTGATGTTGGGCCGGTGGTCGACGCAGGCGTTGATGTGCGCGTAGTACGTGGCGTCGTCCTCGCCCTTGATGGCGTAGACGCGCACCCCGTACTCCTTGACCAGCGCCGCGGCCACGTCGTCCTGCGTGCTCAGCGGGTTGCTGGCGCAGAGCACGACGTCGGCGCCGCCGGCGACCAGCGTACGCATGAGGCCGGCCGTCTCGGTGGTGACGTGCAGGCAGGCGCCGATGCGCACGCCCTCGAGCGGCTTCTCCTTCTCGAAGCGCTCGCGGATGGCGCGCAGCACGGGCATGTGCATGTCTGCCCACTCGATGCGCAGCACGCCCTGGGGGGCAAGACCGATATCCTTGATGTCGTAGTCGGAAGCCAAGAGACCCTCACTCTTCGTGGTTATCGTCCGCCCGCGGGACCCCGCAGGCGGCCAACGTGAGACCGTAGTACGCAGCGACGATGGCGGACGGGACCAGGGAGTCGGAGACGACGAAGACGCCCGCCTCACGGAGTGCCCCGGCCTCGAATGGCGTGAGCCGCGCGGCGTCGGCGACGCCCGCCACGACCACGCCGGAAGAGTATACCCGAGCCCCGCCGCGGGCACGAACGTCGGCAGGTTGATATATGCCGGTCAGCGGCGGGAAGCGGCGCGGCGCGGCGGCCGGCCAGCGGCCGCTGAGCGGGCCGCGCAGCTCCAGGTTCACGTGGTCGACGACGGCGAGGAGCGTGCCCGGGGAAAGGCTGACAGGCGCGGCGGAGCCGCCCGAGGCGGCGTCCCCGCGCCAGACGACCGGCACGACGAGACCGACGCAGCTCCCCGCCGGCTGCTCGCCGAGGATCGTGAACAGACGACCTGCGAACGGAGCGGCCGGACGCAGGTCCTGCCGCGTCAGAAGGCGGTGCTCGGCGGCCGGGAACAGCTCCTCGCCGGCGCGTCGCGCAGCCGGCTCGTCGGCGGTCAGCACGAGCGCGACGGCGGCGCCGGGCATACGCTCAGGCGCCGGCGCCGCCGGCGAGCCTGGCCTTGAAGTCCTCGATCGCCCCCACCGGCGTCGGATCGACGCCGTACAGAAGGGCGAGATAGAAGGACGCGTAGTCGCCGAGCTGGACCAGCGAGAACAGGCGTGCGAGCCGCGACGCCCCCCGCGTCTGGACCCGCTCCACGGCGACGCCTCGCGCCTCCAGCTCGGCGGCGGTCAGCGCGGCGCGCCGCTGGAGGCGCGCGTCGCCCTGCGCGTCTTCCAGAAAGACGGCGAGCGTCGCGGCCGCCACGTGCGGCAGGCTCGTCCAGCCCATAAGCTCGTTGTGGTCGAGCTCCGGCAGCTCGTTCCAGAATGCCGGAGCCTTGGCGTTCTCGTTGACCTGGCCCTTCCAGCGGCGCGCCGCCGGCACGGTCAGGCCGGCGCCGTAGACGACGGCCTGCTTCTCGTACAGGCGCCCGGCGAGCTGCTTGGCGGCGTGCGTCGCGTCGGGGGCCTGTGGCCCCAGAGCCTCGTTGCCGGCACGCAGCAGCGCGACGCTCTCGCCCACGTCGGCGGAGAAGTCCGCGCAGAGTCCGGCCGCCCCGAGGGTCGCGAGCAGAGGCATCGAGAGGTAGCCGAGCGACGCACGCGGCTGCCCGCCCGCGGGCACGGTGAGCAGGGGCAGGCCGCCCTCGCCGGCGAGCGCGGCCAACGCGCCGCCGGAAGCGATGCAGACGGGCGTGCAGCCACGCTCCAGAGCTTCTGCGGCACACGCCAGTGTCTCCTCGGTGTCGCCCGAGTAGCTGACGGCGACGACCAGCGTGCCGGGGCCGACCCAGGCGGGCAGGCCGTAGCCCCGCACGACCGCGAACGGGACCGGCAGCCCCGGAAGGCAGGCGAGCACGAGGTCGGCGCCGATGGCCGAGCCGCCCATGCCGCACACGACGAGGCCGCTGGGCCGCGCCGGCGGAGCCGGCGCGGCGGCGGCGGCCTCGCCGAACACCCCGGAGAGGCCCGAACGCGCGACGGCGTAGCCCGCCGCGAGCTGCCTGGGCAGGCCGGCGATGGCGCCGAGCATGTCGCTACGGTCGAGCTCGGCGACGCGCGCCGGCCCGAGGTCGGTCAAGCCGGCCACCTCAGCGCTCGCGGATCACGCCGAGGACGAGGTCGCGCTTCTCCTCCATGAGCTCCCGCGTATCGGCGCCGAGATTGAGCCGCAGCAGCGGCTCCGTGTTGGAGGGCCGCACGTTGAAGTGCCAGCGTTCGTAGTCGACGGAGACGCCGTCGAGCTTGGTGATCTCGCCGTCCGCGTACCGCGCCTCGAGGCGCGCCAGCGCCGCGCCGACGTCGGCCACCGTGGAGTTGATCTCGCCGCTGATGAAGTACTTGGTGCGCAGCGGCTCGAGCAGCTCGGCCATGGTGGCGCCTTTCTGCGAGAGCAGCTCGAGGATCAGCAGCGCCGGGATGAAGCCGGAATCGGCGTTGTAGTTGTCGCTGAAGTAGTAGTGCCCGGAGACCTCGCCACCGAACAACACCGGCTCGCGGCGCATGCGCTGCTTGAAGAAGGCGTGCCCGACGCGGTTGAGCAACGGCACGCCGCCGTTGGCGCTGACCACGTCCGGCACGGCGCGACTGGCGCGCAGGTCGTAGAGGATGGCCGCGCCGGGGTGCTTAGCCAGCAGCGCCTCGGCGAGCAGCGCCGTGACGAAGTCGCCGGGCACGAACTCGCCGTGCTCGTCGATGAAGAAGCAGCGGTCGGCGTCGCCGTCCCAGGCGATGCCCAGGTCGGCCTTCTCGGCCACCACGCGCTCGCGGATCTCGCGGCTGTTCTCCTCGAGCAGCGGGTTGGGCGCGTGGTTGGGGAAGGTGCCGTCGACCTCGAAATACATCTCCACGCGGTCGACGGGGGTACCGTCGAACACCAGGGGGGCGAGCTTCCCCGCGACCCCGTTGGCGGCGTCCATGACCACGCGGTAGGGCCTGAAGGACGCGCTGTCGACGAGGGCGCGCAGGTGGGCGACGTAGGCGGGGTACAGGTCGAGGCGCTCGTAGCCGGCGCCGGCGCTGCGCGCCGGCAGTTCGGCGAGCGCCTGGCTGCGCTGCTTGAGCTCGGGGATCCCGGACTCGCCGCTCAGCGGCAGGGCGCCGGCGCCCACGAGCTTCATGCCGTTGTACTGCGGCGGGTTGTGCGAGGCGGTGACCATGACGCCGCCGTCGAGGCCCCGCGAGGCCACGCCGAAGTACAGCATCTCCGTGGGAACAAGACCAAAGTCCACGGTTGAGGCGCCGGCGGCGGCGGCGCCGGCGGCGAACGCCTCGAGCAGGCCGGTGGACGACGGGCGCGGGTCCATACCCGCGCCGAGCCGCGTGGCGCCGAGCTGCTGCGCCAGGGCGCAGCCGATGCGCTCGGCGGCCTCCTCGTCGACCTCCTGCGGGTACAGCCCGCGCACGTCGTATGCCTTGAAGATGCCGTCCGGGATCGTCATCAGGCCTCCCTGCCGCGGAGCTGCTCGTGGAACTGGATGGAATTGTCGGGAAGCGTGGTCTCGGGGTACACACAGATGCCGCCGACGAGGCGGTTGCCCGCGCCGACCCTGCAGCCTTCGCCGATCACGGCGCTGTGCAGCTGCGTGCCCGCGCCGACGCTGCTCTCGCGCACGACGATGCTGCGCTCCACCTGCGCGTGCGGGCCGATGACGACGCCGGCCTGGATCACCGATTCGAGGATCGTCGCCCCTTCCGCGACCACCGCGCCGGCGCCGATCACGGCCAGAGGGCCGACCCGGGCGCCGGCGTCCACGCGCGCGTTCTCGCCGACGTAGCAGGGCGGCACGACGCGCGCCCTGGCATCGACGTCGGCCGAGGGGGCGACGTACAGGTACTGCTCGCCCAGCATGTCGGCCACCGCCGTGTTGACGGTGCGCTCGAGGATGTCGAAGTGAGCTTGGAGGTAGCTCTCGGGCGTGCCGATGTCGCGCCAGTAGCCGCTGCCCACGTATCCGTACAGCGACCCCGCCTGGGCCAGACGCGGGAACACGCCGCGCTCGATGCTGAACAGGCGTCCCCGCGGGATCATCTCGAGCACCTCGTGCTCCAGCACGTACACGCCCGCATTGATGAGCGCGGTGCCCTCCCACTCGCCCGGTTTCTCCAGGAAGCTGGCGACGCTGCCGTCCTCGCGCAGCTCGACGAGACCGTACCTCCTGGGATCCTCGACCGGGGTCAGGAAGATCGTGCCCATGCCGCCCTTGCCGGCGTGCAGCGCCGCGAGCGCCGTGAGATCGACGTCGGTCAGCACGTCGCCGTTGAACACGTAGAAACTGCCGTCGTCGAGCTTGTCGGCGCAGTTCGCGACGGCCCCCGCCGTGCCGAGCGGTTCTGCCTCGACGGCGTAGTCGACCTGCAGACCGTAGCCGGCGCCGTCGCCGATCTGCGCCTCGATGGCCGCGGCGAGGAAGCCGGTGGAGAAGATGGCGCGCTCCACGCCGTGACGCGCGAGATCGTCGAGGATGTAGGCGACGAACGGGCGCTCGACGACCGGGGCGACGGGCTTCGGCACGCGCGACGTGACGGGGCGCAGCCGAGCGCCCTCGCCGCCGACGAGGATGATGGCCTGGCTAGGGATGCGGCGACCCGTGCTCATGCGCAGCCGGCGATCAGGCGCCGGCGGGCGCCGGCCCGGGGTCGCCGAGGCCGATGCCCTCGTACTCCAGGCCGGCCGCCGCCGCGGCGGCAGGGTCGACGAAGTTGCGCCCGTCGATGAGCAGTGGCCGCTTCATCACGGCGGCCGCGGCGGACCAGTCGAGGCGCGCGAACTCCGGCCACTCGGTGACCAGCACGGCCGCGTCGGCCCCTTCGAGCGCCTGCAGAGGCTCGTCGGTGATGACGACGCCGGGGAACAGGGGATGGTCGCCGGCGTCGAGCATCGGGTCGTAGGCGCGCACGTTGACGCCCTCGTGGATGAGGCGCCCGGCGAGGACGATCGAGGCCGCCTCGCGGAGGTCGTCGGTGTGCGGCTTGAAGGTGAGGCCGAGCAGCGCCACCGTCTTGCCGCGGAGCTTGCCCAGCCGGCCGCTGAGTTTGCCGAGCACGCGGCGTTTCTGCAGGGCGTTGACCTCGATCACGGCGCTGAGTAGCTGGAAGTGGTAGCCGCTGTTGCCGGCGAGCTGCTTGAGCGCCTGCACGTCCTTGGGGAAGCAGGAGCCGCCGTACCCGATGCCGGCCTGCAGGAAGTGCGGCCCGATGCGGTGATCGAGACCCATGCCGTGCGCCACGGTGCGCACGTCGGCGCCCACCTGTACGCACACGTTGGCGATCTCGTTGATGAAGGAGATCTTGGTGGCGAGGAAGGCGTTGGAGGCGTACTTGACCATCTCCGCGGTCGGCACGCTGGTGCGCACGATGTCGGTGTCGATGCCGCGATACAGAGCCTCGACCAGATCACCGTCTTCCTTGCGGGAAGCGCCGATCACGATGCGGTCCGGCTCCAGGAAGTCCTGGATGGCGGCGCCCTCACGGAGAAACTCAGGGTTGGATGCATACGTGATGCCGGTGGCGCCCAGCGCCTCGAGGTCGGCCACCACCTTCTCGCCGGTGCCGACCGGCACGGTGCTCTTCATGACCAGCAGTCGCCGGCCCCCCCGGCGCGCGATCTCGGTGGTCGCGTGCTGGACGCGCGACAGGTCGGCGTCGCCCGACGGCGACGGCGGCGTGTCGACGGCGATGAAGAGGATGTGGCAGGCGTCGAGCAGCTCGTCGTAGGAGGTCGTGAAAGACAGCCGCGACGCATTGTCGTCGATGAGCTTGTCGAGGCCGGGCTCGTAGATCGGTACGTCGCCCCTCTGCAGGCGCGCGATCTTGGCCGCGTCGACGTCCATGCACACCAGGTGATGGCCGAGGTGCGCGAAACAGACCGCCGAGACAAGCCCGACGTAGCCTGTGCCGACAACGCCGATCGGGGCGGCGGGATCCATAGTGGGGGGCACCTCCGTGTAGCCTCCGGGAGCGCGAGCATCCGGCGGCAGTCTACCATAGGGGCCGGCTGCGGCCCGGCGCGGCACGGGCCGGGCAGCGGGCGGCGCGCACCCGCCGGGGTCACCGTCCCGTCGCCAGCTCCAGTTCGAAGCGACTGTCGTCGTCGAGAGGGTTCAGCGCCAGAGCGTGGCGCAGCGCGGCGATGGCGGCCTGCTTGCGGCCGAACGCCTGCAGCAGGAGAACGCCCTGGTGGTAGTACACCTTGTAGTTGTCGGGCTGCAGGCGCGCCGCCTTCTCGAGCGCCGTCAATGCCTCGCCGTTGCGTCCCTGCTGCTGGAGGACCAGCGCCTCGGTGATAAGGGGGTCGACGGCGAGCGGGTCGAGCCTCGCAGCGCGGCGCGCCTGGCTCAGAGCCGCGGCGCTGTCCCCGTCGCCCGAGGCAGCAAAGGCAGCGCTCTCGGCCCTCGCCGCGAGATACGGCACGAGCCAGCTCGCGGCGAGGAGTACGAGCGCTACCGTGGCCACGGTCCGCGCCGGCCACGCGGCGGCGCGCCGCCGGCCGGCCGGCGCCGGTAGCGGAGCCTCCGCCGGCGCCTCGAGCGCCTTCTCGGACGCCGCGACCGCCGCTTGCCGCCGACGGTCGGCGCCCCTGGTCGCCAGGTACGAGGAGCAGGCGGCGGCGAACAGGAAGAAGACCATGCCGATGGCGGCCATGTCCCAGTCCCAGTCCCAGGAGATGTGCACCACGAAGGCCGCCATGCCCGCCTGAAGCGCCACGAGGAGCGGGCGCAGCGGGTCACGCCGGTCGGTGAAGGGGTTGCGCACGGCGGCCGCGAGGAACAGTGCCATGGTGGCCGCGAACAGGCCAAGACCCACCGCGCCCAGCTCGCTGAGCACGTTGAACCACTGGCCGTGGGCGTTCTTGACGACGCCCCCGTCTTCGCGAAAACGCTCGTGGGTGAAGACAAAGGTGCCGGCGCCGGTGCCGCGCAGCCGGTGGGAGCGGGACTGCTCGAGAGCCTCGCGCCAGAGAGGCGGCCGGCCGGTATTGAGAGAGATGAGCCGGCCGGCCTCTCCGCCGCCGCCGGTCTCGTCGGTGCCCGAGATGAAGGTCTGCACGCGGTCCTTGACCCAGGCCGAGCCGCCACGGCTCTCGAGGAAGCGCCACGAGCCGCCGCCGATGCCGGTCAGCAACACCAGCAGCACCGCGGCTCCGGCGGCGACCCGCAGCCAGCGTGGCCACGGCACGGCGCGCTGCACGAGCGCGATCACAGCCTGCGCCCCCGCGGCGACGAGCAGCGCCGCCAGAGACCAGCGCAGCAGGGTGTGGCCCTGAAGGGTACGCAGAGCGTCGTCCGAGGTCGTGCTGAAGAGCGTGCCGAGGTCGCGCAGACGCCACAGCACGGCCGCCACGGGGGCCGCGACGGCCACCAGGCTCGCGAAACTGGCGAGACGCGTGGTCGTGAAGCCGAAGTACAGCACCAGCGTTACGGCGAGCACGACCCAGCCGCCGCGAGACAACGTGAAGAAGAAGGTGAAGCTCAGCGGCACCGCGGCGGCGGCGGCCAGCACCCTCCAGACGGGGTGAGCCGTGCGGTCGCCGGCCAGCGCCAGCGCGACCGCCAGCCCCATCACCATCATGAGGGCGAGGACGTTCCAGTAGCCCACAGGGCTGTCGAGGCGCGCGTAGGTGTGCGCGTGCGTCACGACCTCGGGAACGACCTTGCCGAGAGAAGCGTATACAGCGACAGCAACGGCGACCGCCAGAAAGCCGTAGCCGGCGGTGCGCAGTTGCAGGCCGCGCACCGGGGTCAGGCCGAGCACCGCGGCCACTGCGAGATAGAGGGCGGCGACGTCGAAAGCGATCCAGCTCAGGTCGGGGCCGAACGACCAGGACACCGAGAGGCCCGTCCACGCGACGAAGAGCCCGAACACGGCCAGCGCAACGAGGTAGAGCAGCGACGGCCGCGACGGCAGCCTCAGAAACCAGACCCAGACCGCCGCCAGAAGGAGGTAGACGACCGCCAGAGGCGCGCTGCGCGTGAAGATGTAGCCGCCCGAGAGGAAGCTGAGAAGACCCGCGCAGACGAGCGTGATCGCGAACGGCGCCAGGTCGCGCGACCGGCTCGGCGACCGGTGTCCAATGCGCGCTGTGTTCGGGCCAGCCTCCATCGACGGGAGTATACTGGCATTGCGCACCACGCAAGCTGGGGGCGGCGCACCGGGTCCCGGTGACTGTTCTCCATCGAATCGTCTATGGCAATAGTCGCAGGCTTGTGGTACAAGCAAGGTCAAGAGCAAGAAACTGCCGTACGTGTCGTGAGGGGGGGTGAAGATATGAAGGCCAAACTCATGGTGGCCATCACGCTCGCCGTAGTGCTTCTTCTGGTGTTCGCCGTGGTCGCTCAAGCTGGAGTCTCGCAGGGCACCATCGACAAGATCATCAAGGACGCCAAGGACGGCCACATCAATGGCAACTGGACGGCCGATGAGATCCGCGCCGCCTTGCGGTACGCCGAGAACGACCCGGTCCTCCTGGAGGTCACGGATGTAAAGGGCGTCCTCGAGGACTACCTCGCGAGCTTGCAGGCTCCAGGAGAGCAGGGCGGTCAGCTCGCCTTCACCGGTGGCGAGATCATCCTGATCCTCAGCGCCGGCGCCGGCCTGATCGGTAGCGGTGCGCTGCTCCGCCGCCGCCGCACCTAGCCCAACGCCCACACCATCTGAGCGCGATCGACAGAGCGCCTCCCCGCCGGGGAGGCGCTCTGTTCATCTCCCAAGGCTCAGCGTGAGCGCCGTGGGCGCGCCCTCGTCCGCCACCACGGCGGCCGCCCGCAGGCCCAGGTCGCCGGCGAGCGCCAGCGCGGCGCGGCGCATCCCTGCCCGGTAGTACACCCCACGTCCAGAGCGTTGCGGCGTCCAGTCGGTCGCCGGGACGCTCGTCGCCTGGTACCCCCACGTGCGCAGCAGCGCCATAGCCGGCGCCGCCGCGCTGTTCGTAGAGGCCGAGACGCCGACCGTGGTGCGCCGCCGGGCCGCGAACGAGAAGCCGAGGCGCGTGGAGGCGAGGCGCGGAGCCAGCGCCCCGGGCCAGCAGGCGCGGACGAGCGTCGCCACGTTGGCCCTGGCCGCCGCCGTCAGCCTGGCGTCGAGGCTTCGCGCCACCCCTGGCGCGCCCGCCGCCGCGTCGCTCGGACCGGTCAGCGGCGAGACCGGCTGCCCGCCGGCGCGGATCGCCACGGCGAGCGCATCTGTAGCGGGCGCGGCGGTGGCTGTCGTCTCCACGGGCAGCGGGGCGCTCAGCACCGCCGGCTGGCCGGCCGCGCGCAGCGTACCCCCCAGGCGGCGCAGCGCGACGGCCGCCGCGGCGGCGGTCTCCGCGTCCCCGACGCCGGTCGGCGGAGCGACGAGCACGGCCAGCGGACGCCACGACTCGATCGCGGCGGTCGTCCGCGCCACGAGATCGTCCCAGCGAGGAGCCTTGACGGCCTGCACGGCGACAGGAGCGCCGGCCGCGCGTCGCAGACGCCGGCGCACCTCTTCCACGTAGGCGTCGGAGCGGCAGTGCGGCCCCGGCAGCACGACGAGCACGCGGGCCGGTCGCGGCCGGCGTGTCACACGCGTGCCCATCGGCGGCGGCGTGAGCCCGAAAGCGAGCGACTGGCGCAGCTGTTCCATGGCGCTGCGATCGACGCGCCACGCCTCTCCGCGGCGGCAGGTCTCGACGATAACCGCCGCGCCCCGCACGTCGACCTCCGCGGGCAGCAACTCGCTGAACGTCGTGGCCAGAGACGTGGCGCCCTGGAGGTTGAGATCGCTCTGCACGTGCCCCCAGCCGAGCACGTAGTTGGAGAAGGCCACGACGTTGATACGCTCGAACGGCAGGCGCGCGAGCGTGGAGCCCAGCGCCTGGTACTGGGTGGTCCAGACGCGACGGGCCTCGCCACGACCCTCCCAGGCCGCCTGCGCGCGCTTGTACTGCAGCAGGGGGGCGCGCGCCTCGCCGGCCAGCGCCCGCGGCGCCAGGACCAGCCGCAAGGCTTGTCTGTCGAGCGCGATCCACGCGTCCATGGGGACGTCGAGCGCCTGCCCCAGGGCCGTGGCGGCGACGCCCGGCCCGACCTCGTCCACGATGCGCCGCAACGGTGTGAGACCCGCGCCCGGGACGAAGCCCTGAGTATCGGGCGCCAGGACCACGGCCGTGAGGGCCGGACGCACCTGGTCGACGTGCAGCCACACGATGGCGGTGCACGTGCTGTCGGCGCCGCCGAGGGCGAACACGGCGACGTCCGTCGGCGGCGGCGCCAGCTGCACCGGCGGGGCCGGGCCCACGACCTTGTGCCAAGGGCCGGGTGTGGCGAGCAGGATGATGACGCCCAAGGCGAGCAGGACACCGAGCAGCAGGGCGGCCCACGGGTCGAGGCGCCCAAGCACTGCGCGAAGAAGCTTCACTTCACGGGCTTGAACGAGGTCGCGAGGCCCATCATGAGGTCGTTGGACAGCTGGTTGTCGAGCGTGTTGAGCACCCAGTAGAGCGTGCCGTTGCGCTTCCAGGCCACCATGTGGAGGTGATCGGCCTGATAGAAGAGCATGTACTTCTGGCCGGCGATGACCCGGGTGCTGTTGGGGTTCTGGATCGCCGGGGGGTCCATCCAGCGCATCGCCTGGATGCTCCAGTAGCCGCCAATCGGCGTGCTGACGACGGCCACGGCCGCCGCGCTGCGCCTGCCCTCCGTGGTCTTGACGCCGTAGGCGCGGAACTCGTCGTAGGCGAAGCCCGGCGACCACGCCGTGGGCATCTCGAGATGCAGCGGCGTCTTGGCGGCGAAGGCCTTCCAGGCCGCGGCGTCGTAGCGCTGGTTCTTCTGCAGCGTCTGCCGCGGCTGCGGGGCGTCCAGTGGCACCGCGAGGATGCCGTCGAACGACGAGGTGACGAAGACGCCGATGCCATCGGCGGCGCCGGGGGCGCGGTCGACGAGGCGCACGTCGGAGGGCCAGAACATCTCAGCGATGAGCTGCGCCGGGGCCGACAGGCTCTTGGGGGCGTAGACGACCGTGACCTTGCCCGGGAACTCGGGGGCGTCGGCGCCGGCCGCGGCCCGGTAGCCCAGCGCCGCCAGCTGGTCGGCCGCCGTGGTCGCGAGCCCCGGGATCCCGCTACCGTTGTAGACCGTCACAGGGTACATCTTCTTGGTCAGCTTGAGCCCTTTGACCGCGACGGGCGCCTGCGTGGGGTGCGTGAACTCGGAGACGGCCCGGTCGATCTCCGCCTGGATCGGGACCACGTACGAGGCGCCGTCGATCATCGGCGTGGAGCCCTCGACGTGCACGGTGTAGAACTTCGACGTGTTCACCTGGAAGATGAGCTCGACGAGCGGCTGAAGACGCTTCAGCGAGTCGATGTCGGAGGTCGTCTGTTTGGTGATGGCCTTGATGAGAGTCAGGACCTTCCTCCAGTCCTTGCTCCAGCGGCCCGACTGGCGCTGCATCTCCTTGAGGAAGAGCTGCTGGCGCTGCATGCGCCCGAAATCGCCCATCCCGTCGTGGCGGAAGCGGACGAATTTGAGCGCATGATCGCCGTTCAAGATCTGATAGCCGGGCTCGAGGCTGACCCTGTTGATGCCGTTATCCTCGAAGTAGTACCTGTGATCGACGGGGATGTAGATGCCGCCCAGGGTCTGCACCACGTGCCAGAAGCCATCGAAGTCGACCTGGACGAAGTGCTGGATGGACAGGCCGGTGACCTGGCTGAACGTCTTGACGGCGAGTGCCGGGCCCCCGTAGGAGAACGCCGCGTTCATCTTGTTGTAGCCGACGCCTTCGATGTCGACGCGCAGGTCGCGCGGCACGGAGAGCATCGAGATGCTCTTCGTCTGGGGATCGAGGCGCACGAGGATCTGCGAGTCCGAGCGCCCGGGGTCGCCGGGCCCGGCGTGGTCCGAGCCCATGAGCAGGATGTTCATGGCCTTGCCCGGCAACTCCGGGCGCAGCTCCTTCTTCGTCTTCGTGACCACGGCGATCTTCTCGGGGGTGGCCTTGCCGACGGTGCTCACCGTGCCGTTCGCCCAGCCGAGCGCCAGACCGGGAGCCGCCAGCGCGGCCACCACGACGGCGACGCCGATGAGCTTCACGGCGAGGTAGCGGCCGAAAGCGAGATAGGCAGTCACGGCCGCGACGAGGGCCACGGCGATCACGGGGGTGCCGACCATGGCCCAGCCCGGGACTTTGCCAGACAGCCTCGCGAGGTCGAACGCGGCGCGGGAGTTGCCCAACATGTCGCGGCCGTAGAACCAGATCAGCGCCGCGGCAATGGCCGCGGCCACAGCGACGGCCGCCCAGAGGACGAGGCTACGGAGCCCGGCGCCACGCGCCAACGGCTCCGGGCGGGCGGCGCGCTGCGAGCGGCCAAGCGCGGCCAACGGCTCCGGCGCCGC
>Ga0315293_10000312_pt1 | contig 43863 bp, 43 predicted proteins | sample YL17G13_20_MG_FD_203071 | JGI IMG/M metagenome (GOLD analysis project Ga0315293, IMG submission 203071) | Sediment microbial communities from Yellowstone Lake, YNP, Wyoming, USA - YL17G13_20 | ecosystem: Environmental > Aquatic > Freshwater > Lake > Sediment | place: USA: Wyoming | collected... | reverse complement strand
CAACGACCAGCGCCTCGCAGTTCCGGATGGTCCAGTCATCCAGGAGGCTCCGGAGCGCCCTCCCGATATAGGCCTCCTCATCGAGGCACGGCATCACGATCGTCACGAGGGGTTTCTTTTCGATCATGAGAATAAAGGGGGTCAGGTCTCAAGTCCCGCTTGATCAGCGCTCCGCGTGCCTCATCTCATCGGCCGTGAGATCGAATTCCAGTTTCCCTTTCATAGACATAATCCGCTTGATCTTCTTCAGCCGGGCCTTTTCCCTGGCACTCTTTTTCTGGAATTTTTTCGCTTTCATGTTCGCAACCCTCCTAGGGTTCTCTGGAGATTGCCATATCTATGTTCCCTATGCTATCATTTTCCCGAAAGGGAAAATATGCGCTTGGAACACTATTCCGCCGCCCGCCTCGCGGAGCACGCCCGGGCCATCTTCGCGGCCCACCTGGATCTTGGTTCTCACCGGGTGTTCTTTTTCGGGTCGCGGGTCCAAGGCACGAATTCCGAGCGTTCGGACATCGATATCGGCGTCGAAGGTCCCCGGGAGGTCCCGGCCGCGGCCATCATCGCCATCCGCGAGGAGCTAGACAACCTCCCGACGCTCTATACCTTCGACGTCGTGGATTTCCGGAAAGTCTCTCCCGGCTTCAAGGAAGAAGCGCTCAAAGAGGTTGAATATGTCAACTAAGAACCCGTTGTTTAACGATTTCGGACTAACGGTCACCCGGCTTGAAGAAGCTCTCCGCCTGGAGAAGAATGGGATCGTCCGTGATTCGGCCATCAAACGCTTCGAGCTCTGCTTCGACTTGGCCTGGAAGTGCATCCAGGCACTTGCCCGCAAAGAAGGCGTCGAATGCCATTCCCCCCTCGGCTGTCTTAAGACGGCGTTCCAACTTGGTCTCCTCGAATACGACGAGGTCTGGATGAAGATGCTCGAGGACCGCAACCAGACGGTGCACATATATAAAGAAGCTTACGCCGACGAGGTCTTCGTGCGTCTCCCGTGCTACGCCGGGCTCTCCGCCTAATCTCGCCGTAAGGGGGTCAGGTCTCAACTTTTGACAAAAAAGTCAAAAGTTGAGACCTGACCCCTCAGGAGAATTCCCCGGTGTCAATCCATTCCTTCTTGAGGATCGACCAGAAGTCCTCAGCCAGCCCGCGCTCAACGTACTCGTAAGGCAGCCAGCCATAGCCCGCTTCCCCCCAGCCCTCGCCCCAGGAGTTCCGGATGAGGAACGCGCCTGTCGTCGCCGGCCCCGCCGCCTTCACGGTTCCCAGCACGACCTTCTCATTCCCGGCTCCGCGCGCGCCCTTCGCTCCCCGCGTGCTTGTCGCCACTCCCGCGTACTTCGTCCCGCCCGCGCCCGTTCCGCCGTCCCCCTTATTCTCGATCTTTATCTTATCATCGTACCCGACCACGACGATGGCGTGCCCGCCCTCGATCCTCTCCCTCGATCCGGGAAATGGGATACGGCCCGTCTTCCCCGCCTGTTCGATAGAGCTATAGACCGTGAACCCGAACATCGAAGGGTGCCCGGCGGCCAGCGCGCCCTTGACCCTCTCCATGACCTCGGCGGGCTTACTCCCCGGGGGGTCATGCCGGTAATACTTGATGGCTTGATAGTTCTGGGCGAAGGCGTAGCAGAAGGCTGGAGGCTCCCGGTCGAACCCGTCCTGGCTGTCGGTATAAGGCCAGTATTCCTCGGGCGGGACGCCGAAGAGGACCATCGCCCCCATGGTCGTCCGGAGGAAACCCCCGGTATCGCCTTTCATTTTCATCAGGTTCCGGGTGACCTTGTAGAGGAAAAGCCGGGAGGCCTCGACATGCTTCCCGAAAGCCCGCCGCTCGTAATACTCGATGACCCCGGCCCCAGCGTTGGCCGTGCATGAGCCAAGCATCCCCTGGTCCTCGACAGTTGAGCACCATTCGCGGAGATCGACCTTGGCCGGGAACGAGGCACGCCCCCCGCGCGGCCTTCCCACCCCGCCTGCTCCGCGCGCGACCGCTACGCCGCCTGCCCGCCCCGCCAACATCTCCTGCACCTCCGCGGTCTCCTTCGTGTAATCCCGGATGTCCGGATAATCCGGGATCCACCCCATGCCTCGTTTGAGTCCGTTCACGTTCGTTGACCCTCCTTGCGACACCTAGACTGTAGTCGCGGGCTTCAGCCCGCGCTTCTGATTTCTGCCCGCGTATCACTACCCCCAATTTATGACCTGGAATAAACGCAGTTCATGACAAAAAAAGGCAGAGACCCTTTCGTCCCTGCCTCCTGCCCTCCCGAACCCGCCGCCGTGCCGAGCCTATCGCCCGCCGCCGCGCCAGTCTCCCTGGTAGCCGATGCCCATTTCCTGGAAATGGCGGATGATCTCCGCGTCCTCGCCTTTTTCCGCGAGCGCGACCAGCTCTTCGAGCCTCTTCTCCAGATCGCTGTTCACGTACTCTACCGGCGGAGCGATAAAGATCTTCTCAAACTCCGTGATCCTGTCCCGTTCCTTGTCGATCATGATCTCTTCGTAAAGTTTCTCCCCCGCCCGTAACCCCGTATACTCAATCTCGATATCGTCATCCTTGAACCCGGAGAGCCGGATGAGGTCCCTGGCCAGGTCGTTGATCTTCACCATCTTCCCCATGTCGAGAACGAAGATCTCGCCTTTGGTTCCGATCGAGCCCGTCTGGATGATGAGGGACACCGCCTCCGCGATCGACATGAAGAACCGTTCGACGTCCGGGTGGGTCACCGTCACGGGCCCGCCCCGGGCGATCTGCTTCTGAAATAGCGGCACGACACTGCCACGGCTTCCCAGGACATTCCCGAACCTCACGCATGAAAACTTCGTCCCGCTCTTGGACGCGATGTCATGGACGATGATCTCGCCGATCTTCTTGGTGGCCCCCATGACGCTCGTCGGGTTCACGGCCTTGTCCGAGGAGATGAAGATGAAGCTTCCGGCCCCATACCGGTCGGCCAGCTTCGCCACGTTCAGCGTTCCCTGCACGTTATTGAGAATCGCCTCACTGACGTTGAATTCCATGAGCGGAACGTGTTTATGGGCCGCCGCGTGAAAGATAACCTCCGGCCTGAATTTGGTAAAGATCGTCTCCAATAGCTTTTCGTTCTTGATATTGGAGATGATGGGAGTCACCCGCAGTCCCTTTGCGCAGCCCTCGAGTTCGTTATCGATCTCGAAGATGCTGTTCTCGTCCTTATCGATGAGGATGAGCTCCTTCGGCCAATACGTGCACAGCTGCCGGCACAGCTCGCTTCCGATGGACCCCCCGGCCCCCGTCACGAGGATGCGCTTTCCCCGATAATGCTTCTCGACGTCGGGGTGGTGCGTCTCGATATCGACAACGTTCCTGCCCAGAAGGTCATCGATATTGACCTCCCGGATCTTGGTGATCTTGACCCTGTCGTCAAGCATCTCGAACAGCCCGGGGACGATCTTGACCTTGACCCCCGCGCCTTCGCACATCTCGACGATCCGGCGGATCTCCCGCGAGGACGCGTTGGTAATGGTGATGATGGCCTCGTCGATCTTCAATCGCTTTACAATCTCCGGGATCTGAGCCGTGCTCCCGAAGATGCGCACGCCCTGGATAACGGCGTTGAACTTCTTCGGATCGTCGTCGACGAACCCCTCGACTTCCATTCCCAAATCCGTTCTCTGGCTCAATTCCTTAGCCACCATATTCCCGGCGTCGCCCGCCCCGATGAGCAGGACCCTTTTGACCGCGCCGTTCCTCCGGCGGGTCAGGCTCTCCCGCTGCGTTATCTCCATCGTGATCCTCCGCACCATCCGGATCCCCGATGTCCCCAGGAAGATCAAGAGAATTTCGAGGGTTATGACGCTGATGGGGATGCGCAGCATGGCGAGGCGTTGGGGCGCGAAATAACGGGCCAGGATCAACAGTGCGGTCACCGGGAGAATTCCCTTGAGGATTCGCCAGACGTCATGGATGGAGATATATCGCCAGACTATCTTATAGACAGAGAACGACTGGAAGGATATTGCCCGAGCGATGATTATATAGGGCAGCAGAACGGCTATTTGTCTGATGAATTCATCCGGGATGACACCCTCGAAGCGGATGAAATACGCCGCGAACAAAGATAGAGCGAAGACGATGAGATCAAAGATGCCCTGACTGAGCTTGCGGAAGACGAGGTTGAAAATGGAATTCATCTTTCAGTTCCCATCAATTAAAGTAAACCCCTTCCCCAGGGGGATATTCACTAATCGGTTGTGCTGGTCAAGCCGTTTTGCACAGCTCTTAATAATTCCCATGATGCGCTTGCTTGAAGTCATTATGCGTCATTTGGCTGACAGAAGGCAAGTATAGTCATCGCAGATAAGACATCTTCACTCGAAATATTAGTTTTAGCCCGACAGCCTCTTATAGCACATAGATAGCATCTATTCTCCTCGTCAACCTTGGCCTTTTCCGAAAGAGGGCATGCCTCTGACATAATGTCCGCCAAGCACAAACAGGACAAACCAACTTGTCAGCACTGCTATCACAACTGCAACGCCAAACTTTCTGGTTATCAAAACGCTCACGCCCATCAGCAGCTGAAAAAAGCCATAACCTGCGGATACCCGCCAGTGGGGAATCTGCCGCTCATTGGCCAGCAGCTGATAAATGTGCCGTCGATGGGGTTGAGTTAAATTCTCGCCGGCACGCAGGCGGACAATCATCGTCGTCAGTTCATCGGCATAAAACGGAAACAGGAAAGAGGCCATGCAAAGAAAATCCAACAATGTGTGGGATGCCAGGTAAACCAGCCCAGCAAATACTCCGCCCAATACAATGCTGCCGACATCGCCCATGAACACCCGCGCCCGGGGCAAGTTGAACGGTAGAAAACCAAGACAGGCCAACGCCATGCAAGTGGCCAGGAGACCGACCTCGGGCTGGTCTTTGTACGTTTCAAACGCCAGCAGTCCGAACCCGACCGCGCCGGTGATGCCGGCGATGCCGTCGATACCGTCCATAAAATTGTAGAAATTGGCGGTCCCGACAATAAAAATAATCCAAAACAGGACCATAAAAATCCTTGGTACGCTCTGAGAAATGCCGCCCCCTGTGCCCATCACCAGTATCCCGATCAGAACAAATTGCGCCGGCAAGCGCAGTTTGGGTGAGATTTCGACCTGATCTCCACGGAGCGACAGTCCGGCCATAATTCCCAACGGCAACCAAAAGGCAATGGGCAACTGCAAACCAACGGCTGTCACCAGAAACGCCGCCGCCATTCCGATACCGCCTCCTTTGGCTATGGCCCGAGAATGGGAACTGCGTGTTGTCGGCTGGTCAACGAGTCCCAGGCGACAGCCGAAGCGACTGACCATGAAGGCGCCAAGAGCGCCAAGGGCAATGGCGAGCAAGCCAAGGATTATTTCACGTTCCACTTTTCGCCTGTTCCGCTCGATACCAGGCCACTTCCCGGCGCAGCCCCTCCGTAAGGTTAACCTGCGTCTGGAAATTGAACGCCTGTGCAAATTTACTGCCGTGATACACATCATCCGCCAGCCATTTTTGCGCCGTAGCAGCCAAGGTTTGCCAGCGACTCAGCGGCAGTACTGACAAAAGGCCGGATATTACCCGAACCCATAAGGCGGGAATGGCAAATGGTGATATCGGTTTCCCCAATGCGTCTGCCAAACGATCTACCACTTCACGCATCGTGCACGGGGGCGCAGAGACATTATAAATATTCACACCGGCAGCCGGGCTTTTCATAACAGCTAAACATGCCCGAGCTGCATCTTCGCGATGCAATAAACTTTTGCGATTCGAGCCGTTCCCAATCCAAATAAAACGTCCCCGGTCAATAGAGCGCATCAAACGCGCCACATTACCCGGATCACCCTCGCCGTATAACGTAGCCAGGCGCAAAATCGTAAGCGCCATACCAGAGGCCTTAGCTATTTCAATTGCGCGCTGCTCGGCTTGATATTTGCTCTCCGCATACGGCCCTTGCGGATGGCAAGGGACGTTTTCATCATATACCCCATGTGTAAACGGACCATACACTGACACCGAACTGATTAAAATGAAATGTTTAACCCCCACTGCCGCAGCGGTTTGGACTGTGTTTGCCGTTCCGATTTCATTAACCGATTTGAACGGGGCATTTGCGGCTTTTGCTTTATCAAAGATATGCGCCAAGCCGGCGGCATGAATCACACTGTTCATACCACGGAATACAGAATTGAGTTTGGAAAGATCAAGAATATCGGCTGGGAGATAATATGTATCCGGTATTAGGGCTTCCGTACTAATATCAGTAGCACGTACAGGAAAACTCTCGGCGACCGCCTGCCGCAAAATTTCGGAACCTAGAAAACCGTTTGCGCCAGTGATCAGGCAAACTCTACTATTCATTGGCGGTGCTGCCACTTACACTTAGATCCTTAATCAGTCCAATGTACTTGTTGATTACGGACTCGGATGAATACTTCATCTCAACTACAGCCCGACCGCGTTTGCCCATTTCAGCTAAGCGTACTGGTTGCGCACGCGCCTCTAGGATTGCGTGTACAATTTGGTCTGATTGACCAGGTGGCACAATCCACCCCACCCTTTCTTCTGCGATGACTAAGCCGAGTTCCGAATCCGGTTCACCGATCGCTAAGATAGGCTTCCCCGCCGCCAAAATATTATAGGTTCTGCTTGGCATAGAAATACCGGACATGCCGGCAATCAAAGATGAAATAGCGAGATCACAGGCGTTAAGAAAATTTGGCTGGTCACCGCGCGGACGGTTGGCAAGAAACGTTGCATTCTTTAGCCCCGTCTGTTTGACTTGTGATTCGAGCCACGCTCGCTTGGATCCAGAGCCAATAAAAAGAAAATGGATATCAGAATTGTCCCTCAGTTGAATCATCGCTTCAAGCAGAGACTTGACTTCGTGGGGATGTCCCATGTTGCCTGCCCACTGGACAATGAATTTGTCGGTCAATCCTAATTCGTCTAAAAGAATATTGTCTCGTTTGGGCGCGGGCGAAATCAGGTCAAGGTCTGCCCAATTCGTAATCACCCGGATTCGTTCATGATGGTGAGACATTTTTCGCGATATCAATTCTTTCATGTCTCGACCTAACACGACTATCCGCTCCGCACCATAATAAAGCTGTCTAGTCAACCAATCCAGTATGCGATATGGGATGCTCTTGATCTTCAGCACACCAGCGGCAACCAATACATGTGGATAGACATCATCCACGCGCACAATACACTTGGCGTCACGCAAACGACATGCTAGCATCGTGACATACGGAAGTAGAGGTGGATTCGTGACGACTAGGACATAATCCCCTCTCTGAAAATGGGCGAGTGCCGTTACAAAAATAGAGATGCTAATTGTAACAAGGTTTACGACTCTTAGAGCGAGATGGTCTTTGTTAAATGTTGTCGAAGAACATCGCCAGATGTCTACTCCATTATGATACTCGCGTGCAGGCACGCGCGTCCCGCGTCGGGAATAGCTCGGCTGGGCACAGAGCGCACGAACGGGAAACTCTGTCCCCAGCCCTTCGGCGATCTTAGTCATAAAGTGACCGGTTGATGTTTCTTCCGGATAGTACAGTTCAGAGACAACCCAAATGGTACGCGTGTCGGCATTCAGACACACTTTTGTCCGTCGCAGGTTCATTTCTTAACCACAATACCGCGCGTGGCGGAGGACATTCCTGGCGGAAACTCAGCATCGCGGCGAATATCATCCCAGTTGTCACGGAACCATTGGATCGTATTTTCGAGACCCTGTTCAATATCCATCTTTGGTTCGTATCCTAACAAGTCGTGCGCCCGATCGACACAAGCTAACAAACGCTTTTTTGTGTCCCAAATACGGCTCTCCGTTTTAAGGATTCCCGCTTTATTTCCGGTCAATTCATTAATCCGCTCGGCTAACCTCATGATATTTATCTCTCGTCCTGAGGCAATATTCATTTCCTTGCCGATAGCCTGCTCATAATAGCCCGCCCTTAGCAACGCATCAACAATGTCCAGAACAAAGGTAAAGTCGCGAGTCTCATCCCCGCTGCCGGTGAAAGGCAAAGGGAGGCCCAACATTGATCTGTAAATAAAATTCGGAATGACATTGCGATACTGCCCCGGCACCTCGCCCGGCCCGTAAGAATTGAAAAAACGCGTCTTGACGATCGGCAACCCGTAATGATGATTGAAAAAGTTGGCGTAAAGCTCGCCCAGCATTTTTGTAATTTGATACGGCGTCGTCAGGTGCATGGACATAAAATCTTCTTTGAGAGGCAAGGGTGCCTGCGAGCCATAAATGGAACAACCGGACGACGCATAGACGATGCGGCTAGTTCTGCACATTTGCGCATATTGAAAAACCAGCAATGTACCGAGTCCATTGATCATAAGATCACGTTGCGGGTAATCCACCGAATTCTGATTTGCAAAAAAAGCCGCCAAGTGATAAAGGATGTCCGGTTTTACGGCAAATACCCGTTTCAGCGCCGCCTCGTCGGTAACCGACCCTTTGACAAAAAGAACATTGGGGAGGGAGGGAATATTCCACTCATATCCTGCTGACAGGTCGTCAAGAATAATCACCGTGCGCGCCTGCAACTCGCCGAGAGCACGCGTCAGATTTGATCCGATGGCCCCAGCACCTCCCGTGATCAGTACCGTTTTCCCCTTATAGAATGCCTTATAATCTTCCATTTTAAGCTCCCCCATTGATTGTCTATTTCAATTAGATTTCGTACACGTTACGCGCCCAGACGACATAGCGACGGATGCCCTCTTGGATGTCAATTCTTGGGTCGTGTTTCAAATCGCGGCGCGACTTGGAGAAATCCACGATTTTGACGCGCGTGGTGAATCCTTCTTCGCCCTTGTAGACGGCCAGACGCGGACTCGCGCCTACGGCTCGCAGAATAATATCAGCCAGTTCCTCAATGCCGATAACCCATTCCTCCCGCCCGCCGATATTATAAACCTCTCCTGCCCGGAAGTTATTGACAATATTCGCAAACGTCCGGCACGTGTCTTCAACATAATCAAATATTCTCTTATGGCCGCGATAGACCGTAAATTCTTTGCCTTTCAGCGCATGATAAACGAAGATTGGAATTACGCCCCGATAACGGCTGTAATATTCATGGGGACCGTAGCAACCGACCGGTCGTACTCGCACCGTTTCCGTTCCGAACATGGCCGCATGATTCAGGCACTGCAATTCGCCGGCCCATTTTGAGATGGCGTAATCATTCATTTGTTTTATCGGAACGCGTTCCATCACGTCTTCCGACATCAATTGATCATAGTCGCCATAGACCTCTGCGCTCGAAAAGAAGATCATTTTGAAACGATGTTGTTCCTGCAGCCGCAACATATTCTTGGTCCCGATGACGTTGGTGCGCCACAGGTTTTCGTAATGATCTTCCCCATTCCAACGCCCATACTCGGCCGCCAGATGGTACACATAATCAAACTTATGCTGGCGAAATATAGTATCCACCTGCTGATAGACGCCCGTGTCTGCTTTTAGATGTTGCGGATCTTCACCCTGCAAAATATCACACGTCCAGACCTCATGCCCTCGCGAGCGCAGTTCGTTCGTGAGATTCTTGCCGATAAATCCTCTTCCGCCGGTAACAAGAATAGTCGCCATATTTTTTCCTCTCCGTTATTGATCTCAAATTATTATCTGCAGTTCGCCAATATATCCACAATTCTCCGCGCAGCGTGACCATCCCCATAGGGGTTGTTCACCGTTCCCATTGCCGCGCGCTTTTTTGGGTCGCGCAACAATTGTGTCAGCCCGTCCACAATCCGATCTTGCCGCACGCCGACCAGTAACGCATTGCCGGCAGTGATGCCTTCCGGCCGTTCAGTTGTCTCTCGCATCACCAGCACCGGCTTGCCCAGCGAAGGTGCCTCTTCCTGCACGCCGCCCGAATCGGTCAAGACAATTTCGGCGCGGTCCATCAACCACACAAACGGCGCATAAGAAAGGGGTTCAATCAAATGAATGCGGGGATGGGTGCCCAGTATCCGTTTGACCGGTTCGTGCACACGGGGATTAAGATGCACAGGATAGACAAAAGCAACATCTGCAAAGGCATCGGCTACTTCGCGGACAGCATGACAAATGTTTTCAAAGCCCTCGCCAAAGCTCTCCCGTCGATGGCCGGTGACGAGAATTACCCGCTGCCCCTCGAGAGTCGTGGCCAGCCCCGAAGGCAGTTCTGGAGGGATTGCCCGAACTCGCGTTCTCATCCATAGCAAAGCATCAATCACGGTATTACCGGTCACAAAAATACTAGTCGCTAAAATTCCCTCACGCAATAAAGCTTGTTTAGCATATTCGGTCGGCGCAAAATGTATATCGGCAATCTGACCCACCAGCCGGCGATTTATTTCTTCCGGATAAGGAGCACATTTATTACCTGTCCTCAGGCCGGCTTCCACATGGCCGACCGTTACTTGATGATAATACCCGGCTAAAGCTCCGCAGAAAGCGGTGGTCGTGTCGCCCTGGACGAGAACCACATCGGGCTTTTCTTTGGCTACGACATCATCCAGCCCCTTTATTGCTCGCGCCGTTATTTGCGCAAGAGTCTGCCCCGGCGACATGATATTCAGGTCAAAGTCTGGTCTAATTCCGAAGATGGCAAGAGTCTGGTCAAGCATTTCTCGGTGCTGGGCAGTCAGACAGACCCTGGAAATGAACAAATTCGCTTTTTCTTGAAGCTCTAAAACAACCGGGGCAAGCTTTATCGCTTCGGGGCGGGTGCCGATGATCGTCAACACCCTAATATTTTTTATATCCGGCATCACTCTTGTCCAAAATAAATTCTAGAAAAGCTCCGGCCGGAGTACAATGGATCTGGTAAAAATCTATCCCAAGGAGGTCGGAGCACGAACATGAATAAATATAGCAGCCTTTTCAGCCAATTTCTATCCATTTTTCCGCGGCTGGACTTTGAACGACTCGTCCGGCAGACCGGCGCCGAGTTTGCGGTCAAGGGTTTTTCCAGTTGCGGCCATTGTGTCGCGATGCTCTTCTGCCAACTGGGCCAAGCCCATTCTTTGCGGGAGATTTGTAATGGCTTGGCCAGTTGTTTCGGGAAGTACTTATGTAAAGTTATCGTATTTTCCAGCAGCCCCTACTCCGGATTAGCACCAGTAAAGATGTTGTTGCTCATTTCTTAAGATTCCCGGCCTCGTAAACCCGCTGACATTTAATGCCCTCGCGCGATGAGGCTGACCTTAAGATCCTTGATGCGATAATTCTAGGGCCAGTAGTCCTGGGAGCCGATCCATACGTGCATCTACTCTTCTTTACGCCACACTACCCGGTTCACGTAGTCGGTGTAGCTCAAAACGATCCGCACCACCTTCTCGGACACGTTGGGTACCGCGTAGTCCGCTACAATCCGCAGCATGCTTTCTTGCCCCCGCCCTTGAGTTTGCAATACAGCCAAAGCCATTGCGATTCGTTCCTTATCCAGCCCGGTCATCATCACCGCTCCTTCTTCCATCCCCTCGGGACGCTCATGGGCCTCGCGGATGTTCAGGGCGGGGAAGCCGAGAATCGAGGACTCTTCGGTGATGGTGCCGCTGTCGGAGAGAACCGCAAGGGCATTCCGTTGCAACTGGACATAATCGCAAAAGCCGAACGGTTTCAGCCATTCGACTTCGGCAGGCAGGCTTAACCCCTCTTGTTCGATCCGCTTACGGGTTCGGGGATGGGTGGAGAAGATGATCCGTTTTTTATAATTGCCCGCCAAGTTCCGCAGAACATCGAGCAAAGCGAGAAACAAGCGGGGGGAATCGATGTTCTCCTCCCGATGGGCACTCACAACGAAGTATTCCCTGGGGTTCAGTTTCAGGCGAGTCAATACGTCGGAAGCATCGATCTTGGGCATGTAATGATGTAGTACTTCGTACATCGGGCTGCCGGTCTTAATCACTCTGTCGGGAGGCAGCCCCTCCCGCAACAAGTTCTCGCGTGAGATGGAGCTGTAGGGCAGGTTGATGTCGCTGATGTGATCTACTATCCGCCGGTTGATCTCTTCGGGGACCCGCTGGTCGAAACAGCGGTTGCCCGCCTCCATGTGGAACACCGGTATCTTGCGTCGCTTAGCGGGATAAGCCGCCAGACAACTATTGGTATCGCCCAGCAATAGCAGGGCGTCCGGTTTTTCCCGCGCAAACAACTCGTCTACCTTGGAAATGACCATGCCGACGGTCTCGCAGGCGTTTTTTCCGGCTGCTTCCAGAAAGATATCGGGTTTGCGAATCTCCAGATCCTGAAAAAACACCTGATTCAACTCGTAATCGTAGTTCTGCCCGGTGTGGATAAGGATATGGCCCATCGTTTCATCAAGCCTTGCTATCACCCGCGACAGTCGGATGATCTCCGGCCGTGTGCCCACCACCGTTGCCACTTTCATGCTAACACTCCATTCTGTTCGCCTTGCAGATACGGGCGCAGCAACTCGCGCAGACCGTCATGATCGAGCGTGATGACGGACGATGAGTATTCACCAGTCAGCGCGGGTCGACCCATCGGCGCTTGCTGCAACTCCGGCAGCATCGGGCGGATCACATAGTAGCCATCCCGTTCGACGGTACGGTAGCACTCTTCTTCCGACACCATGATCTCATGAATCTTCTCGCCGGGACGGATCCCCGTGTACACGATCGGCACCTCGCGCCCGGCGATCATCACCTCGGCCACATCGGCGATACGCACGGCCGGCACGCGCGGGATGTAGGTCTCGCCTCGTTCCGCACTTCGCAGCGCCGCAAAGACGGTATCCACCGCCCGATCGAGGCTGAGCAGGAATCGCGTCATTTCCTTAAGCGTGACCGTGACCGGTCCGCCATGGGCGATTTGATCCAGGAAAAGCGGCACCACCGAACCGCGACTCGCGATGACGTTGCCATAGCGCACACATACAAAACGGGTCAGGGGATAGTCCATATTCGCCTGGATAAATACTCGCTCTTGCAGCGCTTTGGTCATGCCCATGACGTTGATGGGCTTACAAGCCTTGTCGGTGGAGATGGCCGCAACTACTTCGACCGGCGTATTGTTTTCTAAGATTGCGCGCACCACGTTTTGAGGTCCCACAATATTTGTCTGGACAGCCTCAAACGGAAAATACTCGCATGTGGGCACCTGCTTCAGGGCAGCCGCATGAATCACCACTTCGGCTTCCCGCACTGCTCGTAGTACGGCCGGATAGTCACGCACGTCCCCTATGCGAAACACAAGCATCTTTTGAAAATTGCGGTAGATAATTTCGTCAGTGACCGCCCGGCTATTCAGGTACGACAACCGCATGTAATGTTGCTTCGCCTCATCGCGGGAAAACACTGTAATCTTGGCGGGGCGGCCCAACTCACCAGTCAACAGCCGCCGCACCACCGCTTGCCCCAGCGAGCCAGTCCCGCCAGTCACTAAAACCCGTTTACCATTTAAGATCATTTGATTGCTCCTGATTGAAAAATTCGCCTCAGCTCTTAGGTCAACACGCCAAGAATTCAACTCAGCTTCAAAACTATCTTCCCCGCCAACTATCGTACGGTGTTGAATCGTTTGCCAACTCCGCAATCATCTCATCCCAGCTAGGCAAATGATAGCTCGTTGTCTCCCTAAAAAGGGTCGCATCCAAACTTCGATTGCAGGGTTCCGCTTCAAACGGCTCAATCGTAATAGACACGTTCATTGCCTCACGGACCTTTACCAGCAGATCATACTTGCTGATCGGTTCGCTGGCAACCTGGATTAGCCCCGACAGATCAGGATAATCTGCCAGTATGTCGCCGATGAGGCGGGCCATCACCTGCGTAGGGAAGCCAGAGTAAATGTGATTGACGTAGCCCCGAACCTTGCCGCCCCGATTGGATAAAAACCATTCCAAAAAAGCGTCCTGCTTCAAGAAATCCCGCCCGAAGATGGATGTGCGGATCGTTATAGCTCCCGGCCGATCCACTTCACCCAGAAGCTTGGTGCGCCCGTACAAGTCGTCGGGATCAGGCCGGTCGGTTTCGATGTAATTGCCCTTGCTCCCACTGAAGACACAGTCAGTGCTCATTTGAATCAAACGTGCGCCCGCAGCGATACACAGATCAGCCAGTTGATGCGGGAATAATGAATTGAGCCGCAAGCTCACGATCGGGTCTTTTGCAGCTTTCAACTGCTTGATAATTCCGACGCAATTGATAACAGCATGTGGCTTGACTTGTCCTACCACTCGCACGAGCGCGTCAAAATCCAGCGCGTCAACCCCTTCTAAAAGGCGAGTCCGATCCACTCCTGCATAGACCGGAAAGCACCACGCCGGACTATTAACTTCACGGAATGTTGCATACATTTCAAAGCGCGAACTTAATACTTGAAATATCTTGTGCCCCAACATACCTTCGCCGCCGACTACTAAAACCCTCATTTAATGACTCCTGTTTTAGCTAAAACTATTTTTATGTATTGAATTGTTCGTCGTCAGGCGGTTTCGGATGCGCGTGCTGATTTCTTAAGCTACGGATTCCGTCTCTCATGATAATTCAGCTGACGCCGTTTGGCAAGGGTTCAAGCATCGCCATCCGGTTCAACTCCCTCCTCATCTTTATTGTCTCCTTGCGGACCTTTTCCCTCTTTTTAAGGTGGGGTGGACCCCATTATCTGGACAACGGAAAGGCCTTAATAGATTGTCTTGACGCCCCGCCGTAATTGCCATTTTATCCGTTCAACTTGTTATCGAGCGTGCCGAATTTTTTATATAAAACCACATTGAAATAATCATAGCCACCAAAGGAAATGCCACAGAAAATGAATTCAGCAAAATAATAAAAAAAAAGGCAAGTTCCGTAAATCTTTTTTTTGTACCATCCCAGAGCATTAAAAATAAGCCGACGAAAAACGCTGCCGCAAATAAACCAAGTTCATATAAAAAAGCCCCTGAAAAAGACATGATTTTATTATCCTCGCTACCACTCCTGCCACTCCTAAAATAGCCCCCATAAACACTGATAAGCTCCGAGCGCATCAAGCCGTATGAGTGAAACCCACCGGGCAAGCCATAGTTTATAAAGAAACCGTGGATTGGAAATATAACATCAGCCAACCTTCCATTTATGCTATCATCAATATAGGCAAGCTCGATAACACGTATTGAAAACACTTTCTTATATAGAGAAAACAACCTGGTGCCCGGCATCAATTGCACGGCATAATGAACTGACAAAAGGGATATTACCAAAGCTAATACTAAACCCACAGAAGAACGAACAGAAAAAGATCTTATTATAAAAAAGCAGATGCCAACAACCAAAAATAACACAGCCGTAGATGATCGAGAAAAGAACACCATAAAAACGCTATTTAAAATAACAAGCAGCCAAATCCTTAAAGGCAACTTGTAGTTTCCCGCAATTAAATACATCCAACTTATAAAAAGAAGGAAGAAACCAAAATAGGTCGGCTCGGCGGCCAAACTTGTAACCCCTCTTGTTTCGCTCGTTCTCGCCGAAACCAAAAAATCAAATATCATTTTCCCATATCGTATTTGTAAAACTGCAACGAACAGCCAAATAATATTAGAAAAAATAATGATTTTCCATGGGAAGCCATATCGCATCACGTATACATAAAAGCCGAAAAGAACCAAAACAAACGCCATGTATGAAACGATGGCTCTAGCTTCTAAAAAGTCAACATAAAATCCGGACAAAATCATCGTTAATACCAACGCCACTGGAATAAGAATAATAAAACATACATTCCTCCTAACAGGAAACTTCGCTACTGAGACTACGAATAAAAGTCCGAGGATCATAAACCATGGCTGTGTTTCTAATTTATTTGTACCAAAGGATACCCAAGGCAAAGTTGAAAAAAACACAAAAAGCACACCTAAAATATACCGAACCGTCAATCTATGGGAGGTGACGATAACAGGCTGCATCACTCTTGTCCAACGATTACAGTCAAAATCAGCCCTATCTTCTGTATTCCATGCATGATGGAAGACTTTTTATTATCCTCGATTAGACAGCCGTGATGTTCTTGATAAAATTGATTCGTTCTTTAGATAACGTCCAATTGGGTTTAATTTCGCCTGCACTACGAAGCGGCACCAGCTTCATATACAAAGAGGGACAAAGACGCATGAGATTCAAGATAGCAAGTTTACAAAGATACCTCATGTAAAGCCGTTGGCGGTTCTTGAATCCGCCCATTGCGCCGTTTCGGCACATCTCTTTCAGCTGTGATAAATGGCCCAAGCTAGAATCAATGGCTTTCCACAAATTTACCTCCCGATCCTCTTGGTAAATAGCCAGGGCATCTTCGAACCACAAGCCTCGATGTTTCATTGATAAAAGCCATAATATTTTTGCGTCCTCGCCCGTCCGAATGTCGGAACAATAACCGATTTCTCGTGCAAGTTCCGTTCGGCATGCCATTGTGGGATGAACAAATCCTCTGGGCAATCCATGGGCGGGGCGAACAAACCCTCTTACTCCTTTAATATTTAATCGATTGTCCACGAGCACCGCATAGGAACAAAAAAAATCATAGCCGTCCAGCCTTGCTCGCTCAATCTCTTTAAGACGATCCGGAAAATACATGTCATCCACATCCCAGACGACAACCCATTCGCCGCAAGCTTGCGCAAGACACTGGGTTCTTGCGTATCCCCGGCCTTTGTTCAGATCGTATGAAAACAGGTTTATTCTGTCATCCGCAATCGCCTCCACCGCCGACGCCGTGCCGTCCGTGGAACCATCGTTGACAACAACCCACTCCCATTCCCGGAATGTTTGCAATAAAAGATTATTATAGCAGCGCGCAATAAATTTCTCCCCATTATAAACGGGGGTGATGACCGATAATATGGGTTTCATGCCCCCCCCCCGGTCTGATTGAGCATTGACAAATACGCGCCGGCAACGGCGTCAATTGTATAAGGCGCCAGCCACTCTTTCAAAAAACCCGCTTCCACGCAAGGAGGATGCTCAATAAATCCGACCAGTTTATTGAGTTGTTCAGTTTTTTCCCCCTCCGGAATCGGGCAGAAGACATTTATTGAGGCCGGGTATTTCTCCAAGACAAGCGCCGAACTGTCATTGGAAATTGTCGCGATATTCACAAGGGGCTTGCCAGCGCTCGCATATTCAATAACCTTGAGGGGTTCCTGATAAGGATTCGCATTCCCGATATTTACAAGAATATCCGCGCTTTGCATGGCCTGAACGGCTTTTTCGCGGCTGATGGACCCATGCAAAAATATGCTTTCATTTATTATTTGCTGACGAGGCCGGAATCGTTCCATGCAGGAATCCGCCGCGCCGAACAAATGCAATTCCAATCTCTCGCCAATTCTTGTTTGCAATAACATCTCAAATACCTGCAGCAAGTGCTCTGGACTTCTTGTCGTTTTATGGAGCGTTCCGGCAAAGACCAGGCGGATTTTATTATCCTTTGGGAACAATGATTCTTTCGCTTTTTTTTCATAATGCAGGAGATTGGGATTAACGGAGATTTTTTGACTGTATTCCGGATATAAATCCGCATATCTTTTCCGAATATCCCTGGTAGGCACCGTAACCGCCTGCACTTCCCGGAAGACTCTTCTTTCAACCGCTTTATTCAATCCCCGATAAAGAAAATCGTTGTTCGTCAGGAAAAGATCGGAAAAAAAGGAGGGGTCAATCACATCGGCAATCCAAGCGATTTTCTGATACTTTTTCTTGACGCCATAGCCAACAAGATGATCGGTAAAGGGCAAAGAGACGCTGATCATATTCGTGATATTATGCTGTTTAACTAACTCATAGGCCTTTTTGATGGCGGAGAAAAACCATAAACAAGCAAAATCCGGCCAGTAAATTTTTTTCCAGGTTGCGTCATGCAGCTCTTTCAGCAGCAAAACATTTCTATCCTTCACGCTCAGCCGGTTTAATTGTTTAATCCGGCTCAAGACAATCTTCCGGTGCTTACCCATGATTCCGTGGCGGATTCTTTGACTCCCCCCCCCGCCAACCCGAAAGACCCGGACGCCCTTCAACGTCTCTTCCCGCTCCGCTTCCGGTTGCCAGGCACAAATCACGCAGACTTCATACGCCTGCTTTGCCCAATACTCGGCGATGCCTGACCAGCGGAAACTATTAGGCGTTACCAATGGAAGATAATCGTAACAAATAATAAGAATCTTTTTTCCCATTGGAAATGCCTTCCTTTTATGCATCGCACGCGCCATCTCGGCTCAACGACCCGCCAATAGCCGGCACTTGATGCAAACGCACCTGATTCCGGGAGCGCAATGCCAAGACGATCGCGATGCTCCAGCAAAAGAGCATATTAATTTCGTAAAGCAGAGGCCGTGGTTTAACATGGATCCCTCCGACATCGTCATTCCAAGATCAATTGGCGAGGCCGTTATTTTTTCGAACTGCTTAAAGACAAATTCGGGATATCAAATTAGAATTTCACTCGCAATCGGGAATTTTAATTGTCGCCGGACGGAAAAAGTTAATGTTCATCACCCGTTTTTATAACACCCCCCCCAAAGTATATAGTATCAAGTATGCGATCTCCAACAATTGGTCTATAATGACTGGTTTCATAATAATTATGGTAATCAGCAGTAATAGAATTTATGCCTGAAAAATCATATATATTTCCTGTTCCGAAAATACCCCTTAACACTTCGATATCTTTTTTATTAAGCTTTAATTGGTCATATAAAGGACTAACAATTATTTTAATATTTGTGGAGTGTTCTTTGAAAATGTTTCTCATAATATTCAACATAACAATTTGTTTTCTTTTAATTGCTTCAGGGGAAAACTGCTGTATTGCATCACGATGATAGAAACTCTTCATTCTTTTTTTATTATAATATTTGGAGGGATCAACTTTAATAATATCTTCAAATATTTTCAACTTCATTTCATTGTATTTTAGATTATAATCTATAGGAGTGTCGTCTAATAAGGTGCCAATCTTCATATACTCTTTAATATGGCCTGATATTTTAAAATCTAAATAAGCTCGTAAAAAACTAAAAGAAAGAAAGGCTCGGAAGAAATTAAATTGAAAATCGATCATATTTTGACCTGATAATATTGGATGTTTAATAAATAAATGACCTTCTGAGTTACTTGTTACCGTTAAAGTATTATAATCTAAAATAATCAATACATTAGAAATATTGACATGCTTTCCGTGAAGGAATTCGATTTTCTTACAAATACCATATATAGATTCATTAGATGCATCAAAATGAAAACATTTATCTGAATTAATATACTTGCACCACGTGTCTATCTCGTAGAAGCGAGATCGAGAGTTACCCATAATAAATGAATTATATTTATAAGTTGGATAATTATTTAAAAACGTTTCAACAGCAACGTATTCATAATTTAACGTTACATAGCTTGGTTTGCCAGATACATAATAAGACTTATATTTATAAACGACCTGAAATGGGTCATAATACAGATATGTTATTAATATTGGTAATATAGGGATTAATCCGATTAACCCAAACCTAATCAACTGTTTAATAAATCTTTTCATAATTAGAATTGGAAGTAAATAAATTGTTGTTCTTCTCCTGAAAACCAAAAAATGGTTAATATCAAACTATAATATATTGCCCATCTTACTGGTTTTGGCCATTTTGAACCCATCCCGGCAATGGCATATTTTTGTTCTCTGCCAAGCCATTCAATAACAAAGAACAAAACGATAAGAAATATTGCTTTTGGTCTTATCTCTGGTACAGTAAACGATGACATTGAAAATATTTCAGAAATATAACTAAATGCATGCCCAACATTATCTGCTCTGAAGAAAATCCACGAAAACATAATAATGAGAAAAGTCGCTAGCGAATCAACAATTATAAATAAAATGTTATCATTACGAATGTTTAGACGTTTTAAAAATCTTTTTCTTGGTTTTGCGATCGCATGATTAATTATCAGGAAAAATCCTTGAATAAGACCCCAAATAATGAAAGTGTAATTAGCACCATGCCATAGTCCGGTTAATATCCATGTGACAGAAACGCCAATCGTATATATTAAAAACTCGGTTTTTATAAAATAAAATCTGTCCGTTTTAATACTTCTGGAGACAGAATACGATATTGGTAAGAATATGTAATCTCTAAACCACGTCGTAAGAGAAATATTCCATCTTTTCCAAAACTCTCTTATATCTCTTGAAAAATAGGGATAGGCAAAATTCTGCATGATATTAAAACCAAGTAATCTTCCCACCCCTATGGCAATATTGGAATACCCCGCAAAATCAGCATATATCTGAACAGTAAAAAAAAATATTCCTAAAATCAACGTACTCCCAGAGTATATAGAAGAATCTGTGAATATGGTATTGACATGAACACCACACCTGTCTGCGATCACTATCTTCATAAATAATCCCCAAAGAATCTGCTTTAACCCATCTGTCGCTTGAGGATAATTGAATATTCTCCGGGTTTGTATCTGGGGCAATAAACTAATGGGCCGTTGGATCGGGCCCGCAAGGATAATAGGAAAAAAACTGAATGTTAATAATACATCGACGAAATTCCTGACAGCGGTAAGCTTATGTTGATAGACATCAATGATATAGCTAAGGGAAAGAAAAATATAAAAACTTATTCCGAGGGGTAGGATGATTCTCAGGGTCAGTAGGCTCACCTTTAGCCCGAATAACGAGATTAGATCAACAAAACCATCGATAAAGAAATTGAAATATTTGAAAAGGACTAAAGTGCCTATATTTATTGCCAAGCCCACTATAATAAATATTTTTCTTTGTTGTTTTTGATCTTTTTTCTGAATCCCGATAGCAATCAAGTAATTCGACATTGATATCAAAAACAGAAGGAATAAGAACCTCCAATCCCACCATCCATAAAAAACATAGCTGCTTATAAGCAAAAAAAGATTCTGAACCTTTAGATTCCGGTTGAATACAAACCAGTACAGGGCAAATACTAAAAGCAGGAATAAAGCAAAAGTGATAGATGCAAAAAGCATAATTTCTTTTTAATGATCTTAATAACGGAATGAGACCGGGACGAAGCACGGACATGTGAATAAGATCATGGAAGAGCTATCGGCCGCGGAAAGCGAATATGACTTTTTCAGCAGATCCTAAGTTAGATTGCTTGTATTTTGGGTATTCAATCTGGGTTATCCCTTGGTTATGGAACGTCGATATATTTTACCATAGCCTTTTATCCCGTATGCTATCCAACAATTCGCAATACTATATACGAAGCAATTTGATTTTAAGTACGTCAAATATAGCAAAACTGTGATTGAATTTAACACTCTTAATTATTCTGAATTTTAAATCTTTTTTTCTAAGCGTACGGCTTAGCTTAGTTAGTTTCTGATCTTTGAAATTGGTTATAACTAGAATCTCCATTCCAGCTTCAGGATCAATATGCGAAGGTCCCCACCAATTATTTTTAGGTACGTCGATCAGTGGAAACTGTTGATTTATTAAACCGCCTTGCCAAAGATGTGAGGTTGCACAGAAATCAACGAATAATTGTCCATGTGGTTCTCGAATATCGTACCACATTAAGGTTTTTCGCTTTGCGTCAATTTTATTTACTAATCTGAACCAGTCAACAGATCTCAGGAAGTATTCTCGCTTTAATGAATTAAGAGTTATTGTTTTTTGCGTTGTGACATCTCTATAAGTTAAGACCTGGTTAGTATATGTAAGCTCAAATCCAGGAACAAGACTCAAGATTAGGCTTATAACGATAATTGATCCCAAGAAAATATGAGAAAGTACAGAGCGTAATATTATCCTCCCTTTGTCTAAAATAGCAGAAATATAAATTATTGAGCAAAGCAATAAAAATAATATTTTAAAGACTAAATCTGATTGATATTTACAACCTATGATTAAACATATTACGCCAATGACACAGTAGCTAATCATGTTTTTATTAAGCTGGACTACATGATATTCCTTGTAAATAATAGCGATAATACCAAGCGTAATTAGCGGAAATCCTTGATTGAAATAAACCGGATTGCTAATTGTTGCTTGACTCCGATAAATCTCTAAATAACTTAACAAAACAAGACTCATATTACATATAAGTAGAAATACATTCTCTGGTCGGATATTAAATTTCATAGCCTCGATAATTTCATGGAACAATCTTTCTCTGGCTAAGATTGATTTCAATAAAGAATAGAATAATATTAATACTGAAAGGCTAAGCCATCGAGCATTTAAAATCCAAGATGCTACGCTACCGGGAGTTCGATCCATGCCTAAAAAATATAACGCTTTATTTATCGTTGCGTGAAAATAAATAAAAGTATTTGTATAAGAATAGTGAATTACGCAAAAGAATAATATTCCTGAGATAAAACCTGCAGGAATGATAAGATCTTCAAAACCAATAAATGTATTCTTATCCCATTTTTTCAACGCGTAAAATAAAATTACAAAACCTGGAATGTATATAACACTTTGTAAGCCTGAGGAAATCATACAGGATATAAAAAATCCAATTAAGCCAAGATAAAGGAATCTCCACCGACTTTTATTTTCACAAGCTTTAATAATAAAAAATAGAACTGCGGTAAGATAAAAAATAACCATCGATAGAACATAGTAACTCCCCAGTGACGCTAAAAAGAATGAGTTTGTCAGAGTTATAATAATGGAAAGTATCGCGAGTTCCAATCCAAAAATCTTTTGAACGATTTTAAACAAAAAGAATGTTGTCGTTGTGGCTAAAAGAATCTTGTAAATAAAATTGGCAAATATAGCCGGCAGAACGGCATGAAATAAATGCCCAGGTAAAATTGCTGGCAACAAATCGCCTGAAGGATGGTTTGGAAAACCATTCCTTTGGATGGCAGGACCCAAAATATGCCCCAAATAACCAAAAGAATCCAGAAAAGATACTTGATCATAAAGCCACTCAGGAAATAATACAGAATAAAAAACTAATGTAGTTAATATAAACAAAAATGAGGCGATACTTCTGTTGAGAAATTTATGGACTTTCATATATGCCATCTCCTGAATCAAAGGGATTACCGTGGCTTTAGACTTATTACCGGGAGCAATAAATTGATTGCATTCAAGAGGCATAACGGACGCTCTCGTGCTTGAAGTAGTTCATCACAATTTGCGGTCGGCGTTGATGACAGCGAAGATAGCCGGGCATGCCTTCCACCACCCGCTGGTCGGGGGCCGCCCGACCATACAACCGCGTCAGTCCCTGGTGCACACCGGCTTCGTCGATGAACTTGAGCCGCTTCGCCGACTGCTCAGCCATCCTCGTCACATACGCCTCACGCGCTTGCTGAACTCGCGGCGTGTCACGTTGACTTAAAACGACTGGCCTGTTCACTTCCCAACTTATTGACTGCCATCACGCCCCGGCAACCTAGTCTGAAACATGTGGAGAACCCACCTTATTGTCTTTCTGACCGGGGCAACTGTCAAGAATAAGAACAATCCAATCCAAAGTTCCCGATACCGGCTGTATCTGGAAAAGTACGCGCGAAAAGAAAAACACTCACGCCCCGGCAGGTTTGATTTGACAAGCATAAGTAGCAGGGGTTTTCCTGCCGACTTTACGATAAACCGCCTGCATTGCTCTATACGCTTCGGTTCAACCCCCATCCGCAAGTAAACATCCAGCAATTGAGGCAAAGTAATAAGCATAATCGCCGGCACAAGGTCTAACCATTCTTGGTGCCCCCAGAAGGCAATAACACCCGGATATCCAATGTACCATGCACGTCGCCCTATCATGGCCCGAGCGAAGACAACGGCGTGTGGGTATACCGTTTCAGCCGACCACTTGGACAGCAATTCCAAATTATTCGCGATAGCACGATTTGCCAGCCACAGCGCTCGGCGGAAAACACTGCACATCATTGAACCAAGGAATACAGGGTCTATCTGGGGATCAATCAAATCTTCCCATCTGTCTACTGGCCTATCGGTTAGATTGGTGCACTTGGCCGGCAACAATTCCGGAAAGTCCTGCTCAGACACTATTCTTCCAAATCGTTCTCGTTCGGCTCCTCGCGATGAGACATTCACCCATACAAAATCAACTTCTGGATGATCTTGAAGCACTCGCAGCACTCTGCGGAGACCTTCGTCTCGGACTAGATCATCATCTCCCACGACCCAGACAAACTCACCAGCCGCCCGCTCTACACACAGGTCAACATTTCCTTTAAAACCCACATTTCTTTCATTGCGATAATACCGAATGGGTCCCCATTCACGGGCTCTTTCAATCACCTGCTCAGTTCGATCCGTTGAACAGTTATCCGAAACCACCAACTCCACAACACCTTGTAACGACTTGACTTGCGGAGCTAATCCATAGAGCGCCGATTCCAACAAATGAGCGCGATTATAGGTCGGAATACAAACAGACAAGAGAGGATTCGTCATATCTTATTCTTCGACAGTATGCCAGTTACTCCGCTTGATAAAGAAAATCCATGTCGCTACGCCCGCTGAGGTGGCCCCCATTAGTTAGACAGTCTAGGGACCTGGCGAAGGCGCATTCCGGACCCGCTGGCGGAATCATCGTAATACTGCCCAAGTCCAAACGCAATGAATATTTGGAGATTTGCGCGAACGGCATCTGAACTTGTTGAGACCTCATCTTAAACCATTCCTGCCGCCGTCCCGAATTTCAGAAAATCATCTCTTCATCACCCTCCCGCGGCGCCCCTCATGCCACAGCTTATTGAGTAATTACCAAAAAATGCCCTATCTTTTCCATTATGTGCATAATGGGAAACTTATCAAAATCATGGTTGGGACACTACTGTACAAATAAAGTTCCTTTAGAAAGTACTGAATGCCATTGTTTCCTGTATCGAATAAGAAGCGAATAAACCCAGAAGGACAACACACCGCTGCTTACAGCCTGCACGATGCCGATATATAGGAGACCTGCGTGCCGGGAGGCAAAATAAACCAGCAAGAGCGTGATAAGTGCGATTGACATGTTAGCGGAAGCTGTAACCTCGCGTTTATGGGCGCGGAGATATGCCGACCCCGCGATGTTTGGGAATGCCATCAAAACGGCAAGAACCAGCAACCCGGCCGTCGCCGGATCGGCTAAACGGACGGCAAAAGACGGTATAAGCTTATTTACGGCTACTATCATAATGATGATGCCCGCCGATAAGGCCAGCATTACGGAAAATGAATGCCTGCCGACAGTGCGAAACGTACGATCGAGTTCATCATATTTCTTCAGGGCTACCAGATTGCAGAACAGGGGAACCTTCGTAGCGATCCAGACCATGGAAACCGATAATAGCGCGCTGGTTATTGATAGAGTCATTCCTAACTGCCCGGCGACGACAGGCCCCTGGGCGGCAAACACGATCGGGATCATCAAGGAGGAGCCGAGTAAGCTCGAAATCGAACACACAAGGTATCGCCATTGGAAGGGCCAAATTTCCTCGCTAAAGCTGATTTTCCGGCTCACGCTCGTTGATTTCAGGTCAATTAAGAATCGCCCTCTAAACAGAAGCAGATAAATCAGGAGCACGGTGACTCTCGTGAAGAAGAGGATCGGCAACGCAAATAACTTAAGTCCGGAACCCAGCGCAATCCAATAGATCAGAGCGCCAACAGAATCCTGTATTATCCGGAAAGCGGCGACCTCGGCGACCTTGCCGCAGCCTTCGATTATTCCTAAAATGGGAGTGAATGTTATCAAAATGGAGGCGGCCGTGCATATGAGCACCCAGGGCGCCTGCCAGTTGACGGGATTTTGCGCGATCTCTTTACTCTTAAAGAAAATGTACCCACCAGACGTCAGTAGCACGAGCATCAAAACGGCAGCGATCGAATACCACTTGAAAGAAATTCTGATTAATGACGCCAACCTGGATTTTGCGGCGGATTCGCCCTCCACTGTCCCCTGCGCCTGCCATTTTAAATGGGCCATTTCATGGCCGGCGAATTGGACTAAAACAGCGGACAGGCTCAAATCGAACAGGATCTGAAAAGCCAATAAGCTATGAAAGGTGTATAAATAGCCCTGCTCAGAGCGCGTTATGAAGCGGGCAATCAAGATGATATTGACGACCCCGACGACTATTTGCCATATCCTCCCTGATGCGGCATAGGCGACGGCTCTATCGACGCCGGCAGTCCTAGAGAGCCATTTTTTTAGATAAGATGTCTGCATGTTGATTTTATAGGATATGTGTTGAGGACCCGGCTATAGGGACTATCAATAGAATCGACCATTAAGGGCACGTCCTTGGGGCAATCCTTGGCCAGGGTCAAGTTGTTGAGGAGCTCCCGGCACGACAGTTGTCCCTTTTGGAGCGGAATGGCAAGATAATAATCATCCGGCGTGAGCACGTGGCCGGCTTCCTTCGGAACAGGTGGCCGAGATCATCGGAATACGCACCTTTAGGTCCTTTATCGCATACGCGCCGCGCGCAGCGCACTCCCCAACGATTTGAATCGTCTTGTCGGTGGAGCAGTTATCCGAGACAATGATCTCCAAGCTCGAATTATCCTGCGCTAAAATCGAATCCAAAGTGCGGCAGATGGTAAGCGCCCCGTTTCGAACGGGCAAGCAAACAGTCACGCGAGGCATACTTGAATTCACGTTTACTTCAGTCCTCGCGCGTTAATCGCATTACGCAAATTTTCATTGTGGGCATACGGCGTGTCAATCATGTCAATAGTGATGGGATGGTCTTGAGCGCACGCTAGAATCATCTTGTGTCCAAAGCGCCCCAACATCAACTCGCGGCAGGAGATTTGCCCTTGTTGAAGTGGAATAGCAAGGTAAACATCATCTTCGGTCAGCATTTGACCTTCAACCAGGTCGCGCTTGGCATAAACCCCACGCACATAGGAATCCAAATAGTCTTTTTCTCTTTGGATCGGCACCACGCGATAATCCATCGCCGTGCCGCACATTTCTCTCGCCTTATGATGCGCCTTGAACCACGCATCAATTCCTGCGGGCAGGGTTGAATACGGAGATATTGTAACGCCATCAGTATTGATATCAATATGCCTTTCAAATAACCGCGCTCCCTTTGCGTACGCAATCAACATGGATGAGGCCCATACATGATAGTCATGAGCAGAGAATCCGATTACATGATTAGGATAGCGGTTCTTGAGAAAATCAATTTGATAAAGCTCCAACTCGTTGTCTTCCGTTGGGTACGCCGCAATGCAATGATTTATCGCCAAAGGAATGTTGCGGTTTTCAAAAAAAATCATTACATCATCCATGTCTTTCAAGGATAAACCACCCGTTGATAGTATAACTGGTTTCTTGGTCTTGGCGATCTTTTCAAGCAAAAGCCAGTCATTGCTGTCAGCGCTCGCCACTTTGATCATAGGCATCTCGAATTCGACGCATAAATCTACCGATTTCTCATCGAAAGGGGTTGCCAGCGGGATACAACCGCTTTTTCGAATGGCTTCAACCAAGACACCATGGTCCTCTTTCGACAACCGGGTTTCCATGATCCGTCTGATGTATCGAATATCGGTACGCTGGACAAAATCTTTGTGAACGAAACTATCCAAGTCCCTGAACTGAAGCTTGATCGCCGCCCGGACGTTATTGAAACGGACGATCCGCGAGTGTTGGCGGATGATTTCGAGTCCCCGTTCAAGTTTTCCCTGGTGATTATTGGTCATCTCCAAAACAAATAGGTCTTCAAAGATATCGCGATTCATGTTGGCCTCCCTCATATGTGAATAACTTTAACCCATATTGATCACCCGCTACTTCGCCAGCCTGCGCATAACAACCGAGCGCGAGATACGAATCATATTTATTTTGGAACCACGGCACGGCCTTGATCAGGGCGTGGATTCCTCTTTGTGGTAAGGGGCTCATGCATGATCCAATTTTAAGTATTCTGCCACCCATTGAGCGAGATGATCATCGAAGACGGTAGGGACTATTTTGAGCGATCCCGGTCGCTCCAATAACACTAGATTCACTCTACTGCCGGATACTTTTTTGTCGCGCCGCGCGCCTTGGATAAGCTCCGTCGCAGATACGGGGCACTCGAACCGAATGGCAAAGTATTGCTGGATGAAGGAGTGAATCAAATCAAAATCGGACTTGGATAGCAAGCCCTGGCGCTGCGCGATCCAGTTCACCAAATCCAAACCCCAGACAACCGCTTGTCCGTGCGGGACAGCATAGTGAGTAATCGCTTCCAAGGCATGCCCAAACGTGTGCCCATAATTCAGAATGCGTCGCAAGTCAATTTCATACTCGTCTTGTTCAATCACTTGTTTTTTGACGCACAAACTATCATAGATCATCGTTTCAATGTTCGATCGGCGAAATCCATCTCGATTAACTTGTACCATATATGCATTAAAGAATTCTGTTGATCCCGTGAGCGATAATTTTAAAATCTCGCCATAGCCAGAGCGGACATCGGCTTCTGTCAAGGTCTCCAAGAACTTTATGCAGACGAGTACACGCAATGGTGAGTAAAACACCCCCAATTGATTTTTGTATTCGTTCAAGTTGACACCGCATTTGGCTCCGATGCAGCTATCGGCCATTGCCAAGAGCGTGGTAGGGACAAACACCCACTTGAGACCTCGGTAGTACATATGCGCCGCAAAGGCAACAATGTCCTGAGTAATGCCTCCCCCAATGGCGACCACAAGACTCGCCTTGACGCAGTTGGATATTTGAAAAAAATTTAGAGCACGTGTAACGCCCAATAAAGATTTTTCTTCTTCTGTTGCATCAATCATCAACGTACGTTTGTTCTGGAGCGCGGGCTGCAATACATCTGTATAGAGCGTAGCAACATTGCGATCTATAACAATGACGGCATTCGGCAAAGTGGCAATTTGCTCCGCTATTTGGCGAAGGTCATCTAAGGATTCGACAACATAGTCTCCCTGCCCAGACCTGATCGGTAGCGATTGCATTCGGTGTCTCCTACTGGAGGGTAAAACCCCCATCAATAATAATTGTTTGACCTGTGATATATGTATTCCGCTCAGAACCAAGGAAAAAGACCAGTTCGGCAATTTCAGTAGTTGTAGCGAGCCGACCAAGCGGTATCTGCGCGCGCAATGTTTCAATTTGAGCTGGCGTATTATTTTGATGTGTCAAGTCAGTCTCAACAAATCCAGGGCAGATTGCGTTCACAAGAACATTTCCGTCAGCGTATTCCAATGCCGCTGTTCGCGTTAAGGCGTTCAAGCCGGCTTTGGAAGCACTGTACGGCGCTCGACCCGAACTGCTCAATAGACTATAGATCGTGCTGATGTTAACAATTCGCCCCCAGCCTTGCTGCACCATGTAGGGGGCCATGTGCTGGATAAGCAAAAGCGGTGCAGTGAGATTGACCATTTGAATGCGCTGCCATTGTTCTAACTCGAGACCATCCAATAAGTTGATACGGTTTTCTCCAGCATTGTTAATAAGCACATCCACCTTGAAGGAACCTCGCTCGGCAAGATAGTCCTTAATAGAAGTTATGGAAGAGAGTTCCAATTCAGCACGGGTAGGCGCAATAACTTCGTAACCCGCTTGTTGATATTGATATGCGATGGAATGACCAATACCACGCGATCCGCCTGTGATAAAGACTTGTTTTGGCATAACTGATTAGAACTCCGCGGGAGGTATAAGCAGATTGCTCTGCAATTCTTCACGCTCCAGAAATGGAAACATATCTTCCAGAGGAGAAGACACCATACGCCCATCCGGCAATTGTCTGGAACTGAGTTTGGGCTCAAATTGCTGATTTGGATCCAAAATAACCTCACATAGCACGGGGCCGGGAGCATCCAAAGATTGATCAATGGAAGGAATAAAATTCTGACGGTCAATTCGCCAGGAGGAGATTCCATATGCTCGCGCGATTTTGACCATATCAGGAAAGGAGACTCCGCTCTCCGGGCTCTCGCCAACCAAACGGCCGAAAAAACCTAATTGAGTCTGACGGATCGAGACGTAACCGCCATTGTTTAAGACAAATATCTTGAGAGGTAATTGGTGGTGTACCACTGTCCTTAATTCCTGGATGTTGAGCTGAATGCTACCCTCGCCGGCTAGACAGATGACTCGCTTTCCGTCGCGGGCAATAGCAGCGCCAACCGCCGCGGGGAGATCGTAGCCCATCGAGGCATCACCAGAGTTGGTGAATAGTCGTTGTCCTTTCTGAATATGTGCCACCTGGAACGTGATTACGCACGCCGAGCCATCGCCACACACAACGACATCGTCGGATGCCAAGCGGCGAAAAAGAACATCAAGGAAATGATAAGGATTTATCGGCCCCGCTATTGAGCAGTGGTGCGGCAGAATAACAGGATAGCGCGCCACTCGCTCCTTGCACCACGTCAACCATCCAGCATGGTGAGTAGCATCATAGTTTCTTGCGTCCAGTTGACAGTTCAGTTCCTCTAGAAACACGCGAGCATCGCAATGAATGGGCATCTTCGGCTTCACCGTTGGCTTATTGAGTTCAGCTTCATCCACGTCAACTTGAATTTTGTAAGCGTGCCGCGCGAAAGAGTGCCCATTATAGCTGACTTGACGAATGTTTAAGCGCGAACCGATAACAAGGAGGGTGTCGGCATTTTGCACTGTGAAGTTCCCTGCCCGATCACCAATAGTGCCGGGGCGGCCGCAGTATAGAGGGGAATCCGTGGCAATCAAGTCATGGGCTGTCCATGCTGTGACGACTGGAATACTCAACTTGCGAATGACAGTCTCAAAGACATCTACAGCGTCTGCCAACCGGATTCCAGTTCCAACCATGATCACTGGCCGAACGGAAGATTGTAGACGGGTGATGATTTCTCCGCATTGTTGGGCAAGCAATTCCATGTTCCAACGTAGCTCATCTTCCTTCGGGTCATATCCCCGCAGGGTCGCTTCATCCACCAAGCTTGATTGAACATCAATCGGGATATCCAGCCAACATGGACCCGGTCGCCCTGAAGTCGCCAAGTAAAGAGCTCTCTCAACGTGATAACGAATTGAACTTGGCTCTGTTACCAACACGGCATATTTTGTGATACCCTTGACCATGCTGATGATGTCGGCTTCCTGATCACCTAATTGGCGGAGTCCCGAAATATTATATGTGGACATGAGAGTCTCTCGCTTGACTTGGCCCGAGAGGATGAGCATGGGGATGGAATCCGTCCAAGCGCCGAATACCCCGTTGAGCGCGTTGATTCCCCCGGGTCCGGATGTCACGTTGATCACACCTACCTTGCCGGTCACGCGCGCATACCCTTCGGCTGCCATCGCACAGGCCTGTTCGTGATGATTGCAGATGATATGGATGCGTTTTTCTTGCCCGAAAGAATCATTGAGGTGCATGGCCGCGCCGCCGGAGACCATAAAAACGTGGCGGACACCTTTATCGGCTAGAGTTCGGGCAATGTAATCAGTTACTCGAATCATCTTATCTCTCGCTTGAACATTCGCACGGAAACTGCATATAGCACCAGGTCAAAGCCGCTAAATATGGAGCAGTCATAATTTCACAAGCATTATTACCGTCAAATCTTTTCAGCAATAACCGTATAGTGTATTGGCATTAATGGCCGTTCCGGCGTTTCCAAAGAATTTAGCTCTACGATGTTAAATTTGCTCAGCATTGATCTTAGCCCTTGCTCGGTAAATCTCCAGCAATCAGGAAGAGGCCCATGTATGCGAAAATTAAAAGGCACTGACAAGATGAGAACTCCCCCCCTTTTTAAAATCCTATGAATTTCATTTATAGCATCCCATGGACGGACGGTGTGCTCCAACACTTCCGTACAAACCACAAAATCGTAGTGCTCGGTGGGGATAAGGCTTTCGTTCCTATCACATAAATCAGCAATAATAGTTGCCTTTGATTCAGGATTAATATCCAGCGTATCTATTGTAAAACAATCTGGGAAAAAGGGCTGTGCTCCGACATGATCCTGCGGAGCGACATCAAGCATCCTCCGCTTTTCATTGAATTCCGCAGCATAACGCAAAGCCGACTGCTTCATAAATTGCTTAACATTCTCTCGAATCAAAGACAAGAATTTAATATCTAACGATGATGGCAAAGGCATAAATATCAAATAATTAAAATACCAGAAGCGATTCCACGGCATCCGGTGCGAATACCGGAATATCTGTTTTTGATTTAACTTCCTGCCGCTCTGAGAAGGAGTCGTCAATAAAAATCGATTGTGGCTCCTTTATAAACGTAGATTTTGGCGCGTTATCTTTAATGTTAATAACCACATCAAACAGCTGCGCAAGCCTATACTCTTTTAATGAAGCATCCAAATTTCCGGCATAGCGCGTCAACAAAGATATCCCGATTCCACGATTAAGACACTGGTAAAGAAACGCGACCATTTGCAAATTGAGTTTGCCTTTAACAACGATGCAATCGTCAAAATCGACATACACATGTCGATATTCTAAAGTTATCCTGAAACATGAATCTAAAGCACGGTCAAAGATAATCGGATAATTGTTGCGAATCAATCCGATATCATGCCCGGCGGCATCATACAAACTCAGTAATGCGAAGTTAATCCCCAGGTTGCGATACAAACCCATGGCACCGGCAATACGGGGCGCGATCTCCATCAAGGCCAACTGCCCGGACCTGTTTTCTTTAACCTGAAAGAACCACATGCCTTGAAAGCGAAGCTTCTTATTGACAATTTCAGCCATCTCCCGAAATGCCGGGTGTTCCACGGGAAGAGTTCTGACTGAAATTCCATTTGAAATACGGGAACGCTCTCGCCCTCCACAGAAAAGCAGCCGCCCATACCTGTCTGTCAAACAATCTATGGTGTATTCTCGACCAGGCAGGTATTCGAAAATCAGGATATGGGGATCTCTTGATAAATAATACTCGGCCTCTGCACGGCTCCCACATTTTGCAGTTCCCTTGGATCCGCACCCGACATCAGGCTTCAAGAAAACCGGCCACTCCTGCACGGAATTCAGTGAATTATAGAGATTCGGGACCGGTATCAAGCCAGAAAATGTTGTATTAGTTTTCTGTTTTGACCGGCAGATTATACATGTCTCATAGGGCGAGGTCAGCAGTTTACAGGCAAGCGCGCCCAGGCTCGCAGCCTCAGCCAGTTTCAAAATCACACTATCATGTGCCGGGATGATGACATCAACCCCATGCTTTTGCACAACACGATTAATTTCAGATACGAACCGTTCACTCGAAACATCAGGGATATCCGGGATATAGCTCTTATAAACGAATTCACCATGATCGCTAACGCTGGATCCACCCAAAAGCACGACTTCCTTGGCAGAGGCAAGAGATCGGTGAATTTCAAGACCAATTTCCGAACCGCAAGGGAAAACAAGAATTTTCAACCTCATATCAATAATCGCGCCCATGCGGAACTCATCTAAGATTGACCGACGGCATGCCGCCATTGTAGTTCGTTCCGTTCAATTGAAATACTTATTTTTGACAATATAATTTGGCCTTTTTTTAACCTCGCTGTATATTCGCCAGATATATTCACCGATAATGCCCAGCATGGACATGACAAAGCCGCCAATCACTAAAATTAGAATCATAATAGGCGCCCACCCGGTGAACGGGGTATTGTTATGCAGTCTCGCGTAAACTATCAGCAGCCCGTATGCGAAACCGACTAACGCCGTAACAAAACCTACTATTGACATAAGCCGTATGGGGAAATACGATGAAGTTACCAGACAATCGATTAAATATTCTATTTTTTTAGCGGTTGTCCACTGTGATTTTCCTATGGTTCTTTTTAGCCGCTTGTACGGGATTAACTTAACGCTGAAGCCCAATGTCAATATGTCGCCTTGGAAAAACCTGTTCTTATCCAGGATTTTATTCATTTCAGCTACGCAGACCTTGTCCAGCAAACAAAAATCAAAACCGCCCCTTGGCATCCTGGGATACATTGCCCGCATCAACGAATAAAACATTTTAGAAGTCAGCTTAGCAGCCAAGTCATCTTCCCTGTCCACTCTGTACCCTATCACTATTTCGCTCCCCGCGGCCCACGAATTCACCATCTCCCCTACCAATTCCACCGGGTCCTGTAAATCAGCGGACATCACTACGGCGCAATCTCCCGCGATATTATTTAGGCCGGCCGTTACAGCCGCCAATTGGCCGAAATTCCTTGAAAAAGTGAGAACCTTCGCCTTATGGTCGCTGTTATGAAGCTCTAAAAGTTCATTCGGGGAATTGTCATCAGATCCGTCGTCCACAAAAACAATTTCATAATCATAGGCGGAGAGCCCGCTTTTAAACAATCCTGCTATTTGTTCATAGGTAGGGCGCAAAGAGCCCTGATTCCTGAATACCGGTATCACGAAAGAGATAAGTTTCATTTAAAGCTCCGCAGAATAGCGCAGATTTTTCTGACATCGGAGGCGCTTAAGCCGCCGTAGAAAGGCAGGCACAGAACCTCGCTTACGATCTGATGCGCCACTGGCAGATTTTCCTTATTGGAGGACGGCAGGTGCTTATAGCAAGCGTACTCGCTGCATAAAGGATAAAAATACTTCCTGGCGAACACATTATACTTTTTAAATTCCTCGTACACGAAATCCCTGGTCTTCCCGAACCTGTCCTTGTTTATCCTTATCACAAAATACTGGTAGCTGTTCTTAACATTGCCCGGCTTTTTGTAAAAACTCACCCCTTCCAGGCCTTCCAGCTCCTGGAAATACACCTCCAGCAGTTTCCGCCTTTTTCCCCTTTCCTCGTCCACAATGCCCAGGGTCAGCAAGCCGAGGGCCGCCTGGATCTCGTTCATCTTGCCGTTAATGCCCGGCATCATCACCGTCTCCTGGTCCTTGATGCCGAAGTTCTTAAGCAGGTCTATGCGCTGCTTTAAGCTTTTCTCCCTGAATGTCAGGCACCCGCCCTCGCCGGTATGGAACAGCTTGGTGGGATGAAAGCTGAACATAGAGATATCGCCGTAGTTGCCTATTCCCGTGCCGTCAATTTCAGTTTCAAAAGCGTGGGCCGCGTCGTAAATGACTTTAAGGCCGTACCTGTCGGCCACTTCCTGTATGGCGGCTACATCGCAGGGCATGCCGAAAACATGCACCCCCAGAATCCCGGTGGTGGAAGGGGTTATCAGCGGTTCACTTTTTTCAGCGTCTATGTTCAGTGTTTGCAGGTCAATATCGCAGAATATCGGCCTGATATTGTTCCAGGCCAGCACATGGGGTGTTGCCGGGAAGGTAAACGGCGTTGTTATCACTTCGCCGGTCAGCCGCAAACTTTGAATAGCTGTAATAAGAGCTATGGTGCCGTTGTTAAACAGGCAGACATTCGGGACCTTAAGCCTTTCTTTTATCTTTTCCTCCAGCTCCTGATGCTGTATGCCGTTATTTGAAAGCCACTGTGAATCCCATATTTTCTTTAATTTCAGATTAAAGTCGCCTAAATCCGGCAAAAGCGGACGGGTGACATAAATTTCCTTGTCAAAGGGTTCAAGCATACAAGTCTCCTAAAGGACGCTTTTACCTCAGGGGCACCGAAACGCTTGCGCTTTTTTAACACTATTGCTGACAGGTTGACACCACAGGAAAGATCTCCTGCGCGCCCATACGATGTAACCTATAACACCCAATAGAACCAACGGGTTTAGCACAGCCTGAATTGTTACCGAAAAATCGTCGCCGTGATTGTACAGGGGGATATACCTTTTGCATATAACATACAAACCGGCAAGCCACGGCATAACCCTGTCATTAGGCTCGCTTAAAATCCAATAGACAGCCGGAAAAAAGAACGCCGGCATGATGTAGTCCCCGGACATCAACGGGAACAGCAGCATCCCCGCCGTTAAGAGCAAAAACTTATCGTGCAGTTTAATTTTGGGCACAAATCCGAGTGACACCACCAGAAGAAGAATCGCGTTCGCCAAAAGTTTTATTTTGCTGTTCAAAGGCACCAACAAAGCCGAACTCTTCCCGTAAATCTTCTTAGCGGCGCAGTAAGGCGCGTCAAATAAAGCATATATTGAAGTATTATGCCCCAGCACTTCCGCCATCCGCTCGCTTTGACCGACCGTGTTATATGTCATCACATTGCGGTACAACCCCTTTAAGTTTGCTAAAAAACCGCCATCAAAAAAAGCTAAAGACGCGCAAAGCAGAAAAGCAGCAAACAGCGCGGCAACGCACGCGTCGCGCCATTTCCTGTCAATAACAAACAAGACTCCGAACACGGCGAAATAGTACTTCAACGAGACGGCGAACGCCAACAGCAAGGCAGCAAAAAAAGTTTTCCCGTTTATATACTGCAATAAAAACAAAGCCATTAACGCTGCAGTAAGCAAAACATAATTCCCTCTGTCAACAGCAAAGACAACCGGATATGAAAAGATAAATATAAGGTGGAACCATAGCCTATATTTGCCGGGCACATTAAATTTTTTGAACAAACCATTAAACGCCAGGGCAAAAAGGCCAAGAGATAATAAGGTATACGCGGCGAAGACCGCTCTGCCGACAAATAGGTATCTTACGCCATACTGCGAAGCAGATAGCTCCGGAATAGCACCATTTAGCATGTTACAAAGCAAAAAAAATACCGGAGATGAAGCTGAAGAATACCTGACATAAGTGTCAAGATTTTTAGCGGCAAAAACCATATTAAAAAAATCCATATACCTGTCTTTGGCCGTAAACAGCAAGTTTACTTTTGGCAGGCCGAGTCCCGAGTATTGCAGCAGCCGGTAATACAAAAAAAACACGGCGGCGCCCGCGGTCGAAATTATCAAAAACCATTTAAACATTAAAAATGAACTCTCCGCGACAGGCGGAACAAACTTCCAGCTCTTTGCGGTTTTTTTTGCCTTGCCTTTCATTGGTACACCTTATTGCAAGTTACAACGCGCGCCGCGAAAGGTTACTCTTGAATGCGCGAAATAACTGGCGACCGCCTAAATAGCCGTAACAAAAGCCGCGACGATTTTAGGCCTTGGCATTCTTTTTTCTTTCCGGGAATGGCTTGTTGGCTGATCTGCGCTCTTATCTCTGGGTGAAACGTCGCAGCCACAGTCTGCGCCAACTCCGCGATTCAGTTCCACTCTTTTGATCTGAGGCATGGCCGCGTTCCGCCGCTCGAACTCGGCGCACGTCAGTCGGTCGCCGCTTTCCAGGGGACGTGAATTCTTGGCGGCGAGAATCTGAATTGATTGGACGGTTGTCGTGGTCATGCGAGACCTTCTGCCATTGCCACGGCGCGTTAACCCAGCAGATGCCATTTCACTTTTTTGCGGATAGCTTTTGACAAATCAAGCGTCTGTTGCAAGTTGAGCTCGGTTTGCGCTCGTCGGGTCAAAGGAACATACCTCTCCGCGGCCTGGCCGAGTCTGGGCGGTTGGGCAATGTAAACCTTGACCGCCGGCTCAAAACAACCTGCCACGATACCGGCCAACTCGGCAATCGTCACCGCCTGTTCCGACCCGACGTTGTATGGTCGGCACGTCTCACCGCGCAGCAAAATTGTCCACAGCCAAATTGCCAGGTCGGCGGCGTACAGGTACGAGCGATAAGGCGTCCCGTCCCCTTTCACCTGAATCGGCCCGCCCCGCAATCCATCTCGAATAAAATTCCCAATGGCAAAGTGAATGTCCAGCGGTAGATACGGCCCCACGAATGCAAAGCACCGCGCGATCTTGGTCTCCAGCCCATATTGCTTGGCGTACAGCACGCACAGCATTTCCCCGATGCGCTTGCCTTCCCCATACGCCGACCGTGGGTCGAGCGGATCCGGCCCACCCAGGTATTCTTCCGGCACATGCGTGAGTTCAGGCGGCTGTTTCCCGTATACGGCGCCGGAACTGGTCAGCAAAAAATTCTTGGCGCCGCACTTCCGGGCAAACTCGAGCGTGTGCCGCGTGCCTTCCACAATCGTATCCAGCATCACAAGCGGGTTTTCGTCGTTCATTTTCGCGCTGGCTTCGGTGGCGGCGTGGAGCACGTGCGAAAACTCACCCGCCGGAAATTCGAATGTCCGCACATCGCCCATGTGAAACTGGATGGAAGGGTGCGCCGCCAGGTGGGGAGCTTTTAAGCGAAAGGCTTCCGGGTTGCGCGTCAAGACGAGAGCAGAGGCATCGAGATCGAGTTTGTCATTTGCCCACACAAAGCTTTCCAGCAGCCAGCAGCCAAAGAACCCGGTGCCGCCGGTAATGAATATTCGTTTTCCACGCAACTCGCCCCACAGTCCTTCGGTATGATGAAGGATGTGATCCAAGTCAGCGGTCAGTGCGTTCGTCATACGCCTGCATTAAATCCTGTCGAGTGGACTCGATCAGCAGCGACCTGCTTTAGTTTTGACACGGACTGGTCAGGGTGCGCCGGGTTGGGCATCAATTGCTGGCGGACGCAATCTGCCAGTAAATCCAATTTCTCCAGAGCCGTCTGACCCAAGATGACCTCATCGCCCAACACCATGGCTGTTTCCATCTCCTCTCGTCCCATGACGCGCAAGGTAAGAGGCTCGGTCAGTCCCACTGCCTCCAGGCGACCATCTGCATATTCAGCCACACGCTGTCCGATCCGTTGCAGCCTCAAGACCTGTATCACGTGGGGTGGCAAAACACACCGGACTGCCCCTGTGTCTACAAGAGCATTCGCCTCATAAGTGCGTACCTGCTCCGGGGCTAGTTGCCCACGTCGTACTAACATTTCGTCCAGCGCATTAGTCATTCTGACTTGAGCGCGCACTTTACCCATGTCTACCTTCTATTCCTTCGCCGTATATCTTACCACGTCTTCCAGGGAGGCTCCCCGCTCTCCCACAGCGATTCCAGGTACTTTAGCTCGCGCATTGTGTCCATGCACTGCCAGAAACCCTCGTGCTGATACGCGAACAACTGCCCATCTTTAGCCAGATGCTCCATCGGTGCATGTTCCCACATCACATCGCCCTGGATGTAATCGAGCGCCTGCGGGTCGATGACGAAGAACCCGCCGTTAATCCATCCTTCATGGAGAACAGATTTTTCCTTGAAGTGACAGATACGATCCCCCTCGAATTCGAGCGCCCCGAAACGGGCGGGTGGGTGAACCGCCGAGAGCGTGACCAAGCCGCCGTGTGCCCGATGGAAGGCCAGGAGCTTGGGAATATCTACCGGCCCCACTCCGTCCCCATAGGTCATCATGAATGTCTTGCCGCCGATAAGATGTTCTAAGCGTTTTAGCCGGCCGCCTGTGAGCGTGTCGGCGCCAGTGTCCACCAGATGGATCCGCCAGTTCTCACCGCCGTTGTCACCAAGCATTCGAACCTGTCCGTCTTTAACTGAAATGGTGAAGTCGCGGCTCAGCGTGCTGAATTCGAAAAAATAACGTTTGATCTGCTCCCCTTTATATCCCAAAGCAAGGACGAACTCGTCATACCCATAATGCGAATAGTGCTTCATGATGTGCCAGAGGATCGGATGGCCGCCGATTTCTACCATCGGTTTCGGCCTCATTTCCGTTTGCTCGGCCAGCCGTGTTCCCATCCCGCCGCATAGAATGACGACCGGAATATTTTCGCTCATCTCTACTCCCATGTATCGACCCGGATTGCATCGATTCCGACACCTCGGTCTTTTAGATCATGCGAAATCGTTTTAATCATATCCGGAGGGCCAGAAAGATAAAACGTAGATGCAAAGGGATCGTCGATTTGTCCCCAAATATCTTTAACGGAAAGTTTCCCTAATATCGGCCCGGTCAGAGATGGATCAACGTGTCCTTCTTCTACAAAATACCATTGCCGGAGATGACGGGCTTCATTCGCACATTGATCTATCAGGTTGCGGTAAATCAGCAAATCCGCGGTGCGTGCCCCATAAGCCAGATAAACTTTATGCGCGGATTTTGCTGACAACCCAGATAACAATGCGGCGAAAGCGGTTATTCCTGTGCCGCCGGCCAATAAAACCACATCACCCATTGCTTGGATCGTAAATTCACCATAAGGCATCTTCACCCAAACCGTTTTCCCTTCCGTCAACTCTTGTTCCATACGAGCCGTGAAACGCCCTCTTACGGAATAGGTGATGCTCAAGCGTTCGCGCTGATGGGGAGGGCTTGCGATCGAGAAAACGCGTGAATCAGGCCAAAAACCGGCGGGATCATAGGTGTCCAAGGCAAGATGTAAGAACTGGCCCGGTTTGAATACGGGAAAGAGTTTGCCCGATATGAGATCAATCGTATATACGTGCTCGCCATGGTCCACAATCCGCTCGACCTTGCAGCATAGTTTCTGCGCAATAGCCATTAAACTCGTTCGCCTTGCATAAATCGCACGAAACACAACTGGATATGGGCAAGATGTTCAGCACCGATTCCGGGATATACGCCGACAAAGAACGTGTTCGTCGTAATAATATCGGTGTTGGTCAGGTCTCCAACAACCCTGCGCGGGATGCATCCATAAGCCGGGTGGCGCAAGAGGTTCCCAGCAAAGAGGTTGCGCGTCTCGACCCGGTTAGTCTCCAAATAGCGTGTGAGATCGTTCCGAGTGAAGCCCGCTTCGGGACGAACCGTTATAACGAATCCGAACCACAAGGGATCGGAATGCTCGGTTGCATGGGGGAGGATCAGCCGATCCAGATAGGGCTGGACGATCTCTTTCAGCTTCCGGAAATTAGCCTTTCGAAGGGTGGTGAACTCTTCAAGCTTCTCAAATTGAGCGCAGCCAATCGCTGCCTGCATATCCGTCACTTTGAGATTATAGCCGATATGGCTATAAACATACTTGTGATCGTATCCGGAGGGAAGCGTTCCAAACTGCTGTCCGTAACGCTTTCCGCAAGTGTTATTCTCTCCTCCTGCACAATAGCAGTCCCTGCCCCAGTCCCGGAATGAACGCGCGATTCGGGCTAGTTCGTCATCTTCGGTCGCAACGCACCCGCCTTCCCCCATGGTAATATGATGGGCCGGATAGAAGGAAAATGTCGAAAGGTGGCCGAAAGTTCCGGTCAAACGGTCGCGATATCTCGATCCGAGGGCGTCGCAATTATCTTCGATGAGCCAGAGGTCGTGTTTTTTTACAAGGTCCATGACGACATCAAGGTTGAATGGCACCCCCAAGGTATGGGCCATCATTATGGCTTTGGTCTTCGGGCCGATGGCTTCGGCAAGCCGTTCAGGGATGGCTGTATAGTCGCCAAAGTTTACGTCTACGAACACCGGGGTGAGTTGGTTCTGGAGGATGGGATTCAGAGTGGTTGGGAAGCCGCAAGCTACGGTTATGACCTCATCGCCCGGCTTCAGACGACGATCTTTCAGTTTCGGCGAGGTGAGACTTGTTAATGCGATCAAATTGGCGGAAGAGCCGGAGTTCACGAGAAGAGCATTTGATAGGCCAAGATATTCGGCGAATTCCGTCTCGAACCGTTCGGCGTAGCGATTAGCCGTGAGAAAGAAATCCAAGCCGGCATCGACGAGATAGGTCATTTCTCGGGAATCAAAGACCCGGCCGGCATAATGCACGATATCGCACGTTGGATCGAAACCTTTTTTGCCGAATTTCTCCCGATAATAGTCTTCGACGAGCTCGAGGATGCGTTTGCGGATTTCCTCAGGTTCTGCCATGGGTCAACCAACCGTCCAGGGAAGGGCTTTCAACGCGGCACGATCTGAGTATTGCCGGATCTGTTCGGCACAAGCGGGGTACATGTCTTCTTTTGAGCCCACTTTATAATAATTCTTATACCATTCAGCGGTCATCTTCAATCCCTCATTGAGGTTAAGGACGGCACGCCACCGGAGCTCCGCGTGGGCTTTATCGCAATTCAGCTTGAGGAGTTTCGCTTCGTGAGGGGCATCTTTAACCGAATGATCTTGCCAGGTACCTTCACCCCAATAGTGAATGAACCGCTCGACAAGCTCAACGGCCGTCATATGGTTATCATCTTCCGGGCCCAGGTTCCATGCCCCGGAATATCGGACCGGGTCTTCTTTGAGTAGGACTCCGAGCCAGAGGTAACCGCTGAGAGGCTCCAATACATGTTGCCAGGGCCGAACGGAGTTTGGGCTACGTATGCCGATGGGTTGACGGCTGCTGAGAGCACGGATGCAATCCGGTAGCAAGCGATCCTTTCCCCAATCTCCCCCGCCAATGACATTGCCAGCACGGACAGAAACCGCCCCGATGCTCTTGCCTGAAGAGGCGTTTTGAGCGAAAAACGACCTTAAATAAGCACTAAAAGCCAATTCTGCACAGCCCTTGGAAGCACTGTAGGGGTCGTGTCCCCCCATCGGATCATTTTCGCGGTATCCCCGAGTCCATTCTTTGTTCTCATAACACTTATCGCTCGTGATGTTGATGAGGACCTTGACGCTTGGGCTCGATCTTACGACTTCGAGAACGTTGACGGTGCCCCCCAGGTTGGTATCAAAAGTCAATTTAGGTTCTTCGTATGAAAGCCTAACGAGCGGCTGGGCGGCCAGATGGAAGACGAATTCCGGCTGGTATTCGCGGAAAGCTGCGGACAATTGGTCAATCTCACGAATATCTCCATGTACGTGGATTATCTTATTCTTAAGTCTGGCCGCGACGAAGTTGCTGGGATCGCTCGGCGGTTCGAGAGAGAAGCCTACGACTTGGGCGCCTAATTCCCTTAACCATATGGAAAGCCAGGAACCCTTGAAGCCGGTGTGCCCAGTAACTAAAGCGACTTTGTTTTTATAGATATTTTTAAACATGAAATCCGCCTTGTTTACATAATCAGTGGGAAATATATTTATGGGTTAACGGTTTTTCTCGGCCGTCCCCTCGGTCTCGCCGTCAAGCTCCGATCGAGCAGAATCTCGAGCGTTCGCACGAACTCTTTATCTCCGCATGGGCGCCCCGTCCGCATGTTCCGGCGGATATCCTCGACGAGCTCGACATCGCTCGCGGCGCTCAAGTAGGCTTTCCAGTCTCCCGCCCCACGCACGATAGAAAAGCCGTCCTGGAGCACCGGGTCGCTTACGACAAGGGCATGTCCCCGCGCGCTCGACCAGGGATAGGCCGTCGCGTCTTCCACCAGCCCGCGCCTCACGGGGTTCGTCTCGTCGTAGCGTATGGCCTCAAGGGCATGGCGGTCGTCGAGGATGGAAGAATAGAAGCGCCCCTGCCAGAGGTGGCCGTGTCGATGCTTTTTGTCGTTGAAATACTGCGAATAGCGCATGTGGAGAGTGTTCAGGGCTTTGGCCAGGGAATCGGCGTCCCTGGGGACGCAGACGTATTGGACGTGATCGCTCATCAGGCAGTAAGCCCAGATGGAGAGTCCGAACTTGGCCGTGCATTCGCCGAGCATGTCGAGGTAGCGGCGGTAGTCGACATCCTCATCGAAGACCGTCTGGCTGTAGTTACCGCACTGGAGGATATGGTGAGGATATCCGGCGGCAACGGCGCGGGCGATTCGGCTCATCGAAGTCGGTTTAGTTCGGGTCCTCGGGGTTCGTCTCCTTGCGGGGCTTGGGGGGCGCGCCTCGATTCAGGCGGAAGGCAAGCTACCGCCGATGGAGGGGAAAAGGCACTGGACTGTAGTTCTCAAAATACTACGCGTCAAAAGACCTAGGAGAAACGGTCCATCAACGCAGTCCTATCGCCAACAAAATGTTGGATGAACCGATTTTATGAAGCTGGAATGGGCTTGTCAAGGATAATATTGGGGACAGCCGCCAATTTCATCAAAACGGTGATCAGCGAATGCGATCAAGAACCGGTTTTTAGCCTGATATTTCGCTTTTCAATATAACCTAAGAAAAGTGCCAGGATCGAGAAACAGAAGAACCCAAGGAATCCGGCAATGGCAGCGTTCA
>Ga0315293_10000310_pt1 | contig 43869 bp, 34 predicted proteins | sample YL17G13_20_MG_FD_203071 | JGI IMG/M metagenome (GOLD analysis project Ga0315293, IMG submission 203071) | Sediment microbial communities from Yellowstone Lake, YNP, Wyoming, USA - YL17G13_20 | ecosystem: Environmental > Aquatic > Freshwater > Lake > Sediment | place: USA: Wyoming | collected... | reverse complement strand
CGGCCTTTCCGGCGAACTCCAGATCGAGGTCACCGAGGGCCTCGAGCCCGGGGTCGAGGTGGTGACCGGGCCGTTCAAGACGCTCAGGACGATCAAGGAGGGCGACCGGGTCAGGCCGATGAGCGAGCAACGGCGCAAGGCGCTGGAGGCGGGCGAAGCGGCGGCCTCCTCGTAAGCCATGAGTCTCCGCGACCTGGTCCGCACCGCGCTGGTCGCCCTGAGGCGCAACAAGTTGCGCTCGGGCCTCACGCTCCTCGGCGTCATCATCGGCGTGATGACCGTGGTGTCGGTTGTGTCGATCATCGCCGGTCTCAACACCTTCGTCGCCACCAAGCTGACCAACCTCAACCCCGACGTCCTCGTCTTCACCAAATACGGCATCATCCGCAGCCGCGCCGAGTTCATCCTCGCCAATCGCCGCAAGGTCCTGACCATGCGCGAGACCCGACTGGTGGCCGAGGAGTGCCGGAGCTGCGCCTCGGTCGGGGCCCAGGCCGGGCAGACCGTCACCGTCCACGCCGGCAACCGCAAGCTGGCCGGCGTCCAGGTCACCGGCTACACCGCCAGCGTCGATTCCATGCTCAACCTGGATATCCCCGCCGGGCGGTTCTTCAATCCGACCGAGGAGCTCCACGCCGCGCCGGTGGCGGTGATCGGCGCCGACGTCAAGGACCAGCTCTTCCCCACCCTCGACCCCATCGGCCGGACCATTTTGGTGCGCGGCTATCCGTTGCGGGTCATCGGCCTGCAGACCCGGCTCGGCCAGTTTCTCGGCCAGCCGCGTGACAGCGTCGTCTTCGTGCCCATCACATTCTTCCAGAAGGTGCTCACCAGCGATGACGGCGTTGCCATCATGGTCCGCCCGGCCGGCGGCATGGCCACCGTCGACGCGACCCAGGACGAGGTACGGACCATCCTGCGGTCGGTGCGCAAGACCGGCTTCAAGGACGCCGACCCGTTCGGCATCGTCGGCTCCGAGGCGATCAAGAGCCTGTGGACCTCGATCAGTCAGGGGGCCTTCGCCGTCATGATCCTGGTGTCGGGGATCGCGCTGGTGGTCGGCGCCATCGTCATCGCCAACATCATGTTCGTGTCGGTCGTCGAGCGCACCCGGGAGATCGGCCTGAGGAAGGCCCTTGGCGCCCGCTCGCGCGACATCCGCCGCCAGTTCCTGCTCGAGTCGGCGCTGCTGGCCGCTGCCGGCGGCTTGGTCGGAGTGCTGGCCGGAGCGCTGGTGGCGATGGCGGTCAACATCTACTTCCCGGCCGAGGTCAAGCTCCACTTCATCCTCCTGGGGCTGGTCGTGGCCACGATCACCGGGCTGCTCGCCGGCCTGGCGCCGGCGGCGGCGGCGGCGAGCAAGGAACCGATAGAGGCCCTGCGCTGGGAGTGAGGTGAGACCATGCACCCGTTGATCACCATGTTCCGCCTCGGCTTCGGTGAGAACGCGCGCTTGGCCGTCGCCGCCATCCGCGGCCACAAGCTCCGGGCCGGCCTTACTGTCCTGGGCATCGTCGTCGGGGTGGCCACGGTCATCGCCATGGTGGCCATCGTCTCGGGCTTCAACAACAACGTCATCGGCAACCTCCAGGCCTTCGGCGCCAGCCACATCGAGTTCCAGAAGTACGAGGACCGGTTCGGGCCGGGCGGGCCGGCCTTCGACGAGGAGAAGCGCCGGCGCAACCTGACCGTGGTCGACGCCGAGGCGATACGCCTGCTAGTTCCCGAGGCACGGACCGTGTCGAGCCGGGTGGCCTCCGACCCCGCGGCGGTGGTCCACGTCAAGCACCTCAACCTCGAGGCCAACCTTCCCTACGTCCTGGGGACCGACGAGAACTACCCGATGGCCATGGCCTACCCGGTGGTGCGCGGTCGGTTCTACACCGCCACCGAGGTCGAGCACAACGCCCCGGTCGTGGTCCTGGGTGCGGACGTAAGAGAAGCCATCTTTCCCCATGAGGACCCGATCGGCAAGGACATCACGGTCAACGGCGCCCGCTACCGCGTCGTCGGCGTCCTCTACAAGAAGGGCGAGCAGTTCGGCTACTCACCCGACAACAAGGTGCTGCTGCCCTTCGGCACCTTCGAGCGCCAGTTCCCCAGCAACGTCCGCGACGACGGTGTCATCATCGCCGTCGTGCCGCGACGGGCCGAGGACCTGCAGCTGGTGATCGACAAGGCCACCGAGGCGCTCCGCCACCGGCGCAAGGTGCCGTTCAACAAGCCCAACGACTTCGCCATCAGCACCCCCGACCAGCTCATCGCCCAGTTCAAGGCGATCACCGGCGGCGTCACCGGGGCGATGATGTTCATCGCCCTCATCTCGCTGGTCATCGGCGGGGTCGGGGTGATGAACATCATGCTCGCCTCGGTCACCGAGCGCACCCGCGAGATCGGGGTGAGGAAGGCGGTGGGGGCGTTGCCCCGCGACATCGTCGGCCAGTTCCTGACCGAAGCGGTGACACTCTCGTTGGTAGGCGGGGTGATCGGCGTTGCTCTTGGGCTCGCAGCCGCCGCCGCCGTGCGGGCGGCGGTGCCGTCGCTGCCGACCAACGTGCCTCTGTGGTCGCCGCTGGTCGGACTGGGGGTGTCGATGGGGGTGGGGATCTTCTTCGGCCTCTGGCCGGCGGTCAAGGCCTCGCGCCTCGACCCGATCGAGGCGCTTCGCTACGAGTGATTTGCCTTGATTCGCCCTGCCCCTGGGCGCGAGTGCAACCCGGCGGTGGCCCGGTAGCCGGCGCCCACACCCGTCCTCGGCGAGCCTGGAGTGAAGTGGGCGCCGAAATTGCCGAGCGAGACGATGATGCCCACCGGACGGCGACCCAGCTTGAGAAGGACCGGCTTGCCGTCGCGCTCCAGCCAGCGCTCCAGCGTAGCCACCCAGGGGCTGTCCTTGACGACCAGCCTGGTGGAAGTTCTGCTCAAGCAACGGGGTGGTCCTGATGGGTTCTCACGATGCGAACACGTCTCCGTTGCCCATCCACATCTTCATCCACATTCGTCGTACCCATTGGTCTGCCGGGGGCTTCCCGGGGACCCCGTGGAATCCCTGAATCTCTCACCCTATTTCTTTGAGGAAGTACGTCTTGGTCCCGCCGCGGCACCACCTGTCTCCCGCCCTCTCTTTCTGGCTTTCGGGAGCGCCCCAAGCCTTCATTCGCCCTGTCACGCCGGAGGTCGCGAGTTCGAGTCTCGTCCACCCCGCCATTTCAAGATCGAGGCCTCGCGCCCAGCGCGGGGCTTTCTTGTGTCACGCCGGGACGGGTCGTCCACGCACACTTGGAGCTCCCGAGGTCACGGGCTCGGCTCCGGAATGGGGTTCTCCCACCGCGTTTGTTAGACTATTTCCATGACAAGCCGCTGCACGAGCCGACGCCGGGCATGCCGGTGTTGCCTCGGCGCGCTTCCCACAGGCAATGTGGCCAGCCCCGAGGTCAGCCCATGAACCAGCCACGGGAGATCACCGAGAACTTCCGCCTGGAGCGCGTTCTCAAGTCGAGCAAGTCCGCGATCGTGTTCCAGGCCGTGGACCCCGGCACCGGAAACGTCGTCGCGATCAAGCTGATACCTCCCGGGACCTCCGCCGAGCTGAGGGTCTGCCAGTCACGCTTCCTGGCCGCGATGAATGCGCTTCGCTCGCTTCACCCACCGGGATTTCCGGTGCTGCTCGACCACGGTTTCACACCCGACGGCAGCGCGTTCATGGTCATGGAGCTCATCACCGGTGCCCGCCTCGACGCCGCTCCCGGCTCCTCCCCCACGCGCGTCATTCGCCTGGTGCTGGACGCGGTGGAGAGCCTCGAGAAGCTGGCGGAGCGAGGGATCGCCCACGGCAACCTCGCCCCCGACAACCTCCTCGTCATCCGGAGTGGTGACGCCGAGGGCGTCAAGATCCTCGGTTTCGGGACCTCCGCGTTCCAGGTGGGAGCGATGGCCGGGGCCGGCCTGAGTCTGGCCGAGGGCCCCGCGCAGTTCGCCGCCCCCGAGCGCCTCGAGCCGGCCACCGCGCCCCTGGAACCCGATTTTCGCTCCGATCTCTACTCCCTCGCGCTCACGACGTGTGCGCTGCTGGGCGCAGATACCGCGCCGGCGGACGCCCCGACACCCTCCGTGGTCCTTCCCCCGCAGGTCCACCAGCGCCTGTTCGACCCGGTTGTGCTGCGGGCCATCCTCGAGCAGTCGCTGCGGCGCAACCCAGCCGCGCGACCGGGCTCCCTGGATGAGTTCCGCCAGGCGCTGGAGCTCGCCCTCTTTGGCGTGAACAGCCGAGAGGCGGCGCTGTCGGCGCCGGACCTCGAGGAGCCTTTCGGTCCCGTCGGCGGCGAGCCACCGGTGCCGCCCAGGACGTTCGCACCGCCCCCCGCCCCCGTCGTCGTTCCGGCCGCGGCGCCCGCGGCTCCGACCGCGCCGACCCCGCCCAAGAAGGAGAAGGAACGGACCGGGCCGGTGCCGATCCACCGGCTCCCTGAGATCCCCGCACCTGCGTCCGGCCCTGAGGCGGCACTTACCGAGCCGCACCCCTTCGTCCTGCCCCCCCAGACCGGGGCCCCGCCGGCGGCAGCGCCCGCCGAGCTTCTGCCGCAGGCCGAGGAGGTGCCCGCGGTGCAGACGCCTGCCGTGAAGCGGGGGTCGCGCTGGCGCGGGTTGCTTTGGGCGGTTTTGGCGATCCTGGTGCTGGGGGCCGCAGCCGCTGCGGTGGTCGTGCTCCGGGGCCGCTACCCGCGGCCCGCACCGCGGCTGGCCGCGGCACCGACGGCGGTCCCCGCCAAGTCCACACCGGTTCCGCAGCCGGTGGCACAGCCGAACGCGGTCACCCAACTGCAGAACGCCGAGGCCGCCATTGCGCTGGGGGACCTGGTCGCCGCACGGCAGGCCCTCGATGCGATCACACCGGCGGAGCTGGAGGCTCTGTCGGAAGCGGAGCAGGAGCGCTACACGAGCCTGCGCGCGGCCTACAACGCACAGGTCGAACAGATCCTCGCCAAGGAGCTCGCCACCTCCCTGGCAAGCGGCAACCTGAAGGCCCTGGCCGACACGGTCAAGGGAATCTCCAAGCCGGATCAGGCGGCGTTCGCGCGCAACGCCGATCTCGCCGCGGCCCTCGAGGAGGCCAGACGCGCCCTCAACGTGCAAGCGCTCATGCTGAAGGCCCAGCGCCGGGGCGACTGGGGCGAGGTGCTGCAGCAGTCCACGGTGCTTGCCTCCCTCGTCCCCAAGTATGCCCAGGCGGCCGAGCTGCGCGAGAGGGCCGCGACGAGCCTGGAGCGTGAGGCCGACACGCTCGCGGCGAGCGGCAACTACGAGGTGGCGCTGGCGCGCCTCGAGACGCTCCGCCGGAGCTGGCCCGACCGGAAGGGACTTGCCGCACACGTCGAGCGCCTCAAGGCCGATCAGGCCGCCGACCAGCAGCTCGCGGCGGTCCTGGCCACCGCCGAGCAGGCCGAGAGGAACCGGGCCCCGGAAAAGGGTCTCGCGGCGCTGGCGGCCGCGACGCCCGGGCCACGCTGGGAGGAGCGCTTCCGCCAGGCCCGCGAGCGGCTGGCCAGGCAGCTCGAGCAGCTCGACGCGGGTTCGCCCACCGTGGTGCTCACGCCAGGGGTCAAGCTCGAGTACAAGAAGGGTGAGCCGGGAACGATAACCGTGCGCACCCAGGACGACCACGGCGTCAAGAGTGCGCGCCTCTTCGCCCGCGTCGAGGGGAGCGTCCAATACGTCGAGCTTCCACTTCGGCCGACCTCCGGCCCCGACTACGCGGCCCAGATCTCCCCGAGCTTCCACCAGAACCAGACCGTTGAGTTCTACGTCGTGGTCTCCGACCACTCCGGCCACACCACCCAGCTGGGCAGCGCCCAGCAGCCCCTCAAGCTCAAGCGCAAGAAGTGGAGCCTCTTCGGAGGGTGATCGAGACTCGCCCTGGGCGAATCTCGATCATCCCGAGGAGCGAAGCGACGAGGGATCTCGTCGCAGCACGAGAGTTTTTCTCGCCACCGGTAAGCCCGTGTCGTCCCCAGCGCAGCGAGGGATCTCATCGCGGCTGCAGTGCGGGGTGTCTCTCCGGGTCCGCCTACGCCGCGCCCAGGTGCTCGCGCGCCACGGCCGCGAGATGCTCGGCCGTCTCGCGAGCCTGCTCCTCGCCGGAGGCCTCGACCATGATCCGGAGCAGCGGCTCGGTTCCCGAGTAACGCACGAAGACGCGCCCGTTCCCGGCCAACCGCGCCTCCGCGGCCCGCACCGCCTCAGCGAGCCGGGGTATCTCGTCGACCGGACGCCTCGTGGCCACCCGCACGTTGAGGAGCACCTGCGGAAAGCGCTCCAGGTCGGCCAGCTCCTCCAGCGTGCTCCCGGACTGGCGTGCAACCGTGAGGAGGTGAGCGGCGGTCAGCAGCCCGTCTCCCGTCACCGCGTGGTGGCTGCAGATCACGTGCCCCGACTGCTCGCCCCCCAGGGCCGCCCCCTCGCGCTGCATGGTCTCCCAGACCTCACGGTCCCCGACCGGGCAGCGCACCAGCGCAATCGCCTCCCGCCTGAGGGCATCCTCCAACCCGAGGTTCGACATCACGGTGGCGACCACGGTTCGGCGCGGCAGACGGTCGGCGCGGGCCAGCGACCGGGCCCAGATCAGCAGAGCGTCGTCGCCGTCGAGCACCCGGCCGGTGTGGGTCACCAGGATCGCGCGGTCGGCGTCCCCATCGAGGGCCGCGCCCGCGTCCGCGTTCAGCTGGCGCACCTCGCGCGCCAGGATTTCCGGAAAAAGAGCCCCGCAGCGCACGTTGATGTTGGTTCCATCCGGCTCGGCGTGGATGAGGCGCACCTCGGCCCCGAGGGCGCTGAAGAACTCGCGCGCGACCGGCGTCGCTGCCCCGTTGGCTGCGTCCACCACCACGCGCATGCCGGCCAGCGGCCGGGCGGGCAGCGAACCGAGCAGCAGTTCGAGGTAACGAAGCCGCCAGCCGCCCTCCGTCCCGGGCAGTGACAGCACCGGCACTTCCGGCGGCATGGAAGCGAGCCTCGCCTCGATCCGCACCTCCTCCTCGACCGGGAGCTTGCTGCCCGTCTCGCCCACGAGCTTGACGCCGTTGTCCGCGGCAGGGTTGTGGGAAGCGGAGACCACCACGCCGGCACCGTAGACTCCACGGTCGCGCAGAAGGTGCGACACCGCCGGCGTCGGGAGCACGCCGGCCCAGTGCACCTCGCCGCCCGCGGCGGCGAACGCCCCACCCACGTACTCGGCGAGGGCCCGCGTGGAGGCACGGGTGTCGCCGGCCAGCAGCACCCTGACGGGCAGTCCCGCCTCCCGCAGGTGCGAGGCGAGCGCTGCACCCAGGCGCGTCAACGTCGGCTTGTCGAGCGGAGGCTCGAAGGCCACGCCGCGGATACCGTCGGTGCCGAACAGCCTTCCCTTCAACGGCGTCGGCCTCCCCGCGTGTCGGCGCGCGCGGGCGCAATCTCGACCACCACGCGAACCGTGAGCGGTTCGACGACGCGCATAAGGGGGTTGGGCGAGCGCACAGCCGCCTGCGCCTCCACGGGCCCGTCCGCACCGTCCACGTTCACCGGCTCCGTGGTGACGGCCTGGAGTGCCTCCAGCTGAAAGCGCGGACCTATGAGCACGGCCGTGGCCGGGTCTACCTGCACGCCGCCGACGGCGAGACCGGTTGCAGGCTCCCCCACGACCCGGGCTCGCACCGGCACCCGTCGCCGCCCCAGCCGTTCCAGGCGCAGCGGAACCTGTGACGGCGATACGGCCAAGACCTCGACACCGGCCGGCACCACGACGTTGCGGGTCTCGACCGCAAAGTCGCGCTGCCCTTCCCCGGCCCCGCGCAGATCGATCACCACTCCGGTCTGGGTCGGGTCGAGGGAGCGCAGGCGGGAGAGCGGGCCACGCACCCGTAGGGACAGGAAACGGGGGACCTCGGAGGTGATCACCGTGTCGGTCGGGACGTTGACCAGCGTGACCGCGGTGTCCAGCTGCCGCTCCGAGATCCGCTCCCGGCGATCGAGGGCGCTGGCGTACCACACCAGGCACGCGAGCACCACGGCGATCACCACGTTCAGCGGGCTGCGGGGCAGGAGCCTCAACGTGTCCCCCTCGATCGCCCGAGGAGAAGCAGATCCAACAGAAGGTCCCGCAACTCCCTGCGGTCCAGGTCGGTGTGAAGCCGGCCGCCCTCAGCCACCGTGAGTGCCCCGCGCTCCTCCGACACAACGACCGCCACAGCGTCGGTCTCTTCGCTGATGCCGAGGGCGGCGCGGTGACGCGAGCCGTACGCCGTCGAAAGGTCGGCGCGCACCGACAGCGGCAGGAAGCAGCCCGCCGCCGCGATCCGGTTCCCCTGCACCACCGCGGCGCCGTCGTGCAGCGGGGTCCCCGGCGTGAAGAGGTTCACCAGCAGGTCGTAGGAGAGCCGGGCGTCGATCGGGATCCCAGTTTCCACGAACGTCCGCAGCCCCTCGTCGCGCTCGACCACGATGAGCGCCCCGTAGCGGTGAGAGACGAGCGTCTCGCAGGCGAGGACGATGTCGTTGATGAGGACCTGGCGCGGTGAGAGCACCGAGGTCCAACGCAGCAGCGGCGTGCGCCCGAGCGCCGCCAGGATCCGGCGTATCTCGCTCTGGAAGAGCACGATGATCACGAACGGCAGGTAGAACAGCATCTCCCGCAACACGGCCGCGAGGGTGATCAGGTCGAGCGCCTGGGCGGCCAGGTAGCTGCCGGTGAGGATGAAGATCCCCCACAGCATTGACACCGCCCGTGTCCCTTTCACCGCCGTGAGCAGCAGGTAGAACACGACCGCCACAAGGGCTATGTCCGCAAGGTCACGGAACCCCACCTCCAGGCGCGTGAGTTCCTGCAGGAAGGCGAACAGCGTGCTCACGCCGCCCCCCGCAGCGCCGACAGAACGGTGAGGAACTGGATCGTGGCCGCCACGTCGTGCACTCGCACCAGCACGCCCCGCAGGCCCACCGTGCCGGCGACGGCGGCCAGCGAACCGGCCAACCGGTCCCCAACGCCGGCCCCGGACAGCGTCCCGATGAACGACTTGCGCGAGGCCCCGACCACGATCACGTGGCCGAGCGAGGCGAGGTCGGGCAGCGCCGCGAGCAGGCGCAGGTTGCCGGCCGCGTCCTTGCCGAAGCCGATGCCCGGGTCGAGCAGGATCCGTTCGCGCGGAATGCCGGCCGCAACGGCCTCGGCCGCGCGGCTGGAGAGGAACTCGTGGACCTCCGCCACGACGTCCACGTACGAGGTGTCGCACTGCATGGTGCGCGGTGAACCCCGCATGTGCATCAGCACGATCCCGGCCGAGTGGCGGGCCACCGTCGGCAGCATCTCCGGGTCGCGTCCCGCCGTCACGTCGTTGATGAGGGCTGCTCCTGCTTCGAGCGCTGCCGCGGCGACCTCCGCCTTCGCGGTGTCAACCGAGAGGAGGGAGGCCGGTCGGCGACGCGCGAGCTCCGCAACCACCGGCACGACCCGTTCGGCCTCGATCTCCGGTGCCACCGGCTCCGCCCCGGGCCTGGTGGATTCCCCGCCAACGTCCACCACATCCGCGCCGGCGTCGAGGAGCGCGAGGCCGTGCCGGACGGCCTGCTCGGGGGAGAGAAACCGCCCACCGTCCGCGAAGGAATCCGGGGTGACGTTGAGAATCCCCATCACCCCCGGGCGACCTCGCCCCCAGACCTCGCCGAGACGCTGTTCCAACACGTCAACACTGTACAGGAGAGCCCGCGGCTGTTCCAAGCACGAGTTCGGTCGAGGCGCCCCTCTCGACTTTGTTATGCTTTGCCGATGCTGGACGGGAGGTCCTGATGCGGCGTTGGACGATGGCGGTGGTGGCGCTCCTGGTGGCGACGACCACTGCGGCCCAGGTCGGGGAGCTCGAGCTCAAGCGCTTTGCCAAGGCCTACCTGGGCTACCTGCCAGGCTCTACGGTGACACTCACGGAGAGCGCCCTGCGCACCGCGCCCGCCGGGCCCTACCAGACCGTGCGGGGCGAGCGCACGACGACGACTGGGGAGGGCAAGGACCAGATCGCCATGCTGGTGGACACCTTGGCCAGGACGGCGGTGGTGGGTCTTCTCTTCCCCCTCCCCGCCATCGACCCGCCCGTGACCGGGGACACGTTGCCGAGGTTCGTCCAGGAGGTCCTGCCGCAGGTGCTCGGCAGCTACCTCGGCAGCCGGGTGAAGATCCCCTGGCCCATGAGCCCGTTCCGCCCCAGCGGGGTGCTCCCCCTCACCGCCAGGGTCGAAACCGGCTACGGTCCGATGCAGATGGCCATCGCGATCAGCACAGACGGCAAGTACCTCGCGCTCGGCGGCACCTGGCCTCTCGACCGCGACCCGCGCGCGCTGCGGCGCGAGATCCTGGACAACGCCGACGTCCAGTGGGACCCCGGTCACGAGAAGGCCGTCGTCAAGCTGGTCGAGTTCTCCGACTTCCAGTGCCCCGCCTGCAAGCGGGGCTGGGCCACCGTCAAACCGGCGCTGGCGGAGGCCGCGGAGAGCGTCCGCCACGGTCTCGTCAACTTTCCTCTCTACAACGCCCACCCGTGGGCGTTCCGGGCGGCGGTGGCGGGCGAGTGCGTGGGTTCGCTGTGGCCCAACCGCCTGGTCGCCCTCAAGGAGGATTTCTACCGGCTGCAGGACTCCCTCACCCTCGATTCCGTCGACACCGCCGTGATCGGCTTCCTGGCCCAGCAGGGCCTGGACGAGAAGTCCTTCCGCGGCTGCTACCTCAAGGACGCCGCCGTTGACAGGGTGCTGCGCCAGCTGGAGCTCGGCTACCGCCTGGGGGTGTTCGGCACGCCCACGTACTTCGCCAACGGCGAGTCGCTGCCGTTTGGTGAGCCGGAAGTGCTCGCCAAGCGTTTGCAGGCGATCATCGCCGCCAAGGGTCGTCCCGAGGATGCCGCCGAGGTCGTGGCCACGCCCAGGCCCACCGCCACGGCGGGCGAGACGCCGCAGCACTGAAGCGGCGCCGGGTCTCGCGAGGAGTTCGGACTGCCGGCGTTGGACCGCACAAACGGGGGTGCGGGCGAGGCGTCAGCGCCCCGTGAGCTGCCGTGCGATCTCGGCCGCCACCGCAACAAACGCCTGCGCGGCCGCGGACTCCGGGTGGGAGACCACGATGGGCGTGCCGGCGTCCCCCCCGGCCACGATCGCGGGGTCGATGGGGATTTCGCCCAGGAAGGGCACGCCAAGCTGTTCGGCCGTTCGCCGCCCACCCCCGTGCTTGAAGATCTCGCTCGTCTTTCCGCAGTGCGGGCAGACGAACGCCGACATGTTCTCGATCACCCCCAGCACCGGCACGTTGACCTTGCGGAACATGGCGAGTCCCTTGCGGGCGTCGATCAATGCCACGTCCTGCGGCGTGGTGACGATGACCGCGCCGTCGAGAGGGACCTGCTGGGTCATGGTGAGCTGGGCATCCCCGGTCCCGGGTGGCAGGTCCACGATGAGGTAATCGAGGGTCCCCCAGTCCACGTCCTCGATGAACTGCTGTAGTGCCTTCATCACCATCGGTCCACGCCAGATCACCGGCGTGTCGGCGTCCATCAGGAACCCCAGCGACATCACCTTCACCCCGTGGGCGTCCACCGGGAGGATCTTATCCTCCGCGTTGACCATCGGCTTCTCGGTGCAACCCATCATCAGGTGCTGCGAGGGCCCGTAGATATCCGCGTCGAGAAGGCCGACGGCGGAGCCCATCCTTCTCAAGGCCAGCGCCAGGTTTGCAGCCACGGTGGACTTCCCGACACCGCCTTTACCCGACGCCACCGCGATCTTTGCGCGCACGCTGGGGAGCAGATCGCGGGGTACCTGCACCGTCGGGGCCGCCTGTGGCGCGTGCACCCGGCAGTCGAGCTTGACGTCGCGAACCCCGGGCAGAGCCGAGAGCACTTGCCGGGCCTCGCGCTCTACGACCTCACCGGCGGTGGCGTTGGCGGTGGTCATCACGATCTCGACCGAGACATCGCCGTTGGCCACCGCCACCGAGCGCACGAACCCGAAGGAAACGATGTCCCGGGACAGCCCCGGGAACTTGACCTCCGTGAGTGCCTTCTTGACGTCCGCCTCGGTCAGCGCCATCACACCCCCTCACGACCACCCGAAGTGGGCCCGGACGGCCTCGGAGGCCATCTCCGGGTTCCACGGCGGGTCCCAGACGATCTCCACGGCCACGTCCGTCGCACCGGTTGCCTGCTGGATGGCTGCCCGCGCATCCTCAGAGATCCGGCGTACCAGCGGGCATCCGCGGGTGGTGAGCGTGAGCTGCACCCGCACGTTCCCGGAAGGCGTGACCTCGACGCCGTACACGAGCCCGAGCTCCACGACCGAGAAAGGGATCTCCGGGTCCATCACCGTCGCCAGCGCTTCCCAGGCCTTGTCCTCGCTAACCATCGCGTGCGCCCTCCGCTGCGGCGTTGCTCCCACCGCCTGTAACCGCGGCGGCCGCGGCGGTATTGCCCCGCAGCTCTTCTATGGCCCGCCGCGCCTCCGCCATCAGCTCGCCCTTGTCCGTGACCCCGCGCCCCGCAGTGGAGATCGCGTCGCCGAACCGGACCGTGATCGTGCCGGGGCGCAGGAGGTAGCTGTGCTTGGGCAGGCACTGGCGCGGGCCCCTCAGGCCCACCGGCACGATCCGGATCCCGGCCTTCAGCGCGATCAGGAACCCGCCGCGCTGGAAGGGCAGCAGGCTCTCGTCGGTCGTGCGGGTCTCCTCGGGGAAGATCAGCACCGAGCGGCCGGCCCGGATGCGTGCCGCCGCCGCCTCGAACGACTTGACGGCCGTCCTGCGGTTCTCGCGGTCCACCGGGATGAAGCCCATCGAGGTGAGCGCCCAGCCGAAGAACGGCCAGGAGAACAGCGACTTCTTGGCCAGGAACCGCACCTGGACCGGGATCGTCGCGAGCAGCGCCGGGATGTCCAGCCACGACTCGTGGTTGGACATGAAGACCACCGGGGTGTCGCGCGGCACCCGCTCCCTTCCCTGGGCCTGAAGCCGCACGAACCCCCCCAGCAGCACCAGGCGTGCCCAGACCCTGGCCCCCCGCAGGGTCCAGTCGCCGCGCGGGGGGATGAAGCCGATGATCGTGCCGATCAGGCCGGCAACAATCGTGATGACCAGCCCCAGCACCAGGAAGACGGCCGTTGCCAGCATGTGGAGGAGCAGCACGGAGTGGATTCTAGCGAAAAGCCGTGAAGCGGGCGGAGCAGGCCACTGGGTCTGGTAGGATCGTCGGGCGGAGTTCGCGTTGCCCCAGGACTTTGTAACCCGAGCCATCGTCAGGACGGCCCGCCGGCTGCCCGGCTTTCCCGCGCTCAGCGTCCTGGACCTCAGCTGCGGCCGAGGTGAGATATTGTCTCAACTGGCACGGGACGGCTGCACCGTCAGGGGGACGCACTACCGCGAGGACGACTACAAGCTCAGCGGCCAGGCGGCACCGCTCCTCACCCCGGGCTTGCCGATCGACTCCGGCGTCGACCTTCATGCGCCCCTCCCCTACCCAGACGCCGCCTACGACGTGGTGATCCTCAGCGAGGTCGTCGAGCACCTCTTCTCGTTCATCCCCGTCGTTCGCGAGGCGGGCCGCGTCCTCAAGCCGGGCGGCTTCCTGATTCTGAGCACCCCGAACCTGGCTCGACTTCACTCACGATGGCACTACTTCTGGACGGGAGCGCACAAGCTGATCCGCCGCCGGGTCGGGTGGGACATCTCGGCCGACGATTTCTACGCGTACCACATCAACCCGCTGGACTTCCCCGTGTTTCACACGGTCCTGTTCCAGACCGGGATGGAGGTGCGGTCGCTGAGGTTCACCAGGTTCAAGCCCGGCCATGCGTGGCTCCTGTTGCTCTACCCGCTCGTCTGGCTGACTACGAAGCTCGAGACGAGCCGTCATCGCAGCGGCGAGCAGCACGCCCGTGGTGAGAGGGACCTCTTCCGGTGGATGGTTCACCCGGCGATGCTCGCCAGCGAGCAGCTCCTGGTAGTGGCCCAAAAGAAGAAACAAGACTCCTGGGAGCCTGTCCGGGTAAACGACGAAAGCGAGAATTTCGAGGGCACCGGATTGCAAGGAAGCCGAGCGGAAAGCCCGGAGGCGTAGTCAAAGCTACGTCGAGGACTTTTCGCGATGGCTGACACAGCTAGCCGGATGCCATCGGGATTCGTAGCCGGAGTATTACCCGGACAGGCTCCCAGGCGGTCTGCACGGCCGCATCCGTGATCGCGGCCGGCGCCATCACGCAGTCTGGCTAGACGATCTCGGTTGAGGGGGAGGGCCTCCCCGGTCCCTTGAGCTTGTCCACCGGCACCCCGGTGTGCTCCGAGACCATCTGGTAGACCTCCTCGCCCTCGAGTACTTCGCGCTCCAGAAGCGCGTCGGCGATCTTGTCGAGCACCGGGCGGTGCTTCATCAGCGCCTCTTTGGCGCGCGCGAACGCCGTCTCGACGAGGCGCTTGATCTCGCTGTCGATCTCCACTGCGGTGGCCTCCGAGTAGTCCTGGTGGCGTGCGAACTCCTTGCCGAGGAAGATCGCCTCCTCGCGCTTGCCGAAGGTGAGCGGGCCGAGGTGGGACATGCCCCACTCGCACACCATCTTGCGTGACAGCTCGGTGGCTCGTTCCAGGTCGTTCCCGGCGCCGGTCGTGATGTGGTCCTCCCCGAACACGATCTGCTCGGCCAGCCGCCCTCCCATGAGCACCACCAGCTCGTCTTGGAGGTACGACTTCCCGTGCATGTAGCGGTCCTCCGCGGGTAGCTGCTGCGTCAGGCCGAGGGCGAGGCCGCGCGGGATGATCGTGACCTTGTGGAGGGGGTCGGCGTTGGGCAGGACGGCGGCGATCAGGGCGTGACCGGCCTCGTGGTAGGCCACGACCCTCTTCTCCTCCTCGGAGAGCGCCAGCGACCGCCGCTCCGCGCCCATCATGACCTTGTCCTTGGCGAACTCGAAGTCAACCATCGCCACCGCGGTCTTGTCGAAGCGTGCGGCCCGCAGCGCGGCCTCGTTGACCAGGCTGGCGATGTCGGCCCCCGAGAATCCCGGCGTGGAGCGGGCCAGCACTGACAGGTCGACGTCCGGCGCCAGGGTGATCTTCGTGGTGTGCACCTTCAGGATCCCGGTGCGTCCGTTGAGGTCGGGGCGGGTGACCACGACGCGGCGGTCGAAGCGGCCCGGGCGCAGCAGCGCAGGATCGAGGATGTCGGGCCGGTTGGTCGCTGCGATCAGGATCACACCCTCGTTGGACTCGAAGCCGTCCATCTCCACGAGCAGCGCGTTGAGCGTCTGCTCCCGCTCGTCGTGGCCGCCGCCGAGCCCGGCCCCGCGGTGGCGCCCCACCGCGTCGATCTCGTCGATGAAGATGATGCAGGGAGCGTTCTTCTTACCCTGCTCGAACAGGTCACGGACGCGCGAGGCGCCGACCCCCACGAACATCTCCACGAAGTCGGAGCCCGAGATCGAGAAGAAGGGCACCTCGGCCTCGCCGGCGACCGCCCGGGCGAGCAGGGTCTTGCCGGTGCCAGGGGGACCCATGAGCAGGACACCCTTTGGGATCTTCCCGCCCAGCTTCTGGAACTTTTGCGGGTCGCGGAGGAACTCGATGATCTCCTGCAGCTCCTCCTTGGCCTCATCCACACCCGCCACGTCCGTGAACGTCACCTTCTTCTGCTGAGGGCTCATCAGGCGGGCACGGGACTTGCCGAACGCCATCGCCTTGTTGCCGCCAGCCTGCATCTGGCGGTAGAAGAAGTACCACATGACCACGAGAAGGACGAACGGGAGCCACGAGAGGAGCGCGGTCCAGATCGAGCCCTGGGAGGGCTGCTCGGCCTTGATCTTCACGCCGTGGTCGCGCAGCACCGTGACGAGCTTGTCGTAGCCCGGCGAGAAGGTCACGAAATCGAACGGGCGTGTGGCGAGCGCGCCTTTGGCCGAGGTTTCCACGGATCGTCCGTAGACCTCGTCCCCACGGATGAGGACCTCCGCCACCTGGTTCTTCTCGGTCTTGTCCAGGAAATCGGAAAAGGCAATCTCCTTGGTGCCGGCCCGGGTCGTGGTGATCCAGTTCCAGAGCACCACCACGGACACGATGATGACCACGAACAACAGTGCGTTCTTTACGTTTTGGTTCACGAGTTCTCCGAAGTCCCCTGTGCGTCTGCCGCCCCGGCGGCTGCTCCTACCCGGGGCACCGACGCGTCGCTGCGGTGCCCGTCACACCCCCTCAAGGATGTTGAGCCCGGGAAGATTCCCCCACTTGCCCTCGAACTCCATGCCATAGCCCACCACGCGGCCTGGCGGGACGTCCTCGAAGACCACATACTTGGGCTCGAGGGCAACACGGCGCAGGAGTGGCCTGTTGATCAGCGCTGCCACCTCCAGGCTCGCCGGACTCTGCTGGGCGAGGTGCGTCAGGAGGTAGTTCTCGGTCACGCCCGAGTGGCAGATGTCTTTGAGGATGAGGGCGTGCGCCCCCTCCAGGTGCACATGGGTCGCGTACGTGAGCTCGATGATCGCGCCGCGCGCGCCGAGTTGGTGCATGACGTTCACGAGCTCGAATCGGACGGAGCTGGGAATCGCCCGCATCAGGTCCGCCAGGAAGACCGCCGCCCCTTTGAGCATTCCGACCAGGACCACCTCGCGGTTTGCATAGTCGGCGCCGATGCGACGTCCCACCGCAGCGATGCGTTCCACCACCGCCGCTGGCGAGATCACTTCACGTGGCGTTCCCATGGCTCCTCCAGATCGGCCACCACCCCGTCAGTGTCGTCCCCCGTCCAACCCTCCGCAACCCCGACCGCGGGAAGCCAGACCATCCTACCATCCGCGTTGAGAACGGGCCACGCCCGCCGCCACTCTGCCGGCACCCGGGCACGCGCCAGGAGGCGCACAACCGTCCTCTCCCCTCCGCCACCGAAACGCTCGCCCGGGGTGACGGAATGCCACTCCAGGTGAGACTCGGCCACACGGGGATGCAGGCGGGCACTGTGGTCGGCTCTGCATCCGGATGCGCCGAGGCTCGCCACGAACCCGCCGGGAAGCTCGACCCGCGAAGGCACGACGGCAGGGTGTGGTCCAAAAGCGCGGAGCGGCGGCGGACAGAGCACCAGCACATCTCCCCGACGCCGAAGCACCCACCGCCGCCCCAGGTCTACCGCCGCTGGGGAACCCCCAACAAGCATCGCCCGGACCGCCTCGAGCTGTTGGCGGGACGGCGGCTCGGCAAGCGGCAGGCGCGAGGCCAGCTCCAGCACCCAGCGCCGCAACAGCGGCGGGGGCAATCCCGCGACCCGCTCGACCGGGAGCGCACCCCCTACCGGCGGCCAGGCCCCCCGCTCGGCCAGCAGCGCGCCCAGCAGAGCGTCGTCCTCGGCGAGCACCGCGGCGAAGTCCGCGAGGTGCCCGACGCTTCCCGGGAACGCGTCCGAGAGAAGCGGTACCAGCCGACTCCTGACCCAGGCACGGGGACGTGTCGGGTCGGCGTTGCTCGCGTCCTCCCGCCACCCCACCCCTCGAGCCGACAGGAAAGCTCGCAGCTCCTCTCGCCGGAAGTCGAGGAGCGGGCGCACGAGCGTGCCGCGGCGCCGGCGCACTCCCGCAACCCCGCGGGGACCCGCCCCGCGCAGGAGCTTCAGCAGCACCGTCTCCGCCTGGTCGTCTCGGGTGTGGGCGGTGGCGAGGGCGACGCACGCCAGACGCTGCCGCACGCCCTCCAGGAGCCTGTAGCGCTCCTGCCTCCACCAGGCCTCGGGGGAGCTGCCGCGCGGCCGGTTTGGGTCCAGGTGCTCCACTGCCAGCGGTACGGCGAGCCGCTCGCACAACTCGCCGCAGTGCTCGGCGTCGGCATCCGCCTCGGCGCCGCGGAGGTGGTGGTGCACGTGCGCCGCGTACACCCGGCAGCCGATCTCGGGGAGGCTCTCGTGGAGCAGGCAGAGGAGCGCGACCGAGTCGGCCCCACCTGAAAGCGCAACCAGTACGGGCCTCCCGAGGAGGTCCGGGAAGTGCTGGCGAAAGACGGCGGAGAACTCGGCAGAGGTCATCGGTGTGGTGCCGGCGAGTGGACTCGAACCACTGACACGGGGCTTATGAGACCCCTGCTCTACCTCTGAGCTACGCCGGCACGCCCCAGCGTGCGGATTCTATCCTCACGCCCCATCCCGGACAAGCGAACCGAACCTAAACCCCTCCCGGTTGCGGGTTTGCGGTGCAGACGGGCCGCTCTCCCCCCGCCCCAAGGTTGCGCACCAACTGGCCTCGGGCGATACTCGGGGAGTGCCGGGAAAGATCGTCGGGGTCTGCGACAAGTGCGGAGAAGAGCAGCCCATCTGGGAGCTGACCAAGTGTCACATGTGTGGCAAGACCGCCTGCCACAGGTGCGCATCTTTCGCATACGGCAGGTACTTCTGCTCCAACCAGTGCGCCCAGTACTTCTTCTACGGCGAGGATGAGGGAGAGGGCGAAGCCGACACAACTTGAGCACAAGCCGCTGCGCGGCTAGACTACCCGTTCACGGAGGCCGGACCGGGCGATGGGACAACGCGTGGACGAGCTGCTGGCGCAGGCGCGCAGGGCCGCGCCGCTCGCCGGGCGACGGGGGGAGGACTCCCTCCTCCTCGCCAAGGCGCAGGGGTGCCGCGTCTACGACGCCGATAACGTCGCCTACCTTGACCTGCTGGGCGGCGGCGGCACCAACCTCCTCGGCTACGGCAACCAGTACCTCCTCGATGCCGTGCGGCGCGCCTCCACCTTGGGCCTGAACGCCGGTTTCCACGCCGCCGCCGAGCTCGAGCTCGTGGAGCTTCTGGAGGAGCTGCTGCCGGCCTTTCTGCCGTGGGCCATCACACCCTCCGAAGGCGAGGCCTGGGAGCTTGCCCTGCGCTGGTGCCGCCGCGACACCGGCCGGCGACAGCTGGTGGTGTTCGACGGAAACCGGCGCGGCGCGGTCGAGGCCTTCCATGTCACTGCCTCGGGGCCGCTGGGTGTCAGCCAGCCTCTCGTTGCGGGCATCCCGGCCGAGGTCGCCCGGCTTGTCCGTGTCGTGCCGTGGGGAGACGTCGAGGCTTTCACCAACGTGCTCGCTGAGGTAGGCGGGGACACCGCCGCGGTCGTCCTCGACCCGATAGCCGCGCAGTTCGGCGTCATCCGCCCGAGCGCGGAGTTCCTGAAGGCGGTCTCCGAGGGCACCCGCAAGGCCGGGGCCCGCCTCGTGCTCGACGAGACGCTGACCGGTTTCAGACTGGCCCGCGGCGGCGCCGGCGAGTCTTTGGGGATCACAGCCGACGTCGCGGTGTTCGGGGGGGTGCTCGGCGGCGGCATCTCGCGCGTGGGCGCGGTCGCCTGGGCGCGCAGCGCCGGCACCACTCCCGGCGACGAGCTCCCCGGACCCCCGCCCCCGATCTCGATCCTGGCGGCGAGCGCCACCCTCTCGGTGCTGCGGAACGAGACCGTGCACCAGCGCTTGGAGGAGCGCGGCGCCCAGCTCCAGGCCGGAGTCGAGGCGCTGGCCGAGCGCTACTCTCGCCCGCTGCGCTGCACCCGGGTCGGCTCCATCTTCGCGTGCGCGTTCTCGCGCCAACCCGTCGTGGACGGCAACTCGTTCGCGCGGGTGGACCAGGAGACCTGGGGACGGTTTGCGCGGGCCTGCCGTGAGGCGGGCGTGCTCTTGCAGGGGCGGTCCCCGGCCGCGTCGTTCCTCTCACACGCCCACGGGGACAAGGATGTCGAGCAGGCGCTGGCTGGATTCGAGAGCGCGCTCAAGAAGCTCCAGAAAGAGGACCAGCACTAGGAGGAACCGGGCTCGCCTTCGAGCCCCCAGAACTCCGGGAAGTGCCGTCCCACAGCCTTGAGCAGCTCCGCCGGCTCGAGCGGCTTCTCCAGGTACTCTTGAACCCGGTAGTGCTGTCGGGCCTCGGTCTCCCAGCGGCGGCTCTTGTAGACCGCGGTCACCAGGAAGATCACCGGCTGGTATTCGGGGGCCTTTTCCCGCACCGTGCTGATGACGTCAAACCCGGAGAGCAGCGGCATGAGGGCGTCGAGAACCGCGAGCTGCGGACGCTGTGCGAGTAGAGCGTCCAGGGCCTCGCGGCCGTTCGCCGCCTCTATCACCTCGAGCCCGCGCTCCCGCAACACCTCGGCGACCAGAGAACGAAAGATGCGGCTGTCATCGGCGACGAGTACCCGCGTGAGCGCCACTGTCTCCCTCCGTCTACCTAAATCCTAGCACCCTCGTGGGACCCTGGTGGCGACCGCCGCGGGCTTGCAGCACCGGCTCGGGACCGATTAGGGCTCGGGCCGCCATCTACCGACAGGGCGCCCGGCCCCGGACAGGCCGGGACCGACGCGCCCCGACAACGGTGTGGTGCTGATGGCCCCTACGACTTGAAGCTGTTGAAGGCTTCCGGCTCGCTGTCGTAGACGTCGAAGACCGTGATCAGCTGGGTGACCTGCAGAATGTCGTTGATCTTCGGCGTCAGGTTGAGCAGCTTCATCTTGCCACCCTTGCGCGCCATCGTGGTGAAGCAGCCCACCATCTCGCCGATCCCCGACGAGTCGATGTGCGTGACGGCCTGAAGGTTGAGCAGGATGTTGTTGTGCCCTGCAGCGACGGCGTCCTCGATACTCTTGCGCAGCTCGACATCCCCGGAACCGATCGTGATCTTGCCCTCGAGATCGAGAACCCGCACATCGCCCACGTCACGAATCCTGGTCTTCATGACTCCCTCCTTGCACCCCAGTTTTTTATGAGCTCGACACGTGTCCCGCCCTGCTCGCCGACGCGGAAGTTCACCTCGTCCATGAACTGGTGCATGTAGAAAACACCCCTCCCGCTCGAGCGGAGCAAGTTGCCCGGAGAGGTGGGGTCCTCGAGACTCGCGGGGTCGAACCCCTCGCCCTCGTCCTCCACCTCGATCTGGAGCTGCCCATCCACGAGCAGCATGTGGACCAGAACCCGCTTTTCCGAGCTAAGCTTGTTGCCATGCTTGATCGCGTTGGCAAGCGCTTCCCGCAGGGCCATCCCTACCCAGTAGGTCGTTTCCTCGTCTATGTTGGCGGAACCGCACAGCTCGGCCAGTACACGCTGGGCGAGCTCGATGTTCTCGTAGGCCGAAAGCAGCTGGAGTCGGGCCTCCTGGGCCATGCGCGCGAAGTATAGCATCAGGCTCGCCAGCGTCGTTGTCGCCGGCGCCGCGCTTGCGGCGCCCTGTCCTCCGGGGCTCCACGACGTCGCGGCCAGGGTCGCCGTCCTGCGGGGGGTCTCCGGCCCGTTCAGCCCGCCCTGCCGGCTGATCGAGCCCGGGGGGCTGAAGGCAGAGCTGGACCGCAAGCTGCGGCGGGACCTCCCCGTCCCACCGGAACTGTTCATCGAGTCGCTCGTGCGCCTCGGCTTCATCGAAGGCGAGCCATCGGCTATCTACCAGAGCCTGCTGACCTTCTACACCGGCCAGGTGCTCGGCTTCTACGAGCCGGAGGCGGACGAGATGGTGGTGGTCGACACTCCGGCTTCGGGTCAGGTTGCGGGGGCGCTGGTGTGGGCTCACGAGCTCGCCCACGCCGTCCAGGAGCACCGCTTCCACCTGCCCAGTCGGCTCCTCGCAATGCGCAGCGACGCCGACGAGCAGCGTGCCGCTTCTGCCGTCGCCGAGGGAGAGGCCATGCTCGTGATGCTCCTCCTCAATGCGCCGTCGGCCGACACCGACGAGCTGGAACGAGCCGCACTCGCGGTGCGGCAGCAGGCGCGTGCCGTGGGGGCCCCTGCGGGGGTGCCGGACTTCTTCGTGGCGGACCTCGTCTTCCCGTACACGACGGGGTTTACCGCCGCTCTGCGCGCCTACCGCGCGGGCGGGTGGACGGCCGTCGACCACCTGCTGAGGCAGCCGCCCACGAGCACCGCCGCGTTGCTCCACCCCGACCGCGCCGGCAGCCCCGGCGGGGTGCCGGCGAGTGAGCTCCCGCCCGTGCCGGACGGGTGGGAGGAGGTGCTCACCGATTCGGTGGGCGAGTGGGGGCTTGCCTACCTGCTCGGCCGCCGGCTGGAGGCCGGGCAGGCGGCTGCAGTCGCTTCCGGCTGGGACGGGGACCGCATGCGGCTGATCCGCGACCGGACGGACCCCGGCCGGTGGGCGCTGGCATGGCGCCTGCGCGCCCGCACCGTCGAGGCGCGCAGGACCATCGAGGAGGCCATGCAGCGCGAGCTCCCGACGCTGCTGGTGCGCCTGGCACCGCCCGGGGTTCCCACCCTCACATGGGTGGCTTCTGGTCGGACCCTTGAGGTGCGGGCGGCTTGGCCGCAGGGGCAGCGCCCACCACGCTCGCCTTCTTGATGACGATCGGCTGCATCGGCACGTCCTGGTACCCACCCACCGTCGCCGTCTTCGCGGCGGCGATGGCGTCGACCACCTTCATTCCCTCGACGACCTTGCCGAACACGCAGTAGCCGTAGCCATCCTGCGCCTTCGCTTTGTCGAGGAAGGAGTTGTCCGCGAGGTTGATGAAGAACTGTGCGCTGGCCGAGTTCGGGTCCGGCGTGCGCGCCATCGTGACCGTTCCCCGCTTGTTGACGAGCCCGTTGGCGGACTCGTTGACGATCGGCTCACGGGTCGGCTTCTGCTCCATGTTGGCGGCGAACCCGCCGCCCTGGATCATGAAGCTCGGGATCACCCGATGGAAAACGGTGCCGTCGTAGAAGCCGCTCTTCACGTAGTCCAGGAAGTTGCCCACGGTGATCGGGGCCTTTGCCGCGTCAAGCTCGATCACGATGGTTCCCTGGGTAGTCTCGAGCTTCACCTGGGGGTTCGCCGCCCCAGCGGGTGCCGCCATCGCGGCGGCAAGCGTCAACAGCACGAGGAACCTTGTCATGTGTTCCTTCCTTTCATGGCTTTCGAGTTTTCAGCGGCCCTTGACCGCCGTGAGGTTGAACCTCGGCACCGACCGACTGCCGTCCATCTCGACCTTGAGCACGTAGCGACCGCCGACGGCAAAGCTCACCGATAGCGTCTGCTCCCCGAGCAGCGCACCGTCGGCATTCGCGAGGCGGACGAGCAGCTTGTGTTCCCCTGACTTGACCGTGTAGGCGTCCTCGATCACACCGGATCCCTTCCCCCTGATGCCGAGGAACCCCTTGGTGCGGAAGTCGAAGGGCTTGTCGGCGAGCGCCTCGTCGTCGAGCTTCAGCATGATGGACCCAACGCTCAGCGGGGAGTTGAAGTACAGCTCCAGGCGCGCGTCGCCCACCGGGGTGGCCGGGGCAGGCGCTGCCGCCACGACGACCACTGGAGTCCGAACCGGCTGGGGCCGCGGGACGAGCTGGTGCTCACGGGCCAGGTCGAGGTATTCGCGGGCGACGGCGTCGTTGGGGACGAGGTCGACGACGCGCTGGAAACGGTTCTGCGCCTCGCGCCAACGCCGTTCACGCAGCAGCGCCTTGCCCTCCTCGCGCAACGCAGCCGCCTGCTGCTCGCGGCCGGCGGCGTCGCGCTGCGCGCCCTGCTGCCCGAGCGCCTCCTGTCGCAGGCCGTGGGCGAGCGCACTGTACGGCGCCTGATCGAGCACGGACGCGAGGAGGGTCAGGGCTCCCTCCGGCCTGCCCGTGGTGAGTGCTTCCGAGGCCCGCCGCTGGGCGTCTGCCACGCGGTGCCGGCGCTGTGCCTCCGCAGTGGATGGGCCGCCCCAGGGCCCACGGTCGATTCTCGACGCGAGCAGCCCAAGCAGAAGAGCGGGGGGCACCATCACACCCGCCAGGAGAAGAGCCGCCCAGCGCGCGGCGATGGGCAGGCGCCAGATGCTCGGCTGTGAGGGTTTCTCCTCGGCGGCCGCCCCGGTGGGCGGCACGGGCCCAAGCTCCGTGGCGCGCGTCGCGGTGGGCGAGGCAGCCACCGCCCCCGGCTCCGCGCTCGCCTGCTGGGGTGCCGGCGCGGTGAACTGACTGACGTCGCCGGTCATCCCGGCGAGCACCCGCCGGAGCGCCTCGAGGGCGCGGGCAATGTCGGCGCCGCGCGCGTAGCGCCTGGCGGGGTCCTTCTCCAGCAGCTTGAGCACGATCGGGTTGAAGGCAGAGGGCAGGCCGGGCCGCACCTGGGAGGGGATGCGCGCGGGCTCGTGCACGATCTTGTAGGCCACCTCGGTGAGGGTCTGACCGGGGAAGGGGCGCTGGCCGGTCAGCAGCTCGAACAGCACGACCCCGAGCGAGAACAGGTCGCTGCGCCCGTCGACGATGCCGCCTGCCACCTGCTCGGGGGACATGTAGTTCGGCGTCCCGATGAACTGGCCGGTTGCGGTGAGGTTGGACGACTCCAGGCGCGCGACGCCGAAGTCCGCGATCTTCACCATGCCCTGTGTGGTGAAGAGGATGTTTGCCGGCTTGATGTCGCGGTGCACGACGCCCTTGGAGTGAGCGTAGTCCAGCGCACCGGCGAGCGCGGCGCCGATCCGCGAAACCTCGCTGAACGCGAAGCCATGACCCGAACGCAGAAAATCACGCAGGCTGCGCCCCTCGATGTACTCCATGGCGATGAACGACAGCCCGGTCTCGTCGTCCACCCCGGCGTCGTGGACGGTGACGATTCCCGGGTGGTTGAGCATCCCCGCCGCCTGCGCCTCCCGCAGGAAGCGCTTACGGAACTCCTCGGCCTCCTCGGCGTCGGACGGGATGGTGAGGGTTTTGAGGGCGACGCGGCGCCCGATGACGGGGTCGCGGGCAAGGTACACCACGCCCATGGCCCCTTTCCCGAGGACCGACTCGATGACGTAGCGCCCGAGCCTGTTCGGTTCCATCTATCTAGTCCGGGGGGTCCCACTTCGCTCCGCCCACCCCCCGACGCTACAGACCCCCCGCGCCCCCCACGCTCGTCCCGCCGCAGGCGGGACTCGCTCTTCTCTCGCGTGATCACCCACCGTGCATCCCATCCTCCGCCCTCTTGGAGGGACATGCCGCATTTCTATTTTGCACCCTTCGCAGGGGTCGGTTTGGGGACGATCACGAGCACCTCGTCCGGCGCGGCGACGTCCAGGGTTTCGCGAGCCGCCCGCGCCCGGGCCTCGCGCTCGTGCTTGAGCGCCTCGACCTGGCGTTCGAGCGCCCGATTCGCCTCCTCGAGCTGCTGCCGGCGCACCCGCAGCTCGAGGAGCTCGCGCCTGGTCTCCCGCTCCGCGATCACCGCCTGCCACCAGCCCCAGCCGACCAGCGCCACCAGCAGCGGCACCAGCGCCCAAAGCCAGCGTCGGGCAGGAAGTCTCACCGCTCAAACGGGTCCCTGCCGGCGAAGGTGGCCGCGTCGCCAAGCTCTTCCTCGATACGCAGGAGCCGGTTGTACTTGGCGATCCGCTCCCCGCGCGAGGCCGAGCCCGTCTTGATGAGGCCGCAGCCGCACGCGACCACGAGGTCCGCGATGGTGGTGTCCTCGGTCTCGCCGGAACGGTGAGACACCATCGCCCTCCAGCCGTGGTGCAGGGTCATCCGGAGCGCGTTCTGCGTCTCGGTGAGGGTACCGATCTGGTTCAGCTTGATCAGCACCGCGTTGGCGACGTTCTCCCGGATGCCGCGGGCGATGATCTTGGGGTTGGTGACGAAGATGTCGTCGCCCACCAGAAGCACACGCTCCCCCAGGCGCTTGCACAGCTTCTTCCAGCCATCCCAGTCGTCCTCTGCCAGCCCGTCCTCGATCAAAACGATTGGGAACTCGCCGATCCACTCCTCGTAGAGGGAGATGAGGTCATCGGCGGAGAGGCCGTGACGGCCCTCACCGGGGAGGAAGTAGCCCTCGCCGGTGCGAAGCTCGCTGCCGGCCGCGTCGAGGGCGATCGCCACCTGCCGGCCGGGTTCGTAGCCGGCGTCCTTGATCGCGGCAACCATGAACTCGAGTGCCGCCCGGTTGTTGGGGAGGTTGGGTGCAAAGCCACCCTCGTCACCGACGGCGGTGACGTGCTTGGCGGCCTTGAGGCGCTCCCGCAGCGCGTGGAACACTTCGACCCCGGCGCGCAGCCCGTCGGCGTACGAGGTGAAACCCAGCGGCACCGCCATGAACTCCTGGATGTCCAGGGAGTTGTCTGCGTGCGCGCCGCCGTTGATCAGGTTCATGCAGGGCACCGGCAGCACGTGGGCGGCCGTGCCACCCAGGTACCGGTAGAGGGCGAGCCCGCTCTGCTCGGCCGCTGCGTGGGCGGTCGCGAGCGAAACGGCGAGAATCGCGTTCGCCCCTAGTTTGCTCTTGTCCTCGCTGCCGTCCAGCTCGACGAGGGTCTCGTCTATGCCCACCTGGTCCCGGGCGTCGAGGCCGACGATCGCGTCGGCGATCTCGTCGTTGACGTGGCCGACGGCCTTCAGCACGCCCTTGCCCCTGAACCGGCTCTTGTCGCCGTCCCGCAACTCGAGCGCCTCGCGGCTCCCGGTAGATGCACCGGAGGGAACGACCGCGGTCCCCACGGCGCCGCCCGACAGCAGGACCTCGGCCTCGACGGTCGGGTTGCCCCGGGAGTCGAGGACCTCGCGCCCGATGATCTCTTCAATCTCGAACATGGCTGACCCCTTCCTCGGCCTGACGCAGCACGAGCCGGACCTCTCGCACCAGAGCGCGCAGCTGCCCGCTCGAGGTCGCCTCGGCGTAGATTCGCAGCTTGGGCTCCGTCTGCGCCACCCTGGCCAGCACCCAGCTCCCGTCTGCCAGCTCGAGCAGGATGCCGTCGCGGCGGTCCGCGCGCGTCACCTTCTGTCCGGCGAACTCCTTGAAAGACCTCTTGCTCACCTTTTCGATCGCGGCTCGGGTCCGCTCCTTGAGGGGAAGCTGCACCCTGCGTGAGACCAGCGTCCCGTGACGGGCAAAGAGCCCGCGCACCAGCTCGTCCAGCGAGTGTCCCTCGACGGCGACCAACTCGGCCATGAGGAGCGCCGCGTAAATGCCGTCGCGCGCGGGTAGGTGTGCTGCCACGCCCAGCCCTGCAGACTCCTCGGTGGCGATGGAGATGCGCTTCGAGAGGAACAGCGGACCGAAGTTGTGAAAGCCGACCGGGGTCTCCACCATCTCGCGGTCGGCCGCGCGGGCTATCCGGTCCACCAGGCGGGTCGTCGCCACGGTGCGCCCGATACCCCCGGGAGTGCCCCGGCGACGGATCAGATACTCCGTCAGCAGCGCGATCACGAGATTCGGCGAGATCGCCCGACAGGCGGCGTCCACCACCCCGAACCGATCCGCGTCGCCGTCGGTGGCGAGACCGATCTGAGCTCCGCTGGTGCGCACCTTCTCCCGCAGCCCCGCGAGGTTCTGCGGCGTGCACTCGGGGGCGTACCCGCCGAAGTAGGGGTCCTTCGTCGTGTGGACCACGTGGGTGGGGACGTCGTGGGCGAGCAGCACGCGGTCGAGGAACTCGCGCGCGGTGCCGAAAAGGGGGTCCACTGCCACTACCAGGCCGCTCCTCGCGATTGCCTCCCAGTCGACGTCCCGCTCCAGGCTGGCGAGGTACCCCTCGGCGAGCGGTGCCGTCGCCGCCAGACGCGTCTGGGGAACGTAAAAGTCCTCGAAGCCCTCCGACTTGGCCGCGACGGCCGCCTCGATCGCATCCGTGAGCTCACGGGGTGCGTGCGTTCCGTGGGTCGTGAAGAGCTTGAGGCCGTTGTACTCCGCAGGGTTGTGGGAAGCGGTGAACATCACGCCCAACGTGGCACCACGCTCGCGAACGGCATAGGCGAGGCATGGCGACGGGAGGTCCCGCTCGGACATCACGGTCGCCACGCCGTAGTGGGTGAAAACCTCCACCGCCTCTCGGGCGAACTTTTCCGAAAGCAGGCGAGTATCGTAGGAGACGATGATCTCCCCTACGTCGCCCCGGCCGCGCAAGACCTCCAGGGTCGCGTCCAGCACCAGCCGCACGTTGCGAAAGGTGAAGTCCTGGCCAACGATGCCGCGCCATCCGGAGGTTCCGAAGTGAATCATCGCCGCTCGGTGGGAGGCTACCACAGCCTGCTCGCGCTCGGCACCTTCGGTGCGGTGCTCGTGCAGGCGTGTGCCCCGGTGCGGCTCTCCCCGCCGCAGCCGGTGCGCACGGTGGCCGACTCCCCCGGCGACCCGTGGCGGCCCGAGCGTGCCGCGGTCGTGGCCCAGATCAATGGGGCCCGGGCGGAGCTCGGCCTTCCGCCGCTGGCCTACGACTCGACCCTGGAACGTGTCGGCGACTTGCACTGCCGGATCCTCATCGACGAAGACGGTGACGGGCACTTTTCGCGCAGCGGGGTGCCGCCGTACCTGCGCTACCTGCTCGCGGGCGGGCACGGCTTCCACCGGGAGAACGTCGGCAGCTACTCGACCACGGGAACCGTGGTGGGCTCGGCGCTCGCTCGGATCCTCTCCACCAGCGTGGAGGACATGCTGGCCGAGGTCCCCCCGGACGACGGCCACCGCCGCTCGCTCCTCGATCCCTGGGTCACGAACGTCGGCGTCGGGCTCGTGGTCCGCGGCGGCGAGGTGCGTATGACCCACGAACTCGCCACCGAGGTGACCCAGAGTTGGGCACCGCCTCCCTCGGCGGCGGCACCGGGCACCCTGGTGAGCCTCTCCGGGTGGCTGGCCAAGCCGTGGCAACCCGAGGCGGTCGAGGTGCTCTGGGAGGAGCTGCCACGTCCTCTCTCGGATGCACGGCTGCGCGCAATCCGCGCCTACGGCTACCCGGAGCGCCGGAGCATGTTCCACGCGAACCGGTCCAGTACGCCGAACAGCACGCCGGCGTTCACGGTTGACGGCTTCGGGTCGTTTCGCTACCGCTGGGCCACCGGTCCCCACGAAGGCGTGGAGATCGTGTTGCTCTGGGCCCGCCACGGGGAAGGTCGGCAACTGGTCCCGGTTGCCGTCTCTGGTACCGTGGTGGTCGCGAAGACCGAGCTTTCCCCCGAGCTTGCCCTCTGGCAGGGGCTCGGCGGGAGCACGACCCGCCCGTGAAGAGGAGTCCGTGAAAGAACCGATCTACATGGACCACAACGCCACCACCCCGGTCGATCCCCGGGTCGTGGAGGCGATGCTGCCCTGCATGATGGAGACGTTCGGCAACGCAGCCTCGCGGACCCATCCCTTCGGTTGGGCGGCGGCGAAGCTCGCGGAGCGAGCGCGAGAGCTTCTCGCCGCCGGTATCGGCGCCCAACCGGAGGAGATCGTCTTCACCTCCGGGGCCACCGAGTCCAACAACCTGGCCATCAAGGGCGCCGCGTGGGCGCTCGAACGGCGCGGCAAGCACATCGTCACCTGCGCCACCGAGCACAAGGCGGTGCTCGACCCGTGTCAGGCGCTGGCGCGAGGGGGTTTCGTCGTGACCGTGCTCCCCGTGGATGCCCTGGGCCGGCTCGACCCCGAGCGGCTGGCCGCGGCGCTCACGAAGGAAACGGTCGTGGTCTCCGTCATGCTCGCCAACAACGAGACGGGGACGCTCCAGCCGATCCGAGAGATCGCGGTGGCTTGCCGGGAACGCGGCGCGTTGTTGCACTGCGACGCCACCCAGGCGGTGGGCAAGATCCCGGTGGGCGTCGACGCCCTGGGGGTGGACCTGCTCTCGTTCTCCGCCCACAAGATCTACGGGCCAAAGGGTGTCGGGGCTCTCTACGTGCGACGACGAAAGCCTCGGCTGCACCTGGTTCCGCTGCTGGACGGGGGCGGCCACGAGCAGGGGCTGCGCTCCGGAACGCTCAACGTCCCCGGAGCCGTGGGGTTCGCACGGGCGCTGGAGATCGCCCTCGAGGAGATGCCCCGGGAAAGCGTGCGCATGACGGAACTGCACGACCAACTGGACACGGCGATCCGCTCGCGTCTGGAGGCAGTGACCCTCAACGGCCATCCCACGGAGCGCCTGCCCAACACCGTCAACCTATCGTTCGCCGGGGTGGACGGCGCGGCGCTCCTGGTCGGTCTCAAGGAGGCGGCGGTGGCCTCCGGATCCGCCTGCACCTCGGCCGATCCCAAACCGTCGCACGTCCTGCTGGCGATGGGCAGGAGCAAGGAGCTCGCCAACGCGTCCATCAGGTTCTCGCTCGGGCGGAGCAACACCGCCGAGGAGGTCCAGATCGTCGCCGACGCCGTGGTGCGAGAGGTGCAACGGCTGCGGCATGACTCCCCGCTCTGGCGTGGCCGCAGGTCCTGACGTGAGACCCCCGGCACAACGGAAAGGGTAGAATCCGTTCTGGCCCGGTCGCGGGCCGCCGGAGGTGGATTCGGCCGACCGACCGGAGGTCCTAGTCTCTGCCCTGGAGTGCGTGCGCCGCAGGCTCCCCCCCACCCCGGGGCCGCGCGCCGTGGGAGGGGTGTGCCCGTCTGCCCGGGCCCTGGCGCTCGCTGCCCTCGTGTCCGAATCGGCACCCACGATTGCGGTCGTCCCGAGTGAGCGTGACGCCGAGGAGCTGATCGCTGGCCTGGAGCTGGTCGCGCCCGAGCTTGCCGCGGCGGCACTCCCCGCCGAAGCGGTCGAGGCTTACCTCGGCCGCACCCCGCCGCTGGGTGCGACCGCCGCCGCGGCGACCGCCCTGCTGGGCCTGGCAACCGGCGCCGTGCGCGTGCTGGCGGTTCCCGCCCGCGTGCTGCCCTATCCGCTTCCTCCCCCGGCCTCCCTGCCACCACGCTGCCCCGTGTTGCGGGTCGGGCAGACCCTTCAGCCCCACATGTTCGCGCGGGCGCTCGCGGACGCCGGCTACCGGCGCGTCGAGCTGGTGGAGGAAGCGGGGGACTTCGCGGTGCGCGGGCAGGTCCTCGACCTCGGCACGCCGGATCGCTTCGTGCGCCTTCTGCTCGACGTGGACGCGGTGGAGGCGCTACGGGATTTCGACCCGGCGACCCAGCGCTCGGGCGAGCCAGCGGACGAGGTCACGGTGCCCTCGTTGCGCCTGTTCCCAACCGACGAGCGGGCACGCCAGGCGGTCGCCCGCAAGCTCGAGCAGGAGAGGTGTGCCGCCGCCGCCGCGGCCGCGCTGGCGGGCGGGGACCCCGCCCTCTGGGAGGGCTTTCTCGGCTGGGCCCTGGACCACCAGCACGTCTGGGAGCTCGCACCGAACCTGGTGGTCTTCGAGCGCGGTGCGGTGCGGGCGGAGGTGGAGCGGGTCTTTGCCGCCCTTCGCCTGGCCCGGGAAACCCTCGCGAAGGATCAGGTCGCGCTCCCCCCTCCCGAAGCCTGGCTCGCCGGCCCCGAACGGTGTGAGGGCGCGCTCGAGGACGCCGACCGCGTCGAGGAGCTGGCCGTGGAGGACGGCACGGCCTGGGTGCGTCTCGTCACCGCTCCCACTCCGAACCTCGCGACCCGCCCCCAGGCGCTCGTGGAGGAGCTGCGCGTCGGCCTGGCCGAGCGCCGCCAGCAGGTGCTGGTGGCGGCCTCCGCGGGCGAGGCGCAGCGCCTCCTCCACCTGGTCACGGAGGCCCAGCTCCCGGTGCGGCACGGGTGGCCGCTGGAGGGGATCGTCGGCGTCGTCCCGGGGCGCCTGGAACGCGGCTTCACCTTTCCCGACGCCGGGTTCGTGGTGTTCGGGCGCGCCGACCTCACGACCCTTCCCGCGCCCTCCCGGCAGCGCCGCGCCCTCGCCCGCGTGCTCGCGGAGATGCGCGACCTTCAGGCCGGCGACTTCGTTGTCCACGCCGACCACGGCATCGGCCGCTTCGCCGGCTTCCGGACGTTCGATCTCGACGGCGAGGAGCACGAGTGCGTGGAGCTGGAGTACGCCGGGGGCGGGAAGCTGCTGGTGCCGCTCGAGCGCGCCGACGTGCTGGAGAAGTACGCGTCCTCCGAGGGCGCCCCGCCACGCCTGGACCGTCTGGGCGGTGGCACGTGGTCGCGTACGAAGGCCAGGGTCAAGCACGCCCTCAAGGACCTCGCCGAGGAGCTCCTCAAGGTGCAGGCGCAGCGGGAGCTCGCGGCCGGGTTCTCGTTCTCCAAGGATTCGCCGTGGCAGCGGGAGTTCGAGGACGCGTTCGAGTACGAGCCGACGCCGGACCAGGCGCAGGCGATCACCGAGAGCAAGCGAGACATGGAGTCCCCCCGGGCGATGGACCGCCTGCTGGTAGGCGACGTCGGCTACGGCAAGACCGAGGTCGCGATGCGGGCCGCCTTCAAGGCGGTCATGGACGGCAAGCAGGTGGCGCTTCTGGCGCCCACGACGATCCTGGCCGAGCAGCACTTCCGCACCTTCACCCGGCGGTTCGCGGGGTTCCCGGTCGAGATCCGCTGGCTTTCGCGTTTCGTCCCGGCGGCCGAGCAGAGGAAGGTGGTGAACGGACTCGCCGAGGGCACGGTGGACGTGGTGATCGGCACCCACCGCCTGCTCGCCAAGGATGTGGCCCTGCGCGACCTGGGCCTGCTGATCGTGGACGAGGAGCAGCGCTTCGGGGTGACGCAGAAGGAGAGGCTCAAGGCGCTCAAGGCCAGCGTGGACGTGCTCGCGATGTCGGCCACGCCGATTCCCCGCACGCTGAACCTCGGCCTCCTGGGCCTTCGCGACGTCTCGATCATCGAGACCCCGCCGCGCGACCGCCTGGCCATCCAGACCCACGTGCTGCCGTTCCGCAAGGAGGTGCTGCGGGAGGCGATCCTCACCGAGCTCGCCCGCGGCGGGCAGGTGTTCTTCGTGCACAATCGTGTGGCGTCCATTACTGCCATCGCCGCGCTCGTGAGCGAGATGGTGCCGGAGGCTCGCGTGGTGGTGGCCCACGGGCAGATGGACGAGCGAGCGCTCGAGCGCGCGATGGACACCTTCCTCGAGGGGCGTGCCGACGTGCTGGTGGCCACGGCGATCATCGAGAACGGCCTCGACATCCCCAACGCCAACACCCTCATCGTGAACCGCGCCGACCGCTTTGGCCTGGCCCAGCTGTACCAGTTGCGCGGGCGGGTGGGGCGCTCGGACCGGCTGGCGTTCGCCTATCTCCTGGTTCCGCCGGAGCGCTCGCTCTCCCAGGAGGCGCGAGCGAGGCTGGCGGCGATCCTGGAGTTCGCCGACCTCGGCGCCGGCTTCCGGATCGCCGCCCGCGACCTCGAGATCCGCGGCGCCGGCAACCTGCTCGGGGCCGAGCAGCACGGCCACCTGCGGGCGGTGGGGTACGAGACGTTCTGTCGTCTGCTCGAGGAGGCGGTGCGCGAGCTGCGCGGGGAGGCGGCTCCACCGCCCTCCGCCACGGTGGAGCTGCGCCTCGGTCTCGACCTTCGCCTGCCCGAGGGCTACGTCAGCGAGGAAACGCTGCGTCTCGCGGTCTACCGCCGAATCGCCGCCGCGCGCGACGAGCAGGAGCTCGCCACCCTCCGGCAGGAGCTGGTGGACCGTTTCGGCCCCGCACCCGATCAGCTCGAGCAGCTGCTGCTGCACCAGCGCGTGCGTCGCCGGGCCGAGATGCTCGGCCTCGTTCGCGTTCGGCGCGCCGCAAACGCCTACGAGCTCGCCTTCGACCCGGCCCACCCCCGCTCGCACCCGACCGCGATGGCGCTGCTCGCAGCGATCCCCGGGGCCATCGTCACCCCGGCGCAGGTCGTGCGGCTCCCCATGGCCGGGCGTGACCCGGCCGCGGACGCCGCGGAGCTGCTCGGGCTCCTGCCCCAGGGGGGTGAGCCCGCGGCGTAGGGCAGCTCCAATGTGTCGTGCCTCACAGAACGCCAGGGCGAGGACCGGCATCATCTCGAGCGACGAGGCCATGAGAACGATCGCGAACATCACGCTCGTCGCTGTTCTCGCGGCGGCTCCGGTCGCGGCGCAGACGCACGGGGACACGCCGGTCTCCTTCGGTGCGGACATCGGGCTATTCGCACCGTTCGAAAGCGGCGCGAGCAGCAGCTTCACCGGCCGGGTGACCGCCGACCTCTACTGGTGGTCCCCCCTGGGAATGCGCTTCGCAGCCGGGTTCGCCAACCCCACCCTGGGGGACAGCCCGTTCGATGCGCACGTGGACATGGGCTACGTGACCGCGAGCCTGATCCGCCCATTCAAGGAGGGGACGCTGCGCCCGTATGGTCAGGCCGGGGTCGGGGTCTACCGCCTCTCCGGGGATCGCGCCGGCACCCAGCTCGGGCTCACCTTCGGCGGCGGTCTCGAGCTGTCCCTGGGGTGGAAGCACGTGCTGCTCACGCCGGAGCTCACGGCCCACCTGGTGTCCGGCGACGGCCCCCGGTTTTCCCTTGCGCTCACGGTGGGGCTGCACACGAGGCCCGAATAGCGGGATTGTGAGCGGCCGGATCGTCGGCCCGCAGGAGAGCTACTTCGCAGAGGTGCCCTCAGCGATGGCGGTGCGGATCTCTCGCGCCAGCGTCCTCATGTCAAAAGGCTTCTGCAGGAAGCGCAGCGTTCCGGCCCCGACGCCGCGCCGCACCGCCTCGTCCTCGGTGTAGCCGGACATCAGGATCACCTTGAGCCGGGGCCAGCACTCCAGCAGCCCGCGCGCCAGCTCGGCGCCCGACACGTCCGGGAGCAGCAGGTCGGAGAGAAGGATGTCGAAGGCGGACTCCTGGGGCAACCGACGCGCCTCCTCGGCGCTCCCCACCGCTGCGACCTCGTAGCCCAGCATCGTGAGCAGGTCCACCAGGCCCTCGCGCGCCCCCGTTTCGTCCTCAACCACGAGGACTCGCTCGCCCCTGCCGCGCGGCAGATCATCCGCCTCCACGCGCGACGAAGCCTGCACGAGGGCCTCGCCCGTGCTCGCCTTCGGCAGCTCGATCCGGAACACCGTGCCGCCGCCCTCGCGGTCCGACACGCGGATCGTGCCGTCGTGCTGGGTGACGATCCCGTGCACCACGGCGAGCCCGAGCCCAGAGCCCTTGTCCGCACCCTTGGTCGTGAAGAACGGCTCGAAGATACGGTCGCGGATCCCCTCCGGCACCCCCTGACCCGTGTCCTCCACCGACAGCCATGCGGTGCCGCCCTCCCCCACCCCGGTGCGGACCAAGAGCCGCCCCCCCTCGGGCATCGCATCGGAGGCGTTGACCACCAGGTTCATCAGGACCTGGTCGATCTGGCCGCGATCAGCGATCACCGGCAGGGGCTCGTCGGCGAGCTCGACGGCGAATGCGATGTTTTCGCGCACCAGCCGCCGGAACAACTGCGTCGCCCCGCCCACGACCTCGCTGAGGTCGAGCCGCTCGGGCTTGGCCGTCTCGCGCCTGGAGAACAGCAGGAGCTGGCGGGAGAGCGCGGCGCCGCGCCGGATCTGTTGCTCCAGCTCGTCCACCGTGTCGGCGACTCGCCGGGGATCGTCGGGGTTGTTGTGGATGATCTGTGTCTGGCTGAGCATCGCCTGCAGCAGGTTGTTGAAGTCGTGCGCCACGCCCCCGGCCAGCCTGCCGATCGCCTCCAGCCGCTGCACCTGGCGCAGTTGCTGCTCGAGCAGGGCCTCCTGGGTCACGTCGCGCTTGACCGCCACGAAGTGCGCAACCCTCCCCGACGGGTCGCGCACCGGCGAAATCGTCGCATCTTCCTCGATCAGCGACCCATCCCTACAGCGGTTGACGAAACGGCCCGACCACACCTCGCCTCGCCACAGCGTCTCCCACATCTCCCTGTAGAAGCCCTCGTCGTGCTTACCGCTCTTGAGGATCCTGGGGTTGGCGCCGAGCACTTCCCCCGCGGTGTAGCCGGAGATGCGCTCGAATGCGGGGTTGACGTACTCAATCGTTCCCTCGACGTCGGTGACCATGATGGCCTCGGCCGCCTGCTCGACAGCGGCGGCGAGGCGCTTGCGCTCCTCGGTCTCCCGCCTGCGCTGCGTCACGTCGCGCACGGTCCCGAGCGCGCCAACCACGCCTCCGTTCTCAAGCAGCTGCACGCCGGAAAACTCGCCGTCGAGCCACGACCCGTCGCGGGCCTTGATGCGCAGCTCGAACAGCCCGGGTGACCTCTGGTCCAGCACCCGGGCGAAATTGTCGAGCGCATAATTCAGATCATCTGGATGCACCAGGTCCGCGAACGGCCTCCCGACCCACTCGCTGCACGACCACCCGGTGATCCTCTCGAAGGCGGCGTTGAGAGAGGTGAGCGTTCCGGTCATTGAAAGCGTGAACACCACGTCCTGCATGGTGTCCACGAGCCTGCGGTAGCGCTCCTCGCTCTCACGGACGGCCGCCTCGACCTGCTTGCGCTCGGTGATGTCCCGCGCGTTGACGACCATGCCGTTCACTCCGGGAACGTGGAACAGGCTGCGCTGCACCGCGTCGAACACCCGCCAGGAACCGTTGCGGTGGCGGCCCCGTAGCTCGACGCGGCCGGTCGCCCCGGGCTGCTCCCGGAGCTCCCTGAAGAGCTTCCGCACTCTGACCGCGTCGTCGGGGTGCACGAAGGCGAATACGCCGGCTCCCACCAGTTCCTCGGGGGGAAACCCGAGCACGTCGATCGAGGAAGGACCGGCGAAGGTGATCGTTCCCCGGCGGTCGAGCACGACCAGGAGATCGGCGGACTTTTCGATGAGCGTACGAAAACGCTCCTCGCTCTCGCGCAGCGCGTTTTCCGCGCGGGCGCGGCGCTCCTCGCCCTCCGCAACCTGCAGCGCGAAACCCAGGTCCTGCGCCAGCTCGTCGAGCAGGCTCACGATCTCCGGCGCAAAGACGTCCCGCTCCTCGGAGTACACCGAAAACGCCCCTCTGGTCTGCCCGTCCACCGCAATCGGAAAGGCTGCGGTGGAGCGGAAGAACCGCTTCCGGCCCGCATCGCGCCAGGGGTCGACGCTCGCGGCCGCGTCCCAGTCGTTGACCACCACGGCCCGCCCTTCGCGGATCGCGGTTCCGGTGGGCCCACGACCCTCGGGGGAGTCGTCGCACCGGATCCGCACCTCCTGGAGGTAGCCCTCCTCGAAACCTGCCGAGGCGACCGGCCGTACCTCGCCGGTTTCGAAGTCCGCAATGCCGACCCACGCCATCCTGAACCGACCGTGCTCGACGGCGATTCGGCAGGTTTGGGTCAATATCCTGTCCGTGTTCCTCTCGCGCACCATCAGCTCATTGATCTCGGTGATGGCCCGCAGCAGCCTATTGAGGAAGCGGATCCGCTCCTCGGCGGCCTCACGCTCCGAGAGGTCACGCACGATCGAGAGCACCGCTCGGCCCTCGTCGAGCTCGGCCAGGCGGCTGCTCACCTCGACCGGAAAAGTGCTGCCGTCCTTGCGCAGGTGTCTGGTCTGGAAGACGTGCCCGTCAGGCAGCGACGCCCTGGTCATCTGGTCCTGCAGGTTTCCCCGTGCCTCCTCGGCCCGCAGGTCGCGAATCGTGAGCCGCAGGAGCTCCTCGCGGGAGTAGCCGTAGACCGTCTCGGCCTTCCGGTTCGCGTCGAGGATCTGCCCGTCGGTTCCCACGAAGAGGATCGGGTCGTTGGCGTGGTCGACGAGGAGCGCAAATCGCGCCTGGCTTCGGGAGAGCGCGGACTCGTACCTGGCCCGCCGCGCCCGCCACAGGCCGAAACCGGTCGCCACCAGCGCCAGGGCGAAGCCCGTCACCGTGAGCGCGCTGCCGCGAATCTTCTCACGGTAGACGCCGAGCGCCTCCTCCAAATCGACCTTGGCGACCAGGCCCCAGGGCGTGCCGACGATGCGCCGAGTGGCCGCGAGCACCAGTGTGCCGCGGTAGTCAGCGAACGTGCCGAAGGTCTCCTGCCCATCGACTGCCGCGCGGGCGGCCAGCGCAGGAACATCGGCGCGCAGCGTGTGCGTGAGCGGCTGCGCGGCCCAGTGCCGCAGCGGGCTCACGAACACTACGCTGTCGCCCTCCCTCCGGACGAGGAGCACTTCGGCAGATTCGGTTGGCAACGGTTCACGAGCCAGCAGGGGGTACAGCCACGTCGCCGGGTTGCTCGCCACCACAGCCGCCCCGAGTGTCGCGGGGCGCCCTCCCGCCGCGGAGGCAGGCTCCGTGATCGGGGCGCCGAAAACCACCAGAGGCATACCCTCGGGCCCGCCACAGAAATCGGCGAAAGGCTTGCCCGCCATCGCGAGTCGCCGCACCACGGCCGGGCACTCCCCGCCGCTCGCGCTCTCGCCCGAATTGCTAGCGAGCACCGCGCCCGCGGCATCGAGGACGTAGATGGCGCGGTGGCCGTGCGCGCGCGTGAAGACGTCGATCACGCCCTGCAGGTGGGCCGCGGCATCCGCGGAGGCCGCCTCGGCGCGGCCAGCGTGTGCTGCCGTCACGGCGACCACCGTCGGGAAGTTCGCCACCGTGGCGGCGTCAGAGATTCCGCTAGCGATCCAACTTAGGATCGCGGCCTTGCGGTCGTCCGCCATCGCGTCGAGGCGGGCCTCCCACGCCCCGACCACCTGGGCACGCTCCGCGGGTGCATAGACGAACAGGAAGTAGAGGGCGCCGGCCACGAGAGCGCCGCCGATGCCCACGATCAGTGCGAAGGCACCGGTGGGCCTTCGTTCGCGATCCTCACGCCGCTTGTGAACCCCGGGCCGCGCCCGGCTCATCGCTGCCCCCGAAAGCCGTCCGCCATCGCGAACCGAGCCGGGAGCGCGCGGTGGGTTGCCGTGCCCGTGGGCAAGAGCACCGTCGCCATCGGGTTTCCTTCGAGCCAATGTAGCAGTCCGGCTCCGTCCCTGTAAACGAAGCAGGCGCACTCGTAGGGAGTGCTTCTGCACCCACAGCGTCAACGGCGCGACGGCGTCCGGCTTGCGGATCGCAGGAGACGGCGCTTGACGTCGTGCCGAAGGGGCCGCAGTATTCATGCGGGTTCAGTTTGCCGGTTCGCGGAGGCGCGCTGCACCACGAAGGCCGTTTTCCCGGGGGGTGATCGATGAATTCGGCGTCGGGTGAGCCAGAGGTGGTCAGGCTCGACGATCTGGCTCGGTTTCTCCTCCCCGACGAGACCGTGGGTAGCGCTTCGGACACCCTCAAGCCCTTGTGCTGTCGGGTCGAGTCGCGGCTCCCTGTGCCGAGCGGCGCGTGCCCCGGTGCGGTGTTCACCGTACAGGCCGGCAGCGAGGTCTCTGTCTTCGCGTTCAACGCGCCGACCGACCGTGACCCGGACCTCGTCCTCCTGCCTCCCGGCGCCGGGCCACCCGAGAGTTGCGCCGGACAACTGAACCTCACTCCGGGGTCGTGCTGGCTCAAGGTGCAGCACAGGGCCAGCGTGGAGGTCGAGGGCGGTGGCCCGCTCGCCCACACGGGGATGCGGCTCCATGCCGAGGCCCCAGTGGTTTTCAGCGACTACCGGCTGCACGACCCCGGCGAGAACGCCGCACGAGCCGTCGCCGCGGACCTTCTCAATCCGCGCTTTGCCCAGCGCCTGGACGACGTCCGCGCGTTGCGCCCGAACGAGGCGCTCGCCTTCCAGGCCACGGGGACGCTGCGCGCCGCAGTGGAGGTGAGCTGGTGCGACGTGCTGGCGAGCGGCCTTGGTGCCCTCGCCGGTATCGTCGGCGCCGCCGCGCCGCTGGTCGTGGAGTTGCCCGCTGCCGCCAGCGTGAGCGGCACCGTCACTCTGGCGGATGAGTTCACCGTGGTCTTCTCCCGCCTGCCGGACGGGCGCACCCGGGCCGCGGTCAAGAAAGCCGCTTCCCGCACCTTCGCCGGAGCCGCCGACCTCGGTCTCTCCGTCGAGCTCGCCGATCCCCAGCAGCTCGAGTCGGCGCTGCGCGACGCGGTGGCAGGTCTGCTCGGGGAGGAGTACGCGACGGTGCGGGCGCTCGTCGACAAGGCGTCGCTGGCGGAGCTCTCCGAGAACGAGAGGTGGGCCGCCGAGGCGCTTGCCGAGCGTCTGGGCCTCGAGGAGCTTCCCAAAGGCTTCACGACCCTCCGCGAGAAGCTGCAGCAGCTCGAGGGAGCGATCGCCGAGGCCGTCGCCGAGCTCGCGACGGAGAAGCTCGCGGCGGGCTTCGCCTACGAGTACGACCGTCTCGCCCGCGGTTCCTCCGTGCTCGAGGTGGTGCTGAGCCCCGACGCCCTCGCCGCCCATCACGCCTCTCTCTGCAACGGGGACCTCGAGCCCGTCCTCTCCGCGATCCTCGGCGCCGCCCCGGGCCTCGCCCTCGAGGGCTACCTGCACCGGCGCACGCTGGAGCGGGCGCACAGTTGGGGTTTCACCCTCGCCATCGGGCCATGGGCTGCCAGGGGCAGACAGCGGCGCGCGCTCACCCGCGTCGTCGAGGAGGACATCACCGGCAGGAAGAGGGTGAGCTGCCTCGGCCTCGGGGCGTACGAGGGGCGCTGGCTCACGAACGTGGCCGAGTGGACCGTGGACCTCAGGGCCGACATGCCTCGCTTCGCGCCCGAGGGCGCTCCGCGCCTCTCGGAGTTCGCGCTCGGCCTCCACCTCGCCTGGCACTGGCGGCAGGAGTCGCTGGCCGAGGACAGGCTCGACGAGGTCCTTGACGTTGCCGCGCTGTGGGGCGCGCTCGACCCTGAGCACGCCGCCGACGTGAGGCGGCGCCTGGCCCCGAGACTCGGCCGTGCCGCCGACCTGACCGTGCAGCTGCGTTTCGACGATGCGGCATTCCGGAGCGTGCTGCCATCTCTCGCAGCCGGGCGGGACGCCGACTTCGCCGCCGCGCTGGGCGCCGCAATGCCGTTGCGCACGGGCTCGCACGGTCGCGGCGACCCGCGCCGGCGTCGCGAGCTCTACGGGCCACTCTGGGCGCACGTCCTCGACCACCCGGACGCCCCGGCGCGCGCCCTGGTGGCGCTGGCCCGGCAGCACCTCGCGAAGGGCGAGGAGCCTCAGCTGGGTTTTCTGGAGGAGAACTACCTCAAGCTGGCGCCCACCTGTACCTTTGTCGGCCTGGCCAGGGTGGCCAACCAGAACACGGCCGCCGCCTGGCGGGAGTTCCGTTCGGGCGCCATCCTCCTCCACGAGGCCGTCGCCGCAGCCGCCGAGGACGACGGCACCCTCGAAAGGGTCTTCTCCCTGATGGTCAACCTCTGGGCGCAGACCCACCACGTGAGGGCGCTCGGCGCGTTTCTGCTCGAGGCGGCTTCAACCGCGGGCGTCGCGTCCGCGGTCGTCCGTACCCTGACGGTTACCGCCCGGGACGCCGGCGGTGAAAACGCCCTGGTGGTCGCCGCGCCGGCGACCTGAGGGGCGGAGCGCTCCCGACCCCAGGCGCAGGCCCCTGCGCTACAATCCCTCGGTTGGACGAGGAGCGAAGGATGAGCAACGCCAACACGAAAAAGGGAACCATCGCGATCCTGACCGGCGGCGGCGACGTGCCGGGCCTCAACCCCGCGATCCGCGCGATCACCGTGCGCGCCCTACGCGAGGGTTATCGCGTGCTCGGGATCCGTCGCGGATGGGCGGGCCTCGTCGAGCTGGAGCGCGAGAAGGACAAGCCTCAGGACGATCTGGTCAACGAGCTTACCGAGGAGATCGTCAACAGGGTCGGCCGCACGGGCGGCACTTTCCTGCACACCTCACGCACCAACCCCGGCAAGGTGCCTCAGGGACAGCTGCCGCCGCACATCAAGGACAAGTACCAGGGCGACATCGTGGACGTCACCCCGGATGTGCTCGCCAACCTGGAGTGGCTGGGTGTGGACACGCTCATCCCCATCGGCGGCGACGACACGCTCTCCTACGGCGTGCGGCTGCACAAGGAGGGGGTGCGCGTCATCGCGATCCCAAAGACGATGGACAACGACGTCCCTGGTACCGACTACTGCATCGGCTTCTCCACCTGCGTGACCCGCACCATCGAGATGACTCACGCCCTGCGCACGTCGGCGGGCAGCCACGAGCGCTTCCTGGTGATCGAGGTCTTCGGGCGCTACGCCGGATTCACCGCGCTGCTGCCCACCATGGCCGGGGCGGCCAACCGCTGCGTGATCCCGGAGCACGTGTTCGACATCGAGCAGCTGTGCCAGTTGCTGACCAAGGACCGCTTCTCCAACCCCAGCAGGTACAGCGTGGTGCTGGTCTCCGAGGGTGCGACGTTCAGGGGCATGGACGAGATGGTTTTCGAGGATCAAGAGGTTGACGCCTTCGGCCACAAGAAGCTGGGCGGCATCGGCGACCGGGTTTCGCGGGCGCTCCGCGACATCTCGCCCAAGTTCAACGACGGGCGGCGCATCAACGTGATCAACCAGCGCCTCGGCTACCTCGTGCGCTGCGGAAACCCCGATGCGCTTGATTCGATCGTGCCGATGGCGTTCGGCAACCTCGCGATGGACCTCGTGCTGGACGGGGTCTTGGGGCGTCTGGTCAACGTACGCAACGGGCGCTACGACAACGTTCCCATCGAGGTCGTCGCCAGTCGCAAGAAGATCGTGGACGTGCGCAAGTTCTACAACACGGAGCGTCTGCGCCCGATCTACGAGCGCTTCGAGGCCAAGCCGCTCTTCATCATGACCAGCGACTACTGACCCGAGTTCTCCGTCCCTCGCGACTGCGGCTGTTCTTTCCTCTTCGAGCTCTTCTTTTGCCCCGCGGGTGCGCGGCCCGCTTCTTCCTTGTCACTGCGTAACGGCTTTGTTTTGCCAAGCGGGTGCGCGGCCCCTCGTCGCTTGCTCGCCCCCGCTCGCTGCGCGCCGAGACTCCCACGACCGCGACCCAGCAGCGCGTTTCGTTCCGGGGCCCCTCGGTGTCTCCCGCTTCGCGGGATCCCCGACACCCCGTCCCGGTCCGCGCGCTGGGTCCCCACGGTCGTGGGAGACATGGCCGCTGGCACCCGCCTGGCGGATTGAATGCCCCCCTCCCGCAAAGCGGTGGGACGACCCTTACGGCTACGTGCCCGGTTTGGCGAGACGGCTCAAGCAGGTCTGCGGCGTGCGGGAGGGTGGTGGCGAAATCCACCCCGCGGGCGAAAGGAGCCATCACGCCGGAGCGTGCGGGCACCGAGCGGGCGTCCAGCGGTGGGGCGTCGCTGGCGCGGTCTCAAGCGAACAGCGAGGGGCCCTGCCGCGGGACGTCCCTGCTCGGTCGCACGCGAAGGCGGGTCGGAGGGCTGCACTCGATGCGCAGCCCGAGCGACCGCTCATAGCCCGCGGGGCAAAAGGAAACCCTCACGGAGTGGATTACAGAGCAAGGCCGCGCACCCGCCGGGCAAAAGAAAAGCTCCACGAAGTGGGAAGAACAGAGCAGGCCGGGCACGCGCGCGGTAAGAGAATGAAAATGGGGCATGGGGCAAAGCCCCAGAAAGAGCCGCGGCAGCTAGGTGCAGTACAGGCGGTCGCCGAAGTCGCCGAGGCCGGGCAGGATGTACTTGCGCTCGTCCAGGCCGCGGTCGAGCGCCGCCGTGAAGATCTCGGCATCGGGTGCGGCCTCGGCCAGACGTTCAACCCCTTCCGGGGCGGCGACGATCGAGAGGAAGCGCACCCGGCGCGCGCCGCGCTCCCGCAACCCCTCGGCCGCCATCGCGGCCGAGCCGCCGGTGGCCAGCATCGGGTCGAGCAGGAAGACGTAGGCGTCCGAGAGGTCGGTTGGCACCTTCTCGTAGTAGCGGCGGGCGATTGCGGTCGCCTCGTCGCGCTCGAGGCCGAAGTACCCGACCTGCGCCGAGGCGACGAGGTCGAGGAACGCCCCCAGCATGCCGAGCCCCGCGCGAAGCACCGGCACCACCACCACGCGCGCCGCGAGCCTGCGCACCGCGGCCGTCTCCATGGGGGTCTCGACCGCGCCCTCGACCGAGGGGAGGTCGCGGGTGGCCTCGACAGTCAGCAACAGGCCGACGCGGTGCGCCAGCATGCGGAAGTCGTCGCACGGGGTGCTGCGGTCGCGCAGGCGCGCCATCGTCTCGTGAAGCAGCGGGTGGTCCAGCACGTGGATCCCCATGGGACCGGACGATAGCACGCGGCGCAGGTTCGGGCCCCGTCGTGCGCTGTCCCTTGACACCGGCGGAATAATTCCGTTCGGGTTGAGCGGTACTATCTCCCGGGGAGCGACCATGGAGCATCAAAATACGGGCCACTCATCGCACGGACAGGCGGGGGAGAAGCGGGTCCTCGGCATCGACCCGG
>Ga0315293_10000308_pt1 | contig 43941 bp, 57 predicted proteins | sample YL17G13_20_MG_FD_203071 | JGI IMG/M metagenome (GOLD analysis project Ga0315293, IMG submission 203071) | Sediment microbial communities from Yellowstone Lake, YNP, Wyoming, USA - YL17G13_20 | ecosystem: Environmental > Aquatic > Freshwater > Lake > Sediment | place: USA: Wyoming | collected... | reverse complement strand
ACATCCCCAATATTATTAACTCCAGGTCGATACGTCGCTAAATTAATTAAAAGTAGTTTTGCCATGATTCACCTCCCTAATCTTTTCAATAATTATCCAGGCTTCCCGTTGACCCATCGCTTTTTTTTGCCTGTCGAAAAAGTTCGATCATCGTCCGTGCGGCTGGTCTGGATATCGTCTCCCTAATCTTTAGCAGTTTCAATAATTATCCAGTAGACTTAGAATAAATAAAAAGATAAGAAATAAAAATGTTTTTAATCTTTTAAATCTCATTTCACTTAGTTCGCAATTACTCCATTAAGTTTTTCCTTTGCCGCAGCCACCACGTCTCCGACGGTGATGCCTTGCATACAGTTGTTCGTTTTACACTTAAACCACCTCACGCTATCCTGGCAAGGGGAGCAGGGGATCCCCATTTGAAGAACGGTAGAACTCTTAGCTTTCGGCGCGTTCTTTGTCGTTAGAGTTGGGCCGAAGAGAGCGATCATCGGCGCCCCGATCAAGTTTGCAAGGTGCATGAGGCCAGTGTCAGTCGTTACTAAAAGATCAAGTTGGGAGATGACTTTTGCCGTCTCCAGTATATTTAATTTTCCGGCAAAGTTTGCTGCAAGATGAATCTCGGGGGGAAGTTCTCCCTCTAACCCTACACCAACCACTGACCCACCAAAATAACGCTCTACAACCTTAGAAAAACGGGTAAAGTGAGGCCATCCCTTCGCGTCCCAGTAGTGGTTCGAGACCCGAAAATAACCGTTGCAAAGACCTATGATTGGCCTCGGAAGATCGAGGACCGGCGCATCGGCAAAAGGAAAATCAACCATCGGCATCTCGCCCTCATATCCCATGGATCGAGCAACCGTCTCATAATATTCGCTCTCATGAATTCCCGATTCTCTCCACCTTGGCCGAGGGACGATTCTCCGCATATTATTTTTAAAGACGTTCACGATGTTTGAACCGTTAACCCCATGAAGAGTGAAGTACCAAATCTCATAATCTCTTGGATCAAGGCGATCGCTTGGGTAGTTGATAAACTTTCCAACGACGCCCCAATTTTTACAAAGCAGTTCCACCGCGGGCCTACGGCAATCCTTCCAACTTGCATCGGTGCAGACGTCGATCTTTTTTTCATCGGTCATCGACGCGACGGCCGCGAGGCTCGGCATCATGAGGATGAAGTTTCCTAATCCATTCTGAAAAAAAGCTATAGCCTTCATCTACAATATCTCCTCTTCTGGAACACGCCCCTTTAACTTAGCTGGATTTCCACAGACGATAGTTCTTGGTTCAACGTCCCTTGTCACAACCGAACCTGCACCCACCAAAGAATTTTCTCCTATAACAATCCCCGGCATAACAAGAGCACTTGCCCCCACTCTTGCGGCTCTCCTAATTATTGGCGGGATTAAAATCACCTTTTCTTTACCTCGGCCATGCCAGACTTTTTTGTCGTTCAGTCCAAGGTAGTGAGGCCCAATAAAAACATCGTCTTCAACAATTGCATTCCGAGTGATGATCGCATGTGGCCCCATTGTGACTCTATCCCCTAAAATACAGCCACCTTCAAATATACAGTAATGACCAATAACGCAATTTTTTCCTATCTTTGTATTTGCTCTCAATACGCACCCAACACCCAGGAAAGTACCGTCACCGATGATGCAACCCTCTTCAATCACCACATGAAGGCTGATCCTTACTCTTTCCCCAAAAACTGTACTTGGATGAATTCCTTCCATTAAGTTACCCCGTGAATTAAATTAGAAAATAATTCTTGGTTCTTAAAAAGATACTCTGGAAACATTTCGTCAATCCGAACGTATTTGACGATTCTATCCACTGATCTTTCGGTGATGTGAATTCCACCTTCAACGATTTCTTCTATTTTTCCAACACTCAGAAGACTCGAGTTATTCAATTCTACATGAGCGCACGACTTTATTTTTTCCTTGATCTTCTCTGCCCCACCTATCCAACTAAAATGCCACGCCCCGTTACTTATCGCCTTAAATTTTCTCTGGCCGTTCAGCCATTTAAAATTGTGAAATCCTTCGTATTGGTCAACGATCTGCCCAAAGTAACCCATGACAGGTCCACACTCATAATCTTTTGCTATAAGGCCGTTAAGATAGTAGTAGAAAAGCCATGGGTCAAAGGTCACCGGATCTTTTAAATCATGATTTTTTATGGCCTCCCTAATTTTTTCGGCTCTCGGTATTTCGTCCGCGTCCGACAGAATCACGATATCATCAGGCTTTGCTATATCCTTGATTAAAGACGAGATCAGATTTCTCTGGCTATGTTCTCTCTCCCATGTATTATCTCCTTTAACTTTCACGCTTTCGAATATAATCTTATGATCAAATTCTTTGAACCTTTCCCGATTCTCTTTAAAATAAAGCGGCTTCGCATTTCCCTGATGCGTCTTTTCCGACTCGGCAATAACGAAGTAGTCGACAACCGCATCTAATTCGTGCATCCTAATTTCAAGCAGATCTAACTCGTTGAAAAATGGGAAGCAGTCAAAAATCATACCAGCACCATCCAATCATCCCCAATTAACTTTGATCCATTCACACGAGTTATAACTCTTTCCCCGAACACCTCATTAACTGCCTTTGCCACTCCGGCTGGGTGATCGAAATCATGGCCTCCAATCAACCCGCCAGATTTGACTTTTGGAAGCCACGACAGTATATCACCTCTAACCATAACTTCCGCGTGATCTCCATCGATGTAGATGAAGTCGAATTGAAGGCCAAGGATTCTTGAGACATCAGAAGACCATCCCTTGATAAGGATGATCTCTCTCTTGCCGTGCAGCCTGTGCCACGTCTCAGCAAAATTAAGATTGTTCATCTGCCCGCCCGAGGCGTCCCATGAATCGATGAGGACCAATAACTTCGGGTGAAGCTCATTCCATATATACTCGGCGTTAAGGCCGCACTGAACCCCTATCTCTGCAATCGCAAGATCGTCTCTATTTTTAAAATGATCCTTTGCAAAGAGGATCGAGCCACGGGGAGTAGCCTTAACGTCGGTGACGTCTCCCTCAATCTTAAAGACGGTGCCATTAACGTTGGATGTTAAAATTACTTTTTTAAAAACTTCAGTCATTTAACCAACCTCACTTCCCCCATCATCCTCTTCGGATCCCAAGTAGAATTTTCAAGTTGCCCGAGATGCCTCATCATCGGAATAACCATGACCTTCTTCTTTTGATTAAAGCCGCAGTTTAGGGAAGCCGCTCCCCTGTCAAATCTCGATCTGCTGTAACACCCTGTAAACCAGACGTCGAGGTTCGATCCTTTCCCGTCGTTTGGAAATCCGATCGGATGACCATCGGGGTTGAACCTCGGCACCTGCCCTATCGACTCCCAAAACTTCTTCTCAGCCACAACGTTGGGAAAACCCTGAGAAGTTTTTATGAGCACCTTTCTACCATTCCAGTCGACCGACTCAATGGTTGGGTGTTCGATGCAGTCGTATCCCGAAAAAAACCCGACGTCATATTTTTCCTTCAACTCCTCGTATGCTTCGAGAAGAGTCCCAAGCCACCCGTCCTCTAAAATCTCCACGTCATCCTGAAAGTAGCAGAGGTAAGGAAAATCTTCGTAGAAGGCGTCATACCACTTGGACTCCGACCACAGAAGATTGAACCCATACCGAACTCCGTGGCGCCTCTTGCTAAGCGAAACGTGGCAAAGGTTCTCGTGGCCCAATTTAGACAGGTATTCCGGAGTCTCGTCCGTCGAGCAATCGTCAACGATGAAGAGCCTGTAAGAAATGTCCCTCGTCTTTTGAAACAAACTGTCCAGAGTCTTCTTTAAAAACTCAACGCGATTGTAGGTCGTCATTAAAATATCGATCATCTCTCTATCGCCTCCGACACGAACATGAACTCTTGATCCACGGGCCACCTTTTCAAAAGCATCGGCAAATCTTTCTTCACCCAATTATCTTCGGCGTCCCCCGCGTGGCTGTGCCACGCATCATACCTTCTACCATAGATATAGAAGCCGTTAGAACATAACGGAGCAAGAGAGAGGAGGTGTTTCCTGTGAAGCGCGATCCATAGTCCCAATTCATTGCATATCTCCACGCCCGTCTTATTGATCCTCCACCCTGGAGCCTTAAACCCTTTGACGAAGGTCGTAAAATCAACCCGAGAAAAGAAGTCAAAGATCTCGTCCCTTGAAAGCAGCAGCATCTCATCATTCGAGTTATGCTTAAACCCGTGCACGGCCAACTCCACCCAATCAAGCTTCTTCATCTCAGTGAGATGATCTTCACTCGTCTTAAACGGGATCGCAAAAAGCGTGACCTTAAATTTTGGGTATCTTTTTTTAAGGGCAAACATCTCTTCGACGCAGCGATAGTGCCTATCGCTAAAATCATCGATGTGAAAAACTGCTCTTTTCATATTCATTCTTAAATCTCCATCAACGAACTAAGGCCATACCTATCGACCAACTCATCGGTAACCCTGATCTTTTGAGTAAATCTTTCCCTATTTACCGGCAGCCTCCCAGAAAGATTATTTCCCGTGTTGGTGAGGATGCAGTAAGCAAAATCAAGATTCTTCGATGGAATAAAATCCTTTGCCACGCGACTTTTAAAATAAGAGTGATCGTAGTTCATATAAAACCAATCGGGAAATAGTTTTTTATCCTCACCAATCTTAAACTTCAGCGCGTGGCAGGTGGTCGATTCCGGATAACGATGAATCGCAATCTCTTTTTCCTTTAGATCAAACATGTGGCAAGTCATATTGTAGACCGCCTTTGCTCCACTTTTTTCAAGACCGTGTATCCTCTCAATCGTGTCCCTTGCAAGCAGGTCGTCGGAGTCCATCCGAAGAAGCCAAAAGTCCATCAACCCTTTCCCGTAGGCCCATCGAACGGCCTCAATCACCGAGTTCTCAAGCTTTCGGCTCAGGTCATCTTCCCCATCCTCATAAGGGACAAGTTTATAAAGAATATCTTCATCCACAGCGCTTGGCCTCTTTAGCGGGACTCTCGTAAAAGCCATTTCAGCATCAGACTCTTGAGCCATTGAACACCATCCAATAAATTGGTCCTCAACTTTTATCTTAGGTCGATCGTGGTAAGAAAGAAAAAGCCTAAAGTTCACGTCCGTCTGTCGCCTCAAAGAATTGATGAAGCCTCCAAAGGTCTTCTCCATCATCTCTTGGTCGGGGTACATTCGTCTTGCTCCAAGACCTGAAAAGATAAGAATCATTAACTCACCCACTACACACTACTTCTTGAAATTCGGGAACCGTCTTCATTGAATTAATTCTTTTCATTCGGTCATCAATCTCGCGCCAAAAGAGATATGGCGCTTTCTCCAGCCACTCCCGAACGACGGTTTCGTTAGTTAGGTTCACGTTGAATCCTTCTTTGCCCCAACTCAGAGCTCCAACCATCTTGTTTGCCACGATCTGGCACCCGCAAAGAGACGCCTCCCAAACCACCCGCTCATTTGCTCCCCACCCGTCAAGGATGTGGACCAGGTATTGGTGGGTGGAGTAAATTTCTGACATCTTCTCATAGGGAACCATCGGATATACCTTAACGTTGCCCCCGCTCACGGGAGCGCCTCCGTTAGATAGGACCGTAAACGCAATCTCAGGATGATCGGAGATGTAGGCCTGAAGATTCTTCCATGATTTAAAATTTCGAACATTGCATATCAGGGCCGTGTTGGCTTTTCTCTCGACCGACGGGATTAGGTGAAAGAGGTCGACGTCGATCGCAAGAGGAAGGCAGATCCCATTGCATCCGAGAACTTGCCGGTGATTATCTAAGTGGATTGGCGATAGAAAAACGTTGAGGATTGAGTTTGCAAAAAGCCTTCTCGAGAACTCCAGTCTACCAAGTTCTCGATGATCGTGCTCATATTTTACATACGGCCTCATCCCACGCGAAACGAATTTGTCGATGGCTTTCATCTGAAGAGGGTTGAAGGCCCAAATGTTATTAAAGATGACGAGGTCTGCCTTCTCGAACTCAGATTCTAAGTCCACGACTTTAGGCGTAATCACCGAGATGCTGAACCCACAATCAACTCCCACCTTAATAACGAGTTCATTGCTTATCTCCGCGCCGCCATGGATTGAGGAGTCCTGAACCCAGGCGACCATCTTTTTTTTTACGCCTTTTGTCGCATAGGTTCCTTCTCCCAAATCCCACAGAGCCGGGCCGCTTGGCCTCATCATCTTGTCGCCATATTCTTGACCTGGTTTTCTTCTCAAGATTTTCCACTTGCCCTTGGCTTCCCCGATCAAGGCTTTTTCTAAATCATAAAATCCACCTGAGCCATAACCTTTTCGAAGTGCCTCCTCGAGATATTCGACCTTCACCATTGACCCATCGTCGGTGGTCACGTAGGTTCGCTTAACTTCTTCGCTGTTCATGGTCATCCTCTAATCCAAGCATTGAGAAAAAACTAATTGAATCTGACCCAGTATTTGTTCTAAAATTAAAGCATATCTTACATGCCATACATCGAATGGTATCGTTACCCAACCAAATTCCATAATCATTAGTAGAGGCCCCACACCTTGGACAAACCATAATCTCCCATTTTAATTTTGCCCCGATATTCAGACCGTCGGGGCCAGCGGGCTAGGAGGATTGTGATCATGACTCAGGAACGTTGTCGAGCACTGCAAAGGCGATCGGAACGCCAGGAGCGCCGTCCTGCCTCATGACGAATCGCAGCGCGGTTTGATCGTACTCGAAATATCTTTCCTTAGACATATCGATGGTCATGTCTTGGCGAAGCGCCCAGATGTAGTAACTGAGATCGCCGAGAGTAATGTCTCCCTGCACCCCGAGAGCGGGAATGTTCCGAGACTTGATGAAGGGATATCCGTTGAGCTGACCCGGAGCGGGGCGGCCTAAGCCATCAACCGTGGACTCAAAATAAACCGGCGCCCCAGTCGTGGTCTTCTCTTTTCTGAGCGTGTTCAAAGTGAGCCTCCTGATGAGGTAGGTTAGGTCCTGAAAATTTTCGTCGAGAGCGGACTCGAGGTTGATCACGTCATCTCTCCTAACAGTTCCTACGACCTGCCTTGGCACCAGATTAATTCCTGGATCGCTCAAAATTCCGAGCATCTGGCCATTCAACCCGGTTCCAGCAACCACTTCCCCCTCGGTCGTGTACTGAAATGCTCTGACGAAGAGGCCGGTGATATAGTTGATGAGGTTGATGGCGCTGTCCATAACCACCTCATCCGACATTGGGATGAGGCCAATCAACTTCTTAGCCGTAAAGGTTTTGTAGCTAAATTCAGGCTTCGTTTTGTCCTTCGTCGATGCTTCTTCCGGGTGATAGAGGACAATCCCGCCGAAGTACGATCCAGCCGCCTGAGCCAAGGTTGGGATTCTCATCGAAAGGCTGCCCATCGGGATTCTCCAAAGTTTTGGAAGGATCATGCTCTGAGCAGTCGCGAACTCGATGACCGTGGCCAGGAATTCGATCGGCACGAGAGCGCCAACGTCGGTGGTCGTCAGACCAGCCGCGGTATCCTTTTTATTCCAATCAGCAACCTCCTTGTTATAGTCTTGAATGTTGATGCTTTTCAGAATAAGTTTGTTGGGGTCAAATCCCAACTTCACGCATTCGGCAAACTTCTCCATCGCGGGAGAAAGCCTGAGAAAAGGTCCGCCCGAGCTCGCCAGCCTCATGGCCAACTCCTTACCGTCTAAGATGGGGTCTCCCGTTCTTGACCCACCAAAACTCTTGCTAAAGAATCTGGTGTCAACGATGGACTTGCCTTCTTTCTCCCACAAGGGACCATCTACAACGTCAAAGATTGCTTTCTTTTCCGCTTCCAGAGCAACCTTGATCTCACCCCGAACGGCCTCGATCGTTCCTTCCTTGATGGCCTTTTCTAAGGCCGCCGTATCTAAGGTGAACTTGCCTTCTTTTTCTGTTAGTTGAAGATCCATATTTTTGCTACCTCCTTCTCAGATTTTTTAAAGCAGTTATTTTACCTTTCCGCGGACGCGGTCAAATTCTTCTTTGACCGTTTCCTTGATGACCTTGCCGATCGTGCTGGAGAGAGCGTCCGTGATCTGCTTTGAAACTTCTCTCCGCTGCTCTTCGGCATTCACGATCGTCACGGTCCTTGGCTCGGGTGGTTGGCGCTCGGCTTCTTTCGCTCTCTTCTCCTCCGCCTCCGATAATGCGGAGAGTCGAGCGGAGAGGTCGCCGATCTGTTCTCCCATCGACTTAAATAAAGTTCGAAGCTCCTCCACCCCATCTAATGCGGATTTCAGCATCGTCCCCTGAGCGAAGAAGTCCTCCTTAAATTTTTTGTCCAAATCTAACTCGTCCTTTGCCCTGCGACAGGTTTCGCAAGTGTATTCGCCCTCATCCTTCTCAAAGTCCGTCCACTTCCAAACAGCGTCTTCGCCGCAAACCTCACACTTCCCAGTCGCTGGCTCAAACATCTTGCACTTGTAGTCGTGGCTCTTCAGCCACGCTCGCGCCTCAGCTGCCGTGAACTTATCCGATGAGAACCGAATCGCCTGAAGCTCAACCGGCTTGCTCCCCGCCTGTACTCCCCAGATGGCGTGTATGCCGGCGCCGAACTTGTCGTTCTCCCTCCGTATCCGGATATACTTTCCAGGATCCTCGAGGCGGCAGGCGTGCTCGTTAGGGTAAGGCTTCTCTTCCCACGCGTCATCGTCCCTCTTCCATGCGATTAGTTCTCCGCGCTTCTCTTCCAACTCCGGAAGCATCTTAATATAAATTTGCTCGACCTCCTTCCCAGGCAAGGTCTGCGCGTCCGGCTGCATCGGCACGGCAACCAAAGAATATTCAAGCAGCTCCCACTCATAAACATGACGGATCTCAACGCCATCTTTCTCAGTTTTAAACTCATGCCGAAGCGGGCGCCAGCCAACCGACCAATTCGGCATGTAGCCTTCAACGGTCTTCTGCCACAAGCGCTTGCCAAGATCGTCGGGGTAAAACTGCGTCTTAGCCTGAATGCCCTTCCGATTCTTAAATTCTCCGGGCTTGATCCACAGCGGCTTGGCGATCGGCTCCGAACCTATCGCGTCGTTGAACCCGTGCTGAAATAAAACTACGGGTCGTCCCTCCATCTTCATCCCATTGGCGTAAAGGATATCACGCCCACGATCTCGCCTTTCGGTCGATATGAAGTGAACGACGGTTAGATCCTTCTCGCTTGATTCCTTGACCTCGGCCTCAAAGACCTTATATTCCTTCTCCATTTCTCTGCCTCCTTATCAAAGTTAGAAAGACCAAAAATTTCTCTTCAAAATCTCCGTTAAAAATTCCCTGTGCTCCATCTGATAATATTTTCCATATTTAGCAACCCTGGTCCTGGGCCGATATGCATCAAAGAAATCTACAACGTCCGCTCTAAAATCTTTTGGCCTAACCACGGCCAGCGCCTTCATGAAAATTTCTGGCATGATGACCGCCGACCCCATGCAAATGAAGTGAAACGGATCTTGCATTCGATTGCAAAGTACGAAGAAGTCTTCCGACATTCGACCGCCTAAAAGCTCCCAGCCTCTATCAAACAAGTGCCAGAAGTCCGCTCCAGGAACGGTGAACATTAAAACATCTGTTTCTCGATCTTCACATATTTGAGTGAGGGATTCTTCCGGCGCCTTGGCTTCTCCTCTAAGCCATGACCAAACCATTTTTGATGCTGATTCGTTCACGGAATAATCTTCCATCAGTTGGGAAAGCGGATAGGAGTGTTCATCTCTCAAACTCGAATCCATTGCTCGCTGAAAGTCGTGAAACAAGGAGCCGCCGTTATGAATCAGCACGTCGATCCACCCTCTTCGAGCAACCTCCTTAATCTCTTCCCACGCGGTCTTGATGACCGCTCCGCCTATCCCAACTATTCTCACTCGCTCTTCTCCGTATAATAAAGCGTGCAGCGGCAGTTGATGTTCTCCTCCGCCAACTTGCCGTCTCCCGGCGCCGACATCTGATCTGCCCCAACCTTAAAATCCTCGTCCATCTCGATCCCGTCCAAATAAACTTGGCCGGCGAGCTGGTGAGATTCTCTAACTCTTTCATCTCCCGCCGTTAGCCAGTGTTTAAGGAGTTGGTCCTCAAGCCCCGTTTGGCTAACTGATTCAAGATCGGCTTGGTTCATCGCGGCAATCGTCTCGGTCCTCGCGATTAGCGGAGCCCGATACTTATCATAGGATTCAAACTTCTCAGCAAGAGTCTGAGCAATGGCGACTACCGGTTGTCCTTCCGTGAAGCCTTGGCGCAGGATTGCCTCAATGTCGTCGAAGGTGGTCCCCGTGACCTCGCTAGAAAACTGACGCATCCGACCTCCAAGCCACTTCAAAACGGCGGGATCGTTGACGTTGAAGTCAACGGCAACCTTGATTGATTCTAACAGGTCATGAATTCGGGCGTCCCCCGTCTTTTTCATGATCTCCCGAATCAATGGTAAGGCGAGTTGCTTGATCCGCTCCTGCTCAATCTTTTTGTTGATGTTGATATCTTGAACCGTTTTATTCTCCTTAAGATGCGCTTCCACCCTCGCCCGCGACCACCCGCTATATTGGCCAACGACGGCCTTGCCTCGCTCGCTGAGCCGACCGATGACTTCTTCCCTTTGTAAGTTGAAGTAAGTCCTAAGTGGCTCGATGAGAATTCTCTCAAGAACTTCCGACCGCTGCACGAAAAGTTTCCAGGCAATATTCTTCTTCTCATCCGTCCAAAAATCATTGTCCATCGCCTTAAATAATTTAGCGGGAGGCGCGGAAGTTGGTGGAGTTGCTCCAACCTGGGTCATCGTGAACGAGACCCAAGGCTTATCGCCCCAAGGAACTGGCTCCCTCCCCTCCAAAGCCCTTTCCTCATTGATCGACGAATAAAGCGTGTTGAGGTTGGACTGCCTCTCCAAAATTCTAATCGCTTTGTCGCCATAGTCGGGGAGATCGAAGTCGCAGGTCAACCCCTCGTCGTAGGTCGGAAGAAAAAATGTTTCCATAACTTCTTCAATCATCATGCACCGCGGGAGAAGGCACTCGAGAATAAACGTCTCGTTCAGCGCCTCCATATTTGCTCGATTGACGTCCTCGACCAACCCAAGCTTCCCGGGAGACAAGTCAAAACCTGTGATAAGCTTATCGCGCGCGTAACGCGCGACTTCCTTTATCATGGCTTCCCTGCCCGTCATGCCAAGCTTCTCGGCCTTAAGCCCCGAGTGCGTGATTAAAGTTTCCCCCGACTTAACGGCGCCAGCAAATTGGGAGTCGATCAATTCCTTCAGCTCCTTCACCTGCTCTGTCCCGAGCTTTTGCTCCGTTGTTAGATGAAGCCCCGGCATTGCTCCGTGTTCAAAGAGAGCCTTCTGCTGCTCCATAAGAAAAAGGTCGATATCATAAGGATAGGCCTGAGCCATCAGCGGCGACATCGGCATGAACGGGGAAGCGGGGTTGGGGTATTTAATCAACAAGACTTCATCCGGCTTAAACTGCTGCGCCACTTCGCCGTCCCGATAGTCCCAATATTCAAGATCTAACTTCGATGAGACCTTCGGAACGAGGCGCGCGTACTTCGTGAGAGGGAGCGGCCAGATTTGGCTTGGGATTCTGAGGCCGTTCATAACTTTCAGCCACCCGCACAATCCTCCAAGCTCCAACCGAATCATCGTCTCATACCAAAGCATGAATCGAGTCATAAAAGAATTCGGGTGATTTATCAGAGTCAAGAACGGGTGGTCAAAGATCTCTTCTCTTTCGAGGCCCATCTCCTTAAGAAAATATTTTCGCTCCCCGTTTTTAGGCAAGGCCTTATAACTAGATCGCCATGAGAGGTCGACCACCTTCACGCCTTTGCGCCGATAGACGAAGAGCCTCAAAGGAACCATCGCGACCGATTTCGCGATCTTGTCGATGCAGGTATAAACCCACGACCGATAAGCATCGACGAGCTGGCTGTACTGTTTTTCAGGCATCAGGGCGGTTGACCCGCGAGCCGAGACGTATGAACTAACTAAAGCGTTCGTTTTAGCCTTCGCCTCCGATTCTCTCATGAGGCCAAACTTCGAAAGAACCTTGTCTACAAAAATCATGCCGTTGCCCTCTTTTCTTTCCCGACGAAGAAGAATCCTGGGTCGGATGAAAGCATCAACTCAGTCAGCGCCCAGACCATGGCGTCCATTCTATTTGGCGACGGATCGCCGGGGATCCAGAGGCACATCTCATCTTCAAGCGCCTCGAACTTTCCAACGTGGTGAACTCTCCCCTGCTCATACTGTGCGGCGATCGGCTCCGCCCTCGTCTGCTTCCCTCTGCTCGCGTGCACCAATTCCACGGGAACTTTCTCGTCGACCTGAGCGATGGTGAGAGACACCATCTCTCCGCCCTGGTTCGCTTCCGCGATGATTCGATCTGCTTTAAACTTGTGGTAAGCCGTGATCGCCGCCGTAGCCCACGTTAGCGGGCTTCCCTGAACGGACTCATCGGCGAGGATGTAGCCTTCTCCTTTGCAAAGGCCTCCGACCACGATCCCCGCCTCATCCCCCGTGCTCGTTGCCGAAGGATCCACTCCCACGACGATCCTCGTAAGAGGAGGCGCCGCGATGACGCGGCCTTTGTCGATGGCGTCCCTCTTCCACAAGGCGCCAGGAGATTCGTTGACGTCCTCGGCTAAGATCTCCATCCGATAAGAGAGAGAAGTCATGTCGTGAGTTATTTCGGATAACGCATCCTTGCTTATGTGAGGGTTGTCGTGCGAGGTAAAGTGGAAAGCGGCCCATCGACCCGATTTGTCCTGCAAGGCTTTCGCGTACATCTTTGCCGCATGCTGAGGATCCTTTGCTTTGCTTGCGCTTCTGCTGTGGAGGCTCGGAGGAGTGTATATAAAGATCGCGTCGCCGTCGTTGTCGAGAAGCATCGGAGCTCCGACGTGGTTCCACGCGTCCTCGTCCATCAGTTGCCATTCATCAAGGATAAGGACGTCGGCGTAGTCCCCACGGAGAGTGTCCGCGTTCCACGCCGTCTTTGCTCTGATCCGATTCTCAGTTCTAGGAACCTCGATGATATGCTCCGACTCATTTTTATACAGAGCCTTTTTCTCTATCGGCTCCCAAAGAGCTTTCGAGACCGTCTTCCAGAATCTTCCAATCTGCTCCGAAGTTGGAGCCGCATAAAGAACTCTTCTTCCCCGAAGAAATTCTTCTACCGCAAGGATCGCAACTCCAACGGTCTTCCCGCCTCTTCTGCCGGCGCGAACGATCTTCCGCTTCACAACCGTCCTTAAAAATGGAAGTTGCTTAAGGTGCGGCTTTGGAAGGCGAACTCTTAACTCCAGCCCCATTCCCATCTCCTTCATATTCGACGATCAATTTGATCGGCTCTCCATCGAGGCCACTCAACTCAGAAGTAGTCGTTCTCCAATTTCTTCGATACGCGCTCAACAGCCTCGCAAGAAGGTGGTCGGAATAAACCCGCTCATAGCCGACGACTTCCCCCAAATAGAATATGGGTTTGTTGACGCCATCTACTCCTCGACGAATCGCCTCGCTTTCGGCGGTGTCCATAGCCGCATCTCTAACCTTATCAAATTCTTTTTTAAATTCTTTATCATTTTCAAGAGATTTATAAAGAGCGACACGGTTCAGGTTCATTAAAAGACAGGTTTTAGTAACATTCCCGGCGGTGATTAATAGGTGTTCATACAGCTTATCTCTAAACTCTTTAGATTTAAAATGAACTCTTTTGCAAGGTCTCTTTTGAAAATCTCCTCTTCTCCCTTTAACTGGCTGCGCCATCGTTCATTCCTTTCCATCCCATGTATCACAATGGATACCTAAAGTAAAATAAATAATCAGCGTGACCTTGCTAATAACCAAATGTAAACCCTTTTCCCGCGCCTATAATAGGAGTATTTACAGGTAGAAGAAAGCATATAATTATACAACGCCTTCGCGTAGGTGCTAAGGATCTTATTCACTCTGCCTTACATCTAATGTAAACCTAAAAAAACCGACAAAGTGCCGATGCAGATTATTTATACGAACCTATCTGGTAATTGATTAATATAATTAAATATTTTTATTCTGCATCGGTAAGCATCACTGGTGCCATTTTTAATCGAATTGAAATTTTTTTTTTCATCTCGATTGAAATACCTCCTCTTATAGGTTGCGTGATGCCTCAAAATTTTATAAATAAATTCATGGGGTTTAAACCCCAGCAACGGCATCCTTATACAAAGGGGTGGCCGATCCTCCTTGATGCCATTCAAAAATTATCAATGATATCCAAGAGTTATAACATAATACCGCTGTCGACTGGAAACGCACATCCGATGCCGAGGCAAGCGAATTTCTCCTCCGCTACTTTTTCGATCTCCCGAAAAAAAAGTATTTACATTTGGTTCAAAGGGGTGTATAAAGGAGGCATGCCATACGAATACCAGGGCGTTTTTAAAGGGCAAGTCCACATTCTTCCAAATAATCTCCGCCAGCGCCGGTGCAGGAAGTGCGGCGGCTGCCTCAAGTTTTTCTCCTCCGACGGCGAGAAGAACGCCTGGACTTGCGGCGGGTCTTGCGGGATGTTTTCAAAGGTGCTTCTCATATCGGGAGAAGAGAGGGGGAGAACTGAGTCTTATCAAAGGCAGATGGGGCGCTATGAAGAGGCGAAAAAGCGGAGGCGAGATTCTAGGATAAAGCTTGCGGAAGAAGATGGGAGCGCATTTTCTCCGGATAATATAAGGGGGCGCATCCGGCAAAGAGCTCTGAAAAGGGAGCTCAGAGAAAAAGGCCAGGACCAAAAAATTCTGAGGAGCATGGTCCGCTACTATGGCGGGGTAGATGAGGTGCTTAAAATTCTGCGGGCGGACGCGAGAAAATAAGCTTGTTAGAAAAGGAGAGCGATATGCCATTCATAGAATTTCGTAGAAAGCGCTTGCTTAAAAGGAGCATGTTTCCAGACTGCGTTTATGCCTCAAAATCTGCGCTCCGGTTTTCCGTGGAGTTTTGGAAGGTTGAGCTTGGCTCGGCGCCTAACCTCCGCCTCTTCTACAATGAGGAGGCGGGCCAGGTTGGGATGCTCCCAAGCTTCTCCGGCGAGGGTTACCGGGTTAGCATCCGAAAAGACCACCTGATCCCGTCGGTGAATTGGAGGGGGTTCCTTGCGGAGGCGAAGCTCAATTTCATGAGCGCCGCTTCGTTTAGGGTTGAGGCCGGCGGTTCTAAAGAGATGAGAACTTTCACGATTCTCAACGGAGGGAAGGCATGAAGAAAAAGAGGAGGATTAGAGTCGTCTGGTGCTCAGGCTGCGGAGAATGGGTTGAGATCTCGAGCGCAAGCCATCGGACTAAGCCGGAGCTTGGATCCATCTCCTTCATCTGCAAAAAATGCGGCTCGTCGAACGAGTCGATTGTGAAGAAAGTGTTGAGGGGTTGAGGCGTGGGATCCAGAGGAACTTGGGTGGAAATCTTCTTCGACCAATATCGAAGTCAGACGGAGAGCGCCTACTTGGTAGAAGTGGGTGGGAAGGAAATATGGCTCCCAAAGTCGCAGGTCAGGAATTTTTTCGCGGACGGGTCATGCGAGGTCCAGGAATGGCTCGCGAGAGAAAAGGGGCTGATATGAGTTACCACGAGTATTTGAGGGCGATCTTTAGCTTAACGCAAGGTATAATTCTCCTGGAGGGCTGCTGCCGGAAGATGGAGAAGAGTTGTGCGGTGGATAATTTCGAGCGGGATGGTTGAAGTTAAATTTGACGAGCTGATCGAGGAGCGCGGAGCATCCATCTGCGTCCTGGTTGACGGCAGGAGGCTCTGGCTCCCAAAAGGTCAGGTCGATTTCCGAAGGTGGTCTTCCATAGTGGAAGTGCCGGAGTGGCTCGCGAGAGAGAAGGGGCTGATATGATCCTAAGAAAATTATTTTGGAGTAGCGCCGTGATCTTAGTGGAGAAGAAAGCGTGGGATAGGTCGATCCGGATCGCCGGCCTCGCCGGAGTTTTATTTGAACAGGGAAGATCGAAGCCGGAGCCGATCGTTATGAAAGGGGTGGAGTTCTGATGAGCGTGAGCCGCGTCCTTATGGCGATCCTGCTGCTCGAGTACGCCGCGATCGCGGTCGTCTGCCTCTTCGAAAAAGATTGGGTGAAGGCTTTATATTGGGTCGGGGCCAGCGTGCTTCAAGTCGCGGTGCTTTTTGGGATGAGATGATCGTGCGCTGCCCAAACTACGGAGGAGATTATGATCAAGAGAAGCCTGCACACGACGGCGGACGAGGTGAGTTATTTAAAGAGCATAGGCCAGTGGTGGAACCCTCGAAACGAGAACGGCCGCGCAAGGAGGGCTCGGCTTCTCCGCAGTTATTTAAGCTCGATGGAGGGGCGGAGAGATTGGGGCGCCGTGGATCCCGCCGCCGTCAAAGATTTTATAAGGGAGGCGCTGCTTGAAGACGGAGCCGTTTAAGCACCAGAGAGAATGCTTCAACATGTCTTGGGAGAAGAATAATTTCGCCTTGTTTTTGGAGCAGGGTCTAGGAAAAACGAAGATTGCTCTTGACACCGCGGAGGCGCTCTTCAAAAAGAAGAGGATCGAAGCCCTCCTAATCATCGCCCCAAACGGCGTCCACTCAAATTGGGTGCGCCAGGAGATCCCGAAGCACCTAGACTGCCCGTACTACGCCGTTGAATATTCCGCGGGCAGAACGAAGACGAAGAAGTTTCAGGATCAAATCAGCCGCCTATTCTATCCAACGGTTAAAGAGAGGAAGCTGAGGATCCTTGCGGCAAACGTGGAAGCATATAGCGCCCCATGCGAGATTGCCGAAATATCGAAGAAGTTTCTCGAGAAATTTCCCGGCCTCATCGCCGTCGATGAGTCGAATCGGATCAAGACCCCGAGAGCGGCGAGGACGAAGAGGATCATCGCCTTAGGAAAGCGCGCCAAGTATAAAAGGATACTCACGGGGACCCCCGTCACTCAATCGCCGTTCGACCTGTATGCTCAGATGGGGTTTCTTGACTACTCGATCCTCGGCTTCTACTCGTTCTACGCGTTTAAGAATAATTACGGCCGGTGGCAGAAGTCGATGGCGAGCAAGCCAGGAGGTAAGGCGTGGGAGTACGAGACGCTGATCGAGTACGTTCGGCTCGACGACTTAGCCGATCGAATTCTCCCCCACTCTTACCGAAGGCTTAAGTCGGAGTGCATGGACCTGCCAGAAAAGATCTATAAAGTTTATGGTATTTATTTGAACTCAGAACAGAGGAGGCTTTACGACAGAGTCTTAAAAGATGGCGTCATCGAATTTGAAGATTTTAGGATGCTGAACCCGCTTCAAATCACGAGGCTTCTGCGGTGCCAGCAGATAGCCGGCGGATTTCTCCCGCTAGAAAATCCGAGCGATGACCCAGGTGATGCGAGGCCGCTCTCAAAAGGAAATCCAAAGTTAGATCTCCTCGCAAATTTGATCGAAGACTATCCTGGGAAGACGGTCGTGTGGGCTCGGTTTCGAGCCGAGATAAGCGCGATCGTTGATCGACTCAAAAAAGCGCGCGGGCCGGGGTCCGTCGTCGAGCTTCACGGCGGAGTAAGTTTAAAGGAGCGCAGAGAATCTGTCGCAAGATTTCAGGCGGATCCCTCCTGCGGGTTTTTGGTCGGGCAACAGAGGTCTGGGATCGGGATAGATTTGTTTGAAGCCGAGGTCGTGTACTATTACTCAAACTCATTCTCGTATGAGGAGAGGTATCAGACCGAGGACCGCGCGCACAGGATCGGCCTCAAGCACCCCGTGATCTACATCGACTTGGTGGCATACGACACGGTTGACGAGCGCATCCGCGAGGTTCTCCGGAAATCGGGAGCGACCGCTCACAAGGTGTTGGATGAGAGGAGGCAGCATCCTTGACGGATGCTACCCACGCGTAACAAGGTGAGCGAAGATTTATGTTCATCGACATCAAATTTTTTCTGAGGTTCAAAAGAAGCCAATGATACCAATGGTTCTACGAGGATGATCCTTGACGGCCGCGGCCCTCGCGTAATGAAAGGGAAACGATCTGTGTTCACCGACATTAAAAGCAACGATTCAAAAACTAGTATCCTTGACGGATGCTACCCACGCGTAACGAAAACAAGAGTACAGGAGGCCCTGAAGAGTTTGAATCGGCCTCATCCACCGTCCTCCTTCTTTTTGGGGTCTTCTGTATTCTTAAATTTTTTGTGAAAGGAGAAATATGTGGCCATAGAACGAGTTGAGAACTATGATAAGCTTAGGCCCGCGTTCGAGGACGCCGTGATAGCGAATGTGAAGAGAGGGGGAGCAAAGTCGACGCTTGGATTCTTGTCGGAGAAGACCGACTTCTTTGAAGCTCCCGCGTCGATGCATCACCACTTAGATAAGGTCGGAGGTCTGGTGCTCCACTCATTAAACGTGTGGGCCGTGATGAAGAGGCTGCAAACTTCCTACAAAGGGCCAATAGAAAGCTTCGCGATCGCGGCCTTGTTTCACGACCTGTGCAAAGCGAACTTTTACGTCAAGGAGATGAAGTGGAGAAAGCCAAACGACAGGTGGGTGCAGCAGGAGGAGTGGGGGATCAAGGATCAATTCCCGCTGGGCCACGGGGAGAAGTCGGTGTCCATTCTCCAAGACCACATGCGAGTGACGGAGGAGGAGAAGCTCGCGATCCGCTGGCACATGGCCTGGTCGGACCCGGGGGTTCACTTCTATTTCGGGAGCAACTCGTGGAGGGATGCGCTTAATAAATGTTCTTTGCTGAAGGCTCTGGTGATCGCCGACATTGAGGCCACATTTTTTTTGGATGAAAGATGAAGAACAGCGCTGTCGAGCGGACCTCACCCGAATGCTCCAAGAATGTAGAATTATTGCTTGATCGAAATTTATAGAACGGAGGTGATTAAAGTGGCTTTAGATTTTGAGGCGGATTCGGAGGCGAAGGTGACGGAGGAGCAGTTGAAGAGAGTTTCTCAGATGATCAAGATTCAAACCAGCATGGAAGACGCGATCCTTAAGCTCGAAGAAAATCTGGAGGCGGAGAACAAGAAGCTCAACCAAATTCGACAGGAGATATTTCCAAACTTGATGAAGGAGCTTGGGTTAACGGAGCTGAAGACTTCTTCCGGAGATAAGATTGAGCTGAAGAAAACGGTGACGACCTCGATCAAGGTGGAGAATCGGGCAAAAGCTTACGAGTGGCTGCGAAAGCACGGGTTTGGATCCCTGATCAAGACTCTGGTGACGGCCCGATTCGGCCGCGGCGAAGAAGAGAGAGCAAAGAAACTTCTTCAGGAATTAACCAAGCAGAAATTTGACGCCGAGTTTTCTGAGAATATCCATGCGGGGACTTTGTCGGCATTTGGCAGGGAGCAGATCGAGAAGGGAGAGCCCCTTCCAGAAAAGCTGTTCTCTTTGTTTGAGTTAACTATGACCAAGGTGACGAGGCGCAAGAATGAGGTGTAAAAAGTGTCGCGGCCTTCTCTCAAGGGAGGTCTTCATCGATGAATACGGCGACAGTTTTTCTGGGCAAAGGTGCGTAGGTTGTGGAGACATAACGGATAGGATCATCCTGTTAAACAGGAAAGGAGGACCGCATGAGAACAGAAGGAAGCAAAAGAAAAGAAGGGCGGCCGAACTTGCCAGCCGAAAAACCGAGAACAGGCCTCCCTGCAATCCCGATGGACTTTGAGCGGGATGCGGGGAAAGGTTTTGAGACGGCGGACAAGGACGCTTATGCCATACCGTTTTTGATCGTGCTCCAAACAAATTCTCCCCAAGTGTCGGAGGGGGACGCCGCTCACGTGAAGGGAGCAAAGGCTGGGATGCTGATGAATTCTGCGACGAAGGAGTTGTTTGACGGAAAAGTTGGCGTGCTCCTTGTCCCCGCTTATTATCAGCACAGGTATGTTGAGTGGGTGCCAAGAGACCAGGGCGGAGGATATCGGGGCGACTACTCTCCGCAAGACGTTGACGTGACGAAGTTGAGCAGGAACCAGAGCGGAAAGTTCGTTCTTGACAACGGAAACTATCTCGCTGACACGCGCTACCACTTCTGCATTCAACTTATTTCGGATGGGCCGAGGACCGTCGTCCTTTCGCTCAGTTCCACGCAGATAAAGAAGTCCAAAAATTGGATGACCTTAATGCAGACGATTAAGTTGAAGGGTAAGACCGACAGGAAATATACTCCCCCAACCTACTCCCACGCATACAAGATGACGACCGTTCAAGAGAGCAACGATAAGGGAAAGTGGATGGGAGTTGTGATCGAGGTGAACCACCTCCTCTCTGGAAAAGAAGCGGACATCTACGTCTTAGCAAAAGAATTTGCAAAACAGGTGAGCACGGGTCAGGCCAAGCCAGAAGAACCAGTCATCCCAGGCTCTGATGAAGATGCGCCGTTTTAACAAAATTTGAATCGGAGAGGATCGTGCGACATGAATTTAGCGGAACGGTTCATGCAGAGATTTCTTGGGCTGATGCGTGCTCATGGGTGCTATCAGGTCGTCGATAAAAAAAGCAAGCGGGGGAAGATCGGCGGGCAGGCTAAGACTTTAAAGGAGCCGGTCACCGCCGCCGTTTGGAGCGACCACTTGTCCGGAAAAACTGGGCTTGGGATAGTCCCCATAAACGATGAGGGAAGTTCGTGGTTCGGAGCGATAGACGTCGACGTTTACGACCTAAACTTAAACAACTTAGAATCAAGGATAAGAAAAGCGGAGATCCCGCTAACCGTCTGTAGAACGAAGAGCGGAGGAGCGCACCTTTACCTATTTTTAAAGGAGGCGGCCTCCGCGTCTTTGGTGCGAGACAAGTTGATGGAGTGGTCCGTCTTCTTGGGATATCCCCACGTCGAGATTTATCCGAAGCAGTCGGAGATCGCGGGAGAAGATGACGTGGGGTCTTGGATCAATATGCCTTACTTCGGCGGAGAGCGGACGACGAGATACGCGGTCGTTGAAGGAAGGAACTTGAGCCCGCCAGAATTTTTAGACTATGCCGACGGAGCGGCAACGACCGCCGAAGTGATAAAAAAGCTTAAGGTAAAGGAGGATGAAAATTTAGCGAACGGTCCCCCGTGCCTTCAGTATCTTGCCATCTCCGGCTTCCCGGAAGGGACGAGAAATATGGCCTTATACAATCTGTCAATTTTTTGTAAGATGAAGTACGGGGATGCGTGGGAAGAGAAGGCTCGGGAATTTAATAAGATGTACTTGATCCCTCCGCTTAGCCACAAGGAAGTGGAGACGATAATAAAGTCCATCGGCAAAAAAACATATTTTTATAAGTGCAAGGAACCTCCAATAATGGGGTCATGCAACAGATCGATCTGCACCAAGAGAGAATATGGGCTGAAGAAATCGGGGAACGATCCGGGAGTGACCTTAGATGGGATGACGAAGATAACGACGTGGCCTCCGATGTGGGTGTTGAACGTGGACGGCAGAAGAATCAAGATGGAGTCGTCAGAAGATTTTTTGAGCCAGACCAGGTTCACGAAGGTGTGCGTAGATTCTTACAACATCGTGCCGAATCGAATCAGCGAGCCGGTGTGGCGATCGATCATACGAGACCTTTTAGATAAGGCGGATGAGATCGAGGCTCCCGAAGACGCGGGGCAGCGCGGAGAATTTATGGCGATGGTGGAGAAGTTCTGCACCGAGAGACCGCCGGCAAAGAATCCGGAGGAGATGCTGACAAGCAGGCCGTATGGGAGGGACGATCGAATTTACTTTCGAGCGATGGATATGCTCGAGTGGATGAGGAAGAAGAAGTTTAACATAACGGCTCGAGAGGCGTGGGACATACTTCAGGACAAAGGAGCAAAGACCGAATCATTTAAAATAAAGGGAAAGTTTTTTCGAGCGTGGTCGATGCCGCCGTTCACGACTCAGACTGAGCCGTTCGAAGTCCCGGACATTCCCGGAGAGGTGGAGGAGTTTTGAGGTCATACGCTCGGGATTGGAGCCTGTTGAGAGAATCCATAATAGAAGACTATCGAAGCGGAGAATCTCTCAGGAAGATTTCTGAGAAGATTGGAGTCTCCCACGCCACCATCAACAAGCGGCTATCCTTGTGGGGAGAGCACCGCCGAGGGACGGACGCCATGAGGAGAGGAGGGCGAACTCGAAAAAAATATCGCGGGAAAGACTGCTCGGGTTTAAGGCTCGGCCAACTCTTGGTCTTGGGAAAAGACCCAATCCTCTATCCAATGAGATACCTCGTTCGCTGCGACTGTGGAAAATTGGTTCAGTTGAGCGAAAAGCAACTGCTAAAGAAAAGGACGTGCGGGCATGACAAAAGATAAGAGGTGGGAGATAGAAGTTTTAAATCATGGGATAAAGATCAAAGTTTCTTCCGGATATTTTTCTTCGAAAGAAGTTAGAAACTTTATCCGAGATCTCATCAACGGCCTCTTTGAATTTTCTCCCACGGAGAAATTATGCAAAAAAGACTGATACTCGGAGGGCCTGGATCTGGGAAGACGGAGCGGCTTCTTAGAATCGTGGAAGAGGAGATTGCGCACGGCCTGGAGCCGCACCTAATCGCGTTCGTCTCCTTCACCAATAAAGCGGTGAACGAGGCCAAAGACCGCATCATAAAAAAACTTGGGCGCCCTGAAAAGGATTTCCCATTTTTCCGGACTCTACATTCTTTGTGCTATCGCCAGATTGGGGCAAGGAGAGATCAAGTTATAAAGTTGTCCCATTTAAAAGAGATAGGAGAAGCGCTTGGAGTCAGGATCTCGGGAAAAGTGTCCATTGACGATGACTCCCGGATGAGGGAAGGAGATAGGATGATGTTTCTGGACAACCTTGCGAGATCCGTGAGAAAAGATCTTCGCGAAGTGTGGCAGAACTTCGACTGGGATCTCCCGTGGTATCAGGTGAGGAGATTCTCGGACGTCCTTAAATCTTATAAGGAGAAGAGAAATTTGTTGGACTTTACTGACATGCTTGAAATCTTCTTAGATCGGGGGACGTCCGCAGGAGTTGAGGTGGCCGTGATCGATGAAGCGCAAGACCTGAACTCGATCCAGTGGTCCGTCGTGGAAAAGATGTTCGGAGACTGCGATAGGATGTATGTGGCGGGAGACGACGATCAAGCTATATACGAGTGGTCTGGAGCCGACGTGGAAAAATTTCTCCATTTAAATGAAGACTACAGAGAAGTTCTTCAGACCTCATACAGGCTCCCAAAAAAGATATTTGATTTTTCAAGCGAGATATCTAAGAGGATCCGAGATCGATACGACAAGAGATTTGAGCCTAAAAAAAAGGGCGGGAAAGTGGCCCGATATTTTTCGCTCGACCAAGTCGACTTGAGCGGAGAAGGGTCATGGCTCCTGCTTTCTCGAAACGCCTGCTTCTTAAAAATTTTGGAGGAGGCCTGCATCAGCCAAGGAATCTCGTACACAATGCGAGGAAACTATTCGTCGGTGGATCCAGCCGACGTGAGAGCGATAAAAATTTACGAGAATTTAAGGAAGGGCGGAGCGGCAAATAACAGAGACGCAAATTTAATCCTCGAACTTCTTGGGTATAGAAATGCTTTCCATAGAAGAATGGATGAAGATAGATCCTATAAACTAAAGGATTTGGTCTCCTCCGATCCTGGGATATGGCACGATGCTATGGTTGGATTAACTTCCGACAAGCGCGCTTATTATTTGACCATACTTAAATCTGGGAGAAGGCTTTCTGGAGATCCGACCGTCCACATCGACACCATCCACGGGGCAAAGGGCGGAGAAGCCGACAACGTGGTGCTGCTGACCGACCTGACTCGCGCGACCGAAGAAGGTTATGAGAAGAGGCCAGATGCGGAGACGCGGGTGTTCTACGTTGGCGCCACTCGGGCGAAGAAGAACTTATACGTCATCGCCCCAACCACGGACAGGTATTTTTTGCTTTAAGAAAGGTTAACAATAATTCCTTGATATTATCGGACTCAAAACCGATTAAAATTTGAAAAGTTTGCATACCCGGACCTAAAAAAAGACTAATGATATTAAGTTGTTAGAAGGTGTATATTTTTTCTGTGCTATTTACTAACAATATTTGTCTTTTCGAGCCCGTCCAAAAAGGAACAGTCTAATGATATCAGGTGGTTAGCGGAGGTAGGATCTGGCATACTTATTTCATACTAATACTGTGAAATGGCAAACAAAAAACAGATAAAAAAAGGGGAGATCATGAGAAATCTAAAGGTTTGGAGAGACGAGAATGGGGATCTCCAAGAACAGGTAATTTTCGAGGGAACGTATAAGGCGTGTGCAGAGGCGGGGGAACAGTATATCATAGATCATCCCGAAGAAAAGATTTTAGTTAACTTCTGCATTTGGGCCAAACCCCATGACGGTAGGATTTAAATGACAAAACAGATAAAAAACGCTCAGATGAGGCTCAAAGGATTAATCGACCGGGTAGAATTAAAGCCGTGGATCCTGAGCGCAGGCGGAAGCGAAGTAGAACATTCCATTAACTTAGGTGCCGCACACTCGAATGACCCGACGGCGGGAAGTTCGACCGAGGCGTAAGTCACCGCCAACCTTTTAAAACTGAATACCCCGCCTATCTAAAAAGAATTTTTGCGGGGTCGGAGATAGCGAGGGCACCGAAGAAAGTTCCCGTGGATAATGCAGAGCCAGCGTGGTCCAACGATCACGCTTAATGCAAGATCTCGGGTGGCAACTCCCGAAGAAAATATGAAGGAGGTCAAAGCAATGGAAGGACTGTTGATTAGTTTTACCGGAAGCGTGATGATTTTTGGGCTGATGTTAACTTGGGCATTCCTGAGATAAGGATAAGGAGCGGGTCTTAGTTTTCGGTGCGGTGTAATCCAAGACCAGTGCGAAGAGTCGTATCGAATCCGGATTCGGTGAAGACCGAGAGCTACTGTGCGGTGTAATCCAAGACCCGAAGGCAACACTAGGATCCGCTCCCCACATAATACCATGAACCTTAAACCGCCCGATGGGCACAAAAGGAGGACGGTATGAAATCAGAATTAGATAAAAGGATTCAGAGAAAAAGGCCGCAGTGGCACGTGGACTTTAAAGAAAAAACTGGGCGCTATCCCAATCGTTTTGAAGTTTTTATGAGGACGGCTGGACGCAATCTCGAAAAGAAAGAAGATTTTGAAGAATTGGGGATCGCGGACTGCGACTACTGCGGAGAGGAATCGGGAGACCTGCTTTTAGACGGCGAAGGAAATCTGGCGTGCCCGAAGTGTAGATAGTTAACCCAGGCACGTGGACTTTAAAGAAAAAACTGGGCGCTATCCCAATCGTTTTGAAGTTTTTATGAGGACGGCAATGCGAAATCTTGAAAGGAGGTGAAAAATGAAGTACGCGGACAAGGAGAATTTAAGGGGCATTGTTTTAAGCATGACGGATCCCCAACTGAAGTTTGCTCTCATGTGCGTAGTTGAGGGAGCGGACGTCGACTACGCGATCCTCGTTTCAGTAGGAAAGGAGGTCAAGAAAAACTACCTTGAAGAAGCGATCAAAAATTTTGAGTTTGACCTAAGAGAACGGCCGCTTAGAAATTAAGAAGTAAAAATCATTCCCACCAAAAATCAAAGAGAGAAAAGGAGGAGATCATGAGGACAGAATCTATTAGAAGAATTGGGGACGGAAGAAATTTCGTCCCAAGAGAAGAGCTTTATCAATTAGGAAGCATCGTGGCCGAGCACGAGGCCTCAACTCTCACCGATCGGTACAGGTTCCTTTCCACGATCGGGATCGTGGACGTTCTTGCTAAGGAGAAGTGGCTCCCCGTCTCCGCTCAGGAGCAGAGAGTTAAGGCCGCATCCCGCGAAGGTTTTCAGAAGCACATGATCCGATTTCGAAGGCAGTTTGATATGGTGACCAGGGTTGGAGACGTTGCTCCTGAGATCATCCTCGTAAACTCCCACGACGGGTTCACCAAATACAACTTCATGCTTGGGCTATTTCGATTGGCCTGCCTAAACGGCCTGATCGTAAGCGAAGCCCAATTTGCATCGATCAAGGTGATGCACCTTGAGAATGTGGGCGATGCGGCGATCGAAGCCAGCTACGAGATGGTCAAAGCCATCCCTAACCTGATCGACCGAGTGGACGAGTATAAGGCGATCGAGTTAAAGCCCATAGAACAAGAGGCGTTTGCCGAATCGGCCCTCGTTTTAAAATACGGAAGCGACGATAGCCGATTGATCCGAGACGGGAGCAACGCGGAGATTGGGCCTAGATCCTTCAATATCCCCGCTCTCTTGAGCCCAAGGAGAGACGAGGACCGAACTCCAAATTTGTGGAATACCTATAACGTGGTCCAGGAGAAGATGGTCAAAGGAAACGACTTCGAGAGGACGACTCGTCAGCAGGCGAACGGCAGCTTTACTCACAGGAGAAAAGTTCAGGGGATCAAGGGCATCGACGAAAACCTTAGAATCAATCGCGGCCTCTGGCATCTGATGGAGAAGATGGCGGAAATTAGAGCGAATTAAAAGAAAGGAAAATCCTGTGGCAACGAATTATTTGACGTGGGCTGAGGCGACCAAGAGAGATCATCCAAAAACAATCTGCAAGGAGTGTGGAGGAAAATTTAGGATTGGGCACTTATACTACATCCTTTCCATCGGCCCGTTTCAGGCCATCCACATCTCCTGCAAAGAAAGATTGGAGGTGGAAAAATTGGAGACTACGGTGTGGTCGGAAATTAACCCTTTAACAAACAGGAGAGTTAGCGAGGAAGCAACGGAAGAGGCTTCCCGCTTAGGCCTCCTTAAAACGAAAGGAGAAAAGACCATGGTTACAGAGAAGAAAAAAGTTGAGGCGAAAGCTTCGGATCCAAAGAAAGGAGTTGAGACCAGAGTTCCAGATCCAAAGAAAGCGGAGATGATTTATTGCGCAATGACTGGCGGAAAGATTCCGCGAGGCGGGTGCGAGACCAGGCAGGCCAAGCCGAAGAATAAGTGCAAGGCCGACTGCGAGCACTTCAAAGGTCAGAAGAAATCGAAGAAGGCTTCCAAGCCGAAGAAGATCTCCAAGCTTCAGAAGATCCGCGACCTTTTCTCGGAGAAGAAGGTCCACACGGCTAAAGAGTTGATGGAGGAGTCCGGGTTCGATAAGACCAACCTTCGGACCGCTATGTCGATCCTGAAGAATTCCAAGAGAACGAAGGAGCTTCTTAGGACGGACTATGACCGGAAGACTGAAGCATACACGCTGGTTAAATAAACCAAAAGCGGCCGGGAGAAATCTCGCGCCGCTTTTCGTGTTTCTAAATAGGTTAGTAAAAGGAGGGTAAAACATGTTTATAGTAGAAGGTCCGGATGGATCTGGAAAAACTACTCTCGCGAATAAAATCGCAAGAGGCTTTAATGCGGAGATATTTCACGCGGGCGGTCCGCCAGAATCCAGAGAAGATATTCTTGAGCGAATAGAGTTTCAGTTCAAGCAGTTTGGAAGCATCTTGGATCGAGCGAGCTTGATCACGGAGCATGTGTATGGGCCCGTGCTCCGCGGTCGATCGGTTCTTGAGCCGAATGAGTATAAGCGGTTGATTCAAAGATACGTGGATCGAGGTTGGGTCTTAATATATTGCCGGCCTTCGATAGAAGTTCTCTTAAGATACGTGAAGGAGGAGATGGACAGAGTAATTCAAGATGAAGGGAAGTCATACAAGAGAGAGGTCCACTTCATTCGCGTGCGGGCAAATATGCCGAGCATCGTCTCGATGTATGACAGGAGAATAAGTGAGGCAAGAAATCTTGGGATGGGGGTGTTCGACTATGTGCGGAATCAATCTCCTGTTTAACTCGGACCTCGAAGCCGCTTCCCAGATCCTTCGGATGAACGAGGACCTGTCCCACCGCGGAATTCGAAAAAAGATCAAGTCCTACTTCAACGGAAAAGTTTGGCTCGGGCACGTTCGCCTTCCGATCCAGGGTTTAAGCAGCAGGTGGGATCATCCGCAATCATGCGGGCGGTGGGACGCGGCCTTTGTTGGGGAAGTATTTAACTTTAGAGAACTTGATCCGGAAGCCGAATCGGATCTCCCCGTCATGCTAAAGGCGTGGGAGAAGAGAGGGTTGCGAGCGTTTCGATCGTTTGACGGATTCTGGGCGGCCGCGTTCATCGACAACTTAAAGAAGCAGGTCTACGTCATCACAGATCCGCTTGCGAAGAAGCCTTTGTACATTCGGTTTAAGCCGTTAGCGATTAGCTCTGAAATTTGGCCATTGGTTAACCTTGGGAAAGTGACGAGAGATCTAACATACTACTCGTCCGTTGCCAAGTGGGGATACGCGTTCGATGGATCCACGCCGTTTGATGAGATAAAAAAGATCCCCGCGGGAAGGTGCTTGATCTTATCTCAGTATGGAAAGATGATATCTAATGAGCAGTATTGGAGTTGGAGGTGCGAAGAAAAATATGATGCCCCAAACGTCAAGCATCTCCGATCCTTGATCGAGCGCGCGGTGAAGAGGAGGCTCGTTTCAGACGTGCCGGTGTCGCTGCTTCTTTCTGGCGGGCTCGACAGCACGATCGTATATAAATTGGTGGAGCGAGAAACTCATAACTTCACCGTCTTTCACGTCGAGAACGACGAGTCAGAATTTTTGGAGGAGCTTAAGATCCCGAGCAACGTTAAATTGATCCGCGTCGTTTCCGCGGAAGTCACAAATATGAAGGACGCATTTCGAGCAAATCAGTCGCCGGTGGATCTTGGGTCCGTCCTCCCGCAATTCGCCATGGGGAGAGCGGTCAAAGCCGCTGGGTTTAAGGTCGCTTTATCTGGGGACGGAGCGGATGAGCTTTTCGGGGGATACCAGAGAGCGCAGGAGTACGACCCGCAAATGTCCGACGTGTTTCAAGAGCTGATATATTATCACTTGCCTCGGCTCGATTCTTTGATGGCGGCTTCCACGGTTGAACTAAGGTGCCCGTTCCTTTCTACATCCGTCGTCGATTATGCGCTGAGGATCCCGTGGAGCATGAGGAGAAAAAAAGAGATGCTGAAGTTTGCGTTTAAGGACCTCGTCCCAAACCAGATCCTTGATCGAGAGAAGGTGGCTCTAAAGATCCCTGAGGTAAGGATCGACCGAGTCAAGTGGAGGTTAGATTGCATAAAATTCTTCAGAGAGGAGGTAGCAGATTATGAACGTTGAAGATGTTGAGTCAAGAAAAGCGGAGAAGGATCCTTTGGAAGAGATGTTTGATCGACAGAAGGAGCTCATGATCAAGTACCACGATATTGAGAAGAAGAACGGGGTGGGAAGCGGCGCGATTCTTCCGGATAAGTTCGACATCGACGACCCTCGGTGCCAGTACGTCTGCAAAGACTTCGCGTGGAGGATCACGGAAGAGTTGGCGGAGTGCATGGACGCTCCCAGAGATCACGAGGCGCACCGATTTGAAGAAGCCGCGGATGCCCTCCACTTTATACTTGAGCTTTTAATCATGAACGGGATCGGGGCCGAAGATTTTCCCATCTATAAGACTGGGGACGATCGGCTAAAATCTTTGTACAAATCTTCTCCCGCGCTTCCAACGATACAGTACGGGTTCACGATCCTCATCATCGAGCTCGGGATGGCGATGAACTGCCTTAAGAATAAGCCGTGGAAGCAGGCTCAGATGGAGACGGACGTCCTAAAATTTCACAGTCAATTGCAGAGAGTTCTTATTCTCTGGGCCTCGTTTGCTGAGGCCATCGGCATGACCTATGAAAAGGCTTACGACTACTATTTTAAAAAATCGGAGGTTAATAAATTTCGTCAGAGGAGCCAGTACTAAAATACGCGGTTAGAAAGGAGGAAAGATGAAGCAACTTACTGCTCTGGGCCTTACCTGCGGGATCGGATCCATGCTGATCGGGGCAAGATCGGCCGGATTTAAGGTGATTGGAAACATCGAGTGGCGAAAATACTATCATACGGGAACTTTTGAGAAGAATTTTCCTGGAACCTATATGGTAAAAGCTTTTGAAGAGGCTCCCGACATTAAAAATATTGACATAGTTTTTTCTCATCCGGAGTGCGGGAACTTTTCCAACCTCCGATGCAACAAGCCGAAGTTCGACGACCCTGGAGACATCCCGCTGTTCATCAAAATGGTGAAGGAGGTGAGCCCAAATTATTTCGTCATGGACAACCTCCCAAAATCTCTCATCGCCGTCCCGGTAGAAAAATACGCGGAAGAACTTCCGGGTTACGACCTATATCCTGAGTGGATCTCCAACTATCACTACGGAAATACGCAGTTTCTCCGCAGAAGATTCTTCTTGATCGGAGCCAAGAAGGAAAAGAAGTTCACATTCTTTCCCGGCGAATTTGAGCACCAGAAAAAATTGATCGACGTGATAAAGGATCTTCCGAAGAAGGACGACGTAAAAATAAACCACGTCCACTGGAGAAGAGGAGACGTGATCCCGCAGGGGTGGGCGGCGCACCAGTTCGGGATCGTGAGAGAAGGAAACAAGATCACCTACGGAGAGATGAGGGAATTCTTCAAAGACTATCCTACGGGGAAACTCTTCGAGTACTTAAATAAGAAGGGGGAGCGAAAGCAGCGCCCAGGATACTACCGAGCGAGGTTAGATTATCGCTCACCAGTTTTGACTGGAGGAGGATCGGCCTTAGACAACCACTACCGCGAAGATACTGGGATGCCGTTTACACAAAGAGAGCGGGCAAGGATTCAAGGGTGCCCGGACAACTTCATATTTTATCCGCTCGACTTTCTCCGCAACCCAAAGGCTTATGCCTGCGTGTATAAGCAGATTGGAAAATTTATGCCCGTGGAGTTTTGCACCTATATTTCGGAGCAGATCATGGCGCACGAGAGAGGAGCGGAGTTTCGCAAGGTAACGGGGAAGAGGCTCATCGCAGAAAACCCGTTCATCAACGAAGCTAAATTGAGCCTGTGCCGCAGGAAAGGATCGCGCCGCCCGTGCGAGGCCTGCTGGCTGTATCCCTGTTCAATTCAAGGCAACTATGGCGCGCCAGATCACGCGGGCAAGGACTTAAAGGTTGCCCTCATAAGAACACCAAGGGCCAAAATCAAGGCGATAAAGGGCGCGGAAAAGGAGCCGATCAACCTGGTAACCCCCAAAAAATCGTCCACGAACACGCCAGATCACGCGGGCAAGGACTTAAAGGTTGCCCCCGTAAGAACCTATTCGATAGGGCCCGATAAATTAAGAGGCAAACATCCTGAGTGTAACCCCGAGAAAATTTGCTTAAGAAAAGGGAGGATTCTTCCTTCAGACTATGTTGGGGCGAGCAAATACGCGAAGAAATATCGCGGCGAGTTGATCCGACCAGACGGGACTCACTACAATCGAACCGAAAAGAACTCGTACTATTCGCCGATGGAGAAGACGAGGCACCCAGCAAAGACTCCGATCCACGTCGCTCGGTGGGCGGTTCAGGAGTTCACGAGAGAAGGAGACTGGGTCTTAGATCCAACCGTCGGAACGGGGACGACCTTGGTCGAGGCTCTTCGGCTAAAGAGAAATGCGGTTGGGATGGAGATAGAATTTGTGGATCTAATATTAGATAACGTGAAGATGAACAACCCGTTCGGAAAACGCTGCATCATCCTGCACGGAGACGCGCGAAATATAGGAAAAAATCTGTCGCGCATGAAATTTTCTCTGATTGTAAATAACCCTCCGTACTCCGGAGATGTTAGGCAATATGACATGGCTTCCAGGTGCGAGGAGAAGTGGGATAACAAAACGATAGGGTATGACCCGAAGTACAACAACCTTGCTTTCTTAAAGGAGAACAAGGAGTATTGGAGCACGCTTGAATCAATCTATTCTCAGTGCATAGGCCACCTCGCTCCTGGCGGGAGGTTCGTCATCGGAGTAAAGGATATGATGCGGAATAGAGAGCCGTTTAAGCTGCACGAGATGATCGGAGATATTTTGAGCAAATATTTAGCATATGAATTCATGGTGGTGTTGAAGCACTATCCTCCAACTCTTCACCTCAACACCTATGAGAAGAAGTTCGGAGCAACCCCGCCGCTGTATCAAACGATCCTGGTCTTTAGAAAGGAGGAGTTATGAGAATTTACCAAAATGCTGTTGAGATGATCAAGGAGGTGGAGCGCGACCTGTTTGAGATGGGGATCCGGTATCAGTCCGACACCGTGCAAGACAGGGACGTCTCCAAAGACCCAGGGTTCAGGACCATAGAAATATCTGGGTACGCTTATGCTTTGACCGGATTTTCTGGCCTTGACGAGATGGTGAAGTACCTGGGAAACAATTTATTTTGGGCGAAGGAGGAGGCGAAAGAGAGGCTTTACCCAAACGCCTACGACCCAAATCCAGGAAAGGCGTGGATCCACGATAAAGCAAAGTGGGAAAAGTTTCTTCGCGACGGGGTGTTTTCATACTCTTATGCTGAAAGAATGCAGTATCAAATCCCGTACGTCATTCATGAATTAAAATCCAGATCAAATACGAGGCAGGCAATAATAACGATATACAACGTAAATCAGGATATAATGAATTGGGGTGGAAGAGATCGTGTCCCGTGTTCATTAGCCTATCAATTTATTAATCGGGATGGTGCGTTAAATCTAATCTATACACAAAGATCTTGCGACTTTCTCGCGTTTTTTTCCACGGACGTGTACCTCGCCGTTCGGCTTCTGTTTCATATAGCAGAACAGGTCGACGCGAAGCCGGCGAGGCTGATTCATTTTGTGGGTTCTCTTCATGCTTTTGCTAAAGACTTGGAAGGAAGGGGGATATTTTAAAAAGGAGGAAAATATTATGGGAAATAACACCAAATTTCTCATCGAAGATCCAGGGATACTTTTCTCGTTATATTGGAACGAGTTAATGAATCAATCCGAAATAGCCGTGAAATTAAACACATCTTTAAAAACGATTTCCCGCGCGATGAGAAGATTGAACATTCCTATTCGAAGTATTGAAGCATCTGTTAAATTATCTCATTCTGGTGGTAGATGGTTATCAAATCATAAAAATCCGTATTGGGTTTCTTATGCAGAGGGAAAACAAAAGTACGAACATATTCAAATAATGGAAAATCAATTGAAAAGATCTTTATGGAAGAAGGAACGAGTCCATCACAAAGATTTTATAGGAAAGAATAATCATCCGATAAATTTGGAGTTGACATTAACCTTCGATCATCCTCACAAACTTCATAAAAATAAAATTCTGAATCGAATTCCGATGTACGAAATTTATATGCGAATGGCCGAACAGATTGCAATGCGATCCACGTGTATTAGGATGAAGACGGGTTCGGTCATTGTTTCAGGGGACTTGAAGAAGGTTTATTCTTTAGGATTTAATGGCACCGTGAAAGGTTGGGTAAATTCCTGCAATGGAATTGAGGGGCAATGCGGCTGCATACATTCTGAAGAAAACGCTCTTCTAAAACTTGGGGTAGAAGATTCTAAAAAGATCTTATTCTGCACCTCAGGACCTTGCATGAATTGCGCCAAAAAATTGATTCAATCAGGATTTTCGGACGTGTTCTATCGAAGCGATTATCGGGATAAAAAACCAATCGTCTTTCTCCACTATCATGGGATAAGAACTTGCAAATATGATTTATACAAGGAGCATATATGGGATTAATTCAGGAAAAATATCGAAAGGATCCGTGGAAGGTTCTTGCCTCGTGCATCCTCCTAAATCGAGTGGTCGGCAAAACGGCCGAGCCGATCATCGACGAATTTTTTAGAAGGTATCCGACTCCCAGACACTTCTTAAGTGGATCTCGGTTGAAGATCATATCCTTTTTAAGGCCGCTTGGATTCTACCACGCTCGAGAGAAGAATTTGAGGGAGATGACGAAGCGCCTTCTGCAGGGGATCCCCTTCGACCAACTTCCTGGGATAGGAAGATATGGGCGAGATTCATACCAGATATTTGTAGAAGGAAATATAAGGATCAAACCAGAAGATGAAAAATTGAAGCAGTATCTCCGCGATAAAATTTGAAAGGAGGAGGCGTTTAAACGATGAAGAATAAATCCAAAATAACTTCAACTCTTTATTCTACGCCAAGTAAAACTAATGAGTGGAATACGCCGAGAGAAATAACCCGAGTTTTAGGACCTTTCGATCTTGATCCCTGCGCCGGTGATCCTCGACCTTGGTCACACGCCAAAATAAATTGGACGGAACGTATGAATGGATTAGATCGAGAATGGTTTGGACGAGTATGGATGAATCCGCCTTATTCCACAGGGTTGATCGAATTGTTTATAGATAAGTTCGTAGAACATGATAATGGAATCGCTCTCGTGTTTCCTCGAATAGAGACAAAATGGTTTCAAAAACTGGTCAAGGGATCTTCCTTAATATTTCTGCGTAAAGGACGAATCATATTCTGCAAAAATGAGGGATCGTTTTCCTCCGGTGGAATTTTAGGCAATATATTTATTGCTCGGGGAAAATACAATGCACAAATTTTACTATCAACGAAATGGGAAGGCCTTTATTTAAAGGAGATAAAGATATGAGTATGTATCATACTGTATCAAATAATTTAGAACAAGTAGAACGTGTGAAAAAAATAATTGAAGTTGTAAAACTTTCCTATAAAATAGAATTCTCTTCTGAATGGCTTTCGTGGAAAGGTACAAAACAAAGACTAGATTTTTTTATAGAATGGAAAAGACATTATCTTACTTTAGAATTAAAGACGCAAATGAAAAAACCAGGAACGGCAATTTATGATAAATTTCCAAGTGTCCTGTTAGATGCGAATATATTAAGATCTTTTAATGTAGATTTTTGGTTAGTTCTTAATAAACCATTATTATCGAGACAGGGAATATTAGCAACGGAAGCAATTGAATCTCGAGGATTAAAGATTGTTTATGAACAAGATTTATTTTCTGCATTAAATCTCTGGAAAAAGGAGACGCTTATATGACGTGGGAGATGCCTGAAGAATTCCCCGATCTATCTTCCGCTAAAAAGATCGTCGTCGACATTGAAACTCGGGACGAGGATCTTCAGAAGAAGGGACCCGGAGTTCGCCGCGGCGCCTATATCATCGGGGTGACGGTCGCGGCCGACGACGACTTCTGCCAATACTTTCCCATCTGTCACGAGGAAGGGCCAAACTTGAACAAGGGAGCAGTCTTCAAGTGGCTTAGAACTGAGCTGAGTCGGCCGAATCAGATAAAGCTTGGTGCCAACCTCCTATACGACTTTGACTTTTTAACTGAGGAGAAGATTGAGGTGAAGGGATTGTGGTACGACGTCCAAAATGCCGAGCCGCTCATCAACGAGAATCAGGGCGGAAGCTACAACCTCGACGCGCTTGGAAGAAAGTATCTTAAGAGAGGAAAAGCCGAAACTGAGATCGATCGGATTTGTGAGGAAAGAGGTTGGAAGGGAGATCCTAAGAAATTTTTGTGGAGGCTTCCCGCGAGCGCCGTTGGCCCGTACTCCGAAGAAGACGCGATTCTATCAAAAGAGATATTCAAGAAGCAGGAGCCGATCCTCCGGTCGGAAAATTTGTGGGATCTTTTTTTAATGGAGACGAGGTTGATGCCTCTCTTGCTACAGATGAGAAAAACTGGAGTGCGGATTGACGTTGATAAATTGGATAAGGTCATCAAATCTTCAAAGAAGGAGCTTTTAAAAAACAGGCGAGAATTAAAAAGAATTGTGGGGTTCGAGATCCAGCATTGGGCGGCTGAGTCCATAGCTAAAGCGTTCGATAAATTTGGAGTAAAGTACTCGTTCACTCCTAAGACGAGGAAGCCGTCGTTTACTCAGGACTGGTTGAACAAAAACGATCATCCAATTTCAAAACTAATAGTACGATGCAGGACGCTCGACAAATTCATCGGCACATTTCTCGAGGGATCCATACGAGATCAACTCATCGGAGGGAGGATCCACTGCCTATTCAACCAACTGCTTTCCGATGAATATGGGACGGTGACGGGAAGATTTTCCTCTTCCCACCCAAACCTTCAGTTCATCCCCGTTCGAGACGACGAGTTTGGCCCGCTGTGTAGATCTATGTTCATTCCTGAGGATGGGTGCGACTGGGGTAAGGCGGACTACTCGCAAATAGAATTTCGCATCTTCGCCCACTATGCGGTGGGGGTTGGGTCGCATGAATTTAGGAGCCAATATATAAGAGATCCCCGCACCGACTACCACGGGTGGTGCGCCGAAGAAGCCTCCATATCCCGCAGAGAAGCGAAGACGGTAAACTTTGGAATCATATATGGGATGGGGATAGATTCTCTCGCGAAAAATCTTGGGATATCACGAGGCGAGGCCGAGGCGTTTAGAAAAAAGTATGATGAAAAGATCCCGTTCGTTAAGGCCACCCTTCAAACCGCGTCGGAGCGGGCTCAGAACAGGGGATACGTTTTAACGATACTTAACAGGAGGAGAAGGTTCAACCTCTGGGAACCCGCGGACTGGAAACTTTCAAAAAAAGTTAATGCGATGAGAAGCCAGGAAGCGATGATCAAGGAAGTTGATCGAATCATCCTTGAAGCAAGGAAGAATAAAGAAGAGATCCCGCGGCCAGGAACGAGGAGAGCAGGAGTTCACAGAGCTCTTAGCGCCGTGATTCAGGGAAGCGCGGCCGACCTTATCAAAAAGGCGATGGTCGACTGCTACGAAGCGGGCGTGTTCGGGGTCCTTTATCCTCACCTGACGGTGCACGACGAGCTCGACGAATCGGTCCCAAGGACGATTGAGGGAAAGGAGGCGTTTGATGAGATGGTTCACCTCATGGAAGAAGCCATCAAGTTCAAGGTCCCCGTCGTCGTCGATGCAAGCCTCGGTGAAAATTGGGGGGGAGCAAAATAATGGCGGAGCGATCGTTGTGGTTTTACCTAAGAAATGGGATGAAGGGATCATGGGATGTTACAAGGCATGAAGATCGACTTTCGGCTGGAGTGCCCGATATTTCCTACGGGATAAATAACGTGAACGGTTGGATTGAATTAAAAGCACTTTATTCCTGGCCGAAGAACCCAGTGACAATTGTTAAGGTTCCGGGATTTACCGACCAGCAGCGGATGTGGCTCCAGAACCGTGGCCACAAAGGTGAACACTGTTGGCTATTGATTAGGGTTGAACGGACCTACCTGCTTTTCTCATGGCGGCGAGTCCATCTCATCGGAAAAATAATTAAATTGGGAATGTTTTCTGAAGCAAATAAAGTATGGGACAATTCAATTGATTGGTCGGAGTTTAAAAAAATTATTTCCTAGAGATAAAAGGAGAATGTCATGGAAAATGATTCTTGGTTTGAAAGATATTCTATCCCTGGGCAAAGAGAGCATATTCGCAATAAAAAAATCAAGGCTTGTTTTATCGTGTTTATCGTCACAGCATTTATTTTCACCGGACTTGGGTATGGGGGAAGATATATTCAAGTTAATGACCTGCACGAAGAACAAGTTGCTAAAATTATGGCAAAGTATATAAGCGCAAGAGATCGGGTAGCCGATCTTGAAGCAAGACTTGGGATCAAGCAAAAGAAAATGGGTAAAATTACTGAGAAATTAGAAAAAAAGAATGGGCCTTGATCCACTCCCTACTTAAAAAGCTGATGCAATCACGGTTATGATGATGGCGACTAACCCAAATGCGCCTAATAACTCCCAGTTCGATTTAGGTTTAACGGTCTCCGCCAATTTAATTGCTCGATCCGCAACCTCCTTCATCTGACCAAAGCTTCGATTGACAGCCGCAATCTCCTGGTCCTTGATCGCGAGCATCTTATCTTTTAGCTCAAGCTCTCGCTGGCTCAATTCATTAGACCGCTTTTCAAGAGCCAAAGATCTCTCGAGTTCGGAGATCGTCCTCACTTGCTCGGCGGTAAGTTTCTGGAGAATCTCCCGCTCCTGAAAACATCGGTCTATTTCCTGAAGATCTGCGAAGTCATCGACGACGAATTGAGCGGAGGCCATACCGCTTGAGATCATTAATAACGACGTCAGGATCATTGCTAATAACAATGCGCTTAAGCATTTCTTGCAACTCATTTATCCTCCCCTTCAACCGCGCCACCTCAACGGCCGATTGATTGGCCTCCAGTTGAACGCGGGCCTTCTCTCTCCCAATCTTATCGACCTCTTTTTTTAGGTCGAGGATCGCTGATTCGCACACCTTGATCCACTCGTCCTTATCTCTGATGACCCGCGACTCATCTTTTCGAAGATTGTCGAGCGCCATGCCATAAAGTTTCCGGGAGTAAGCCCACCCAGAGAGAGACTGCCACAACAGAAGAATGGCGACGATTGCTCCAACCCACCCCCACCAAGGTATCTTTTTAATCACGGTGCTTCCTCCAACCTTAATTTTTAAACACGAACCACTTTCCAGTTGCGATCCTCCCCTCTAAAATAATACCAGCCACGAAACCAATTCCAAGTACCAATAAATACCACCCCATTTCAATCACCTCCCCTTAAAAAGGATTATTAAAACAGCTAACAAAATCCCGAAAGAAACAACCAACATCAATATCTTTGCCTTCATTTAAATGAAACCTGCTTTTTCATACATGGGAGACCATCGGTCTAAAATCTTTACAACGTAATCTCTATTTTCTTTGATAGCCCACGTTGCCCTATCAGAAAACATCTCAACATTTTCAAACCACTTCATCTGATCACAACAACAAGGAGCATCAAAACATAACTTGCGATCTCGATCAAGCCATCCCTTACCACCATTATATGAACTCAAAGTCATAGCCCACCGTTGGCGTTCCTGATAAACCTCTGATAACTTATCATATATCCAACGATCATACTTTACACAGGCTCTGATCGCCCATCGAGCGTCAAGAGGATTGTTCTCACCCAAGTCTGCTGGATACAACTTTGAAATCCACTTAGCTGTATCAGGTGTAAACTGAGCAAGGCCAGAGGCGTATTTACTTTGAGCATCAGGATTCCAAGAAGATTCTTGATGGATTTGAGAATAAAAGACCGTACCTTTTTGCTCAAGCCCCCAGTAGTAATTTACCTCTGCCCGAACCGCTCGCTTCAACCCATAGGCCAGCGACGGGATTCTGGGATCACGAACGTCGGTTTCTTTTACTGATGTGCTATCAGTCGCTTTTGCTTTAGACACCGAGCAAGACGCCAATAATAAAAGCAGACATAATAGCGCCGCGATAGATAAGGATGCCCAAAAGCTTGATCGAGTCCGGAAACTCATTTGCTCTGTCCTCCGCAAGCAGTTTAGATAAGCTCATCTCAGGATGAAGTGCCTTGCTCGTTATGTATCCAGTGATAGCAGCGGCAACCCCAAGCATAAGTTTCCATAGGCCAAGCTGTCCGATGCTGTTCGGAACGGCCACAAACTTAAAGAAGAGAAAAAGCAAGACAAGAAATACGAACAACCATTTCGCGGTAAGAACTGCCCTGATTGGTGCGATGCTTTTTAACTTCATTTCTTTACCTCCTTCCCCAGTACTTCTTCCAATTCTTCAAGATCATACCGAATTCTTTTGCAAACGAACTTCATCTTATCCCTATCCATTATTTCGACGAGGTGCCTTCCCCTATATGCCCATTGCTCGATCTGTAAAAACTTATTGATGAAGTCAGCTTTATCATTTTCCATGGTCTTATTTTTTAGGTTCAGGGTTGTTCTTGTGTGGGAGTTTTTCTAAGTGACCATCCAACTTCCACTCAAGCCTCTTTATCCTACCTCCTAAACTTGTAAATACCTTACTAACAGCCTCGCCCCTATCCCTATAGCTAATCCTATGATCACAGACCTCTCCCGTTCCTTGCAGATTCTAAGACAGCCTTCTCGATTTTCAGCCCAATGTTCTCTTCCATCAACGCTACTCGTTCAGTAAAGCGATCCCATACCTCACCACAAAAAACAGCATGGACAGGTATGGTCAAGACCGGATTGAGAAGTAACTTATCCAAGGCCAAACTTTTAGCCAATTCCAACTCTGTAACGCGTTTCTCCAATGCTGCGTGGGATTCATCATTGGATCTTGACGAACTTCTCCAGATATAAACAATTAATGCTGTAACCAATACCCAAACCGCCCCACCAACGGCAATTACAATATTAACGTAAACTCCTGGATGTTCCATGCTCATGTTTCCCATGATAAACCTTCTTTCAATCTATCCACGCTACAAAACTTACTCCCGATGGTGGTGTCTCATCTTCCTCACCCCCCCAACTTCCCCAGGCTGGTTCACCATCTCTCCAACTACGGATAACAAAATCATCAAATCTCCTATCAATCGCAGAACTTATTGTATTGTTTAAGTGCAGAATAAATCTCTGCTGGTCAGGAAACGTTGTCGTCGTTGCAACCAATCTTCCTATATAAACGTTATCCACCCAACCATATACCTTTTTATCGAACTCATCCCATAATAATTTTAATGTATGAAATACAGTGGCTTCATTTCCAAATAATGCAACAGGGCCAACCACACTTCCAGAGGGTTGCCCATTATTCTCTACTTTTTCTACTCTATACCCATCTGCCTGGCATGATATTTCAATAAAATTAATTGAATCAGCTTCCATCCTAAAAAGAACTTCCTTGTTTACCCCTAAAGCACCCGTTGGCGTCTTGAATTTAATGGTTTGTAGCCAACCATACCTCTTACTGGTATATGGAGTGGTAATATAAACATAACCTGTAGCGCTTGGCGTTCCACTGTATTTTAATTCAGCACCAACCTCCTCAAATAGCGTGCCAGTGACCGAGCCGTAACTAATAGTCCATTGTGCACCAAGGCTATTATCATTAAAATTATCATCCGCAATCGTATCAAGGGCATTGTCAGCAGAGACGAAACAGATGTCATCGTACTCAACAATAGCATTAGAATTGGCGTCAAATATCGGCCTAACGGTTCCTGAAAGAATACTTAAAGTGTTATATTTTATTTCGGTGGTTCCTATCCTAACTGCAATGCTTCCATCCTGGAGAGCTATATCAACATTATGAAAACTCGTTCCATAAGTATATGCACTATAAGCCCTTCTATACCATGTCCCACCAACCTTTTCATATATGTCAATAAAGTCGTTGGAGTAAATACAACCAATCGCAATCAGATTGTTGGTTCCGTCACTTCTCAATCGAACGTGCCAACGGTTGTAAGTGCCAGATACAAATTTGAACTTAAATCTTAAAATGAAATTATCTTTCAGTGGGGGAACATCCCATCGAATATTGCCATCCGCATGTGCAGTATTTTTTAAGACATTCCCACCATCGTCTTGAACAGACCAACAACTATCAAGGTCTGTAAACCCAACTGGGTCATTTCCTATTGTGTCGCTGGCAAAATCGTTAAAAAGCTTCCCAAATGTATTTGGTCTATTACTAACCGCAGGAGCGTCAGCCCTTCCATAATACATATAGAAGGTTGTCGCTCCCGTTCCAATCGAATCAAATTCTACCCAAACAGTAGCAAGTTGGTTTGGTGTGGTTCCAGTTAGAGACTCAATCCAATAATCAAGGAGGGTTTGTCCATCAGAAGTGGTGAAACGAAGGTCATCAAAGTCAGTCTGAACGTGGCTATTACAATCAACATCTTCACCCGTTGCTCCTGCACTTTCACCAACTAAGAGTTTCATCCTATTGTTAGTAAGAATACCTGACGCCCTACTTAATGTAATAGATTTACGATATGTCCAACCAGTTAACCAAGCCATAAGTTCTCCTTATACTGTAAAATCAACTTGCACGGCAACTTGAGTTGGAGAACCAGCGACCGTGACAATCATAATCTCCAGCTTATCACCTGCCACGTAGGCAGTATTTTGCACCGCCCCGCCATCCATCCATGTATCAGCGCTGGTGAGAGACAGCGCAGCCGCCAAATGATTACTGGCGCCATTCAATCTCGCATTTATTGTCGCACCAGTTCCGCCCACCCGATAGCCCCTAACATTTGTTACAGTGCAAGCGAATGGTGCTCGCCAAACAATCACGTTAATCGCACCGGATGGAGAGAGAACCGTTCCACCTCGGCTGATAATATTTGACCCACCATCTGCTACTCCTTTTGGATTAAATAATATCCATTTGTCAGCCGTAGCATTATAAATTAGATGTAACTCATGACCTGCTCCCACAATATCACCCGCAGCAAGTGCAGCAAGATTTTCCTTGACGATTATTTTTGCGGTAAGTCCATCCGGTGCAAAAGTCGGCGTTGTAATTGTATTAGCTCCAGCTGCCCTAATTATCACTTCCATCTTATCGACAAGGGCTGTAAAGGTCGGAGAGAACACGGCGGTGATCGCATCTACCGTGCCGCCGACTGAAACGGCAACATTTACACGACCTTGAAAAGTCTGATGCCCCGTAAATTTATTGTCAACGGCAAGACCTGCAAAAACTCCCACCGCTTCAATCATCACCAGCATCTTGGTCGCTGATAAAGCATACCCGATGACCTGAATATTTGCACTGGGCGGGGTCTGGGTCAATGCTCCTACAGTTGATGGATCGAGATATATTGCACCACCAACCGTGGCCCACGCCCATCCAGCATTGATGATTTCTCCCATTCGATGAATTCGGATCTCATCAGAAGCATCTCCACCCTCAACTGCCAAACCTTGGCACGGCTGTTTTGCTCCATTGGCCTGCGCCTTATACCATTTGCTATCTGCTGCTTTAAGGTAGAGAGGCTGATGCGCCGTCACCGTTTCTCCAAGCGTCCCCCCGATTCGGGTCGGGATCATGTCGTCAATCTTCTCCATGTCTGCGGCCATAATCGCGTCCCAACCTTGAACGCTGTAGTCGATTGTGTGAAGATCATATTTTTCTGTGGTCATCTTGCTCCTCCGATTTTACGATGATGGGACATAGTTCCTTTTGCAAACGACCTCCGCCTGAGCGGATTCATATAGGACGCCATTCTCCGTTCGATAGTTTGAAATCTTAAACAAGACCTCTTCGGCAAGCGAGCCGTTATCAAAGAGGTTCATCGCCTCGGTATAAGTCCATGAAGCCGCGTCGATGGCGTTGACCGTATCGACCTTGATCCCACTCACCCAAATTTCAATTTTAAATAAACCTTCTCTATCCGATTCGGAGGTGACGACGCCTGGAATCCCGATCCCCGCTCCTTTTCCTCTGTAACGAGGAGACCAGGTGAGGACTATGTCCTCGTCATATCTTGCGGCAAAGTTTCCTCCATTCGCGTTAAAATTGCCCGGGATATATGGCGTTTGCCACCTGCCGACGATGTCAAGATCAATTGGATCGGCGAGCGATATATCTCCTCGCTTCCGCGCATTATAGGGAACGAGCTCGAAGTCCCTGTTCACACCTGCCACGATCTCCTCATGGGATAGAAACATTAAATCTCTGCTCAACATATAAAAGTTCGTTCCTATTGCATGGTCTGCTTTCACCGTATCCATTCTTCCTCGAACGATGTTCGTGATCCTATACTTCAACCCAGACACGGGTGTAATCGTCTTAAAGAAAATAATCTCATTCCCGAGTAAAGCAATATGCTCGATCCCTGCGATTGTGTTTACCCACGTCGTCGTCTCCACAAGAGCGGCATCCGCAGCGTTTCTAAATTCTACGATGAACCCCGTTTCAGCATCGTCGATCGTATAAGTCTTGGGATAAGCGAAATCTGTTACCTGCCCAAACGAGACAAGGTTGCCCACATTATTTGATAAGAGAGAATATGAGACTCCATTGTCAATGCTTATATAGGCGTCAAAGCCAAGTTCATGCTGGCCTTCCCGGCTTGCGACCAAAATAATTTCAGGGTCGATATTAAGAGTCATTGCATACGGGACTTCCATCGCCATCTGCTTAGTGAATGGGATCAAAGTATAATCGGGTCTTGGAATAGTGTTGTCCGTTGGGATCGTGTACTCATCGATCACCCGAGAGATGAAGTAGAAGTCCTCAATGGCGCTGATGACGATGT
>Ga0315293_10000304_pt1 | contig 44105 bp, 42 predicted proteins | sample YL17G13_20_MG_FD_203071 | JGI IMG/M metagenome (GOLD analysis project Ga0315293, IMG submission 203071) | Sediment microbial communities from Yellowstone Lake, YNP, Wyoming, USA - YL17G13_20 | ecosystem: Environmental > Aquatic > Freshwater > Lake > Sediment | place: USA: Wyoming | collected... | reverse complement strand
GGCATGGTGTCTCGCCGCCTAATAGGCGGCGAGACGAGCGAGAAGAAACACGGAACGAAGTCCGCCTCGCAGGGGCGGACAAGCGTCTTTTCGAAAGCCTGCCAAAGCTGGCAGAACACCATGCTGCCCACTCGCCCTGCTGGGCTGGGCAGAGTAAAGGTGTAACCTATCATTGAAAGTATTACAAATCTCAACCAAGCGATTTGTAAAGTTGCATAATCAACCATGTGTGGTATAATTAAAATATGGACACTATGAAAGATAAAAATTATCAGGAAGAGTTAAACAAGGCAAGGGCTGAGCTGGAGATGCTTTATGATATAGGCAATGCCATGCGCACCACCCTCAACCTGGAAGAGATCCTCTATGTCATACTCACTGCAGCTACATCCCACACGGGCCTGAGTTTCAACAGGTCCATGCTCTTTCTTGTGAATGAAAAAGAAAACCGCCTGGAAGGCAAGATGGGCATAGGCCCTGACAGCGCAGAAGACGCCGCTAGAATCTGGGCGCATATAGAGAAAAATAAAATCGGATTAGAGGAATTAATAGGCGTGGAGACCCAGTTCGACCATCTCAAAAAATCTAAACTCAACCAGACAATAAAATCAATGAAAATACCTATAAAGGAAGATTCAGGGGTAACCGCTCTCACGGTAATGGAAGGTATACCTTTTATAATAAACACCCCTGAAGCAAAGCAAAAAGTGCAAAATGAATTTTCCGTCCTACTGGACCTGGATGAATTCGTGACAGTGCCGCTAAAAGCCAAGGATAAAGTAATAGGTGTTCTTCTCGCGGATAATAGGTTTAATAAAAAACCCATAACCACCGATGCCGTCAGGGTCCTGACAATGTTTGCGAACCAGGCAGGCCTTGCGATAGAAAATTCCAGGCTTTATGAACAGACTGTGGTGCTCTCAAATTCCGATTCTCTTACTAGTTTATGGAATCACGGATATTTTCAATATCTACTGGGAGAAGAAATTGAAAAATCTTCTCTTGCAAAATCATGGTTTACGATGCTCATGATAGACATAGACGGCTTCAAGGCTTTCAATGACACGCATGGCCATCAGGCAGGCGACAGCATTATCAGGGAAATTTCCAGGATATTCAGGGACATTTCAAGAAAAATAGACATAATAGCCCGTTATGGAGGAGAGGAATTCGTAATAATCCTTCCTATAACAAAAAAACAAGAAGCGCTTGTCCTGGCTGAGCGCATAAGAAAAGCGGTTGAAACTAGCCACGCCCTCAAAAATATAACCATAAGCATAGGCGTGGCATCTTTTCCTGAAGACGGCAATACAAAAGAAGATTTAATAGCCAAAGCCGACAAAGCGCTCTACGAAGCCAAAAGATCAGGTAAAAACAGGATCTGCACTTAACAATATCCTAAATCCCGTTCGTCGAACGGAGTAATTTCTCCGTTCGGCGAACGGTACAGGTAATCTACGCGGTTTGCTGTTCTACCGCTTCCTGCTTTTTTGCGTCTGAGAATTTTACAGATACGACCTTTGATACGCCGGACTGCTGCATGGTGATGCCATACATCACATCAGCCTTATCAATGGTCTTTTTGTTGTGGGTTATGACGATGAATTGGGACGTGTTCGTAAACATGTCGAGGCTTCTTGAAAACCTGTCAACGTTTGATTCGTCCAGAGGCGCGTCTATCTCATCCAGAACGCAGAACGGGCTGGGCTTTACCTTGAATATCGCAAATATAAGGGCGACCGCGGTAAGCGCTCTTTCGCCGCCTGAAAGAAGCGATACGTTTTGAAGCCTTTTCCCTGGAGGCTTGGCAACTATCTCAATTCCGCACTCAAGCACATTGCCATCATCAAGAAGCATGAGTTCTCCGTCTCCTCCTCCGAAAAGCATTTTGAAAAAATTCCTGAACTCTACCTGTATACTCTTGAAGGTTTCTAAAAATAGCTCTTTTGTGGTTTTATTTATCTTATTAATCGCTTCCAGCAGGCTGTCTTTTGCCTTTAATAAGTCATCCCTCTGGGTCGTTAAAAATACAAATCTATCCTGCAGCTCTTTATTCTCTTCTATAGCTACAAGATTCACTGCTCCCATCGAATCCAATTGGCTGCGCATCGCTTCCACGTCATTTTTCAGGCCTTCCTTGTCTATGGCCTGCCAATTATCCTCCAGCTGTAATTCTCCGAGCTCAGTCTTATAAATATCTCTCGTGCGCTGCGTTAAGTTTTCTATGCTGTAGCCCACCTCTGCTTTTTGTAAATCTACGGAATGCACGCTTGACCTTATCTCATTTATCCGGTTTTCTATTTCCCTGAATTTAGTTTCATAAGATGCGGCCTTACCTGTTATCTCGGCATACACAGCTTCCACCTCGCCCAAATCTTTATTCTTTCCGGAACTTTCATTAGATAAGACGGTTATATTTTTTTCGAGGCCTTTTATCTCAATGTTCAGGTCTTCCGCTTTTTTAACGGAATTGTCTATTTCAAGTTTTCTGGACTCCACATTATTTTTAGCGTTGCGCAGGGATGATTCCAGTATGTTCAATGTGCTGACAAGCCCTTCTTTTTTGCTTTCAAGCGACCCCAGCTCAGTCCTTGCCTCTGCTATTTCCACTAAAAGCCGCTCTTTTTCCTTTGCACATTCTGTTATAAGCCTTTCGCTGGTATGCACCCTTTCTTCATTGATCTTGTTTTCGCTTTCAATCTGCGCCAGAGTCTTGAGAGATGACTCTTCTTCCTGTTTCAGGATCAAGATTTCAGAATTTACCTCTTCTATCTCAAGGTCCACAAGGGATATCTCGTCTCCCACGCCTTTTATATTTTCCTCTATATTGGCTCTGTTGCTGGAGGCATTTGCGAAAAATATATCTTTTTCACTTATTACGCTCGTAAGCGACGCAAGCTTGGTTTTTAATTCGCCCTCTTCTTTTTCTTTTCCAAGTTTTTCTTCTTCAAGTTTTCCTGACCGCGCTTCCAGCCCGCTGATTGCCTGGCGGATTTCATTTATCCTGGCATCTCTGTTTATGAGGCCGAGCTCTTCTTTTTTTGAGCTTCCTCCTGTTATAAATCCATTCTCTACAGCCTCTCCGGACAGCGTAATAAACTTTTTCCTTCCGGGCGCTTTAGCGCCATCCAAAAGAGCCCTTGCGTCCTTGAGGTCGCTTACTATAAAAACATCTTTCAGTATATGCCTCAATATGTTTTTATAAGAATCGCCGGTATCTACAAAATCTGCCGCCATGCCCAGGATTCGACTGTCATTTTCAACTTCTGTAGGGGAGGGTTTTAAACCTTCCCCTACAGAACAAGAATTAAAAAATCCCGGATATATGAATGAGGCCTTGCCGCATGAATGTTCCTTAAGATACGATATAGCCCTGTCCACTGATTCTATGCTATCAACTACTATGCTTTGAAGATATTCAGACATTGCAGTCTCTATCGCAGCCTCATAGCCTTTTTTGACTGTTAAAAGGTTGGCAAGACAATCCCTTATTCCCTTTATCCTGGATTGGCTTCCTAGTATTGCCTTTACGCCTGCGGAAAAACCTTCATATTTGAGCCTCGCTTCCTCCAAAAATTCCAGTTTGGACCTATCGGATGCCAGGTCTGTCTGCATTTTCTTTGATTCCTCCGTGAGCAAATCTATCTGATTCCGGATAGCTGACATGGAACCGGAAACAGCGTCTCTTTCTGCCTTAAGGCCGGCTGCCTCTTTTTCAATGGCTGCTATTTCTGCCAGCGCTTCGCTCAATCTTGCCTGCAGATTATTTTTTTCTTCCGAGATAGCTGATTTTTCTGACTCCAGCCTCTTATGCCTTGCATCGTGAGTCGAGACAGTAGCGGATATCTTTGCCACCTGATTTCTTAACTTTGCCTGCCTCGAGGCAATATCCATAATGTTTGCCTTTGAAGTGGATAATGTTACTTCGCTTGTTTTTATTGTCCTGGAAATATCCTCAAATCTTTTTTCTTTTTCTGCCGCCCTGCTAAGCCTCTCATTATCTTCTTTTTCCAGGACGGCTATTTTTTTACTGAGATTCGCTATCTCTTTTTCCTGAGACAAAAGTATATCCGCGCCTTTTTTTATCTCAGCCTCAAGGCCTGACCTGCGCTCTGCGAGTTCTGCCAACCTTTCTTTGTTCATGGAAATTTTATCCATGGCTTTTGAGACTTCGGAATTAAGCTCTACAATCCTTGATTTCAAGTCCACTCTTTTAGTTTCCACCTGCGCCCTGTCCCTATTTGACAATGAAAGGTCCTGCGATATCTTGTTTAACTCGGAATTAAGCTCTGATTCTTTCTGTTTCATCCCATTTATATTCACTTCGGAATTCGTATTCTTGCTTTTTAATATCTCTAAATCTATTCTCGAAAGCTTTAGCTCAACTGATTTCAATTCTTCATAGCGGTCTTTGTAGCGTTCCGCCTTTTTTGCCTGGCGTTCTATGGAATTAATCTGGCGTTTCACTTCTACTATTATGTCATTTATCCTCAAAAGATTCTGCTCTGTCTCTTCCAGCTTTCGCAACGCCTCTCTCTTTTTTGCTTTGTATTTTGTAATACCGCTTGCCTCTTCAAAGACCTCGCGCCTGTCTTCCGGCTTTGAACTCAGGATCTGGTCAATCTTCCCCTGCTCAATAAGAGAGTAAGCGCTGGTACCTATGCCTGTACCCATGAAAAGTTCATTGATGTCTTTGAGCCGGACCGGAGTTTTATTTAAAAGATATTCGCTCTCTCCGGAACGATACAGGCGTCTCGTGACAGTAACTTCATCATATTCTATCGGGAGCATCCTATCCTGGTTGGAAAGAGTGAGGGAAACTTCTGCGAAACTTACAGGTTCTTTGCCGTCGGTTCCGTTAAATATAACGTCTTCCATCTTGCCACCGCGCAGAACCTTTGCGGATTGTTCGCCCAGGACCCATTTTATACTATCGGCAATATTAGATTTTCCACAGCCATTTGGACCAACAATAGCAGTGATGCCGGGCTCGAAGTCAAGCCTTGTCTTGTCGGCAAAAGATTTAAAACCAAATAATTCGATGCTTTTAAAATACATTTTATCTTTTTAGCGCCTCTTTAAACCTTCTTGTCAATTCCGGCAATACTTCAAATAAATCCTCTACGATTCCGTACGTCGCTACAGTGAATATGGGCGCATGAGGGTCCTTATTTATAGCTACGATTATATCTGAAGACTGCATTCCTACTAGATGCTGTATCTGGCCCGATATGCCGCAGGCTATATAAATCTTCGGGCATACTGTCTTCCCTGTCTGGCCGACCTGATGGGAATAGGTTTTCCAGCCGCTGTCGACCGCGGCGCGCGACGCGCCTACAGCCCCGCCCAGGGCCTTTGCCAGGTCTTCAATCAGTTTAAAATTCTCCGGGGACTGCATGCCTCTTCCGCCGGATACAATAACATTCGCCTCTGTCAAATTAACTGTTTCCTCTATCTCTTCCACGATATCAAGAAGCCTTGTCCTTGAAGAATATGTATGGCTGTCATAACTCTTTTCTATAATCTTTCCCTTGCGGTTTTTATTCTCGCCGGCCTCTTTCATCACCTTGTGCCTTACAGTTGACATCTGAGGCCTGTGATTAGGGCAGATGATGGTAGCCATGATGTTTCCGCCGAATGCAGGACGAGTCTGCAGTAAAAGCCTTTCCTTTTTATCTATATCAAGGCCTGTGCAGTCTGCCGTGAGGCCCGCGTGAACGCCTATCGCGACACGCGATATCAATGACCTGCCTATTGAACTAGCGCCGGAAAGCACTATCTCCGGCTTATACTCTTTTATCAACTGGATTAATACCTTTGAATAAGGTTCATCCTGATAATGCTTTAACGCGTTGGAATCCACAAGATACACTTTATCAGCGCCTCTGTGGATAACCTTGTACGCCTCTTCTTTAATATTTTCTCCTAATAGAACGCCGCACAATTCAACGCCAAGCATATCCGCGAGCTCTTTCCCCCTGCCCAGAAGTTCATAAGCGACGCTTTGGACAACGCCTTTTTTCTGCTCGCAAAATACCCAGATGTCTTTATATTCATCGAATTTTTTAGGAAACTGCATGTCTGTCGGACTAAGTTTATCCAGCACGATCGCGTCGAACTCGCACGATTCTATGCATGCGCCGCACAGCGTGCATTTATTAAGGTCTATGACTGCCTCTTTATTAATCACCTCGATTGCGCCAAACGGACAAGTCTTGATGCATAATTTACATCCCACGCATTTTTCGGTTATTACTTTTATAGACATATGTCACTCTTTAATAGATCTACTAATTTCCCGCAAACATCCTTTACCTCGCCTTTTAAAATCTGGCCGCCTTTTCTGGGCGGAGGCGTGAATATCTTTACGACTTTCGTAGGAGATCCTTTGAGGCCCAATGAATCAGGATCTGCATCCAGGTCTTTTGCATCGAGTTTTTTGATCTCTGCTTTTTTTGCCCTCATTTTGCCCTTCAACGACGGGAGCCTCGGCTCATTTATTTCCTTAACCACGGTGATGAGGCACGGCAAAGGCGATTCAACAATGTCATAGCCTTCTTCTGTCATCCTGTCGGCACACACAAAAGAATCTTTAATGTCTTCTATCTTTTTAACAAAAGTTATCTGGGGTATGTCAAGAAACGCGGCGATCCCCGGCCCAACCTGCGCGGTATCCCCGTCTATTGCCTGTTTCCCGCATATTATCATGTCAAATTTTCCGATTTTCCTTATAGCCCTTGAAAGCGTATAGCTCGTAGCCCATGTATCGCTTCCCGCAAACGCCCTGTCTGAAATCAGCACTGCTTCATCCGCGCCCAGAGATATTGCCTCGCGTAATGCCTCCTGCGCCTGAGGCGGACCCATTGTTATCACGGTTACCATGCCGCCGAACTTTTCTTTAAGCCTTACAGCCTCTTCAATGGCGTACATGTCAAAAGGATTTACGATGCCCTGGACGCCGGATCTTACAAGGGTATTTGTCTCAGGGTCTATCCTGACGTTTGTCGTATCCGGAACTTGTTTTATGCAGACTATAATATTCATACTATCCTCTTTAACCATATCCGTTCGCCGAACGGCTAATTAGCCGTTCGGCGAACGGAATAGTAACGGTCAAAATTTATTTAGCCGCGGTTTCCTTTATCAGATGATTCGCTATTATCCCGCGCTGTATCTGGTTGGTGCCTTCGTATATCTGCGTAATCTTCGCATCGCGCATGTATTTTTCTATAGGATAATCCCTCATGTAACCGTAACCGCCGAATAACTGCACGCAGTTTGTCGTCACTTTCATCGCTACGTCAGAGGCGAAAAGTTTCGCCATGGCGGAATCTTTTGAAACCTTTGTATTGCCGCTGTCTAACATTCTTGCGCAGGCATATACCAAAGCCCTGGATGCCTCAATCTCAGTAGCCATGTCTGCCAGCATGAACTGCAGGCCTTGAAAACTGGATATGCTTTTTCCGAACTGCTTTCTCTCTTTCATGTATGCGACTGTCAGATCAAGCGCCCCCTGCGCAATCCCGACTGCCTGAGCTGCGACTCCCGGCCTTGACTGATCAAATGTTTTCATTGCCACTATGAATCCCATGCCTTCCTTGCCAAGCAGATTTTCTTTCGGAATTTTACAATCCGTAAATACAAGCTCTCTCGTGGCAGAAGCGCGTATCCCCATCTTATCTTCTTTTTTCCCGAATTCAAAACCTTTCATGCCTTTTTCAACTATAAACGCTGCTGCGCCGCGCGCGCCTTTGGACCTGTCCGTAGAAGCTACGACAGTATAAACTTCCGCTTCTCCTCCGTTGGTAATCCACTGCTTTGTGCCGTTTAAAACATAATGGTCGCCTTTTTTCTCAGCGGTAGTAGCGATAGCGCCTGCGTCGCTTCCCGCGCCCGCTTCAGTTAAAGCAAACGCGGCCAATTTCTTTCCCTTGGCTATATCAGGCAGGTATTTTTGTTTCTGCTCTTCTGTCCCGAATAGAATAATAGGAAACGTGCCAAGCGCTGTCGCGGCAAAAGCAAGGGAAATGCCGCCGCACGCCCTGGACAATTCTTCGGTCGCCAGCACCAGCTCCATAACACCTCCGCCTGTGCCGCCGTATTTTTCCTCAATGTATATGCCGCACAAATCGCTCGCTGCCATTATCTTTACTATATCCCACGGGAAGATACCTTCCGCGTCATACTTTGCCGCAACCGGCTTGATTTTTTCCTGCGCAATCTGCCTCGCAATATCCCGTATCATTATCTGTTCTTCGGTCAGTAAGTAATCCATGAAATCCCCCTTTAATGAGCGCTTGATTTACGGAACGAGCGTAGCGAGTGAACGTAAGTCAATGCGCGAATTGAACCCCGTTCCAAATCTGTGTGAATCTCTTAAAGCTAACTCTTAGATTTGGAACGGGGTAAGTTCGGACAAACGAGTTACGGAAACCGAAGGTTTCCGTAACTCGTGTCCTCACCTACCTTATTTTATAGACCAGCGTTTTTGTTTTGCCGCCTCTGGCAATATCAATGCTCAAAAGCTTGGTGCTTTTATTTGACGCCACGTTTTCATAAACCCTGTATATGCCGAGCAAGCTGTTTACGGAATACCCGTTTATGCTTTTAATAACATCCCCCTGCTTTATGCCGAATTTCTCCGTAAGCTTTCCGACAGCCACATTCTGTATCAAAAATCCGTCTCTATTCACCACCAAGGTTCCGAGGTCAGTGTTAAATTTTAAGCTCGGCCCTTCTCCGAATCTGTATCTGGGCTCTACCTTTTTTATCGCGGAAATGAGCGCGGAGCCCACATTGTGAATCGCGGATTCGGCACTGCCTCTATTCAGCGCCCATACATCATTGCCTATCTTCTTTGACTCTACCTGATTAAAAAGTTCCGCCAGTATAATCTTTTTATCGGCATCCTGGTCTTTTGGGCTGCTAAAAATCTCTTTTTCCCTGCCTGAGAGCTGTTCTGCCTGAGACGACTTGTTATAGTCTTTCTCAAGCACGATTTTTTTCTTCTCAAGGCTTTTTATCGTGAAATCCTCTAACTGATTCTTTGTAAACTTTTTAGAGGACTTATTATAATTATACTCCAGCACGCTGGATTCAACGGTTTTTTCAAAAATCATTCCGGCCCCTTCTATGGGAATTAATTCTCCGGGCTTCACTATAACGCCGTTCTTTGAAGCCACGTCTTCCAATACAAGGGCATCCCTTTTTATATCCAATATCCTGAGCCCCTTTGCCGGATTTTCATCAGAATAAAAGATGTCTCCTTTTACATAAAGTTTTTTACCTTTGTTTTCGGCTGCGACAACCGCATACCATGAAGATTTATTGTCTTCTATTGTCCCTACAGGATCGGCAAAAACAGGCCCGGCCGACGTTATTGCGGTTATAGATAATATTATTGATATTATTTTAAAATAATTAAACATGTTAGATAGATTATATTATTATCCCTGTCACGTCAAGGATAATTATTCATACCTTATAACTACGCTGAAATCCGCCTGCTCCTGCTTTAACGCCTTCGGAAACCTGAGGAAAGGAGCTGCCTTTTTTATTATTTTTACAACGCTCCTCACAAGCCTCAGATCCGGGTTATTGAGCACTATGGGTCCTTTTATCAAAAATCCTTCTTTATCCAGCGTAAATTGTAATTGAACTTCTCCTTTTATTCCGCTGATATCCGCATCCTGCTTCGCCAGATTATTAATTTCCTGCCTTAGAGCAAGATAGTATTCTTCGTAAGGCGTTTTATTGACAGGCGAAGGCCACGCTACGGCTTTTGCTTCAGGCGTTTCCGTATTTTTAACTTCGCGGTCAGCCGCGCCTAAAATAGGCGCCCATTTTTGCCTTGGCTGCGCATCCTTTTCAGCTGTCATTTTTAACCCGGGCTGATCCTTTTTCAAATTCGTTTTCTGTTTTTTGGCTTTGGCCTTTGGCTGGTCATGCTCTTTTGGTTCTTCTATATTTATTTCCTCTACCTTGTTTTCCCAGTCAGCCATGTATTTTTGCGCCTCTTCCGTAGTATTCTCTCCTTCAATAATATGCGGGGTAAGGAATATAACCAGCTCTGTCTTTTCCTTGCTCTTGCCCTTAGCGGAAAAAAGCTTCCCTATTAAAGGTATGTCCCCGATAAAAGGCACTTTCTCTCTGTGATCCACTAGAGTGTCTTTCATTAATCCGCCTATTATTATGGTTGTCCCATCCTTTACAACCACGGAAGTCTCTGCTTCAGAAGTAGTCACATAAGGCACTATGGTCCTGGTAGAACCGTCCGGATTTTTTAATTCTACTGTTTTCGTAGCATCGGCATTGCTAACCTCCGGTTTTATCTTCAATGTGACAAAGCCTGCTCTACTAATCTCCGGGGTCACTGCTAACCTTACGCCCACGTCCACAAACTGAACGTGATCCGTAGTATGATATGTGCCTCCGCTCGTAGTCGTGACATCGCTCGTGACATAAACCTCTTTTGCGCCCACCAGGATCTTTGCTTCCTGCCTGTCCATAACTGTAATCCTGGGCCTAGATAAGACATTTGTCTCCCCGTATGTCTTTAACAAACTAATTATTGTAGTATAGTTCCTTCCTGTGGTAGCTATGCTTAGCGTATTAGGCGTCACATTTGAAAGCCCTGTGGATAGATTTGTGTCGCCTGTAAGCTTTACACCGCCTATTTTCGCGATATCCAGCCAATCTATGCCATAACTGTATTTATCGGAAAGCGTTACCTGGACAATATAGGCGTCTATTAACACTTCTCTTGTCTTTTCATCAAAAGCGTTTATTACCTTGCGCATATCTTCTATTTTTTGCTGAGTATCCTTGACTACAAGCTTGTTTGTTTTCTCGTCGAACTTCACGCTCCCCACATCCTTAGAAACCATTTCGCTTATCTTATCCTTGAGCGATTCTGCCTTTGCGTAATCAAGGGGGAAGACCTCTGTGACTAGAGGCACGTCCATTTCAGCTATAATCTGCCTCATCCTTTTAATATTATCAGGGGAATCTATCATTACAATAGTGCCGGAAACATCGTCTGATATGATTTTGCCTATAGCTGACTTCATCTGAGCCAGCGCTTTCCCTGCCTCGGTTGCGCTGGCGTAATTCAGTTTTACAACCTCTGTCTTTGTCCTGTCTTCAAAACTTTTTCCATGGACCTTCTCATAATCCTTTTCATTCATGATCCTAATAAGAGAGCCTGTCTGTTCATAAGCAAGTTTGCTGGTCGAAGTTATTATGCTTATAGCGTCCATGATACTCACATCCTTTAAATAAAGCGTGACTGTGCCGTTCACTTCGCTGTCAGCCACTATATTAAGTCCGCTCTTTTGCGATAAAATCTTCAGCGCATCCCTTATATCCATACCTTTAAAATCCAGGGATATCAAATCCGGCTCATCCTGCTGGGCTCCAAAAACCAGGCCTGAAAATATCAAAATTAACGATATGCTGATAATAATTTTTTTCATAAATTTTATCTCCATTTATATCTTTAACTCTACCTTTTCTCCTTCATACTCCAGAATCACAGCGCTATCTTTTATATCATATACCTTTAATTCGCCTAGCGAATCGCCCTTATAAAGAAAAAATGTTTTCTTTAAAGTTCTATCCTCTATAATAGCCTGGTCATTATCGCCTCTGATAATGCCTAATAAATTAAGATTACCCATGATCTCCTCTTTGGAAATCTTTTTTATATTCATATCCTTATCCGGCTTAGACTGCTCTATCGCATCATTCGCTTCTATTTTCTCTATAGCCGCCGGCTGCGTTTTAGGTATTTTAGCCTCCAGATCCGCGGCAAGTTCTTCAGAAGGCTTGTTTTTAAAAATAAATACGTCTGCCAAAAAAATAATCGCCACTACTCCTATGATCCCTATTAATATTACATTTACCTTTGTAAATATCTTTAAATCCTTGCCTATCTTCGCCTTTGATTGGTCTTTTCTTATAAGATTTAAAAGTTTTTCTTCCGGAGTAGAGTCTGTCATGATACTAAAACCACCTTTCTATCTTTTTCTATCACTTCGTTTACCAGATCCTCCTCGATAATCCTTCTATCTCTCATTACAAGCTCTTCCAGCAGATTATGGCACAGGGCGGCAATCTTGCGCGGATAACCCTGTGTATATTGATATATCGCGAGTACCGCCTTTTCCGTAAATATCTCTTTGCCTGATATAGCGCCTGCCTGTTTAAGCCTGAATTCTATCATATTTTTGGTCTCGTTCTGATCCAGCGGATTTAATATATATTTTAAGCTGATCCTGTCTGAAAAATTATTTATGCGCTGTAATTTAGGCAGAAGCTCCATCTGGCCCATGATGACAAGCTGGAGAAGCTTGTATTCATTAGTCTCGTAATTTAAAAGCGTGCGCAAGGCCTCCAGTAAAGATAAACTCATCTTCTGCGATTCGTCTATGATGAGGGCTATTACATGGCCTTCGTCAACGCATTTTTTAAACAAAAATCTTTCTATCGCTTCTTTGTAATCCAGCGTAGAGCGGAATGAGCCTTTTATCCCGAAAAGTTTGGCGAGCGTCGCCACAAACTGAAATTCCGAATCATAGATAGGGTCCAGTATCATATGCGTTATAGCTCCGCTATTGGCGTGCAGTTCTTGTATAAGAGCCCTCGCGAGCGTGGTCTTGCCAATGCCCACGTCTCCTAAAATAACGCTCAGGCCTCTTTTTAATCTGATTGCTATTTCAAGCCTCTGGATTGCCTGCTTGTGTGAAATAGATGGGTAGAAAAAATACGGATCAGGGCTTGTTGAAAACGGCTCTTTATTTAAGTTTAGGACACTATAATAAGACATGTTACCCCAATATTTCCTTTATTTCAGCTATCGACTTATTTTCCCGTCTTAATTCGCGTATCTTTTTTAATCTTTCTATCGTGGTGTCATCGAAATATCTGAAACTAGTCTCAGGGCTTCTGCCTATTTCTTTTATCAGCCCGATATTCAGATAATATTTAAGCGTATAAACTGTCTGCCCGCTCATTCTCGCCAAATCCTTAATTAAATATATCTTTTCCATTAATCTTATACCTCAATCTTATACCTCTTTAATCAAATAAGTTTACATTCTGACAATGTCAGAATGTAAACTTATAACTATCCATGTAGACAGCGATAGTCCACTATCCGTATAGAGAGTAAGTATACACTATGCTTTAAAAATAGTCAAGTATCGCTAAGTTTACACTTTTGACAATGTCAGAAGTGTAAACTTGTTTAGATTATATAATGATTTTGGAAAGGATTATCGTGCCTTTGAAAACCGACGGGTTTTGCGAAATGAGCTTGAAATCAAATTTTTTTAATGCCGCTAGAGTTGGCGTTTTTATTAGTATTGACAGAAATTTAATAATATCACCCATCCCTCCTTCTATTTGAAGTTCTATAGCATATTCTTTATAAAGCCCTTTCTCAATTGCCTGGCCGGGTTTTATATTGCTGGTTTTTATGCCAAAAGAATCTGCCTGGCGCTCTATATCACTTAAAATCATTGATATATTACTAGTATATTTAGCATATCTGTTGTATTCCTGATTAATAGAGTCTCTTTTCTCTATTAATCTGATATCTTTGTTCATCCTGGTCTCTTTAGCTATTATCTCATTATTTAAGGCCTGCCATTTCCTGATGCCAGGCTCAAATATAACATTCCATAACAATGCCGCAGCAATAAGAATTATTGTCAATATAAAAATATATTTCTCTCTTTTTGAAAAATTTATCGGGATCATGTCAATACGCGAAACACCCTACGTTGAAATCAGTAAATTCCAGATTTCCAATTTTTTTCTTTGCGGCATATTTTACTTCTATTTTTTTAAAATATTTTGATTTTTCAAGAACCTTTATAAAATTAAACACGCTATTAATATCTCTGGCCATGCCTTTACAATAAAGAACGCCTTTATCGCCGCTATCCAGCCCTTCTAGAAATATATCCTGCGGTTTCAATTCATAACATTCTTTTAAAATATTTATGGCACGTTCGCCTTCTTCCTTCTGATATTTTATAAACTTTGTCTTTTTAAGATAAATGTTCAGCTGATCCACATCTTTCCGCATCTTTTTCGTCTTATCGGAAAATACAAGGAGTATTTTATTTTTTTCCTGGATCTTAAAAACAAAAAAAGTTGCCAGCATGAATATGGCTATAAATAAAAGAAAATATGTCAGAAAAACCTGCCTTGCATTTTCTTTGTTAAATCTCTCCTCAATATATTCCTTTGGTAAAAGGTCTATGTCAAGAGACGGTTCAAGATTGCTCAAATCCAACTTATCTTCATAAAAACTTACGGGGATCCGGAAAAGCGCTTCTAAACAAACTTTTATATCTTCCTTATTCAGGCTCAGGCCATGCATAATAACCGCCTCTTCCACTTCTTTATTATTTCTATCTGCTTTATATGAAATTACTGATTTATTTATCTCTTCCGATAATGTTTTCTGGCCGCCCAACCCCCTGGAAAAAACAGGCCTCACGCCATCTATTATCATAATTTCTGAATAATCTTTTTGAATATTTATAATCAACCTTACCTTGCCATGCCTGACTATACCCTTCTTTAAGAGGTGTAAATATAATAATTCCGTCTCCAGCCTTATACTATCAGGCCTTGCCTTTCTCCGCGCAATCATCTCTTCTATCTGCTGTCTTTTTATAATAGCCAGCATTATACAAGAGTATCCTTTTTTAAAGGACTCTATATTTCTAAAACCCGCTATAATCTCTTCTCTTGCGTAAGGCAATTCTTTGATGGCGTGGTATTCTACTATATTTTTAATTTCAGAAGGATGAGTGGAGGGGATTTCTATAAATCTTAAGACAGCCCGGCATCTTGGAATAATCAGAACATCTTTGGTTCTATCCAAACTACTCCTCTTTCCAATAATAAATTTTCCCGGATCTGCCCATAACAGCTGCAACGCGCCTTGCCTGATTTTTATCTTCCGAAAAAGATGCCTCTGCCGCTACTCTAAAAAAATCGGATTTCACGCTGAATAGAGCTTGATAATTTAAAACAGCTTCCGGCGTAACGCCGAAATTTTTAAATACAGCGCTGAAATTGTCTTCCGTGAATACGCCGTCATCGTTTGTTCCGCTTTCAGCGTCATCTCCCTGCCTGAATTCGATAATTCTATTTATTATTGAGTCATCGCCCAAAACTATCCTCAATACATTTTCGCCGGCTGTATTTATATTAATCCTTGAATCAGTGCATCTATAAATAGTGACATAATCTTTTATGCGCAGATAGATATCGCGCATGACCCCGTCTATTAAAAATAATTCTTCTATGAATTCAAAACCTTTTTCTTCTTTTCCGGTTTTATAGTCCAATAACCTCAGGCTGACGTCCTCATTAAGCCCGAGCCTGATTAAATGGTCTTTGTTTAAATTCGGGCTATTTAAATTAAATCTGGCGCTCTCGTCAGAAGCGCTGTATACAACCTTTCCTCCCCCGAATCTAAATTCCTTTTCTTTGTTCCAATCCCCATTAAGGCCTGTGTAATTATTTTTATCCTTATTCAGTTCAGCCATCATCTTTGCAATCCCGGCCTTAGCAAGATACAAGGACTTTATGCTATCAGATTCATATCTGGCTAGTTTAATATCAGCCGCGGAATTATAAGAAATAGCTATGCTAAATAAAGACAAAATTACAAGGATCCATAAAACAAATATTAATATATTTGCCCGATTGTTCCTCATTCTGCCCCCAGCGCCCCCTGCGAAATAAATATTATCTTATGATGGATATCTTCATTTGCCCCAAGCTTAAAATTAATTTTAACCGCCAAGGGAACTTTTTCCTGAGATCCTGCCCATACGTCTTTCCATTCAATGCCCTTAAACCCATCTTTTAATTCATAAGCATATTCAAAGTCTATTGAATTTGCGGAAAAGATAAACTCTTCTATCGGCCTCTCTTCAGAAAACCGATTCTCCGCGAAAAGGGCTTTTCTTTTCATGAGAACCTTTGAACCCGCATGCTTGTCTTCTGTTATATAATAATCAATTACATAAATCTCGTCTTTATCCTCTCCTGCCACAACCAGTGGAAATGTGATTTCTGAAGATATGCCTTTAAAAGGCGCTTTAGAAAAAAAGAATGAGCTCCGCAGTTCTTTCTGAATCTTTAAAAGCGCTATCCTGATTTTCTGAAACTCTCTGCCCTCTCCTCCTCTGCGCCACGCCTTCATGCCTGCGCTAAAAGAGCCGTATACGGAAACAACTATAACAGCTAATATTAAAATCGCGATTACAAGTTCTATAAGGGTAAAAGCCCTGCGTGTCATATGCATGTCGAAACTGATAGATCTTTTTCTTTACCCCTCTCGCGCCAGGAAACCTTAAGACTGACTTCCTTGCAAGAACCGTCTTCTGATTCAATTACATTCATATCCCATGAGAATCTATTGTCGAAACCGCTAAATTCTCCCCCTGATAAACCTTCTTCTATATAGTTATTATAAACCTCCGTCAGTTTTTCTTCAAGCATAAGACCTGCTTTAAAATAATCTTTCGAAAGTTCAATTGACCTTATCAGATTTACAAAAGAATTCAAAATCAATAAAATGCCTATAGATAATACCGAAATACTTATCATTATTTCAAGCAATAGAAAACCTCTGCTTTTTTGCTTATTGCCAGTTAACAATATCGTCTCCTCCGCCTTCTACCCCGTCAGGGCCGTAAGAATAAAGATCGTAATCTCCCGCGCGATCTCCGGGAGACTTGTATGAATATTTTCTTCCCCAAGGATCAAGAGGTTCTTTTTTAAGATATGGGCCTTTCCATTTCACGGCCGAAGCAGGCTTTACAAGCAATGCCCCCAGCCCTTCTTCCGTAGCAGGATACTTTCCGTTATCCAATTCATATAAATCAAGAGCCACTGAAATATTGGCATTTATATCTGCTTTGCTAGCGGCCACCCTGGCCTCTTCCGAGCGTCCAACAAGCCTGGGCACTACCATTGAAACAAGGACGCCTATAATAATCACGACCAGCATTAATTCAATCAGGGTAAACCCCGTTTCTTTCTTCATCCAGTCCTCCCAAATTTTGCGAAGCAAAATTTGATCCCGACCCGCCATTGTTTCCGTGGCGGGGAGGGACATTTTAATGCGCGACCAACGATATCTGAAATACCGGCAGAAGCATCGCAACTACAATAAATCCTATAACCATGCCCATAATCAAAATAAAAACCGGCTCCATAAGCGCTGTTATTATTTTCATAGCCCTATCCAATTCTATTTCATAATTCCTCGAGATATTCAACAATGCTTTATCCAGAAACCCGCCTTCTTCTCCAACCGCTACCATGTTCGCTAAATACAGAGGAAAACACTCCCTCTTTTTTATTGAAGCGGCAAGGCTCATGCCCGCTTTAACATCGTTATGAATAAAGTTTATATCTTCTTTTATTGCGTTATTGGCCACTACGCTTGAAGCGATCTTTAAAGAATTCAGCATAGGAACCCCGTTTTTGAGAAGCATGGAAAGAGTTTTTGAAAACCTCATAAATTCCGAATTTTTTGCAATATTGCCCAAAATAGGTATTTTTAATCTTATCTTATCTATCTTATTTCTTGCGATGGGGTTTAATTTAACTCTCTTGAACAAAAAAATCGCGCATACTGCAAAAAAGGCTGAAAAAATCCAGTAAGCCCTCGCAAAATCGCTAATCCATATGAGCGCTCTGGTCGCTAATGGCAATTCTTCGCCCATTTCTATAAACATATTAACTAATCTTGGAATAATAAAAACAATTAAAATAACTATAGTCATAAAACCAATTATTGCCGTCAGGCCAGGATACGCCAATGCCGCGATAATCTTGGAGCGCATATCTTCGGTTTTATCCAGGAAATCCGCCATGCCTGCCAGCGTCTCATTCATCGAGCCGGATTCTTCGCCTGAGCGGATAACATTTACATATAACTCCGAAAAAACTCCCGGATATCGTTTTAATGCCGCTGAAAAACATTTCCCTTCCTTTAAGCTATCCTCAATACAGCAGATTATTGTTTTTAAATTACAGCTTCCGGATTGACTTTCAACCACGCTTAATGCGTTATAAAGCGTCAGGCCGGATTCTAATAGTTCTGAAACGCGCCTTGTAAAATCCGCAAGGTCTTTTGATTTTATCCGCAGAATCCGCGCTTTGGCCGCACTTACCGATTCTTCCATAATCCACACGGGATGATATCCTAACTGATTTAATTTATTAATAACCGCGTTCTCTGAGCCTGCCTCCATAGCGCCTTCTGTAATTTCAGTCGGGCTCCTTTTCGCTTTATATGCGAATTTAGCCATGGTTTCATCAGTCCTCTTTTGTCACCCTGATAACTTCGTCTATTGTTGTCAGACCTTTTTCTATCTTTTCCCAGCCATCCATCCGAAGAGTCCGCATCCCCAGCTCCAATGCCTTATTTTTTATCTGGCTGGAAGATACGCGTTTTAAAACCATCTCCCGAATTTCATCTCTCATAATTAAAAACTCATATATCGCTGTCCTGCCTTTATAACCTGTAAACTTGCAGGAATCGCAGCCGCTCCCTTTATAAATCTTCGCATCATCCGTATTCTGGATGCCGAATTCTCTTAAAATTTCCCTGTCAGGGCCTAACCTGGTTTTGCAATCAGGGCAGATAACCCTGACAAGCCTCTGCGCGATAAAACATTCCACTGAACTTGCGCATAGATACGGCTCAATGCCCATATCTAAAAGCCTGGTTATGCCTCCTGCCGCGTCATTTGTATGAAGCGTGCTGAAAACCAGATGGCCTGTCAAGGCAACCCTTATAGTTATCTCCAGCGTCTCAAAATCCCTCACCTCTCCTACCATCATAATGTCAGGGTCATGCCTTAACATAGACCTCAGCCCTGCCGCAAAATTTAATCCTATCTTCGGATGAACCTGTATCTGGGTAACGCCTTTAAGCTGATACTCTATGGGGTCCTCTATGGTAATAATTTTCCTGTCTTTATTATTTATCTTGGATAAACAGGCGTAGAGCGTGGTAGTTTTTCCGCTGCCGGTAGGCCCTGTCACAAAAATAATACCGTGCGGTCTTTTTATAAGTTTCCCGAGCCTCTCCAAGTCGCTAAGCGACAACCCTAGATCCCGAAGGCTGTAAAGCATGGAATTAATAAGAATTCTAATATCTAAACTCTCTCCGTATTGCGTAGGCAATACAGATACCCTCAGATCCATTGCCTGACCGGCTATTTTAATATTTATCCTGCCGTCCTGAGGAAGGCGGCGCTCTGCGATATCAAGATTAGCCATGATCTTTATCCTGGATACAATGGCTGATTTAAAATACGATATATCCTGCGGAATGGAAACATCGTGCAATATGCCGTCTATTCTGTATCTGATCCCAATTTCATTTCTGTAAGGTTCTATGTGTATGTCTGTGGCGTTATCTTTCACAGCCTGCACAAATATCTGATTCACAAATTTAATGATAGACGCGTCTTGAGCCATCTCGTCTATATTTTCTAGCTCGAACTTTTGCGCTAATAAATTCTCATCTATATTCCCTGCGTCTATTATGCCTTCTATTGTTTCAGCTCCCAGCCCATAATATCTTTCAATGGCTTCCGATATTTCATCAGAATGTGCAAATACAGGCGCGATCTTTAACCCCAATAATAAACTCATGTCATCTAAAATGTTTACGTCCAGAGGATTTTCTATAGCTACGGTAAGCGTATTTTCTTCAATTTTTATAGGCATGACTTTATAATGACACGCGAATCTGGCTGGAATTTTTTCAAAAATATCGGAATTTATCTTGAGGTTTTTTAGATTAAGAGAAGGCCCAAATTCTGATAAAGGCATTAATCCCAGTATAGTGCCGGCTGAAAGATTAAATCAACCAAAAACAGGGCATATTATAATGACTGAGGAGCGTTTATATCTTTTTTACGCAGAGAGTGGCGTTGTGGCCGCCGAAGCCGAGAGAATTTGACAAGCAGGTATTGACCTTTGCCTGTCTTGCCTTATTAGGCACATAGTCAAGGTCGCAGTCAGGATCAGGAGTTTCGTAGTTTATCGTGGGAGGGATAATTCCTTTTTCCATGGTAAGACAACATATGACGAATTCCACTGCGCCAGCGGCGCCTAATTGATGGCCCAGCATTGATTTTGTGGAAGAAACAGGCACTTTTTTAGCGTGGCTCCCAAAAACTTTCTTTATCGCAAGAGTTTCTATTTTATCATTGAGCGTTGTGGACGTGCCGTGGGCATTTATATAAGAAATTTCTTCAGGTTTAAGTTTGGCATCCTTTAACGCGTTTAACATGCATCTCGCGGCCCCCTCCCCTTCTGGATCCGGAGCTGTCAAGTGATACGCGTCTCCTGTCATGCCGTAACCGACTATCTCGCCGTATATCTTAGCGTTTCTTTTTTTCGCGTGCTCCAGCTCTTCTAATATTACAATGCCGCATCCTTCTGCCATTACAAAACCGTCCCTATCTTTATCAAAAGGCCTTGAAGCCCTTTCAGGCTCGTCATTTCTGGTAGAAAGCGCTTTTAACGCGCAAAAACCTCCGATTCCCAGCGCGCTAATACAACTCTCGGTTCCGCCTGCTATCATGACATCCGCGTCTCCGTATTGAATAATCCTCATTGCCTCGCCTATTGCGTGAGAACCTGACGCGCACGCTGTTGTGATGCAGAGATTAGGGCCTTTAACGCCTATCATGATAGATATGTGGCCCGCGGCCATATTTACAATAAGCATCGGAATAAGAAAAGGCGTTAAGCGGGACGGCCCTTTTTCAAGGATCACTTTATGCTGTTCCTCTATTATCCTGAGGCTTCCTATGCCTGAGCCAACCAAAACGCCTATCCTGTACGGATCTTCCTTTAACACGTCAAGCCCTGAATCGTCAATGGCATTCTTCGCGGCAGTTACGCCAAACTGCACGAATCTTTCCATTCTTCTGACATCCTTAGGAGAAATAAAAGGGTGCGGGGTAAAATCCTTAACCTCTCCTGCTATGCGGGATTCATATTGAGTGGCGTCGAAATGAGTCAAAGGCCCAATGCCGCTCTTTCCTTTTATAAGATTGTCCCAGAAAATATCCCTGGCGCATCCTATAGAAGTAATTATATCCAATCCCGTAACAACAACTCTGCGCTTCATAAAAATCCCCTTAAAAATAAGGGGTCAGAAGAGATATAAAAATTGATTTAATAGCTCTCCTAACCCCGAATTATAAAATATTACCTTTTGGTTCCTTTTTCTTCTATATACTTAATAGCGTCGCCTACTGTGGTAATCTTCTCCGCATCTTCATCAGGGATCTCTACGCCGAATTCCTCTTCAAGAGCCATTACAAGCTCTACAGTATCAAGGGAATCCGCGCCGAGATCATCTATAAAAGATGCCTCCGGAGTCACTTCCTCTGCCTTTACGCCAAGCTGTTCTGCTATTATTGATTTTACTTTTTCAGCAACTGCCATATAATAATCCTCCTTTTAATGAGCGCTTGACTTATGGAACAAACGCAATGAGTGAACATAAGTCAATGTGCGAATTAACCCCGAGCAACTCTATTTTTTCATCAAGTTGCGAGGGGGTAAACTTTATACGATAATCCCTCGCCGCATATCATCCAAAATCACTGCGGCTCGGGATAAGTTCGGACTTATGACTTATGTCGTCCTTCGGACTCCATAAATCATGTCCTCACTTACATAACCATTCCGCCGTCTACCTGCACCACCTGGCCTGTTATATATGAAGAGCTTTCGCTCGAAAGAAATAAAGCTAAATCCGCCACATCCTTTGCTTCGCCAAACCTTGCGAGAGGTATCACGGAAAGCATTTTTTTCTGGACCTCCTCAGGCAATTTAGCTGTCATATCTGTCATTATAAAGCCCGGGGCTATTGCGTTTACGCATATATTACGCGAAGCCAGTTCTTTAGCCACGCTTTTTGTAAGGCCTATAATACCTGCCTTTGAAGCCGCGTAATTTGCCTGGCCTGCGTTGCCCGTTATTCCAATGATCGACGCAAGATTAACTATTTTGCCGGAACGCTGTTTAAGCATGATTCTTGAAACTATCTTGGTGCATACAAAAGTGCCTTTAAGGTTTACAGCTATTACCTTATCCCAATCTTCTTCTGACATTCTCAATAGAAGGTTGTCTTTTGTTATGCCGGCGTTGTTAATAAGTATATCTATTTTATTAAATTTGTCAAGAATTTTATCCGCCATATCCTGCACCTGGCTGGAGCTGGTGACATCTGCTTTAAAAGCAATGCTCTGTCTGCCTAAATCCTCTATCTCTTTGGCGGTTTTTTGAGCTTCTTCCAGATTTACATCGCATATGGCGATATTGGCTCCCTTGTTTGCAAAAAGCATTGCTATCTCTCTGCCGATACCTCTTGCCCCTCCTGTTATAAGAGCAAGCTTGCCTTCTAAAACCAATTCACACATAATGCCTCCTATTGAAGTTTCTTAATATCTTCCGATGTCTCTATGTTATAAACTACCAAGCCGGGATTTATCCTGCGCAATAACCCTTTAAGCACTTTCCCCGGCCCTATCTCAAAAAACGCGTCGCAAGCAGTCTCGTGCCGGCTGATTTTTACTATGGATTCTTCCCATCTTACAGGGCTGTATAACTGCTTTACAAGGTTTTCTTTTATCTCTTCTGCTCCTTTTTCATAATCAGCTGTTACATTGCTCACTATAGGCGTTCTGGGGCCGGAAAATTTTACCTTATCAAGCTCCTTTTTAAACTCCCCTGCCGCTTCTTTCATGAACGAGGAATGGAAAGGCCCGCTCACATTTAAAAGAATGGCTTTCTTTGCGCCTTTCTGCTGGGCCAGGGCCATGGCTTTTTGAACATTTTCTTTTCTCCCGGATATAACTATCTGCCCTGGGCAATTTAGATTAGCTATCTCGGCTTTGCTTTCTCTGCAAACCTCTTTTAAATCCTCAACCCCAATACCTAATATAGACGCCATTGCGCCGGGATTATTCTCAGCTGAGCGTTCCATTAACTCGCCCCTGCGCCTCACAAGCTTTACGGCATCTTGGAATTCCAATGCGCCGCAGGCAACTAACGCGCTGTATTCGCCCAGACTTAATCCGGCACAGCAGACCGGCTTAAGCTTAGAACCAAGCGCCTTAAGAGCGGCAATGCTGGTCACAAGTATCGCGACCTGGCTATTCGCAGTCTGCGTCAATTTTTCAATAGGGCCTTCAAAGCAGAGCTTTTTTAAATTTAAGCTCGGCAAAATATTTTCTGCCTGATCAAATATAGCTTTTGCTTCCGGAGAATTATCGTAAAGGTCTTTTCCCATGCCAACATATTGCGAACCCTGCCCCGGGAAAATATAACAACCTTTATTTACCATTTGATTACCACTGCTCCGTAAGTAAGTCCTGAGCCAAAAGCGACAAGCGCGATATTATCGCCTTTTTTAATCCTGTGCTCTTTATTCGCCTCTGCCAGCGCAACAGCTGTCGAAGCCGATGACATGTTACCGTACTTTTCTATATTAAGAAAAATCTTTTTCTCCGGCAAGCCCATCTTTTTCGCAAGCGCCATTAATATCCTTATATTTGCCTGGTGAGGTATCAATAAATCTATCTCGCTGCATAAAAGCCCTGCTTTTGTAATTGCCTTATTCGCGGCATCCGCCATTATTCTTACCGCAAGCTTAAATACCTCATTGCCTTCCATTTTCAAAAAATGGAGTTTATTTTTAACAGTCTCTTCTGTCGCGGGAATCCTGGAGCCTCCTGCCGGAAGTCTTAAAAGATTACTGCCGGACCCGTCGCAGCCTATGAAATAAGAAATAATGCGCCTGTCTTTGCTCTTCCCTACAACGCACGCGCCTGCGCCGTCTCCGAACAGTACGCACGTAGAACGGTCTGTCCAGTCGACGAGACTTGTCATTTTTTCCGTTCCTATTACGAGCACATTTTTATAAAGTCCTGAATCCACAAATTGTTTTGCGGTAATTATCCCAAATATAAAACCTGAACACGCCGCGTTTATGTCAAATGCGGCTGAGTTGCGAGCGCCTATTTTATCCTGTATAATGCACGCGGTAGACGGAAATGCCATATCTCCGGTTACCGTAGCAGTAATAATCAAATCTATGTCTTCAGGCTTTAATCCCGCGTCTTTAATAGCGGCCCTGGCAGCCTCTGCTCCCATATCGCTGGCAGCAGATTCCTTTGGAGCGATCCTTCTCTCTTTAATTCCTGTCCTGGTCATTATCCATTCATCTGTTGTATCAACTATCTTCTCAAGGTCTTTATTCGTCAGCTTCCTAACTGGCAGATAACAACCTAATCCGAGTATGCCGGCCTGTCCCATTATTATCTCCTTTAATGAGCGCTTGACTTATGGAACGAGTGAACATAAGTCAATGCGCGAATTAACCCCGTTCCAAATCTGCATGAATCTTTTATAACTAACACTTAGATTTGGAATGGGGAAGTTCGGACTTATGTTTTATGTCGTCCTTTGGACTCCATAAGCTATGGCTTCACTTATATGCTGATTTACGTTTTTAATTACTTCTTCTCCGGCTACCCTTATAGCGTTTTTTATTGCCTTAGGGGTTGATGAGCCGTGTCCTATTATGCAGACGCCATCAACTCCCAGAAGCGGGGCCCCGCCGTATTCAGTGTAATCCATTTTTTTCTTCATAGACCTGAAAGCATTTTTAGACAGCATAGCTCCTATGCCGGCCAAGAAACTGCTTTTTAATTCTTTCTTGAGCATTTCTCCGAATGCATACACCACGCTTTCGGAAACCTTTAAAGCGACGTTACCCACGAGACCATCGCAAACAATCACATCGCAATCGCCTATAAAAAAATCCCTGCCTTCCACGTTGCCTATAAAATTAAGGCCTGAGGACTCCAGAAGACTGTAAGCCTCCTTTAAAAAACCGGTGCCTTTTGATTCTTCTTCGCCCACGTTTAAAAGCCCGACCCTCGGAGACTTTATACCAAGTATATACTCCGAATAGGCGTTGGCCATGATGCCGTATTGCAGAATATGATATGGCTTGGCGTCTATATTCGCGCCTCCGTCTATCATTACCATGGGGCCTTTAAGGGTAGGCATAACAATACCTATGCCGGCTCTCTCTATTCCCTGAAGAAGCCTGCATTTAAGCGTTGCCGCGCATACCATGGCGCCTGTATTGCCTGCGCTGACTATGGCATCTACTTTCTTTTCCTTTGCGAGATTCCCAAGTATGACTATGGAAGAATCTTTTTTCCTTCTTACGCTCAAAACAGGCTGTTCATGCATCCCAATGACTTCGGAAGCATGATGAATTGATATATTAGAAGGGATCGGTTTGTATTTCTCGAGTTCTTTTCTTATTAAACTCTCGTTCCCTACCAATATAATCTCATAATCAAATTCACGGGCAGCTAAGACAGCTCCCTCTACGTCTCCAAATGGGGCATTGTCAGAACCCATTGCGTCCAACGCGATCTTTATCATGTCTTCCCCTGACTACTTCTTTTCTTTTTTAGTCTTCTCTTTTATCTGCACGACCTGCCTGCCTTTATAATAACCGCACACGCTGCATACGTGATGCGGCAGTTTAGGCGATTTGCAGTTAGGGCATACAGCGATGCTCTGAACGTGAACTTTCTGAGAACCTCTTCTTTTACCCTGTCTTGAACTTGAATGTCTTCTTTTCGGTAAAGCCATTTTGTAACCTCCAAATTTTGCGAAGCCCCGCCCTTTTAGCGAGCCTTCTTAGTATACCCGCCAAAGGGCGGGACGAAGCAAAATTTGATCTCGACCCGCCATTGTTTCTGTGGCGGGGAGGGGCCTCTGCTTCAATGTAGAGGCCGATTTTCAATCGGCCCATTATGTTCGCAATCACATTCCCCTATGTTCAGATTCTGCCCGCAATTAGGGCAAAGCCCTCTGCATTCAGTCTTGCAAAGAATTTTCACAGGATAATCCAATATTATTTCCTGCCTTATCTCATCATCCAATTCTACTATTTCCGCGGGCCTGACTTCGCGCACTATGCTGAACTTTTTCCTGAAGATATCTTCAAATTTGCTGAGGCATTTAGCGCACGTGTACTCCGCGAGAGATTCCAATAAAACATCCACAAAAATATCGGCGCCTGTTTTTGTGACATTTGCTTTTACATCTATGGGCTTAATGAAATTTACAACCGCGTGCTCATCCAGTGAAAGCAGGCCCGGCTCAATCTTTTCGTTTAACTCGAGCCCGCTTTCCGGTATTTTATCAACGTATATTTTCATATTCCTCCAAATAAGTTGACATTCTGACAATGTCAAAGTGTCAACTTACAGCGATACGATATGTATCGCGGGCTATCATCAATTCTTCGTCCGTAGGGATCATCAGCGTCTTTGTATCCTTAGAGACTGCACCTTTACAAATTTCCTCAATTAGAGCGGGGTTATTCTCGCCTATGCCGCCCGTAAAAATAATTGCGTCGCAGCCTGACATCACGCCCGTATAAGCCCCTATATATTTCTTTATCCTGTAAATAAAAATATCCAACGCCAGCTTTACTTTTTTATTGCTGCCTTTTGCCTGCATCAGCTCGCGCATATCGTTGGTTAATCCGGAAACCCCGAGAAGTCCGCTTTTTTTATTGAGCATTTCCACTACCGCTGTCACGTCTATATTTTCCTTCTCCATTATATAAGGTATAATGGCGGGATCCATGTCGCCTGAACGCGTGCCCATCACAAGGCCTTCCAGAGGAGTAAAACCCATACTTGTATCAATTGCCTTTCCGTTTCTTACGGCGGTTATGCTGCAGCCGTTTCCAAGATGGCATGTAATAAGCCTTAATCCATTCAAAGGCCTTTTTAACAAGCGGCTAGCCTGTTCAGACACATATCTATGGCTTGTGCCATGAAAACCATACCTGCGGATTTTATATTTTTCATAAAATTTATAGGGGATCGCGTAAAAATATGCGTATTTAGGCATGTCGCAATAAAAAGCCGTATCGAATACAGCTACATGAGGGATGCCTGAAAGTATTTTTCTAGATTCATTTATTGTCAATAAACTAGGCGGATTATGAAGCGGCGCCAGTTCAATAAAATCCTCTATTGCCTTTATGACCTGGCTGTCTATTAAAATAGACTCGCTGAATCTATCGCCTCCATGCACAACCCTGTGGCCGACAGCATCTATTTTAGGCCCTATTTTATTTAATATGAGATTGACGGCCTCTTTATGGCTGGGGATCTTTTCTCCTATCCTCTCCGTAAGGCCTTTATCTAAAAGCTTTTCAGAATCTTCCCGTATATCAAAGAGCTTATATTTTATAGAAGAGCTTCCGCTATTTAAAACAAGGATTAACATTTTATATTTTTTAGATTAATAACCCGCCTTGCGCCCTTACAGCTGTTATCGCAACTGCGTCTATAATATCCTGGGAATCGCAGCCGCGCGACAAGTCGCTGGCTGGTTTTTGAAGGCCTTGAAGAAGCGGCCCGATGGCGCGCGCCTTAGCAAGACGCTGTGTCAATTTATAAGAAATATTGCCCGCGTCCAGATTTGGAAATATAAAAATATTTGCCCTGCCCTTGATCCTGGAATCAGGGTCTTTTCTCTGAGCTATTTCCGGCACTACCGCGCAATCAACCTGTATTTCTCCGTCTATAAGCAAATTCGGCTCTCTCTGTAACGCAAGCTTTGTAGCTTCCTGAACCTTCTGTATACTTTTACCAGAGCCGCCGCTGCCTTTGGTTGAATAACTCAACATCGCAATCTTTGGCTGATCATCCAATAGTATCTTTGCCATCCTCGCGCTGGATATCGCAATATCCGCCAATTGTTCTGCGGTCGGATCAGGCACAATGCCTGCGTCTGCATATATGAATACGCCGTTAGACCCGAGGGTCTTATCATTCACTATTAAAAGCGTTAAGCTCGAAACTGTTTTTATGTCATCTGCCGGCCCTATGCAATATATGGCTGCCTTTGCGACATCGCGGGTAGTCGTAGAAGCGCCTGCCACAGAGCCGTCTGCATCCCCGGCAGCAACCATCAGCGCCGCGTAAAAAACAGGGTTATTGGTGATTATTTTCAACGCATCTTCAGGGCTTACTTTTTTGTTTTTGCGCCTCTCGCAATAAAACGCCATATACTTATCCAGATCTTTCGATTTTTTATTGTCTATTATCTCCAGCCCTTTTAAATCTATGCCTTGCTTTTTTGCCGTTCTATTTGCCTCTTCAGGATCGCCTATCAAGACAGGCACGCAGATTCCGGATTTTAAAATACTTTCTATGGCCTTTAGAACCCTTTCATCATGCGGTTCTGATAACAAAATCTTTTTCTTTACCTTCCGGCTGCGTTCATATATCTTTTCCAAAAATTCCAGATGCATTGCTCACCTCTGAATTTAGCCCCCGTCGCTTTGCTTTGCAAAGCGAGGTAGCGGGGGCTAAATTGGCTAAGGAATTAATGTATTAAGTTGACACTCTGACATTGTCAGAGTGTCAACTTTGCTTTAATCGCTTTTTCAACAAATCCCGGCACAAAGCCCTTTAAATCTGCGCCAAGGCTGGCTACTTCCTTAATCAATTTTGACGAAAGATAGGAATACGATTCCGAAGGCATCATGAATATCGTTTCAAAGTCCTCGGAAAGTTTTCTGTTCGTAAGAGCCATCTGAAACTCATATTCAAAATCTGAAATCATCCTCAGGCCCCTTATTATAATCCTTGCCTTTTTGCTCTTCACATAATCTACCACAAGGCCCTGAAAATCATCTACCTCAACGCCTTTAATGCCCCTGGTAGCCTTTTTTAAAAGTTCGACTCTTTCAAAAACACTGAAAAGAGGGTCTTTTTCGCTATCATGCGCTACTGCCACAATAACCTTATCAAATACCTTAACCGCTCTTTTAATTACGTCCAGATGCCCGTATGTAATTGGGTCGAAACTGCCCGGATATATGGCTGTATTTTTCATTTTCTAAAAAACTCCAACAGCGTGTCTCCGTATTTATAAGACCGCATTTTCCTGAAAACTCCAAGTTCTTCGGGAAGGCTTTCTTTTTTAAATACCTCCGCTATAACCACTGCATCGGGCGCTAGTATATCACAACCGGACAATCCTATCAAGGTATTTTTAGCCAGGTCTTTATGATAAGGCGGGTCAAGAAATACAATATTGTAGGGGCGGGTTTGAAACCCGCCCCTACTCAAGATATATATACAATCTTTAATATATATATCATATGAAGATTGCGATGCGCCCAGCTTGTTCAGATTTCTTTTTAAAATCGAAACAGAGCCATGGTCATTATCAATAAACACGGTTTTTTTCGCGCCGCGCGACAATGCCTCTATGCCCATTGCCCCGCTTCCGCAGTATAGGTCCAGGAATATCGCGCCTTCTATGCGGTTTTTGAGTATTTCAAATAATGCGTTCCTGACCTTATCAGACGTAGGCCTTATCCCGTCCGGCATCTCTATAATCCTGCCTTTATATTCGCCTGCTATTATTTTCATTTTATCCTATGGAAGCCAGCGCTATATCTTCTTTGCTGAATTTAGATAAAAGGCTCTCCCTGATCAGCCTGTTTTCAGGTAGTCTTAAAAATCTGTCCTTTTTAATCAAGTCAAACGCTTCTTTCTTGGCAACTTCCAAAATATCTTTATCTCTGATTATATTGGCAATTTTTAATTCCGGAAGGCCGTGCTGTCTTGTGCCGAAAAATTCTCCAGGCCCTCTTATCTCAAGGTCTTCTTCTGCTATCTTGAAACCATCCTGGGTCTTAAGCATGGCGCTAATTCTATGCCTTGCGTCATCGCTCTTTGGTTCGCTGACTAAAATGCAATACGACAAATGCCTGCCTCTTCCAATCCTGCCCCTTAATTGGTGAAGCTGGCTGAGGCCGAACCTTTCGGCATGCTCTATTATCATCACGCTGGCATTGCTGATATCCACGCCCACTTCTATGACTATGGTTGAAACCAGCATGTCTATTTTCCGGTCTTTAAAATCATGCATTATTGCTTCTTTCTCTTTTGATTTCATCCTCCCATGCAAAAGCCCTATCTTTAAATCAGTAAAGCGCCTGCCGAGATCTTTATGCATTTTAATAGCGGCTCTTAAATCCAATTTTTCTGATTCGTCTATTATAGGGTAAACAATGTAAACCTGCCGGCCCATCCTTACTTGTTCCTCTGCGATGCTATAAGCCTTTTCCCTGTTTTTTTCTTCAAAGAAAAATGTCTTAACTCCGCCCCTGCCGGGCGGCAATTCGTCTATTATTGAAACATCCATATCCCCGTAAACAGTCAATGCCAGGGTCCTCGGTATAGGAGTAGCTGTCATGACGAGTATGTCCGGATTTGTGGATTTTGATTTCAATAAAGCCCTCTGCATGACGCCGAATTTATGCTGTTCATCTATTACCGCAAGGCCTAATTTTTTAAAATTAACCCCTTCCTGAATCAGCGCATGCGTGCCTACAACGATATCCGCTTCGCCTATTTCTATCATCTGCCGCCTTCGCCTGCGCTCTTCTTCTTTTAAATCTCCCGACAATAATATTACATTTATCCCCAGGCCTTTCACCAGCATCTCTATGTTTCTATAATGCTGTTCCGCCAGTATTTCTGTAGGGGCCATTAAGGCGCCCTGATATCCGTTTTGAACCGTCAGGACAAGGCCATACAAAGCTACTATTGTTTTTCCGCTGCCGACATCTCCCTGCAGAAGCCTATTCATAGGCTTCTGGCTTTTCATGTCCTCTTCTATTTCTTCTATCACTCTTGCCTGGCTTTTTGTTAATTGAAACTCCAGGTTATTTTTAAATTTATCTATCAGTCCTCCTTCCAATTTATGGCTATAACCATTCAAATCTATTTTGATGCTGGCTCTTTTTAATGCAATCCCCATCTCCAGTATCATAAACTCGTCGAATATAATCCTCTCTCTCGCTTTTTTCAATACCAGGCCGCTTACAGGAAAATGAATGTTTCTCATGGCTTCTTTAAGCATCATCAGATTATTTCTTTTACGCACCTCAAACGATAATATCTCGCTGATCTCATCCACATAATTATCCACTGTAAATTTCATAATATTCCTGAACCACCGCTGATTCATATTTTCGGTAAGCGGGTATATGGGCGCTATCCTGCCTATGTGCGTAAAATCTTCTTTTGTGCCGGTTAAGATTTCGTATTCAGGGTTATTTATCTGCAGATAATTATATTTTTCCACCTTTCCATATAAAATCAATTCCTGGCCTATTTTAAATTTATCCTTCATATACGGCTGATTAAACCAGGTCGCGTGGATAACTCCTGTCGGGTCTCCGACAGCCAATTGAAATATGTTCATGCCCTTTTTTGTCATGCGATCGCCGAAGGTAAGCACTTTTACTTTTATTGTTTCAAAATTTCCAGGCCGTATCTCGCCTATTTTCTTTATTCTGCTCCTGTCCTCATGTCTCCTGGGAAAACAATAAAGAAGGTCATGGACAGTCTCTATGCCGAGCCGATTCAGCATGCTTAACCTGGAAGGCCCTACGCCTTTGATAAATCTTGCGGAGATATTCAAATCTTTCATAACTATCCAATTCCCATAAGTTGACACTGCGACAATGTCAAAATGTCAACTTATCTTGAGGTCGTCTGTCCACTCAGGCACGCGTTCGCGTCTTATCGTGTTCATGACCTGTCTGAAGCCGTTTTTTAGGCCTGTTTTTTCAGCTAACTTGATGGCTTCTACATACTCCCTGGCAGTTATCCTGCGGTTTATTTCAGGAAATTTTAGCAGGGGACGGTCGCGGCCGTCCCCTGCTAAATGACAGGGGTAATACTGCGCCATTATATTCACGTAGACAGCGGGCGATAATTCATTAGCGATAAATTCGAATATCTTCCGGCTGCCCGCTAAATTCTCAGGCAATATAAGATGCCTTATTAAAAGCCCCTTCTTCGCAATGCCTCTCTCTATTTTTAAATCACCTGCTTGTCTGTACATTTCTTTCACCGCAATTTTATTAATCTCACAATAATCCGGCGCATTTGAATATTTTTTTGCAGCGCTATTATCTGAATATTTCATGTCAGGCATGTAAATGTCAATTATGCCGTCTAAAATCTCCAGGGCTTCCATTGATTCATATCCGCCGCAATTATAAACCAGCGGCACTTTTAAACCTTTCTCCCTTGCAATAAAAACTGCTTCTAAAATCTGGGGCATATAATGAGTAGGCGTTACAAAATTTATGTTATGGCAGCCTTTCCCTTCCAGTTTTAACATCATCTCTGCTAATTCTTTTACACTTACCTCCTTACCCTGGCCCAGTTGGCTTATAGGATGATTCTGGCAGAATACACACCTGAGGCTGCAATGCGTAAAAAATATAGTCCCGGAACCATTGCGTCCTGAGATAGGCGGCTCTTCCCCGAAATGCGCGTGAAAGCTCGAAACCATAGGCAATAGCCCTGCCTTACAGAATCCTATCCGGCCTTTAAGCCTGTTTACCCTGCACTTTCTGGGGCAAATACTGCATTTTTCCATTAATTTATAAGCTTGTTTGATCTTATTTATCATTTACAATTCCGTAGGGGGCGGTCACTGACCGCCCCCTACGATTATCGAATTAATCTTGCATATTATATTCTATTGTGTTATTATTCTAACCTAAATCATTGCTTAAATAAAGGAGATTTATACATGTCAAAAGTTTGCGAAATATGCGGGAAAAGGCCTGCGGCAGGAAGAACCATTGCCCGAAGAGGTCTGGCAAAATCCAAAGGCGGGGTAGGATTAAAGATAACAGGAGTTAACCGTAGGAGATTTATGCCGAATCTGCAGGTTGCTAAGGTTATTTTGAAAGGCACTGTAAAAAGAATAAAGATATGCACATCCTGCCTTAAAGCCGGCAAAGTTCGGAAGGCTTAATATCCTCTATCTTCAACTGAATAGTATTTACCCCAAGCCAGCTATTAATCGAAACAGTATAAGCCATATCGAATGCAGGATAATTTCTTAACGCGAGCTCTATATCGCCGTCTTTAGCCATTCCAAATCCTATTGCCTCGAAATTTTTATTTCCGTCCGTAACCTGGAATTTAATGTGCTCGCCTTTCAATACTCTTACAGGCTTGGATAATTTCAGATTTCTGGAACAAAATATCGGCTCGGGATTCCCTTCCCCAAAAGGCTCTAATTTGGCAATATCCTCTACTGTTTTATAATCAAGCTCTCTCAGTTCTATATTCATATCAACGGACAATGATTGGACCAGATTTTCCTTCGTCATGGTATTATCCGCCAATTCATTGATTAATTTTATAAACCCAGGGAGATTTTCCTCAAGTATAGTCAGGCCGCACGCATATTGATGCCCGCCGTATTCTTTCAAGAATCCCTCGCAGCTAGTAAGCGCTTCAAATAAATGGAAATTTTCAATAGACCTTCCGGAACCTCTCCCGATTCCGTCTTTTGTTGAAATAAGAATCGCCGGACGGTTAAATCTATCCGATATCCTGGAAGCCACTATCCCCATCACCCCTGTGTGCCAGTCCTCATTATGCAGCACTATAACTTTATGGTCTTTAAAATTTATGTCTCTCTCTATTTTTGATATCGCCTCTTTTAACGTGCTTTTTTCAATCCTCTGCCTTTTCTGGTTCGCCTCATTTAATTTTTTCGCGAGCTCTTGGGCTCTTTTATCATTATCCGTCAATAAAAGTTCGACTGCAGTGCCTGCGGAACCGAGTCTTCCGGCCGCATTTATCCTGGGGCCCAAAATAAACCCTATCTCAAAAGCCCCTATCTTATCTTTTTTAATGCCGCTTACCTCAATAAGAGCTTTTATGCCTTTATTAGAGTTGCTGTTTTTTAATAATTTCAACCCCTCTTTAACAAGTATTCTATTCTCTCCTAAAATAGGGGCTATGTCAGAAATCGTGCCAAGCGCGACAAGGTCCAGGTGTTTCCAAAAACTTCTGTTATGCAATTCAAAACTTAATGCCTCGCATAATTTAAATGCTATGCTTACCCCGGAAAGATTTTTATCCGGATAAGCACACCCTTTTTGATGAGGATTTATTGTCGCGCGAGCGTCAGGCAATACCTTGGGAGGCTCATGATGGTCTGTAACTATCACATCTATACCCTGCTTATTTAATACGTCTACTTCTTCATGGCTTGATATTCCGCAGTCAACCGTAATAACAAGATCTGCTTTTATCCTGACAGCCTCTTCCACCCCGTTCGCGCCTAATCCATAACCTTCGGTAAGCCTGTCAGGTATAAAGTAAACAGGTTCCGCTCCGAATTCCCGCAAAGTAAAGAATAGAAGCGCGGTAGCTGTCACGCCATCCACATCGTAGTCGCCGTGAATCAGTATCTTTTCTTTTTTATCCAGGGCCTTTCTTATGCGGGAAACAGCCTCGGACATGCCTTTCATTAAAAACGGGTTATAAAGCTCTGACGGATTAGTGTCCAGGAATGACCTTATTTTATCGATATCGGCCATGCCGCGATTTATGAGCAGCTGGGAAATTATAGGAGAAATAGAAAGGTTATCGCCAAGATATTTCTGCAGGGCTATATCAGGCTGGCAAACATTCCATTTTTTCATGATAATGCGCAGGGGTCAGGCATGCCTGACCCCTGCTTCTATTTGGAAGGCTCTATATGCACAATTACATCAGTAATCCCCGGTATCTTTTCTTTTAAGGTATCGCTTATCCTGTGGCTAAGCTCATGCGCGGCGTCAACGTGCATACTCGTATTGACTGCCACGTGAAGATCCACGTGCACGTCATCCTCTCTGCCTCTTGTCCGTATCTTATGTATGGCTTTTACTCCGAATACCCCGCTTACCACTTTCGCTATCTTTGCTTTTTCAACAGCTTCCCCGTCGCACAATACATCAGAACTTTTTTTCAATATATCAAATCCGGCTTTAGCGATTAATACGCCTATAATAAACGCCACCAGCGTATCTATAATAGGAAAGCCCAGTTTTGTAGAGATAAGCGTCACGATGACCGCGCTTGAGACAAACATGTCGTTTTTCGTATGTATTGAATCGCAGACCAGCACGTCGCTTAACAACTCTCTCCCTTTTTTATATTCATATTTCATTACTACAGCATTTATCAGAAGTCCTGTAATCATCAAGCCAAAACTGAAAATATTTACATCTGTAACTACGGGATGAAATAATCTTAAAAATGAATCCTTGATGATATCAAAACTTGCCAGAAACAGCATGACCGAAATACCAAGCGTGGCAATAGTCTCATACTTTTTATGGCCGTATGGATGGTCTTCGTCAACCGGCTTGGAAGCAGCCCATATGCCTACAAGCCCTATAATATTCGAAGCGCCGTCGGCAAAAGAATGCACTCCGTCCGCAGTCATGGCAGCGGACTTTGTAACAAGCCCATATATGAGCTTACTAAATGCCACAAGCCAGTTAAAAAAAAGAATGATTATTAATATCCGCCTTATTTCCTTAAATTTATCCATACATTTGATCCGTTCGCCGAACGGAAAACCTCTCCGTTCGGCGAACGGAGAGGTTTATATTATTTCGTCTGCCTGTTCTGCCAGGATATTATAAGAGGCGAGGCGATATAGACTGTCGAATAAACTCCTGATATCATGCCTGCCAGAAGCACGAACGAAAACGGCTTCAAAACCTCTCCTCCAAAAAGAAAAATAGAAGTAACCGCCAATAATGTCATAAAACTTGTCAGTATGGTCCTGGATAGCGTCTGATTAACGCTCATATTTACAATCTCTTTCATAGACGCTTTGCGGTATAGTTTTAAATTTTCCCGTATCCTGTCATATATTACAATAGTGTCGTTTATGGAATAACCCGCTATTGTAAGAAGCGCGGCTATGATATTTAAATCCATTTCTCCGCCTGCCATAGCCAGGCTGCCCATGCCTATAGCCACGTCATGAAAAAGCGCTATTACGCCGGCAGAGGCAAATATAATGTTCTTAAACCTTATGCCTACATAAATCAATATACCCGCAAGGCTCCACATCAATGCCAAGAACGCATTCTTCTTAAGGTGCTTACCAACAGAAGGCCCTACCTTTTCAACGCGAAGAAGCTCTGAAGGATTATCTTTAAAGCCGGCCTTAAACGCTTCCCCTATTTTATCTGCCTCATCCGCAGCTGTTTTTACCAACACCTGATTCTTATTGGAAAACTGCTGTATAGTAGCGTCTTTTATACCTATGGCATCTATTGATTTTCTGACGTCTTCCGCGCTGACAGCTCTGGCAAAAGAATATTCCTGTATCTGCCCTCCTGTAAAATCAATGCCGTACATCTTATCGCCGCGCATTAGAAACGTCCCAAGCCCGGCTCCAAGCACAATTATAGACAAAGTATAAGCCATCCAGCGCTTGCCTATAAAATCAATGTTCGTCTTTGGGAATATCTTCAACATGGGTATCTTTGTAAAATTCTTGTTATTTGAAAGGAGCTCAAAAATAATACGCGTTACAAATATGCCTGTAAACATGCTGGCTATTAAACCTATGCTAAGAGTTACGCCGAAGCCTTTTATAGGCCCTGTTCCGAACTGAAATAAAAGAGCTGCCGCGATCAGCGTTGTTATATTTGAGTCTAATATGGCGCTGTATGCCTTGTCATACCCGAAAGATATGACGCTTCTCATGTGCTTGCCTGTCGCCATTTCCTCGCGCATGCGCTCATATATAAGAACGTTCGCGTCAACTGCCATGCCTACTGTCAGGATCATGCCGGCGATGCCCGGAAGCGTTAAGGTAGTGTGTATCCATCCCAATGTCCCGAGTATTATTACAAAGTTCAGAAGCATTGCAAAGCTTGCGATTATTCCCGCAAAGAAATAATAGATTACCATGAATACAAAAACTAAAAGTAACCCTATAATAGAAGCGCGTATGCCGCTATTTATGGAATCTCGGCCCAGGAGAGGCCCTATTGTCCTCTCTTCTTCTATGTAAATCGGGGCAGGCAAAGTACCTGCGCGCAAGACTATGGCCAAGTCTCCTGCCTCTTCCACTGTAAATCTTCCTGTAATACTGGCTCTGCCGGAAGGTATTCTCTCGTTTATCCTCGGAGCTGAATGAACCTTGCCGTCCAGGACAATTGCCAATCTTTTCCCTACGTTTGCCCCTGTTATTTCAGAAAATGCGCTGGCGCCTTTGGCGTTGAATTCAATCGCCACGTAAGGCTCATTGAAACGGGACTGGTCAAATTTTACCTCTGCGTTTACAAGTGTATCTCCCGTAAGCAAGGTCTCTTTACGCAATAAAATCTTTTCTTTTTCCACATCCTTTAATTCATATCCCTCCGGAATCTCTCCCTGCAGGGCCTTGTTGTACAAATCAGCATTGTCTTCCACGAGCTTAAATTCCAGAAGCGCTGTTTTCCCTATAAGCTCTCTTGCCCTGTCCCTGTCTGTAACGCCGGGGAGCTGCACCACTATTTCATCAACCCCCTGCCTGTAAACAGAAAGTTCTTTTACGCCGAATTCATCAACCCTGTTGCGTATAATTTCCAGGGCTTTGAGAGGCGCGTCTTCTTTTTCTTCTGCCGGGAGTTTTGAGGTATCTACTTTCAGCAATAAATGCATGCCGCCTTGTAAATCCAGGCCTAAGTTTATCTTGTCTTTTAGAGGAAGCATTCCCACGAGCGCAAATATTAAAACGCCGAGGGCTATTGCTATCCTCCATTGCAAGTTTTTAGTCATTTGAACCTCCGCGGCTCTTTTTTACATACCCGATCGCGTTTTTATTTATTTCTATTTTAACGTTATCATCTATCTTAAGAGTCAGCGTAGTGTCTTTTACGTTCAATATGGTACCGTGTATGCCCCCGTTAGTGACAACCTCGTCATTCTTATTAAGTCCTGAGAGCATCTTTTCGTATTCCTTTTGTTTCTTCTGCTGTGGACGTATCAGCATGAAATAAAATATTACGAATATTAATATTATCGGTAAAAAATTCGTTAACATCGCCGCGCCTGACGCGCCTGTAGTTCCCTGCATGTTTCCTCCTTTTAATGAACACTTGGGTTACGGAGTCTGAAAGACGACGTAACCCAATGTGTGAATTAAAACACCTTGTTTTTGAATTCCTCTTTCAGTTCGAGGAACCTATCCTGTTTAATTGCCTCGCGAATCCTATCTAATAAGTGTACATAAAAATATACATTATGTAAAGAAGTAAGTCGCAGGCCTAATATTTCTTCTGTATTAAATAAATGCCTTATATACGAACGGGAATAGTTTTTGCAGACTATACAGCCGCAGCTTTCGCTCAAAGGCCTGGTGTCCCTGGAATATTCTCCGTTCCTTATTATCAGTCTCCCCTCGTTCGTATATGCCGCCCCGTTTCTGGCATTCCTTGTGGGGACAACGCAATCAAACATATCCACGCCCATTTCAATCGCGTTAAAGAAATCGTGCGGCATGCCGACGCCCATCGTATATCTGGGCTTATCTTCCGGCAGGTATTTTATGGCATTTTCCATCATCTCAAGCATCAGCTCCTTAGGTTCTCCGACGCTCAAGCCGCCTATTGAATAACCGTCAAACCCAATCGAAACAAGTTCTTCTGCTGCCTTTTTCCTCAAATCCGGATACGTACTGCCTTGGACTATCCCAAAGAGAAGCGGTTTTCGGTTTTCGGTGTGCGGCGTGCGGCGTGCGTTTTTTTCCGCTAACCGCAAACCGCTAACCGCAAACTGCTCTTTGGATCTCTTCGCCCATCTGTTTGTCAATGCCAGAGACTCTTCCGCTTTATCTTTAGTGCTGGGATAATTCAAGCATTCATCCAGCGGCATCATGATATCGCTTCCAAGTTCATGCTGAAACCCGATAACTTTTTCAGGCGTTAAAAAATGCCTTGAGCCATCCACATGAGAATTAAATTCAACCCCCTCTTCTTTAACCTTCATTAATGTCGCCAGGCTGAAAATCTGAAACCCGCCGCTATCTGTCAGTATTGCCCTATTCCAGGACATGAACTTATGCAGCCCGCCCGCGTTCCTGATAATCTCCATACCCGGCCTGAGATATAGATGATACGTATTGCCTAATATTATTTTAGCTTTGCAATGCTCCAGGTCTTCATTTGATAACGCTTTGACTGTCGCCTGGGTCCCAACAGGCATGAATACAGGCGTCTCAATTGCGCCGTGCGCTGTCTTAATAACCCCGGCCCTTGCTTTTGTAAATTTGTCTTTATGAATTATTTTAAACATGTCTAAATTATTAACATCGCGTCGCCATACGAATAAAATCTGTATTTTTCTTTTATTGCCTCTTCGTATGCCTTGAATAAAAGTTCTCTTCCGCAAAATGCGGCCGCAAGCATCAAAAGCGTCGTCTTTGGAAGATGGAAATTCGTCAGAAGGCCGTCAACCGCTTTGAATCTATAACCCGGATATATAAATAAATCCGTCCATCCAGTTGTAGGGGAGGGTTTCAAACCCTCCCCTACATATGCATAAAATGATTCTAATACCCTTGCGCTTGTTGTCCCTACAGCAATAACCTTTCCTTTCTTATTTTTGATCCTTTTAATAACATCCTGCCCTATCTCAAAATACTCCTTTTCCATCTTATGTTCTTTTATATCTTCGCTATTAACCGGCTTAAAAGTCCCGTATCCGACATGAAGAGTAACGTATTCAATACCCGCGCCTTTGGTGGAAATGTCATCTAAAAGTTTCTTTGTAAAATGCAGGCCTGCTGTCGGAGCTGCCACAGCGCCGTTTTTAGACGCGTAAACCGTCTGATACCTTTCCGCGTCAGAATCAACTGTATCGCGTTTTATATAGGGCGGCAAGGGCATCTGGCCTAATTTATTCAGCATATTGCCTAAATTACCGTTACAATCAAACTGCAAAAATCTCCTGCCGTTCTCTATCCTTGCGACTTCGGCTTTTAATTCGCCATCGCCGAATATAATTTTACTTCCGGCCCTGCATCTTCTCGCTGGCTTTAAAAGAACTTCATATTCGACTGCGCCTTGAGCCGGATTTAGCACCAGCGCTTCTACTTTCCCGCCGGTTTCTTTTCTGCCGATAAGCCTTGCGGGCAAAACTTTTGTATTATTTAATACAAGTAAATCTCCCGGATTCAGATATTCAACTATATCCTTAAAAATTCTATGCTCTATGGTTCCTGTGTTTTTATACAAAACTAAAAGCCTTGACTCGTCGCGCTTTTTAACCGGATATTGCGCTATTAACTCCTTTGGTAAATCATAATAAAAATCGGATAATTTCATGACTTGCGGCCCATGAAGAGCATTATAATGGAAAGCGCGATGCTTAAGAGGATTGACGTTGCCAATGGAAAGTAAAAGGTAAAATTTTCTTTCTTTATATAAATATCCCCAGGCAGTTTCCCAAGCCATGGGATCTTAGCGCCAAATACGAATAAAATACCTGCTAAAACCAGTATTATTCCTATGAATATCAATAATTTTCCAAAACCATCCATGTCTAGCATATTTATTGTAGGGGACGGTCTCAGACCGTCCTTACACCTTTACCCGCTCCAACTCGGAAAACACGCACCCGCAATATTTCTGCCTGTATAAATTTTCCCTTTTTGCCTGTTCCTGGCCGTCTCTGAAACCAGGCCTGAAGTCCTGATAGTAAAATGCAATCCCATTCTTGCTTGCTATCTCTTCCCCTATTCTCTTTACTTTTTCGTGATCCTGATATGGACTGATTAGCAGCGTGGTTGTAAAAGCGTCAAAGCCATTATTTTTTGCGAAACTCGCTGTTTCAGAAAGCCTTAACTCCCAGCAAAGGCCGCATCGTTCTGTAGGGGACGGTTTCAAACCGTCCCCTACGTTATTAGAAAAAATAAATCTAAAATATTCCTCCATTTTGTAATCCGATATTATTACCTCAAATTTTATTTTTGAAGAGGCTTCCAACAATGCTTCTTTGCGTCTTTTGTATTCGCTGGGCGGATGGATATTAGGATTATAAAAAAACCCTGTGATTTTATCGAATTTTTTGCTAAGGAGTTCTTTTATGGGATACAACGCGCAAGGCCCGCAGCAAATATGTAATAATAACTTCATTCTAACAGCTCATCCGGTATGTCAAAATTGGCATAGACGTTTTGAACGTCATCGTGCTCTTCAAGCGCCTCTACAAGGCCCAGTACCTGTTTTGCCTTTTCACCTTCCAGTTTTATAGTAGTGGAAGGGATCATTGTTATTTCTGCTGATGCTGGTTTTATCTTATTAGCCTCAAGCGCTTTTCTGATAGTATCCATGTCTTTAGGTTCAGTAGTTACCGCATAAACATCATCTTCTGTCTGCATATCCTGAGCTCCTGCGTCCAACACAATTCCCATTACCTTGTCTTCATCAGGATAAGCTTTTTTATCTATCTCTATATAACCTTTTTTCTGGAACATCCATCCTACAGAGCCTGCGCCAGCCACGTTTCCGTTTTTCTTGGAAAATATATTCCTTACCTCAGCTGTGCTCCTGTTCTTGTTATCGGTCAGGACTTCTATTATTATTGCGACACCGCCCGCGCCATAACCCTCTATACTGAACTCTTCGTATGTAATGCCTTCCAGTTCTCCTGTTCCTTTTTTAATGGCGCGGTCAATATTATCCTGAGGCATACTGGCTTGTTTCGCCCTATCCAAAGCTGTCCTCAATCTTGGATTCGTATCAGAATCTCCTCCGCCATTTCTCGCGGCAACAGTTATCTCTCTTATGAGTTTTGTAAAGAGATTCCCTCTCTTTGCGTCCGTAGCTGCTTTTTTGTGTTTAATTGTAGCCCATTTTGAATGACCTGACATTGTATCCTCCTTGAATCTAATATCTCGTCGTTCGTGATTCGTCGCTCGTGGTTCGAATCACGAATCACAAACGACGAACGACGAAATATTAATTTTCCTGTTCCTCTTTCTTCGTCTCCTGATATCTCGCTATAATGATCTGCGCGGACTTCACTGGCACCTCATCGTAATGCGAAAATCTCATTGAATACGAGCCTCTCCCGCCTGTTATTGACTTCAACTCAGACGCATATTTCGACATCTCGGCTATAGGCACCTTTGCCTTTATAACCTGATACTTATCCTGCACGTCCATACCCGCTATCCTGCCGCGCCTGGAATTCAAATCGCCTGTTATATCCCCCATGAATTCTTCCGGGACAATCACATCCACATCCATAATAGGCTCCAATAATACAGGATTAGCTTCCAGTACTCCTTTTCTCAATGCCATCGCGCCCGCGATCTTGAACGCCATATCAGAAGAATCAACTTCATGATACGAACCATCATACACACTAACCCTCATGTCTACTATTTGATATCCGGCAAGCGCGCCCTGAGACATGGCCTCCACTACGCCTTTTTCAATCGACGGTATGTAATTTTTAGGTATAACTCCTCCTACAATCTTATCTACAAATTCAAAGCCTTTACCCCTTTCAAGAGGTTCTAGCTGAAGCCAGCAATCTCCATATTGGCCCCGGCCTCCTGACTGCCTTTTGTATTTACCCTGGAGCTTTGTCATTTTCTTGATGGTTTCTTTATACGCGACCTTAGGCGTACCCTTTTCTACTTCCACGCCGAATCTCTTTTTAAGACGATTGATCATTATGTCCAGATGCAAATCGCCCATGCCTGATATTATAAGCTCTTTTGTCTGCTCTTCCCTTTTTGTCTTGAACGTCTGGTCTTCGTTGGTAAGTTTATGCAGCGCTATAGAAATTTTGTCTTCGTCTCCCCTGGTCTTTGGTTTTATTGAAAATGAAATCGCGGGTTCCGGAAATTCAATAGGATCAAAAATTATCTGGTCTTTTTCGGTACACAATGAATCCCCTGTTAAAGTATCCTTTAATTTCGCAACAGCTACGATATCCCCCGCAATTGCCTCAGCCATGGCCTTTTGTTCTTTACCGAATATGCTCAGAAGGTGGCCTATTCTTTCATGGGCCCTTTTTGTCGAATTGTAAAAGGATGTATCCGATTTGATGCTGCCCGAATAAACTCTGAAAATAGTAAGCTGGCCCACGTACGGGTCAGAAACTGTCTTAAACACAAAAGCGCCGAAACTTCCGTTTGTATCCGGCTTTATTTCTTTAACCTGGCTTGCGTTCGAATCTTTGGCCTTTCTTATAACCCCTTCGGCAGGTGAAGGCAGCGCGTCAAACACATTTGCCATTAATTCTTTTATGCCTATATTCATGGTAGCGGAACCGCAATAAACCGGAAAAAGCTCCTTATTTGAAACCGCCTTCTTGAATCCTTTTTTTATTTCCTCAAGGCTTAATTCTTTGCCTTCCAGATATTTTTCTAAAAGCTCATCATTTTTTTCAGCCACGGTTTCAATGAGAAAATTTCTCAGTTCCAAAGCCTTTTCTTTGTCTTCCCCGCTAAGTTTATCTATGGCCGTCTTATCAAGAAGATCCACTACTCCTTTAAATTCCGGCCCTGTCCCGATAGGCATATTTACCGGAACGCAGGATTTCCCGAATCTTTCTTGAATTGACTCTACTACGCTATAAAAATTAACATTTTCCTTATCTAATTTATTCAAAAAAATGACCCTGGCTAACCCCAAGTCGCCGGCCATTGTCCAGGTCTTTTCAGTGCCTACCTGTATGCCGTCATGGGCATCCACCAAAAGCACTGCGCTGTCAACTGCGTTTAAGGCCGAAAGTATTTCTCCCATGAAATCAGCGTAGCCCGGCGCATCTATAATATTTATGCGTTTATTGCTGTATTTAAAACTAAGGATACTGGCGCTTATGGAGACCTTTCTTTCAATTTCATCTTCGCCGTAATCGCTGACGCTCGTGCCGTCATTAACCTTGCCAAACCGATTAGACGCGCCCGCGTTATAAACAATTGCCTCTGCAAAACTTGTTTTTCCGCTCCCAGCGTGGGATATTAAAGCTATATTGCGTATATCTTTAATAGTATAATCCGCCAAGGTGAACCTCCTTGTTTTGACCGATTATACCACAAACCCCATGCATCCGTAAAGCCCGAAATCACCTCTC
>Ga0315293_10000303_pt1 | contig 44353 bp, 33 predicted proteins | sample YL17G13_20_MG_FD_203071 | JGI IMG/M metagenome (GOLD analysis project Ga0315293, IMG submission 203071) | Sediment microbial communities from Yellowstone Lake, YNP, Wyoming, USA - YL17G13_20 | ecosystem: Environmental > Aquatic > Freshwater > Lake > Sediment | place: USA: Wyoming | collected... | reverse complement strand
CCACTGAGGACGCAGTTAGTATCGACATGGAAGCAAGCATAATCCGGAACACTAACATCGCTGTAAGATATGGTTACCGTTGAAGGTCTTTCGTCATATTCAAAGCCGGTCCCGACGGCAATCTGGGAGCCGTAAATGCCAGTGTTGTCCCAGATGATGCTGTTGATAATGTTGGCATAACTTCCATACGAGCAGTTCAGTCCGCCGCCGGATGTTACGCCAGTATTGCCGGCAATCGTACAGTTGGAAATTGTCAATTGGGCAAAAATGTTGGTCGATACTGCGCCGCCGTCTGTGGCTGTATTTTTTGTGAGCAAGCAGTTAGTAAGTGAGGAAGCATTTTCTCCGCCTAAAAATACGCCGCCTCCGGACGCCTCGGCCTGATTGCCGCTGATATTGCAGTCGATAATGTTGGCCTCTGTTGCCCATAAATGCAGGCCGCCGCCGTCGCCGAGTATGACTATGTTGGTATCATTTGAGGCGGCTTCATTGTTGGTTATATTGCAGCCGATTATCCTTACCGGGCCGTGTTCTCCGAATAATCCGCCACCTTGAAATGCTGAGTTGGATATGAAGTTGCAGTCGCTGATTGTCGGATTCGCATTGGCAAAGTGTGTTCCGCCGCCAACATTGGCCACATTTTCACTGAATGTGCAGTTAGTAAATATCAATGTGGCGGTGTCTTCAGCACACACGCCGCCGCCATGACCAAGGTAGGGGTCAAGATGATTATTATTTTGGTTTGGCTCGGAGGCCAAATTATTTGCTATCGTGCAATCGGTGAATGTTATAGTGGATTCGGCTGCACAATAGACGCCGCCGCCAAAAGTTGGTATCTCATAAGGAATTAACGGTTCAAAAGGCCGATTGCTGGGTGGCTGTTCGCCGCCTTGTCCGCTTACGCCGCCGATAGTACGATTTCCGCTGATTGTGCAGTGTATAAAAGTAACAGCGCTGCCGACGTCACAGAACACTCCGCCGCCATAAGCACTGTACCATCTGTAGTCACCAAGGTAAGAAGTTCTCTGGGGCTCTCCATATTTGTACCAATAAGAACCCGCAAAGTCCCAGTTCCAGACTTCCCAGAGGTCGCCATCAGACACATAGGTTATATCGCGACTATCGGGGTCAATATCCATCACAGGATATTCCGGGGTGCCGGTTATGCTCCAGTTGCCTCCATAGTTGGCTATGCCGTCGTCTTCCGTGCCGTTACCGCCGTTGCCGCCGTTGCCGCCCTGGGCGTAATTGTCAATGATTTGGCAGTTTATGAATGTCGGACTGCTATTGACGTCGCAGTATACTGCACCGCCCCACGCCCCGCCTCCCCAACCACCTCGGCCGGCGTTATGAGTGTCATCAGCATCGATACCTTCGCCGCCATCACCACCGATTACTACGTTGTCTCTTATTATACAGTTTTTGATAACTGGGCCGCCGCCGGAAGAAACCTGAATTGCGGCACCGGCAAGCGTTCCACCATCCCAGCCGTTAGGATGGTGTGGATCATCCCGGGTCCCATCCTCGGCATCGCCCCAGTATCCACCGCAGTTTTGGATTGTGAGGCCGTCGAAAATGGTATCGGCATTTGTATGAGGCCCAAATATAACGCCATCATTAGTATAACCTTCCTGGAACGGCGACTGCCGGTATCCATCAATAACTGTTGATGAGACACAGCAGGGGTCGTCAGGATGGATGGATGTAATAGTAATGGATTTATCGACATAAACCGACGGACCAAAATATGAATATGCGCCGTAATAAATGCCGGGATAAACCACTATCGTATCGCCGTCGTTGGCGTCACCAACTGCATCCTGGATACCGGAATAGTAGCCCGGTTGGCCACCGCCGACGGCAACTATAAGGGTTCTCGACTGCTTAAACTCAACAGTAACAATCCTATCGGAATTCATAACAACAGTATTTGTTGTGGCGGTGGAAGAATCGTCGTCTGTTCCCCTCCAGGCCTTAATCCGCCAGCCGCCATCCGGTATGGTGGTGAGTGTTACTATTGTGCCAGCGTAGTAGGTGTAAATATCGGTGGCCGAGTTGTAATCAACGGGTTCCGGAGAGGTTGGCACAACCATTCCGTGACCGCCGACCACACTTGCGGTCAAATGGAAAGTCTGGACATCGGTGCTTTTGCGGTAATGATAACCTCTATCAACCTGCCCGGCATCGCCAACGCTGTCTGTGCGGGTAGTATAGGTGTCCAATTTGATAGCCGGATCATTTACATCAGCACTTCCTGTGTCGACGGCAGGACTTTGGGGGAGCGGCTGAACAGGTTGTTGTCGTAGATAAAAGTTGCTCAAAGGGCCGCTTACAAAAAGTGGGTCACCGTATAAATTATTGCTGCCGCCGGGGATACTGCCAATCTGGCCGTCTCCCTTGTAAGTTAAACCTGTACCGGAATCATAGTAGTCGCCGTCTGGATTGTTATAGAATAAACTGTATTTTACGATTGCGTTGCCGCCGAAGACCTCTTCATGTATGGCGTGGTTGTTACATCCTTCGAATATGCAGTCGGTAATATTGGGTTCGGAGGTGTAGTCGGAGAATATTGCGCCGCCATAGCCGGCCGCTGAATCACTGCTAAAGGTGCAGTTTCCGATATTGGGCGATGCGTTGTTGCAGAATATTGCACCGCCGTCAACAGCAGCAGAGTTGCCGGTTATAAGACAGTTAAAGACCTCCTGCGTAGGGGCTCCACCGTAGAAATTGATTGCGCCGCCGTTGCCGCTGGTCGGATAAGCGCCATCAGCGAAATTATCACTAATAGTGCAGTTGTTGATTTCTGCTATAGTGTACCAACAATCGAAGCCGCCGCCATCGCCGTCCGTGGCATTATTTCCTTTGACAACGCCGCCGGTGACAGAGAAGTCTCCATTGACCAGGTCCAGGCCGCCACCACTCCGGGCCGTGTTGCCAATGAAGTAGCAATTGGTGAATTTGGTGTTGTGGAAGTTCTCGGAAGAGAAACCCCCGCCGTATATAGCCTGATTCCCAACGAAGCTGCAGGCGTTGGCGTCTATTGTCAAAGTTGTGCCGGGTTCGTAAGCATCTATTGCGCCGCCATAGCCGTCACCGTCGTCATCGCTGTCAGCTCTGTTGCCACCGAACGAGCAGTTTGTAAGGGTGGTATTACTTCTGCACTTCAAAGCTCCACCGTCATTTTTAGCTGAATTGCCACCGAAGATACAACCCCGGAGGTTTACGTTACAATTGGTACCGATATAGACAGCGCCGCCTGAACCGAAGTCGATACCGACATCTATGTAGAGATCGCCGCCATCGTCAGGGTCAGAGTTGCCTGTAAATAAGCACTCGCGGCTGGGGTAGGTGTTGTTGTTGATGTTTACCGTAGAGCCGGGGCCGCAATAAACTGCGCCGCCAAGGTTGCCTATGAATGTGCAGGTATCGAGATTAATAATGTTATTGGCGTTAGAATACAGGGCACCACCTACGGTGTATGCTGAAATATCTTCGCCGTAGTAGGGTTGGTAGAATGAATAAGCCTCATAGGCCTTGTTGCCGGTGAATGTACAGTTGGTGTCGTTTACGTGTGAGCCGGTGGCGTAGTAGGCTGCGCCGCCGGCAATACCGCCGGTGGAAAATACCAAGCTGTCGAGGCCTTCGGGAGGTCGCGGGTCAGCTTCATTGCCCAAACCTTTTTGACCACCGGTTCCTCGTGGACCCGTCGTGGCGACGTTGTTACTGAAAATACAATTTTTGATGGTTGGGCTGCTTGTGCTATCACAGTAGATGGCGCCACCGATACCGTCGCCTCTGCTATTGCCGGCGTTTCCGCCGCCGCTTTCACTTCCCTGGTAAGTTGGCGGCGATCCACTGGATGCAGCATCCCCACCCTTTCCGCCGTTTCCGCCACAGCCACCTCGGGCGAAATTATTGCTTATGGTACAATTATTGATGTCTGGGCTGCTGCTGCCAAGACAGGCGATAGCACCGCCATAACCGTTTCCACTGCCGCTGCCGCCGCTACCGGCCCACTGGCCGTCAGGGTTTTCTGTAGGCTCTGCATTGGGAAGTAGAGTTCCATCAGTATTAAAGTCCGCGATGGTCCAATGGTCCCACGTTCCACTCAGGCCATCGGCTCCTTTACCGCCCTGGGCACCAGTGACGGTACAGTTGCTTATCACGCAGTATTGTACGGTGGGTGAAGCACCAGCACAGAGGATTGCGCCGCCGTAACCACTGCCACTGGCATTCGCTCCATTAAGGGCTAATGGCGGGGCTTGATTGGGGTCATCTTCCCAAGGATAGGGCACCGGCACGAAAAGAGAAACAGGGTTGCCATCATATCCGAATTGCCCATCTGCGGCTTTAGTGCCTCTGGCGTAACCGTTTCTGATGGTGAAACCCATAACTTTGCTATTGTTGCCCTCACCGGTGTGGAACCAGAAGGCGCGGTTCGCTGCCGCAGGGCCTCCTGCCGAAGGGCTGGCAGGCTGGCCCCCACAGTCAATAATCGTAGCGGCGATAATACTCGGATTAGGATTGGCAGGGTTAATTTCGCTTTTTACAGTAATGGCCTTTCCGCCAAAGTCGAGGTTAACGTTGCCAGTGCCGGTGTAGACACCTGGAGCAACAATGACCACATCACCATTGGCAGCAACGGTAATGGCACTCTGGATAGTGGGATAATCCCTTGATGGAACATACCGGTTTACCGCTAAAGCAAGAGTCTGTATAGATAACAAGATTATTGAGCTTATTAAAATTTGCCGTCTCATCTTACCGCCTCCACACACCAAGCATCTCATTGCCGTACCCACCTATATAAGAAGTGTCGTATAATGCACCAAGTTACAGAATACACTATCGTTTAATTATACATCATTAAAACCTTTTTAATAAACAAATTAGAAGTTAGACATTTAGTTATTAGGACTATAAGCATTTTTGCCTAAACCCTTTGCAACTACAATATTTACAAAGAAAACCCTTCTCCAAATGATGAAAAAGGCCTTACAAGAATCTAACATCCATCATCACGTGAACCCTTGGAGATTTTATTATAGTTCCTTTTCCAGAGAGGCAACTGCCCGCTCTTCAAACTCTTGCGGAATTATGATCGTGGGCTTAATCAGAATCAGCAGGATACTCTCATCCTTGATTTTGCTGCGGTTCTCAAAAAGTCTGCCGATAAACGGTATCTTACTCAGCACCGGCACGCCCTGTTCTCTTTCGGCTTCGCTGCCTATCTTCTGGCCGCCGAGCAGAAGAGTGCCGCCATCTGGAACGCTGACACCGGTCCGTACCTCCGCAGTCTGTGTCAACGGCAGTTGAACCTCAAAGGCCTGCGGATTAGTCCCGGTAGTTTGACCGACAAATCGCGTAGGCATACCCTTCAGTTGTCTAAATGTCGTTGTAATCCGCAGGGTCACATATTTCTTGTCGGCACTGATATAGGGTGTGACATTCAGGACCACACCATCCCAAGTATAATTGACCGTTGGGTTAGCAGTAGTCAGTACGGCAGTACCACCGGTTATTCCCAAGCCGGTAGTTTGTTCAATCTCCCAGTCAGACACGTACGCTATGTCGTTTATAACCCTGATCGCTGCGGACTCACCATTAAGCACAGTAACCTTAGGGGCATTAATAATCTTCGAATCCGTGTGGGCCTGCGTTGCCCTGATGATAAAACTCGCCTGAAGGTCATCGAGTATGGAACCGTAGCCTCCGCCAATTGTAGCCGCCAAAGCTCCTGCTTTTGTTACGCTTGAGCCTAAGCTTCCCGCTATGCCCGTATCAGTGGGTTTGATAGCGCTAAGGCTGTCCTGGGTGAAGCCAATCGCGCCGAACTTACCCCCAATCTTGATGAATGGAAGATCAAGGTCAATGCCAATTTCTTCGAGGAAGTTCTCGCTAACCGTCAGGAACCTCGCCTCGATGGCAATCTGTTCGCCAAGTGGCCCACGCAGGTCGTCGAGCAGTTTTTGGATTAGTCTGTGGTTTTCGAGCGTTTGTTTAACAATCAGTTTTTTTGGTATGTTTGGTAGTGGTGGATAGATTCTTATGGTGGCGTCGCCGCCCACCTCATACCAGCTTTCCCGGTCGACGCTGTTCTGCACGAGCTGAACAATATCATAGGCGCTTTGTTGTATTGCTTCGGTGCCCAAAAGCTCTTCAACTCCCCCACCACCGCCACCGCCACTAACGCCGCCACCGCCGCCGCCACCACCAGCAGCGCCACCGCCACCACCAGCAGCGCCACCACCACCAGCAGCGCCACCACCAGCAGCACCACCACCGCCACCACCAGCACCACCTGCTGCCCCGCCAATCACCATCTCGAAAGAAAAGTTGGCGGCGGCTCTAATCAACTCGGAAACGTCGTAAATCCGTATCTCCATTTTGCTGGGCAGCGACTCCGCGGTGGCAATTGTAATCACGCCGTCTCTGACTGTATAACCCAGTTTCGCAACTCTACCTACCGACTCCAACAAAAGCTCCAGCGCTGTACCGAGTGGGACAGCGGATATCGGATCCATATTTATTTCTGTATCCTGGTCAATATCAGCGTTATCGTACAAATCTCCCCACAGTGGCCTTATCTTCAACGGTGGCTCTGCTAAGTTTTTTAGCCGCTCTATTGCCTGGCTAAAAGGCATTGTCGGTGTGAAGTCCGAAAGGTCGACAATCTCTTCCATGCTTTTGTAAACAGCTTCGTTGGCGGGCTCCTGCCCAATTGGTTCTTTCGGTTTGCGAGTGGCGACAATCTCACGCCAATTCTTGGGCAGCCTAAACTCCTGAGCGTATGGAGTTGCCGATTCGTCGGCTTCTTTCAAGATTTCCGCTCTTTGCCTGCTTGCTTCCTTCTGTATCTCAAGTTGTTTCTGAAAGTTAATGGTATCATCCAGTGTGTCTTTCAATATCAGTGCCTCGTTATTTAACAGGTCTAACGCAAGCAGACTCTCCAGTTGACCGAGAGCTTCTTCATATCGCTGTTGTTTCATATAAGCCTGGGCGTTGCCCATAAGCTCAGTTATCCTCTTTTTCCTGTCAGCCTCGACCTGCTCAAGGTACCTCCGTTGCGCTTCCTGTGCTTCTATTTGCTTTTGCTGCTGCAGTTGTATCTGGCTTTTTTCCTGTTCGCCGACTATCTTTTCTCTTAGCTGCTTCATCTGACGGGCATATTCGTCAAAAGCGTCCTTCCCGATATGCAGTTGGTTCTCGTTCATAATCCACTCAGCCTTTGTAATTATCTCTTTTGCTTCGTCAAAGTCACCTTTGCTTACGCAAGTTTCTGCTTTTGCTATTGCATCGTTTACAAGAGCGCTGGTGTGACTGCGTATTACATTTCTTCTGCGATTAATTGCTTCAATGTAGCTGCCTTCTTCAGCCGCAGCCTTACCAACCTCGGGTATGGCAGCTTGGGTCTCACCGGCACCGGCCGCAACGGGCTCCTCAGCTTTTTCGACAGCTGCTGTTTCGGCTTTGGTGCCAAGCAGCTTATCCTCGACATCCTTAACGCTCGTCTCTGCAGGTGGCTGGTTAATCTCCTGGGGCTCTTCCTTAACTTCCTCTTTAGCTTCTATCACCGCTGCAGGCTCCGCGGGTTCAGTACCGAGTTCTTTGTTTATCCTGTCAAGCGACTTAGTTATCAACTCCTGTTCTTCTTCGGTGAGAAATTCACTGTCTTTGACATTCTCCAGGCGTTCCTTGGCCTCGAGTGCCTTGCCCTGTTTGGCTAATTCATTGGCTGTCCGAATCTCACCTAAAATCCGTTCCTTTTCAAGTGCTGCTGTGCGCGTTTTTTCCAGAAGCTGCTTTAGATTTTCGCGTTCCTCGTTTGTTAGGTAATCTTCATAGTCTTGTGCTCGAAGCAGGGATTGTTCTGCGGCTTTGTAGAAACCTCGTTCGTATTGCTCGGTTCCGGCCTTAATCCAGTCTTGAGCCACTTGGTGTACTATTGCCTGTTTGTTGGTTTCGCTTGCCTGTGGCCGAGCCATTGGCGGAGCAACTACCATGAGGAACAAAGCTGATACCAAAAAGACCAACCACCGCTTACGGCCTGCATAAATGATTAAAGACTTCACCGTCATCCTCCTACCTTAAGATTAGGAAAGTTTTCCTATATTCGCATCACTTAGCCCCACCCCTTTAAGATAGGGTGTTTACATAAAATAGGATACCTCCAAATCCACTTTTTTGCAAGGAAAAAATGAGCTTTGGCTCCGCCTAAGCTTTATTATTTCTTTTAAGCTATCGACGTCCTATATTGTTGCGGATGATTAAGCAACTCCAGCGGTTTGAGTACAGTTATCTGAATCAACGACACCGATACGTCGAAAAAAATACCTTGTTCACTACAGGCGGAAAAGGGGTCTGATATGTATTTTCAAGTCAAGCTCTGTCTTACACCTGCAAAATCAGCCTGAGAGGTTTTGATTTGCCTTATGTTGCTTTTCGGCCAATCATATATTTATTTCCTCCTCGCATCTTTGTTGTTATTGATAAGGACTTTGTCTGGATTTTTGCCTGCCTATTTTAGCCCGCAGCTCAGTCAATTTATTATTGAACTCTTTGAGAATCTTATCTTCAAGGTACACGCGGTTTTTGCTAACGATTGTCTCGGCGTTCTCAATAGCCGCTTCTGCTCTATCGAGTTCGCCCTGCTCCATATAATTTTGGACCTTCACAGCAGCATCATTGACAACCGCACTGGTATAGCTTCGCAGAACATTTTCTCTGCGCCTGCTGATTTCACTATCACTTACAGGTTTATTGGGTTCATCCTCTGTCTTCTCCTGCCGTTGCAAACTTCCTTTTGTCCGGGAACCAAGCAATTTATCTTCGATAGCCGTCACTGTAGACTCCAGTAGCTTTTTCTGAGGTTCTGTTTGTGCTGCGGTGGAAAGCTCAATTCTCTGGGTTAAAATGTTGTCTATTTTGACAAGGTAATCTTCCGCGGATTTTCCCACGGGTGCTACCAATAAACCGCTTCTGGTGACCTCAATGAAGCCTTGCCGGGCCTCTTCGAGCTGGCCGGCAAGATAAAGGCCTACACTGTGGTTATAAAGCTTATTGATTTCCGTTGTTCGCTGATTCAGTTGCTTCTTTAATACACTGAGGGTTTCTGTAATCTCACGTCGTTCGGCTTCGGTCAGAAATTCACTGTCCTTAAGTCCTTCAAGCCTGGATTTGGCTGTGCCTGGTCGGCCTTGCCCGGCTAACGCATTTGCAGCCTTGATTTGCTCTAATACATGCTCCCGTTCGAGTTCGGCTTTATAGGTTTTTTCCAAAAAGTTATTTAGCTGTTCATGCTCGAGGGTTGTTAAATACTGCTGGTACTCCACCGCCTGAAAGAAGGACTGCTCCGCCTGTTTGTAGAAACTTCGCTCGTATTGTTTCGTGCCAACCCGCATCCAATCTTGAGCCACCTGACGCAGAACTTTTTGTTTCTTGACTTCGTCTGGCTGGATTGGGTCCGCTTTCGAGACTTGTGCCAATAGCAAAACTGGCACCAACACTGCCAGAAAAGCCTTTTCGCTCAAAAATCTAATCAGAAATTTTCTGTTGTCCAAAGCCAAACTCCATTTAAAGACGACCCGCCCGCGGAAAATCAACGGCACTGAGTGACACTGATTTGCTGTATCCGGAACTTTTCTTTATACAAGTAAATCCATGGTTTGGCAAGTGAAAAATTTGATTTATGCTGCCCTTTGCGATATCATTTTTCACAAGTTATCCAAATTATCTGTAAGAGCTGGACATTAGATAATGACCCAGAAACCTCTTATCCTCGCTGTTGAGACCTCCGGCAGAACAGGTTCTGTGGCGATAGCAGACGGCCAACAGATGCTTGCCGAGGCTGTTTTTCCCACGCCTGTTAAGCATAGTGCGGAGGTTTTTCCAGCTGTTTGTGGCCTTCTGGGCCGTTTTAATAGGCGCCCGGACCAAATCCAGCACGTCTATATATCTGTTGGGCCGGGCAGTTTTACGGGCCTGCGGATAGCTGTAACCATCGCAAAAACAATGCACTTAGCGAACGCCGCGAAGATTGTAGCGGTGTACACTTCGGATTGTATCGCCGCCAATGCCGCCGACTATCCGCAAACAGAAGGCAAAGAGCTGAAAAAAATCGCCACCATCCTCGATGCCAAGCGCGGCCAATTCTTCGTTGCTGCGTATAAAAACAGTGATGGCCAGTGGATAAAAACGCTGCCTGACTGTCTGATGACCGCTTTGCAGTTTGTCTATAAGTTCGCCGATACCAAATCCCGTAAGGGATGCCCTACGGCAGAACCCATCTGGCTGCTCGGCGAAGGCCTGGTCTATTATAAGCACCTTTTCGAAGCACCCGGCATCGAATTCCTCGATAGCAACTTCTGGTGCCCGCGTGCCGCAAAGGTCCATTTACTTGGCTATAAAATGGCTTGCGAAGGACAATTCGCCGACCCTCTAACACTCAAGCCGGTTTACCTGCGAAGACCAGACGCCAAAGAAAAATTGGGGTGAGCATCAAGATATCCCTATCCAAAAGCCCTTGGGCCTGCCCGCCGTCTTGTCCGGCGACCTGTCCGCCGAAGCCTTGGCGAAGGCGGAAGCACAGGCGAAGTCGGATTTATCCAGTGGGTTACTTTGCGTTACTGCCTGCGGTTCGGATACTTATTTTTTCGTACGCCTTCGGCATACTCACTGTACGTTTCCTCATCGCTTGCCCTGTGAGATGCGTTGTCTGCTATCTCACCGGGGCCCGCACGCCCATATCCGGTTTCCTATCCCCTGTATGGTTTCGCACGTCTCGCACTCTGGCTTCACTCTCAGCGACCTCGGCACGATATGTTCCCAGTGCAAATTACTTTCCGCCCCGCAATATATGCACCGCTTCTCTGCTTCAACAAATTGCTTGTCTTCTCGCGTTATCTCCGACCACGACTTGGCCGCCTTACCTTTCACACATTCCCACTTTTCGCGCCCTTCATACTTTTGGAAGGTCTTGACATTTCCTCCCCGCCAAACTAAACTCCTATCAAAAAAGATGTTGTATAATATTATATTGGGCTAAAATTAATATGAATGAGAGATCCAATAATACGGATACGTTTGCAAACAATAATAAAACTGAGTTGATCCAGTCTGAAATTGCTAAGCTCACTCCAACGGGACGAAAAAGGTTCTTTGAGAAATTTTTTTTAGCAGCACTTGGAAGTATCCCTTGGGTTGGTGGATTCATCAGCACTATGGCCAGTTTTAAAACAGAATCTGGTGACGCCAAAGCAGATGACATGCGTACCCAGTGGCTTAACGAGCATCAACGCAAAATAAAACTGCTAACAAATACTCTAGACAATATTGCTGAGAGATTCGAAAAGCTTGGTGAACAAATTGACGAACGACTACAAAGTGAGGAGTACCTAAATCTAGTTCGGCGTGCATTCAGGATATGGGACCAGGCTGATACTAACGAGAAACGAGAATATATCGCCAACCTTGTCGCTAACGCGAGCAGTACACGCCTATGTTCTGACGATATTGTTCGTCTATTCATCGATTGGTTGAACACCTACCATGAAGCACATTTTGCAGTAGTTCGTGAAATCTATAACAATTCAGGCGCAACAAGATATGATATCTGGATGGAAATCTATGGCCAAATTCCTCGGGAAGATTCCTCAGAAGCCGATCTTTATAAGCTACTGATTCGTGACCTCAGTACCGGTGGTGTTATACGTCAGGAACGAGAAACTACTTTAGATGGGAAGTTTCTCCGCAAGCATCCTCGGCGATACAAAGGTCCCGCACCTCAAACTATGGAATCTGCATTTGAGGACAAAAAGCCATATGTTCTTACAGCTCTTGGACAAAAGTTTGTTCATTATACAATGACCGATGTTTTAAGACGACTTGAAGCAGGAGATAAAACTGGGGCTTGATATGCTCCTCTCTGAACCGCAGGGAAGACTCGCGTTCGTAGAGCTAATCGTTATTCTCCGTTGTTTGTTTTTAATCGGTTCGGTGATATAGAATGGGCTTTGATTCACAACAGGAACGTGTATAATGGTAGCATAAAATCAGTAGAAATCGTTTCGTATATTATTATGTTGAAGGGAAAAAAGAAACATGATGCTGTTTCCAATCACACCCTCTGATACCCAGAATAAAGCAAATCTACTTCGCTATTTTCGCGAGCGTGGAAATGAACGCCTTTCCGAGCTAAGAACAGAAATCGGAAACGAGAACTTTAAGAAACTGGCATCAGGCATAAATAACGAGATCATCAGTAGTCTTAACGCTTTCTGTGAAGCAATTCTTTCAAGAGCGACACGGGATTCTTGGGACAACTACCAGACGCTCCGCTCATTACTAACTTCTACATACTGCGCACAAGTGGCCATGCTTGACCTACGAAACGAAGTATGGCCTTACGAGTATATGGCCTTTTCTCGGCGAATTGGGGAACTCTGGGAGCATTTTGTTCGTATTCCTTTTTCCCATTCGGTTACTGAAATCACCCCATTCGTTCCTCCACTGTTTTCAGAAGTAAGGGCTAATCTACGAAAAGAGATTGAAGACTACCTCATGGAGTTACCCTTATCAGAAGATCAAAAATTGGAGCTCCTTCAGTACTACAAAAAAGTTTGGGTTTTGGTAGATTCTGGTGAGATCAGTCTCCAGCTTGATCTTCACGCTGAGATACAAGGCCGGAAGGTAAACATCGATTTCAAGAGCGGTTTTGGCTCAAACGAGAAAGGCAATACGAATAGATTGCTGATGGTCGCGACGATTTACCGAAACCTTGAAGAAGACTATGAGAACGTTCTTCTCGTTCGCGCCCAAGAGGACCAAAACAATCACTACTTTCAGACATTAAAACGGTCGGAGGTGTGGGAAGCCTACTGTGGAACCGATGCCTACGATAAGATTGGAGAATACACCGGATTTGATCTTAAAGGATGGATACAGCAGAATATCGATTGGCATTCTGATTTGCTTTCCGAGTCGATAGCTCATTTTCGTGAGAATAACTTACTCCAGTATTTGGAATGGTAGTTCAAGAAAGACATAGAGACCCATATCGGGCGTTTTTCACTACTGATGAGGCCCTCGGGGCCTACATGGCTTCGCTTCTCCACCTGAAGGAAGAGGATACTCTCTTTGAGCCTGCGGCTGGGGACGGCCACTTGATTGATGCCGCACTCGCTATTCAGCCTTCTGTCTCAGTCACTGCATACGAACTACATCCAGATCACGCTGAAAACCTACGGAAAAAGTATCGGGACAATGGAAGGATTGAGATTTTCGAGCGTGATACTATATTTTGTAGTGATCTCGAACTCAGAGAGAATTTTGGCCCTAGATTTTCGAAGATTCTGGCTAATCCACCATATGGAGGTTGGCAAGAATATGAACGACGCGCAGAACTAAAGAAACGTTTTCGAGGGTTCTACGTGCGTGAAACATATACCCTGTTCCTGCTGCGGTGCTTGAAGCTTCTTGAGAGGGACGGACATCTCGTCTTTATTATTCCAGACACCTTTCTTTATCTTCACTTACATACTCCGATCCGAAAGTATATTCTTGAGAATCACACTGTCGAAAGTATCGATGTTTTCAGGTCCTCGCTTTTCCCTGGCATCACCTTTGGTTACGCGGGGTTATGTATTATCGCCATTCGTGCATCGTCGCCAACATCAATGCATTCTTTTCGTCTCCGATTCGTAAACTCTCTCTCGGACTTTCAGTCGCCATCTCATCTTGAAGCTAATTCAAGTTTAATTTTACAGAAAGATATACTGCGTACACATAGTTTCACGATTCCCGTTTCACCGAATCAGGCGATTCTTGAAGAAACGTCAGAGCAAGGCCTCACTATGGCAGATATTGCTCATTGCGTGACAGGTTTTTACTCTGGGCGAGACAAATTCTTCCTCCGATGTGCTTCAGCGAATGTGAAAAGATCGAACGGTTACGAGATAGTAGAACCTAGTCTTGTTGAGGGTCATCCATTCTCAAAGCTTTCATTACTCGATGGAATCGAGGGGAAGCGTTGCTTTATCCCAATTTTGAAAGGAGGTGGATATAATTTCATCAAACCTGCTCAATGGTATGTTGACTGGAGCGAGAAGGCTGTAGCCCATTACAAAAGAGACAAAAAGGCTAGATTTCAGAATCCCTCATATTATTTCAAGCCCGGAATAGGCTTTCCGATGGTCACTTCGACAAGCCCTACAGCCGCCCTGATAGATGATTCTTTGTTCGACCAATCAATAGTCGGCATTTTCCCGAAAGGAAACATCAGTCTGGAGTTCCTTCTAGCTTACTGCAATTCCATGCCGTTCTGGGCATGCCTCAAGGCAATCAACCCTTCTGCAAACAACTCGGCAAAATACGTTCTAAGAACTCCCGTCATATTGCCAGATTCAGAACTTGAAGAAAAAATCTCAATGAAGACTCGTGAGTTGCTTCAAGAGTTGAAGGTTGGCAGGTCATCAGGATCGATTCTTCAGAGGGAGATTCTTCAATCCATTACTGAATACGTAAAAAGGAAAGCGTCCAAAAGGGCGCTGGAGTCAACGGCGCTCCGCGCCGTGGCTCAGCTTTAAAGTTGTTCATTGAACTGGACTCGACTTTCCCGTCACTGCTTTTGCTTTTTCCATTTTGCTTTTTTACTTTTGCGTTCTCAGCGGTAAAATAAATTTGTGTTAATCTGCGGAATCTGTGGTTACAATTCTCCCCCAAAATCGCCCAACTTTTACCCGCCACTCCGTATGGCGGGCTTGTCCGCCGTAACTTTTTACCTTTTGCCTTTTTAATTACTTTCCCTATCCCCTACACCCTAAACCCTATCCCCTATCCTCTTTTCAATCAAATGCGCAGTTACCCGCACACCAAAAACGGCTAATTTAAAATTTTTTTTATCTCTTTCCACATAAGCACTTGCAAATTTTGACCATCCCAAAATTGCCCGAATTTTCAACCAAATGCACATGTTCGCCCTACTAAGGGGAACGTCTTTGTTCGAAACGCTATGAAAAATAGTAAAAGTTTATTTGGTCGGCTTAATAACGAAGTCCGAAGGAATTTTACCCGCCGTAGCCGTTGTTGCGAAGGCGGGTCGGCGGACAAGGCAACGGCCTTTCACAGAAGCTCGCTTCGAGAAAAGGCCTTGCCGAAGAACGCGTCCCGACCAAATCTCTGCGCTCTCTGCGCCCTCAGCGGTAATAAAAATAACTGTGTCAATCTGTGTAAATCCGTAAAATCTGTGGTTAAAAATCTATCAATCAAAAATAACAAATTATGCAAAACAAACCCAATTTCCGAAAAGCCAAAAATGAACTTAACCCATTATATGACAAAGTATTATGAAAATAAATCGCCCCTTCGGACGATGGAAAAACAAACCCAATCAAACCCAATTTTATCGGCCTTAGGCCAACTTGCCCTTTGCCACATCTTTAGCGAAGTAGGTGATTATTATATCAGCCCCGGCTCGTTTGATTGAATATAAAATTTCAAGCATTGCCTGTTCTTTATCCAGAAGGCCTGCCTCGGCGGCAGAATTGACCATCATATATTCGCCGGAGACGTTGTAGGCGGCGATGGGTACATCAAATCTTTGCCTTGCCTGATAAATAACATCGAGAAAACACAGGGCGGGTTTTATCATTACGATATCAGCGCCTTCTTCGATATCGAGGGCGATTTCGGCCAAAGCCTGCCTTGCGTTGGCGGGGTCCATTTGATAGGTTTTGCGGTCGCCGAAGGCAGGGGCGGATTCGGCTGCGTCTCTAAATGGCCCATAGAAAGCGGAGGCGAATTTGGCCGAGTAGGCCATTATCGCGGTCTCTTCAAAGCCATTTGCTTCAAGAGCCTCACGGATATATCGCACCCGCCCATCCATCATATCGGAAGGAGCGACTATATCAGCACCGGCCTGAGCGTGCGAGAGAGCAACCTTGGCCAAGAGTTCGCAGGTCGCATCGTTATCAATACTTCCAAACTGCTTTACCGCCGAGTTCGCAGAGGCCGCTGAGTATGTATTTTTTTTAATTTGTTTCATTTCTGCGTTCTCCGCGTTCTCTGCGGTTAATTTCTTTTTTATGACGCCACAATGGCCGTGGTCGGTGTAGGCGCAAAGACAGACATCGGTAATGACAAGCAAATCAGGCACGGCCTTTTTGATTTCGCTGACAGACTGCTGGACAGAGCCTTTTTCCGACCAGGATTCTGAGCCGGTCTTATCTTTTTTATTCGGCAGGCCGAAAAGCAGAACGGCAGGTATTCCCAGATTGAAAATTTCTTTTGCCTCACCGACAACCGTGTCCGGCGAAAAATGAAAGCAGCCTGTCATTGACTTAATCGGCTCTTTCAGGCCTTTGCCCTGCCTGACAAAGAGAGGATATACGAGGTCATTCGTGCTTAAGCTCGTTTCGCGCACCAATCTTCGCATAGAGGCGCTGCTACGCAGCCTTCGCAATCTGATTTTTGGAAAACTCATAAAATAACTCCGTTATTTAGTTCATTGTTCTTAGTTCGTTGTTCATGGTTTACAACGAACTCAATACTAAGTTATCTCCTGGTCTGTAAGATAGCAGGAGGGTTCGTTAAACCAGTTTTCGCTGCTTGATAGGCTGTTCAAAAATCTAAAGTTACCCCTGCACAGGTCGAACCATTTGCATTTCAAACAGCGTTTATCCGCGAATTCTGATTTATTGCGGAGTTTTTTTAGCACCGGCTCATCTTCATTTGCCCAGATTTGCCTAAATGTTTTGTCTCTGATACTGCCGAGCGAGTAGTTGCGCCAGAACTGGTCTGGATGGACAGAACCATCCCAAGTGACGCAGGCGATTTTTTCTCCTGTTTTGTTGCCGCCGTGCAATGTCAAAAGTTTTTGACATTCCTCGATAACCCCCAGGCAGGCCTGGGGGCTAAATACGTCGCCGTACCGGCGATGGCTAAACTCTTTCAATTTTATCAGAAGAAACGGCCCATCCGCGTGATTGCCAACGGTGAGCACTTCATCAATGAGATTTTTTCGTACACACTCATCTGTTTTTTCTATTATTGTGTCAACGGCCTGACGAGTTTGCTGTGACGTAAGGATTTGGCCGTTAAGTTTTTTTGCCCTGCCGGTTCGAATCAAATGATAAAAGCAAACCCTCCGTGAACCTATCGAAGCTGCGAGTTCGAAAACGAAAGGGATTTGGCTGGCATTTGACTTTGTTATGGTAAAGCGAAGCCCCGTTTTTATGCCGGCCTTTTGGCAATTTTCGATTCCCATTACAGCAGCTTTAAAACTGCCTTTTGATGCCCTGAACTGGTCGTGGAATTTTTCATCTCCATCGATGGAAACGCCTGCATAACTTACACCTGCCTGTGCAAGCTTATCGGCGGCAGCCGAGTCAATCAGTGTCCCGTTAGTGGAGATAACGGTCCGCAAGTCCAGCCTTTTCGCCTCGGCCAATAACCCAAATAAATCTTCGCGAAGTAGCGGCTCACCGCCGCTAAACAGTACCACAGGGCAATTAACTTCTGCAAGCTGCGACAGCAGTTTCTTCGCTTCGGCAGTATTTAACTCGTCATCACAGCGACTGGTTTGCGAAAAGCTATAGCAGTGCAGGCACTTGAGGTTGCATTTTGACGTACAGTTATAAACAACGACCGGCCCGGACGAATTCGCCTTCGCCAATCCTTCTTCGCTAAAGCTACGAAGGACAGGAGCTACGGCGGATGAATCTGCCGCCGAATACCGCAATGCGTCGGATTCACCCTCCCTGCCGCAATATAGTTTCGATATGTTTATCATTTCCTTCTCCGTAATAGTTACTACTACGAAGGACAAGTATATGTTTTCTTAATCGCATCCAGCAGGCCGTCGATAGTATGCTCACTTGCTTCAACATCGATTTTGACGCGGAGGTTTTTCAATTGTTCGGAGGTTGCTGGGCCAATCGATGCCACTTTAACGCTGCCGGAGTTTATAATGCCGCTTGCTATTTGTTCAAAAAATCCGTTGACCGATGAAGTGGATGCAAACGTCAGCCAATCGATTTTACTCTCGGCGATTTCCTGCTTTAGGCAGGTGCAATCGTTTTTCTCTGCCGCGATGTTATAAATAGCCGTATTTGTAACCTCATCTTCGCCCTGGGCCAATAGCTCCATAAGCTCGTTTGAAGCGGCCTGTGAGCGCAAAAGCAGGACCTTTTTGCCCTTCAGTTTTGCAAATGCCCTTAATTGTTTGCCGAGCTCTCCACTGGTGAAAACACTCGGCACAAAATCGGCCTTTATCCCAAACTCGGCCAATCGGTTGGCGGTTTCTCTGCCTATGGCTGCGACTTTCGCGGAACCGAAAACGCGTGCATCTTTACCCAAGTCTTTCAGGGCCTCGAAGAAAATATCCACGCCGTTTGTGCTGGTAAAGACCACCCAGTCGAACTCCACAATTTTGGCAAGTGTCTGCAGAAACTGATTAGTTTGCGTCAAAGGTTTGATTTTTATGGTTGCAAACTCTATCGGATTGCCGCCCTCGTTTATGATTTTGGCGGCAAAGCGGGCATTGCCAATCCGGTCACGTGTTACGACTATGGTTTTGCCGAACAGCGGCTTTTTCATAAACCAGTTCAGTCCCGGCTCGCTTTTGGCGGCTGTGCCGACGACCATAATCGCCGGCGGCCCGATTTTCTCCTGCCGGCATTTTTCGCTTATACTGCCGATTGAGGCTTTAACGACTCGTTGGCTCGGCAAACTAACGTCGGCGATGGCTACCGCCGGCGTCTTCGGGTCCATACCGTTTTTGATTAGCTCGCCAGCGATAAAATCCAAGTTATCCATCGCCATATAAAAGATGATGGTTCCGCTGAACTCAGCAAGCAGATGCCAGCCGATATTGCTTTTCTGTTTTCCTTCTGCTTCTTTGCCTGTAACGAAGATAACCTGCGAATTATATTTTCTGTCGGTCAGCATAATGCCGGCATAAGCGCCTGCAGCGACACCGGCGGTTACACCCGGCACTATCTCAAAATCGATTCCCGCTTCAGCAAGTGCCGCAGCTTCCTCGGCAGCCCTGCCGAAAATGCAGGGGTCGCCGCCTTTTAGCCGAACGACAATCTGCCCGCTTGATGCTTTCTCGATTAAGAGTTTGTTGATTTGCTCCTGCGAAAACGAATTCGGCCCGACGCCTTTGGGTATGTTGATAATCTCAGCGTCCTGGCGCGCAAAATTAAGTAAGGCTGGATTGACCAACCTGTCGCAAATCACGCAATCGGCGGTCCTGAGAACCTCAGCGCCGCAAACCGTAATCAAATCCGCCCTGCCGGGCCCAGCCCCGACCAGATATACTTTGCCTTTGTCTTTGCAGCCTGTCATTTTTCCAGTTTTTCTAAAATTTCCGTGCCGCCGGCTTCGAGAAGCTCTTTCGCAAGTTTTTCTGCCGACTTTTCAGCATGCTCAGCCAGGCCGGTAATTTCTCGCCTGATAAAATTCTTTCCTTCACAATCTGATATAAACGCAAAGATTCTGATGTCGCCTCGTTCAATTTCCGCAAAGGCCCCCGCCGGTGCGTGGCAGCCGCACTGCATTGTTACCAAAATCTGTCTTTCAGCAAAAGTAACCGCTTGTACTTTTTTGTCATCAATGGCGGCGATAAGCCCGCTGGTTGCGGTATCATCAGCCCTTGTCTGAACAGCTAATGCACCCTGTGCCGGTGCAGGAATAAACTCTTTCGGGTCAAAGTAGAACGATATCTTCTCTGCCAAGCCGAGTCTCTCTACCCCTGCCCTTGCCAGAATAATCGCATCAAACTTTCCTTCTTCCAGCAGTCTTATTCGCGTTGTAACGTTGCCTCGGACAGGCATTAGCTTCAGGTCCGGCCTTAAACGTTTCAATTGAACCATCCTTCTAAGGCTCGAAGTGCCGACCTTTGCCGACGCCTTAAGCTGCTCGATGGAACTAACGGCCTCAGTCGACAAAATGCAGTCTTCGACAAATCGCCTGTCACAAACCGCTGCTATAGTTAATCCTTCTCGCGGCTGTGTGGGCAAATCCTTTAAGCTGTGTACGGCAAAGTCAGCTTCGCCCGATAGCAGAGTATCTTCAACCTGCGAGGTAAAAAAACCGCTCGTCTTTAATTGCCATAGCGATGTCTTTTTGTCTCGGTCGCCTCTGGTAGTTACTTTTTTAATCCTGATTTGTATTTCAGGATAAATTTCCTTTAGTTTGCCCAGTATAATCCGCGTCTGGGCAATGGCCAGTGCTCCGCCGCGGGTTGCAACGGTTAGAACGCTCATTGTTGGCTGCGTCCATTCTGCGCTGCGCTACGAACGGCAGGCTCATTCTGCGAAAGAAACATTTTGTTAATCAAATCGGCTGCCTGTAGTTGCTCTGCACTCGGCTGCTGGTCGCCGCCATTTTTAAGGAAGTTGATTGGCCCGTGCAGTATCTTTTTAACCAGCGACTCGGCGAAACACCGCAGTTTTTCGCTGTTGTCGTTGCCGAAGTTTTTCGCATAACGCCCTGCTTCACTGCGGGCAAGCTCAAGCCCCCTGCGGGTCAATTGTGAAATCACGGGCACAAGATTCAACGAGCTGTACCAGCCGGCAAACTCATTTGTAAAATCAGTGATAATTTGCCGAGCCTTGTCAATTTCACCTTTTCGCTTCTCTTCATTTTCGATTATCCGTCCGCCTTCGCTAAAGCTACGGCGGACAAGCCCGCCCAAATCATCAATATCGTACAGCCGGACGCATTCTAACTCGCCGACTTTAGCCTCTATGTCCCTCGGAACGGCAATATCTATGATTAGAAGCGGCCTTTTTCTATGCGCCAGAATTTTCGAAGCTGTTTGGTATGTTAATATCGGCTCTTGCGATGCTGTTGAGCTAATCACCAAGTCAACCTCAGCCAATCTGCCAGCCAGTTCTTTTAAGCCGATTGCCTCGCCGGTGTTAAGTCGGCTGCAAACAGCCTGCGCCTTCGCTTTATCGCGGTTGGCTATAATCAACCCCCCTACCACCGCCTTGACCAGATACTTTGCCACAAGCTCGGCATTCTCGCCGGCTCCGATTACCATTGCCGCAGCAGCCGACAAATCAATTTCTCTTTTCGCCAACTCCACAGCGGCAAGGCCGACCGAAGCAGCGCCGCCATTAATATTCGTGTTGGTTCGCACAGCCTTTGCCGCCCGAAATGCACTGTGAAAGAGGTGGTGGAATAAAAACCTGCTCATCCGGCTGTCCAAAGACTCCGTGTAGGCGGATTTTACCTGCGACAGAATTTGACTTTCGCCCAGCATTTGCGAATCAAGGCCGCAGGCAACCTCGAAAAGGTGTCGGGCGACATCAATGCCGGACATCTCTCGGCTGTATTTACGCCACGTTTCGACCGCATCGGGCTTTATTTGCCCGATAAGCCCTGTTAGGAACCTCTTGCAGTCGAAACTTTTTTTGGCGTAAAGATAAAATTCAAGCCGATTGCAGGTCTCTAAAATCACCGCTTCGCTTATTCTTTCTTCAGCGTGCATTTGCCTGAGCATAGAGTGCCGCTGCTCGCTGCTGAAGATAGTCTTCTCGCGCAGCTCTACCGGGCAGTTATGAAATGTCAGATTATTCAGGAAAAGTTCCATTCTTCGTTACACTACGAATGGTAAACCATTTTTTGCGCAGATTAAGTATACCGAAAATCTGCTGCTGCAAATAGACAAATTTATGCCGCACCTATTTTATAAGGTGCGCTCACGGTAAAAAGTGATTGATTGCCAGTGGCTTGAATGATACTGGTGGCGCAAAAATTAAATAGGTGCGGCACAAAATCCAAAATCTCAGCTAACGGCCGATCTTATCACACCGCCTCTATCGTCGAAGGCGGTTTGGGGGCGATGTTGTAAGTAACGCTGACGACGCCGGGGACGTCGCGAATAATTTCGCGGGCGAGTTTTTCAAGGGTTTCAAACGGCAGTCGTGTAGGTGTTGCGATTCGAGCGTCGACGCTGTCCCAGCAGCGGATTTCTACTTGCTGACCGAAATCTCGTTTGCCGTCGCGCATACCGGTTACGCGGTCCTCGTGAAGGATGGCCATATACTGAAATGCCTTTGTATCCTTTAGCAGCCGTTCGATGATGACAGTCGCCTTGCGGACAATCTCGATACGTTCCGGTGTTACCTCACCTATCACGCGTGCCGCCAAAGCCGGGCCGGGAAACGGAATGCGATTGAATACTTCATCCGGCAGGCCGAGCGCTTTGCCTACTTTTCTGACGCCGTCTTTACGGAGCTGAATGAGCGGCTCGATGATGCGGTAGCCGAAGGCCTTCTGCGGGTCGATGCCGAGCTGCTCGAAGACATTGTGCTGCCGCTTTATCCCTGCTACGGTCTCATCGACATCGGTCAGGATGGTCCCCTGAAGAAGATGTTTCGCACCGCTTTGTTTGACGATGCGTCCAAATACTTTTTTGTAGAATGTCTGGGTAATGGCTTCGCGTTTTTCTTCAGGGTCTGTTATCCCTTTCAGCGCCGCGAAGAACTCTTTGCGGACATCGACTATTTCGACTGTAACGCCCAGTTTCCGAAAGAGGCTCACGACCTGTTCGGGTTCGCCTTCGCGCATAAGGCCGTTTTGGATAAAGACGGTTTTAAGATTTTTCCCCAAAGCCCGATGGCCGAGCATCGTAACCGTAGATGAATCGACGCCGCCGGATAGGGCATTTATTGCTGTTCCACTATCGACAGTGTCCTTGATTTCTTTGACCTTCTCACTGATAAAGCTTTCGGTGCTGAGTTTTTGTGCGGTGATTTCGGTAATCATTTGCTGACCTCCTTTTCATCTAAAGCCTTTGTATGATGATTGACGCCGGAGGTATTTTGGTCGGCCTTGTCGATAAAGGCAAGGGAAAACCCAGCTGCTGGCTGCTTATGACCCGAGCAACGCCGGAGAATTATCCGGATAGTCTCTTTGCCTTTTGCCAGAACACAAGTATTAGAACACCCAACACCAAACAGCTCAAAGAATCACCCAGAAACCACAGAGCAGGCATTCCCACTGCCAGTCCCGTTATCATGCAGACCACACCTATAAAAACCGCAGCAAGTCCGGAGAATGGCACCAGCACTCCATATTTCACTGGGTTCAGCGCCAGAATAATGAAAAACGCTCCAATGCCTATAAACGTAGCTGATACCGTACGAATTGCATACATAATCAACGGTGAGTCCGGCAGCGTCTCAATCCCAAAGAAGCCTGTAATAGATTCGTATGCCGACAACGGCAAAAACAACCCTACCACCAGCAGGCACAAAATACCAGCTATCCACAGACAAATTTTTAATCCACGCATTTGTTTCCCCTTTCAAATAACGTTTCTTTTTTAATCTTTGACCCATAGCCACCGCACGTCATCCGTTGGCTATTGGTTTTCATTTTGCCCTATTAGTCTTAGCATCGGCTAAGATAATTCATTTTTGCCAGTGTTTTTTCTTGACGGATTTGAGTGGATTTGGTTAAATATAGTAACTATGAGGCAAATCAACCGTAAAAATACTGCTAATTGGTGGTGGCCTGCGGAGTAAAACCGGCAGGCTTTGCGGTGATTTGCCATACATAATTGAATAGTCAGATTTTCAAAAAATGCAGCCTGTTGGAAAGACAGGCTTTTTTTATTTGTATTTTTGGCCGTTTACAGCTAAAAATTGCTGCTAAAGGAAGGAAAAATGGATGATTACAAGCAAATAATAACCGGCGCAAAGCCAGGGCAGATTGTGCCGATAGTCAAGGAGATTGATATTGACGAGCCGGTGGACTTTTTCGCCAGGCTTAGCAACTACGGCCGAAGTAAAAACTGCTGCCTGCTGGAGGCAAGTGACTACCTCGCGGAAAATGCGCTTAGTTTCGGCACAGCCCGACCCGCCCTTTATCTTACCGGTACCGGCACCGAATTTTCCATTCAGGCCCTGAGTAATACCGGAAGACGAATGCTCGAATATCTATCCGCCGATAAGAGCAGATTCAGCTTTTGCGAATCGGTGAAATTCAGCCCGAACCAAATCAGCGGGCAAATTAAGCGACCTGATAAAGTGGTTGATGAGCAGACGCGCCTGACAAGTGTAAATCAAATGGACGTGCTTAGGGCGGTAGCGTTTGCATTTAAGCTGGCCAGCAAACCCTTCCGCGTAACCTGCGGACTGCTGGGGGCCATAAGCTACGACTTTATAGACCAGTTTGAGAAGCTCCCGCCCAGCGGTGAAGACCTCCTGGGCAATCCCGATTACGAGCTTTACTTCGCCGACAATATCTTTCTGGTCGACCACGCAAACAAAAAGGGTTATGTGATTGTCAATGTAATGATAACGGACGGCGACCGACGGAGCATAGTCGACGAGGCACAGGAGTGCTTCGATTACTATCGGAGCGTCTCAGACTCCGACATACCAAAAGGACAAAAGTATATGGGGCATATCCGCCCTGCTTCAACGGACACCAGCCAAGCCGAGTATGAACAGATGGTGCGAAAGGCCAAGCAGCATATTCTCGACGGCGATATTTTTCAGGTGGTCCTGAGCAGAACGAAACTAGAGCCTTGCCCTGATGAGCCTTTGGATGTCTATAAACGGCTGAGAGTCCTGAATCCCTCGCCGTATATGTTTTATCTTAATACGCCCAGTACGATACTCATAGGCTCCAGCCCGGAACTGAATCTCCGCGTCAGCGGCGGCAGGAAACGCAACGTCGAAATCAGGCCTATCGCCGGCACAAAACCGAGGGGCAAAATCGGCGAGCAAATCGACGCCGACACCGATTTCAGGTACGAGGCTGAACTGAAGCTCGACCGCAAGGAATTGGCTGAGCACATAATGCTGGTCGATTTGGCGAGGAACGATATCGCCCGTGTCGCCGAGCCCGGCAGCAGAGTTGTTACGGAACTTTTGGCAGTCGAAAAATACGCATCGGTCCAGCATATGGTAAGCAACGTCAGAGGCAAGCTCGCTGCGGGACTTGACGCATTGAGTGCGTACCTTGCCACGATGAATATGGGAACGCTCACCGGCGCTCCGAAGATTGAAGCGATGAAAATAATCCGTCAGCTCGAAAAAACCAAACGCGGCTACTACGGCGGCGCCGTCTGCTATCTGACTGTCGATGGCCAATTCGATAGTTGTATCACGATAAGAAGCCTTCAGGTTAAAGACCACACAGCTTATGTTCGAGTCGGCGCAGGCATCGTCCACGACAGCATTCCAAAAACCGAATTTGAGGAAACCGAACACAAGGCAAGGTCCTGTATACAGGCCGTTCAGGGAACCTAATATCAGAGGCCGAATCTTATGAAAGAAAAAACCGCAAGAGTTTTGTTCATCGATAACTTCGATTCGTTTACGTACAATCTTGTCGATGATTTTTGTAAACGCAATTGTCAGGCGAAGGTATATCGAGCCGATACAACAATCGAGCAGCTTCGTGCGGTTGCCGGCAAGTTCAATCCCGACCTTCTTGTGATTTCGCCGGGCCCTGGTACGCCGGATACCGCAGGCGTCTCACTTTCGGTGGTGGATTACTTCAAGGACAAAGTGCCGATATTCGGCGTCTGCCTCGGTCATCAGGTAATAGCACAGTATTTCGGCGGTAAAGTTACTCACGCCCCTGAGCCGATGCACGGCAAGCCCTCACGAATAACACACAATGAAAAAGGCATATTTGCCGGCGTGGAAAACCCGCTCCAGGTAGGACGCTATCATAGTCTTTGTATCTATACATTGGAGATTCCGGACTGCCTAAGACAGACGGCTGAATTTGAAGGCGTCTGTATGGCTATTGAACACAAAGAACTTCCGATATATGGCGTGCAGTTTCATCCGGAAAGTATTCTGACTCCCGCAGGCGGGAAGATAATCGAAAACGTTCTGGCAATAGCAGCTTCAAGAAAGAAAAAGTTTAAAGCTTAAAACTGAAAATGCAAAACCAAAAGTCAAAACTTAAAACCGATTTGAAACAGAGGGCGTATAAATATTCTATCAAAATCATAGAATTTTTGGACTCTCTGCCCCAGGACAGGTCAACAAGTGTTATTGCAAATCAACTATTGAGATCAGCCACATCTGTAGGTGCAAACCTTGTTGAAGCTAAAGGTTCCAGTTCAAAGAAGGATTTTACCAGCTTTTTTAGCTATGCTCTTAAGTCTGCTAATGAAAGTCTTTACTGGCTTGGGTTGTTAAGAGATGCCAAAAGAATCAATAGCCCAGAACTTGGCTACCTTTTAAATGAAACCAAGGAATTGGCAAACATACTTGGCTCAAGCATTCTAACGCTGAAGGGGAAAAGATAAGTTTTGAATTTTTGGTTATGGTTTTTGATTTTAAACTTTAAGTTTTCAGTTTAATTACAACAAGGGAACAACGTGGCGGCGATAACTGAATATATCGAGCCATTGCTACTGGGCAGAGATTTGAGCCTTGAACAGGCAACGAGCCTTTTGGATGTCGTCTTCGAAGGCGGCGTCAGCGAGGTGCAAATCGCCGCATTTCTTACGGCGATGCAGACCAAAGGCGCAACATCGGCTGAGCTTGCGGGCTTTGCCAAATCGCTGCGTGAGCACGCCATCCGTGTGAAGGTCGATGTCGAAAATCTGGTTGATACCTGCGGGACAGGCGGCGGTGCCATTAAAACCTGTAATGTCTCAACCGCTGCGGCAATAGTGGCCGCGGGTGCAGGTGTTTACATCGCCAAGCACGGTAATCGCGGGATAACCAGCGGCTGCGGCTCAGCGGATGTGCTCGAAGAATTAGGCGTCAGGATAGACGCCCCCGCTGATGTTGTGGCAGAGTGTATAAAGCAGGCGCATATCGGATTTATGTTTGCACCGATGTTTCATCCGGCAATGAAGTATGTTCAGCCTGTACGAAAGGCTCTCGGTTTCAGAACAGTCTTTAACATACTTGGCCCTTTGGCAAATCCAGCCAGTGCGCCGAGACAGGTGCTGGGTGTAGCTGATGAAAGTCTGATGCAGCCGATAGCTGAGGCACTTAAACTTTTAGGTACACAATATGCAATGGTTGTACACAGTGAGGGGCTGGATGAAATAAGCACAGCAGCGGTTACAAAAATCGCAGAGTTGAAAAACGGCCGGATTACAAACAAAGAACTGAATCCGGAAGATTTGGGTATAAACCTGGCGACGCTCGAAGAGCTTAGGGTTACTGACGCCAAGTCGAGTGCAAGGGTATTAAGGGACATAGTAAACGGCAAAGAGGCCGGAGCACGCAAGGATATTGTCGTTCTGAATGCCGCTGCCGCCATAATCGCCGGCGGTTTGGCCGACAATTTTGAATCGGCGATTAAACTGGCAGAGACCTCCCTCAGTGATGGCAAAGCATTAGTGTGCATAGAAAAGTTAATCGAAGTTTCCAATAAAATGTAATTGAGAGACAAACTACGAGTCACGGGCGACGAGAGACAAGCGACGAACTATGCTGATAGTGAAAGTTAAAATTTGCGGTATTACGAATTATCGGGACGCCGCCGCTGCGGCGGATATGGGTGCGGACTTACTGGGCTTCAATTTTTATCCTAAAAGCCCGAGGTTCGTAACGCCGCAGGAAGCAGCACAAATAATCAATAAATTGCCGGCATTCATCCACGTTGCCGGCGTATTTGTGAATGCTTCGCTTGACCATATTAAAGATGTTATCGGCGAGTGCAACTTAGACTGGGTGCAGTTGCACGGCGACGAAAGCCCTAAGTTCTGTGATTCGCTGCGTTCTCTTAATGTAAGAACAATGAAAGCGATTCGCGTAAAAAGCCAGACGGATATCGAAAAGGCAGAGAGATTCTTCACCGATGCCCTTTTGCTGGATGCCTTTGACCCCAAAAAATACGGCGGCACGGGCCTAAAGTTTGACTGGAACATAATCGGACATATCAACAAACGCGTTTTCCTGGCGGGCGGAATAAATCCCGATAATGTAGAGGCCGCGATTGAATTGGGAGTCTATGGAATTGATGTTTGTAGTGGCATTGAAGCAAGGCCAGGCAAAAAAGATATTAGAAAAATGAGGAAACTATTCAAAAACATACAACAAATTAGAGGCTAATAAAACGCAAAGCTAAACAGGAATAGAATATGAAATATAAAGGCAGATTCGGAGATTATGGCGGCTTCTATGTGCCGGAAGTCTTGATACCGCCGCTGGAAGAACTGGAAGAGGCATTTTATCGCTTCTATGAGGACGAGCGATTCGTGGCTGAGCTTGCGCAGCTTTTGAAAAACTACGCCGGCAGGCCAACCCCCCTTTACTTCGCAAAAAGGTTCAGCGACTATGTCGGTTTTAAAGTGTACTTAAAGCGCGAGGACCTTCTGCACGGCGGAGCACACAAGGTCAATAATACCTTGGGACAGGGCCTGCTGGCGAAATATATGGGCAAAACGAAACTTATCGCCGAAACCGGCGCCGGCCAGCACGGCCTGGCAACGGCAATGATTGGCGCCCTGTTTGGTATGGAGACAAAAATCTTTATGGGCACAATCGACATCGAGCGGCAAAGCGTCAACGTCCACAAGATGAGACTGTGCGGCGCAGAGGTCGTGCCGGTCGAAGGCGGAACGGGCACCCTCAAAGACGCTATCAATGACGCCCTTCGTTACTGGACGGCTCACGTTACAGATACGTTTTACCTGTTTGGTTCGGCTGCGGGGCCACATCCATATCCTACAATAGTAAAACATTTTCAAAGCTGTATCGGCAAAGAGGCAAGAAACCAGTGCCTCGAACAAATCGGAAGATTACCCGATATGGTCGTCGCCTGTGTCGGCGGTGGCAGTAACGCCATCGGCATCTTTTCAGGTTTTATAAATGACAGGGATGTGAAGTTAATTGGTGTCGAGGCAGGCGGAAGAAGTTTAAGAAGCGGCAAACACGCTGCGACACTTGTCGCAGGACGCGTCGGTATCCTGCACGGTGCAAAGGCTTACCTGCTGCAGGACAAAGAAGGTCAGGTCAATGAGACCGAATCCGTAAGCGCAGGGCTGGATTACCCCGCTGTCGGACCCGAACATTGCCTCCTGAAAGATAGCGGCAGGGCTGAATACGTTGCGGCAGAGGATGACGAGGTGCTTGACGCGTTTGAACTGCTTACTAAAAGCGAAGGGATATTGCCAGCTCTCGAAAGTTCACATGCACTGGCCTACCTGATGCGTCAAAAAGGCAAATTAGACACCGAAACTGTTGCTGTTGTGAATCTTTCCGGCCGAGGTGACAAGGACGTCTCGATTGTCGAAGAACGCAGAAACGTAGATGGGTGAAAGAGTAGATGAGTGAATGAGAGAATGGGTGGATGAGTCAACGCATCAACTCATTTACGCATAAACGCGTTTACGAAAAAGAGGCACAAGGCCATGAAAACGTACAAACAGATTTTTTCCGAATTGAAAAAGGCAAAAAGAGCAGCGTTAATACCGTTTTTCGTAATAGGAGACCCTGACTTCGAGACCAGCCTTGCGATTGTCAAAGCAGCCATCGACGCCGGTGCCGACATCCTCGAATTGGGCATACCATTTTCCGACCCGATAGCGGATGGCCCGACAATTCAAAAGGCCGACATCCGCGCAAGAAACAGCGGTATGAATGTCACAAAAGCGCTGGAGTTTATCGGTAAAGTCAAAAACTACAAAGACATTCCTATTGGCCTCTTGATGTATTACAATCTGGTTTATCAGTACGGCACGGAAAAATTTTTCAAGGATTTTCGTCGGGCGGGTGTCAACAGTGTTTTAGTTGCTGATTTGAGCATTGATGACGCTGACGAAATTACCGGCCCTGCCGCCTCGGCAGGCGTTGACACCGTTTTTATGGTTACTCCAAACACCGAGACCGGCAGAATGAAATTGATAGCCTCAAAGACAACCGGCTTTATTTATGCGGTGTCATTGCTGGGTGTAACGGGAAGCAGGGAGAAACTTTCAGATTCCGTCAAAGTGCTGGTCGGCAGGCTAAAGAAAGAAACTCGCGTTCCGGTGTGCGTTGGCTTCGGCATAAGTAAGCCGGAGCATGCTGCCGAGGTCGCAAAGGCCGGCGCAGACGGCGTAATAATCGGCTCAAAAATAGTTGGTATTATCGAAGAAAATGTGGATAATACAGACCGCTGTCTCAGTGAAACAGCAGCGTTTGTCGGTAAGGTCAGGGCGGCGCTGGAACAGCAGGCCGCCAAAAAATGATTATGGGTTTTGAATCCTTCACGGAGGGTATTATGAGCAAGGTGCTTTATATCAAGGCGTCGCCGATAAGTGAGCGGTCGTATTCGGTGGCGGTGGCGGATGCGTTTGTGGAGGCATACAAAAAGGCGCATCCGAAAGATAATGTGAAGGTGCTGGACGTTTTCGCGGAAAAGCTGCCTTCGTTTGATGGTGCTGCGGTGTCAGGCAAATACAAGATAATGCACGGCAAGCCGCACTCAAACGAGGAAAAACAGGCGTGGGAAAATGTCGTTGCGGTCATCGAGGAATTCAAAAGTGCGGATAAGTTCGTGTTTGCCGTGCCGATGTGGAATTTCTCGATACCGTATCGGCTGAAGCAGTATATCGACATCATTGTCCAGCCGGGTTTGACTTTTTCAATGGATGAAAAAGGAAATTATATCGGCCTGGTGAAAAACAAACCGGTTTTTATTGCTTACGCACGCGGCGGCAGATACCCGCCCGGCTCCCAGCAGGAAGCTTTTGACCTTCAAAAAAAGTATTGGGAGCTGATACTTGCTTTTATGGGATTAAGCGATATCCGCTCGGTTATTGTTGAACCGACTCTTACTGAAGGCCCGGAAGTCGCCCAAAAGCAGAAAGTACAGGCCATAGAAAAGGCAAAAGGGATTGCTTTAACCTTTTGAACTGCCTGCTTTGTTCATAGTTCATTGTTCATCGTCTTGTGTCCTTTATCTTGCGTCTATTGTCTTGTGTCATTTTTCAGACCCAGCGCCTTCTGTCTTGGGGATGTAATAGTACCGCGGATACCGCCATCCGCGGTCGAGCATCCTCTCGTTGTCTCTGACACGGCTCTCAAGGTCTCTAAGCTGCCGAGCTATATCCTCATTTGTTCTCGAAACACTCGCTACACTCGCTTCGAGTTTTTGGTAGTTATCCTGCACAGTCGCTACTGTCTTGTCAATCTGCTGAATACTTTTATCTAACTGCTGGCTGGCTGTATTGAGCTTGTTTTCAATGTCCTTGAGCTTTTGTTCTATTGTGCTATCAAACTCCAGTTTTTTTAGTCTGGCCCGGGATTCAGCTTCTCTCGTCCAGACTTCCCTGTCTGCTTGAAGTTGTTTTATTTTCTCGTCTATCTGATTTGTTTCGTTATCCCGTCTTTCGGTATTTGCCAGTAATTCTTTGGCTTTCTCGCAGCACCGGATTGCCTGTATAAAATCGTCGGGGTCATTTTGAAAATCCCAGGTCCTGGTGGAAAAGTGTTCGGCAAGGCCCAAATAGTATTTGTATTCGAGTATGCTTTTTGTATTCAGTGTCCTTGGGGCAATTTCTTTTTTGCTGTAGACTGATGCTGCCATTCCGCCATCTCGCACTTCTTCGACGACGATTTTGTTTTTGTCTTCCGAAATCAGTTGGCCGGAAACAAAAGTTCCGTTGTTGAGCTGGAAATCCACCGTCTTGACGAAATCCATCTTTTTGCCTGGCTTCTCAGCCTGTTGAGAAGTTTGCCTGGTCTCATCTTCCGCCTTGGTGGAGTTTCCGTCTGTGTTCGTTTCCGCAGGTGCGCCGCTGACCGAGCAGTCAAGAACCCAGACGAACAGCAATATTCCTGCGCTTATTGTGATGATGGTTTTCATTGTTCCAGCCTCCCGAATAATAGGTTTCCCAACAGCTTTCATTATATCATATTTGACCCTGTAGTGAAAAAGGCAGAAATATGATAAACTGCTCCGAAGCGGTATGGGATGGACAGAGTTCGGATGATGAAGAAAGGGTGGATGCTTCGTAATGACCAAGGGCCCCGATGAAAAGCTGACGCCTGCGATGATGCAATTTTCTCGCTTCAAGCAAAAATACCCGGATTGCATATTGTTTTTCCGAATGGGGGATTTTTACGAAACCTTTTATGAAGATGCCGCAATATGCTCGCGCGTTTGTGGTCTTGCCCTTACCAGCCGAAGCAAAGGCGATAACCCCATACCTTTAGCCGGCGTGCCGTACCACGCAGTTGACGGATACCTCAAGAAGATGCTCCAGGCCGGCTACAAAGTCGCTGTCTGCGAGCAGGTCGAGGACCCAAAGACTGCAAAGGGTGTTGTCAAACGTGATATCGTGCGGATTGTTACGCCCGGCACGCTCACCGACGACATTCTCCTGGACGCAAAAAAAGATAATTTCCTCTGCGCCCTGAACCCGGGGACAAGGTCGTACGCCGCAATTAGCTGGGTCGATATCTCCACTGGCCACTTTTTCGTTCAGCACGTTTCGGAGGGAAAGCTGCTCGATGAGATTTTGAGACTCTCGCCGGCCGAGTGCCTGCTGGCCGATAGACGCGGTGAATTATTCGAAGCCGAAACAAAAAAGCTCACCGCCGACATCGCTCAATTGACCGGAGCTGTTGTAACTGAGCGTCCCGCATGGTATTTCGACCCTTATCAGGCAAAACAGAGGCTGTTGAAGCATTTCGGCACAGCGACACTCGAAGGCTTCGGCATCAAGGACGGCGATGACGGCCTTATCGCCCCAGCCGGTGCCATCATCGAATACCTTAATGAGACACAAAGAACCACGCTCGGCCACATTCAGAACCTGAAAAAAGTCGACCGCAAAAAGTTTCTGGAGATTGACCAGACATCACTGCAAAGCCTCGAAATCCTGCGAACCATCCGTACCGAAAGCAGGAAAGGTTCGCTTCTCGATTGCCTCGATGAAACGCTGACCGGTATGGGCGCCCGCAAGTTCCGGAACTGGCTCTGTATGCCGCTTTGTGAACTCGGTACTATTGAATTGCGCCAGGACGCTGTCGAGGAGATAAAAAACAGCGACACAAAACTATCTGAAATCCACAGGCTCCTTTCACAAATAGCTGATACCGAAAGAATCGCCGCCCGCATCAGCACCTTCCGCGCAACTCCCAGAGACCTGCTTGCTCTGGCAGGTACGTTGCGTCAGATACCGCATCTGCGGCAGATTTTGCAGACGTTCGGCGCCGATTTACTTATGCAGCTCGCACAAAAATGCGACAGTATGGATGACTTGGCTGATTTGCTCGAATCGGCAGTCGAGCCGACGAGTCCGCCGCATCTTCGCGATGGTGGCGTGATAAGGACCGGCTTCAGCGAAGAACTTGATGCGCTGCGCTCGGTTTCCAAAGACGGCACAGCCTGGCTGCGCAACTACCAGAAAACTCAAGTCGAGCAGACCGGCATCGCTAATCTCAAGATAGGTTATAACAAGGTCTTCGGTTATTATATTGAAGTCGGCCACTCGTCGGCCCACAAAGTGCCGGCCAACTATGTCCGCAAGCAGACAATCAAAAACGCCGAACGCTATATCACCGACGAGCTGAAGGAATACGAAACCAAAGCCCTCGGCGCTGCGGAAAAATCCATCGAACTGGAACAGCAGCTTTTCGAGCAGCTCCGTGCTTCCGCCGCCCAGTATATCAGCCGATTGCAAAACCTCGCCGACACCATTGCCCAGTGTGATTGTCTTTGCACCTTCGCGAACCTGGCTAAGCGCCGCAATTACATCCGCCCGAAAATTATCAACGGCGGTGAGCTTATCATACACGAAGGAAAACACCCCGTCCTCGCTGAAACGCTCGGAGCTGAGTTCGTACCAAACGATATCGAGCTTGGCGGCAAGGCTGGTGACGTACTTGTCATCACTGGTCCGAATATGTCCGGCAAGAGCACATACATAAGGCAGGTCGCCCTCTTGGCCATAATGGCCCAGGCCGGCAGTTTCATACCTGCTGAAAGTGCCGAGATTGGCCTGGTCGATAAAATTTTTACGCGTGTCGGCGCTTCCGACGAATTGGTTCGCGGCCAATCGACTTTTATGGTCGAGATGACCGAGACCGCAAACATCATCAACAACGCAACCGAAAAATCGCTGGTGATTCTGGATGAGGTCGGCCGCGGCACAAGCACTTACGATGGCTTGTCTTTAGCCTGGGCGATTACCGAGCATATCGCAAACAAACTAAAATGCCGAACGCTTTTTGCCACCCATTACCACGAGCTGACCGAATTAGCCGAGCTTTTCGCGAATGTCAAAAATTGTAATGTCGCCGTCCGCGAATGGATGGATGAGGTCGTGTTCCTGCACAAGATTCTGCCCGGCGGAACCGACAAATCTTACGGCATCCACGTCGCAAAACTTGCCGGCGTACCAAAACCAATCCTCGAAAGAAGCAGGGAAATCCTCGAAGAGCTTGAAAACACCTTTGCAAAAGAGGCGACCGGCGACCGCCTCGCCCGCCACAAAACAAAAGAGCCTGACAAAGATTCCCTCTTCGTCCAGAAGCACAAATCTATCCTCGAAAAGCTCTCATCAACCGATGTAAACAATCTAACGCCGATTGAAGCGATAAACTTGTTAAACGAAATAAAGCAGGAAATCAATGAGACGTAGGACGACAGATGACAGACGGCAGATGACAGAGGACAGAGGACAGAAACAGATAAAAAATGAAACACAAAACCCAAACTACAATAAAAAAGGCAAAGCTATCCGATAAGGCGTTATGCGAGCTTGCGAAACGCAAAACCGGCGTTATAGACGCCCGCATAATTTCTCCATCAGAAGTTGTAACAGCCGGCTGGGTTCGGCTGAAGTGTCAGTTCGGATGTGATGGTTTCGGCCTGTGCCTCGTCTGTCCCCCTTTTACGCCGACGCCGCAGCAGATGCGTGAGGTCCTGGATGCTTACCGCCGGGCGGTCTTGATACACTGTGAGCCGGACGCCGACGTAAAAGCGATAGCTGCCGACCTCGAGCGGGACATTTTTCTTCTCGGCTGCTGGAAGGCCTTCGGCCTCGGTGCAGGCCCCTGCTATTTTTGCAAACGTTGTAACATCGAACAAAGGCAGTGCCGCCATTCTGACCGTGCCCGCCCGTCGATGGAGGCCTGTGGAATTGACGTCTTTTCAACGGTTAAAAAGGTCGGCTTTCCCATCGAGGTCGTCCGAACCACCCGCCAGTGCCCTAACTACTATGGCCTGATTCTCGTTGACTAATACCGATTGAAGCGATAAGTCTACTAGACCAAATCAAAAACGAAATTGATGAAAAATAGTTAATTTCCCCCTGGGGCACAGGGACTCTCTGCCAGCCTATACAGCCGTATTTTAAACTACAGGTTTTCTTTTAAAACACTGTAGAATGGTGATAAAGTTGATTTTTCACGATGTTTATTTACAAAATTGAGCAATTCTCTAAATTCAACTTTGGCCATCTGTTTCAAATTTGTATCGCTTGTACCTTGTTTTAATAATAAAGCAAGATAACCGGTATTAACTGTAGCAATCTCTGCCATATCAAGGTATGTTTCCCAACTAAGATTATCCTGGTTAATATTTAACAAGCTTTTTTCGCCATCTCTAAATATTGTCTTTTTCCTTTCGTCAAGTTCTATTCCAAAATCTTTGTAATAAAGCTTTATCTTTGCATTAATTCGGTCCAGTATAGCCTTCCGAAAAACCAATACAAGCACCACCAATGTAAAAGGCCAAGCTACAGAATCAATAATACTCGCACCAGCATCGACAATAATCTCCAAGAAATTAAGCATATTCATTATTATCTCTCCCTTTAACAAAAAGTCTTTCTTCATGTAGCAACTTCAACCACTCGAAAGTAACACCCAGTGAACACGTAGCCAAATAGAATTTCATTTGTTTCGTCTTCTCCAAGCAGCTCAGCCGCTTGCATGTTATGTTTTTTTGAAGAATTCTATCAAAGCTTCCCAAGCAGTCGATGTACACAAATCAAGCCATTATGGTAGGTTGGAGCCTACCCTGTGAAACTACTTTTGCCCTATATCTACTGATTTTGGATTGAATGCAAGATGCGCAACAATAAAATAATTCAAAGCTTGTTCTGTTGTATTCTTGATAGATTCTTCCAATTCTTCCCTTGTTTCTGCCCACTTCGATTCTATCACTTCACCCGACCAAGTTATGCCGTAATGACTTATGTCTTTCTCTCGCACTAAGAACTCTTCCTGCCATATGCTAACGGAACAAATCCCTTTGTACCCTAAGGAAGTCCCTATAACTTTTCCCTCTTCCGTTTTATAGTAATCTTTATAAGTAGGGCCGGAGGTATCAATACACACTACCAAAAGCGGGCTGCCGGGTTCTAATAATAATTCATTATTTGATAATACTCTAATACCCGCAATCTCTAACTTATTTGCTACCATTGCTTTCAAAGCTCCTGTCTCCACAAAGCGTGTCACTTTCAACGGATTATAAGAAGAATGACTTTTATAAATCACGAGGCCGATAGCGTTTAGCCTGGTCAATGTTTGCTGTTTCATATTCTGCCAAGTGCCGCTTTCAAGGTAGTTTGGGTCCATGGTCATAAGGCGAACAATCTGCTTATTTGTTGCAATTTCGCCAGCACTACGAATAGCCGCCAGTACTGCACCTGCACAAATTCCCAATATTGCTACCACAATCCAATATTTTTTCATTTTCATAATTATCCCCTTTGTTGATTTTGTTTCCGATTAGTATGACTTTGACAGCCCTTCCTGTCAACTCCAATCCCCCTCCAAAGGCCCGGCCGTATTCGTATCTCGTGAGTCGTGAAGCGTATATCGTCAAAATTCTCTGTGCTTACCGTGCCGTCTGTCTTCCGTCGTCCGTCATCTGTCCTCGGCCGCTTCGCGGCCAGCAAGTGCCCCCGTTGACCAGCACATCTGGAGATTATAGCCGCCGCAGGGGCCATCGACATCCAGAACCTCGCCGGCAAAAAATAAACCCGGACAAATCTTCGATTCCATAGTCTTTGGCTGAATCTGCTCGATGCTTACGCCGCCTCGTGTAACAATCGCTTCATTTAGCGGGCAAGTGCTTACCACGGAAAGCGGCAAGGCCTTGAGAAGCCGCACCAGCCTTTTTCGCACATTCTTTTTAAGCTCACTACCTAAAAGGCCGGCATCAAAATTAAACTGCCCGCACAAAGTTATCGCTACGCGCTTAGGCAGAAAAAACGCCAGAATGCCGACAACGGTCTTCTTTGGATTTGCGGCGATTCGCTCACGAATCTGTTTATCAAGCTCCTGTTCGCTCGCCCCCGGAATTGCATCAATATAAATCTCAATCAGACCCGTCTGACAAGTCGGATTTTTTTCGTTCGGCAAGTAATCAGTCAGTAACCTGCTTAAATCAAGCACCGCAGGCCCACCAATCCCGTCATCGGTAAACATCATCGGCCCGGTTGCAACAACCTTTCGGCCTTCGACAACAGCCGATATCCTTACATCTTCAAGACTTGCACCGGCCAGTTCACCCGGCCAGCTCTCGCGTGTTACCAGCGGCACCAACGACGCCCTCGGTTCAATAATGCGATGCCCCAGCTCCCTCGCAAGCCGGTAACCATCGCCGGTTGAGCCGGTCTGTGACCACGATAGGCCGCCGGTCGCAATAATCATTTTTTTAGCAAAAATAATCTCACCTGCTGTATGGATTGCAAAAGAATCTCCCTCTCGCACTACACACTTGACGGATTTGCCGAAATAAAAATGCACGCCGCGACTCTTGGCACACTTTACCAAAACGTCCCTCACATCGCTTGCCCGGTCGGTAACAGGAAACACACAGCCATTAGGTTCGACCCATTCGACAGGCTCAGGGCGGGCAAGCTCACTACAAGCCTGCTCGACCTTGCTTTCCAATCCCAATTCGCGGAAGAACTGCCGGACCTGCTCCGGCGTAAACCGATGCAAACTATAGCTTAAAAACCTCCCTTTTGGGCCGAATGCCCGCACAATCTCATCGGGACTGGCTAAATGTGTAAAATTGCATCTGCCGGCTCCGCTTTGAAGAAGCTTCCTGCCTGCCGCGGTATTGCTTTCAATCACAACAGTTTCGGCATTCCCGCCTCGCCGAAGACCCGCCTCTTGGGGGCGAGACGAGCGGCGAGTCGAGGCAGGTGCGATAGCACTGTGAATAGATGCCATCAGTCCTGCCGGCCCAGCTCCGATTATGCAAACATCCGTCCGCATACAATTGTCCGTCGTTCGTGTCTAAAAGAGGCCGATGACAACGCTTAGTGAGATTATTGAAAGGACAGTGCTGACGACGATTATTGCAGCGGAAAGTTCTTCATCGCCGCCAAGCTGTTCAGCCACGACATAAGACGCTACGGCTGTCGGACAGGCCAAAAATATCAGCGCTATCTTCGTTTCACCCGCGCCGAGACCAATTAAATGAGCCGCCCAAAATCCGACAATCGGCGACACCGCCACCTTGATTATCGAAGCGGCAAACGCAGGTATGCCGCTGCCGGCAATTTTACTTTGAGCCAGAACGGCACCAATACCAATAAGTGCCAGCGGCAGAGATATTTGGCCAACGGCATCGCAGCTTCGAGCAATAACCAGCGGAAGAGGCGGAAAAACATACGAATAAATAGCTCCTGCTGCACACGCGATGAAAAGAGGGTTTGCAATTGTCTCGTTGGCGATTCTTGCCGGAATATAACGGTCGAGCTTGTGCTGGCTGGCAAGTAATACAATAACACTTCCTATATTATAGACGGGAACCAATAGAGCCAGTACAAGTATCGCGACATTTTCCATCTGGGCCGACGCCCTCGAATCAGCACCGGCAAAAATGTATATTATCAGAGCCAATCCCACATAGTAGAGATTACCCCGGAACGTCCCCTGAACGAATGTGCCGACCGCTCTGGGAGGGATGCGAATAATAAATGCAACGATATACGCTATTACAGTACAGCAGAGCACCCCCACAACCATAACGAGGGTGGTCTTGCCTGCGACTTGATAGTTGTATTCGGCGGTAGCTATCTTGTAGAATAAAAGGCACGGCAGACCTACCCAGAACACAAGCCGGTTCAGGCCGGCAACAAACTCATCCGAGAAAAACTTTATCTTCCTCAGAAAAGCCCCCAGAGCAATTATCAAAAACACCGGCAGCAGCGTATTTATAATTTGCATGGTGAGCATTATTAGTCATAAACAAAAGCAAGTCAAAGCATTTCCGCCGGAGGCGGACAAGTCTCCAGCGGAATGTCTGGTCGAACCAATTTTCAGTCCTTGTAATCGTCCTTTCTCTTTATATAATGCTGCTTATTATCTTTGCGTTAGAAGTGAGATTACTGAGGAATCCGACTATGGCTAAAATTACAAAACTTGACGACATCGTAAGCTTATGCCGGCGAAGAGGCTTTATCTTTCAGTCTAGCGAAATCTATGGCGGTCTCGCAAGCTGCTACGACTATGGCCCGCTCGGCGTCGAATTAAAAAACAATGTCAAAATCGCCTGGTGGAAAGCAACTGTGCAGATGCGCGACGACGTCGTAGGTCTGGATTGCAGTATCCTTATGCACCCATTGGTCTGGAAAGCCAGCGGCCACGCCGACAAATTCGCCGACCTGATAGCCGAGTGCAAAAAGTGCAACACGAGGACCCGCGTTGACCATTTGCAGGAAAAAGTCGCACAGCAAACCGCCGAGCACACTGAGCATATCTCTCTCTATCTCGCTCAGACGGCCGCACAGGATTTAAGCAACAAAGTGTGTCCCAACTGCGGCTCGGTCGGTCGATTCACTGAGCCGATGCCGTTTAAGCTTATGTTCGAAACGCAGATGGGCGCCAATGTCGACGATTCGATGACGATTCAGCTTCGTCCGGAAACGGCTCAGGGAATCTTCGCCAACTTTCGCAATGTGCTTGATACTACCCGCGTCAAGATACCGTTCGGCATCGCCCAGATAGGCAAAAGTTTCCGTAACGAGGTAACCACCAAGGCCTTTATTTTCCGCACGCGGGAATTTGAACAGGCTGAGCTCGAGTTCTTTTGCGAGCCTGGCACCGATGAAAAGTGGTTCGATCACTGGAAAGATGCTCGATTCAACTGGTACATAAATTTAGGCCTGAAGAAAGAGAACCTGCGTTTCCGTGAGCACGATGCCAGCGAGCTTGCTCACTATGCCAAGGCCTGCGTCGATATCGAATATAAATTCCCCTTTGGCTCAGGCGACTGGCAGGAGCTTGAAGGCATTGCAAACCGCACAGATTACGACCTCCGCCAGCATCAGCGAGGAATCAGAACTCTCAGCCGATGGTTCGAAAACGACCGCGACACTACCAAAATAGAGCTGGCCGAAGAGGCCGACGATTACGAAAAAGGTCCGCTCTCATACTTCGATGATGAAAAAAAGCGGCGTTATATTCCCTACGTCATTGAGCCAAGTGCCGGCATAGACAGAAGCACACTCGCTTTTCTGGTCGACGCCTATGACGAGGAGGAAGTTCGCGGCGAGCAGAGAAACCTGCTGCGTTTTTCTCCCGCCCTTGCGCCAGTCAAGGTCGGCGTCTTTCCATTAGTCAAGAAAGATGGTATGCCGGAGATAGCCGTAAGGATTTACAACGACCTGAAAAAGCACTTCAATTGTTTCTATGATGAAAAAGGCGCAATTGGCCGACGCTACCGCAGGCAGGATGAGGCCGGCACCCCATTCTGTATTACCGTCGACGGCCAAACTCTAACAGATAACACCGTTACTGTTCGCGACCGCGACTCGATGGAACAGATAAGAGTTTCAACCGACCAGCTCCTGAACCACCTCCGCGAAAAACTGGATATGTGATTAAGTTTTTCCGATAAAGCTCAACACCAATGGCTTTATACGACCATCCCGAAAAACTCTCCTCTGTTGACAGGAAAGAGGACGTCCCCTCTGCGAATTAAAAGGGCAGTGTCGACCGTTACGTCAGCCTCTCCGATTGGCTATAGTAAACTCACCGCAGCGGTGGAAGGCTGTTTCGCCTGTTCAGTTCATCCTTTTTTTTGCCTGGCAATCCGCCTTCGCGTGAGCGACATAGCCGCTTCGGCGGAGGCGCTCAGATTAAGTCAGAGAGTTTCACGTTTTTAAGAACTCGCTTGGCCGCATCTGTTGCGTTTGCATGTACCTTTTCAGCCTTGATGCCGAATTTATCTCTCGGTGCATGCTCAGATATCAGCAGCTCGCTGGAGAGCGGTCCTTCAACGGCTTCTACAATCTCAAGCATCGTGATTTTACCCGGTGACCTTGCCAGCGAAAATCCGCCCCTCGGCCCTCTTTTGCTTCGCAGGACATTTGCTCTGACCAACTGCTGCATTATCTTAAGAAGGTATTCCAGCGGTATATCATATTTTTGGGAAATGGTATCCGACAGAACAATCTTCTTCTCCTTGTGTTGGGCAATGTAGCCGACCGCCAGAAGTCCATAACCTGCAGACCTGCTAATCCTCATCTTGTTCTCCTTTTTTTAGATTGGTGTTTTTGTTATTGCTGCCCGATTAAACAGCCGGGCCTTGCGGCTCAAGATAACAGATTTATTCCTGCTGTGCAACTTTTTTGATATTTATTTTTTTGATATTTATTTGAATGGTATTTTTAGAAAAGCTGGAGAAACTTTCTACGGCGTTTTATTACCTGCCTGTTTTAGCCAGCTTAAAGTACGCCTGGCGTGATTCGAACACGCAACCTTCGGTTCCGTAGACCGACGCTCTATCCAATTGAGCTACAGGCGCCTCAATGTTTAACCCGTTGTAGTATAACAACTTTCTACATACGCTGTCAATCCTTCTCAGGGCTCAAAAAGCATCTGCAACAGATTTCGCTGGTACTCCGGGCTGTTGCAAGAGACCTTTCGTTATTCAAAAAACCGTCGGATTGTCAATCCGGGGCTCTTCTAATGTATACCCTGATGTTCCTGTTTGAAGGAGCGGTATTGAGATTCTTCGGCTTCGACTCCAAAACGACAAGTCAACCCATGTTATTCTTGCCAAAATAGTCATGGTTGCTGTTACGACCAAATCGGTCAGCCTAAGTAGGATTATTAGAGTATTAAGATGGATAAGGGCTGAAAGATTTTTTAAAAAAATCCTGCTTTTTTTAGATTTTTTTGTTGCAATTCCTTTTAATATCTGGTAGATAGATTTTCTGTAACTCAGGAGGAAAAAGCGTGACAGCAGGGAACTATAGGGGAGTATGTGGTTTCTGCGTGTTTATACCTTGCGCTTCGGCCAGCATTTCAAGTCGGTTCTCACCGAACAAATCCGCCGTCAAAATACAATAACAGGAGATTTAGCAATGAACATCAATTTCATGTCTCTTAAAACAGTTCTGTTGAACCTGTTACTTTTATCAAGCTGCTGTATATGTCTTGCTGATACGGAACAACAGCTCCAACAGGCAAAAGGCTTATATGAAACCGGAGAATACCAACAGGCTGAGCAGGCTTATAAGGCAATTGTGACAGATCATCCGGGTACCGAGTATGCCTTAAAGGCACAAAAAAATCTGGCGGTTTTGTATATACTGGTTCAGAAAAGCACCAAGGCCCAGTCAGCCACAGATAGGTTAATAACAGATTTTTCTGGAAATTCCGATCTGCCTGCGATGCTTTCTGAAATCGCAACAACGTATCGATGGACAATGAAGTTCAAACAGGCAAAGAATACTTATCAACTAATAACGCAGCATTGTCCTGGCAGCCAAGGTGCAAGTAATGCGCAACTGGACATTACAAAGTTGGATATTTTGTCCCTTATTCAATCGGAGGATGATGTTTCGGCTCAGACGAAGATTGACAGCTTAATTGCCAATTTCTCTGAGCATCCTTATCTTGCAGAGGTTCTATATGATTTTGCCTGTGTTTATGAATGGTCAGGGAAATACGAAGAAGCAAAGGGTATCCATGAAAAAATAATCCAACAGTGTGCAGGCAGTTCATATGCACAGAAGGCCCAGATAGACGTGCCGAAGGTGGAAATACTATCTTTGGTAGATATAGGCGATGACAGCAAGGCTCAGGCAGCTATTGATACGCTAATCGGCGGTTTTTCAGGAAACGCATATTTGCCAGAAGCGCTTTATTGTATAGCTGTCAGATACGAGTGGACCACCAAGAAATACGAAAAGGCGAAAAATGTCTACCAGCAGGTAATACAGCACGGGCCAGATAGTTCTTCTGCAAACAAGGCGAGGCTGGATATACCAAGGCTGCAAATACAATCCCTTATAGATGCGGACAATATTAAGGGCGCCTCAGCAGCTACTGATAAACTGATTACTGATTTTGCCGGCAATTTGTATCTGCCTGATGTGCTGTACCATATCGCGACAAAATATGATGAATCGGGCAAGTTTGGAGAGGCAAAGAGTGCTTATCGGCGAGTTGCGCAGCAGTGTCCTGATAGCTCGTTTGCGATTAAAGCACAGTTGAAAATCCCCAAGGTCGAGATTCTTTCATTTCTGGACGCTGGTAATGACAGCGAAGCTATTGCAGCTATTGACAAGTTTATCGCCGAGCATCCCAATAATACACATTTAACCTGGATAGTCTCACAGATTGCAGAGTGGTGCAACAAAAAGGCCAAGAACATGGAAAATGAGGGGCTTGCTAACCAGGCGCAGGACTACTTCCAGAAAGCCGTAACGATAGGGGAAAAGGTAATAAACGAACTACCCGGTGATCCATATATGACACCTCACATCTATTCGTACGTAGGCCTCTGCTATCGTAAGCTGGGCCGGTACGCAAAATCGATAGATTACTATCAGAAAGTTATTGATGATTATCCTGAACACTACTTTGCCCGAAGCAGCATGCTTCAGATAGGCCGTAATTACCAGAGCCTTAAGAACTCAGGGGCTATGTCCCCATCAGAAGCGGATTTGAAAACAAAGACCACCTATGGGCGGCTTGTCGAGACATACCCTGCGTCTGGAGTGTCCGAAATTGCAAGTCGTTGGCTGTCCCAATATGCCGGGACAAAGGGGAAAGAAGATGGAAATCAAATGTAATCCAGATGAGATAAGATTTCTAAACGGAATTACAGAAACCAGGGAGAGTGTTGCTATGGGAAGAATGACAAGAAAATCAACAATCTTTCTGACGGCTTGGTTATTTTTAACTATCCTTGCGATGCCAGCAATCGCTTGGTGGACACCACCAAACTGTAGTGGTTGCTGTTATTGGGACGGAAGCAAGTGTAGAGACGGGACGTCGTGCGGTGCATGTAGGACTTGTTCGAACTGCAATTGCGTAAACACAGGTAACTGTACCAGCGACGCCGGTTGTACAGGAGGACCGTGTAAAGGTTGTGTTAATTGCAATTGCCAGGACGTTGACAGTAAGTGTCCTACATGTCAGCACTGTCAGAATGGGCA